>Ga0114922_10001463_pt1 | contig 22519 bp, 29 predicted proteins | sample AartaG_FD_100975 | JGI IMG/M metagenome (GOLD analysis project Ga0114922, IMG submission 100975) | Deep subsurface microbial communities from Aarhus Bay to uncover new lineages of life (NeLLi) - Aarhus_00045 metaG | ecosystem: Environmental > Aquatic > Marine > Oceanic > Sediment | place... | reverse complement strand
ATTGTGCGGAAGTTTAGTTCTGCTGATTTTTCCAGGTATTCATATATTTTCGGGTGTTTGGCTATGTCAATGCTTATCTGCTTCATGGTTTTATTTTTTCTGCTGGCCCCACAGTTCTTTGGCTCCTGATCCTGTATCTTGGTTTTGGGCTCGGACATATATTTACCATTGATTTTTGTGTAATCAGCCATTATACATCTCCTCCATATTGTTCTCGTCCATTATTCTATCCCGGTTCCACTCGGCCTATTAGGTGGCTTTTTCGTCAAATCATACCATGCACCCGCTTCATAGCGAATTGCCTCGCCTTGACTGTTATAAGCTGATACGCGAAAATCCACAGGGCCATCTTCTCTTATATTTTGATATATGTAAGTCGTCACATTACCTACATCAATGCCGGCGTCCCATGTCGCTCTCAGATCTTCCGATTTGTAAATCATATACCCGGTTGCACCGTCGGAGGGGTCCCATTGAAGGGTCACATCCGCTGCTTGTGCTATCCCAACACTGAAAATCGAAACAAACCCGACTAAAAACCAAAATAATTTTTTCATGATTTCATACTCCTTTATATTTTTTTGCCAGAAACAGAACGACCCTATAGAGTTTCTTCAGGCTCTGTCTCTGAGCTTCTGTTAATCCTGAAAATACATTATCGATATGTGTATCTATTTTCGCATATGTTAAATCTTCCACCATTGCCATCAGATCGTTTTTGAGGGCACACATATCTTCTGAAAAGGCGATCTCTTTACCTTCCTGAGTGTCTATTTCCTCGATAGTTTTGAGTCTGATCATGCCGTCATTGCTTGTTAGCCGTTTGCGGTCATTGTATGTCATTTCAATTTGTTGGCTTTCTTCAACTTCGACAGCATGCAAAATAAATATTCCACCCTGATTTTCTACCCACATTGAGGATAGGTCGGCCAGGTCTACTATTTTAGTTCCATCAAACCTTAATCGTTCAAGACCGACATCTTTAGGTAGAGCCCCGATCTCAGTTGCTCCCCGCTCAGTAATTCTGATGATAATGTCGTTTTGTAAAATAGCCTTCATTATTAAATACCAATTTGCTTGCGGTCAATTACGTCGCCTAATCGGGCAATCCTTTTAGCAGCTTTTTCCATGCCCATCAAAACACTGCCCACCGTCTGCAATTGTTCTCTTTGGGCATCGACTTTGTTTGCAGTTTTATCCACATCTTCCTGCATGCCGCGCAAAGCCGCTTCGATTCTGGGGGCATAAACCACAAACCAGTCGAGGACATTCCATTCTTCCTCCTTAACTACTTTTTCAGGATCGCCTTGTTTTCTGGCTCCCCGCTCCACCATGACTGTCCGAACGAGAGCATCTTTTAGCTCTTCCTGAATGATTTGCCTGATTTCCTCTCGATCTTTTTTTCTCATTATATATCCAGATATTGAAGAGTCCCGACCGATGCCGCCGGTCGCCATGTGCTGCCCGAAACACTTAACGATCCCGATGCCCCTGTAGCTCCTGATCCGGCATTCGATGTGTATGAATCACCAGGCGCGTAACCAGGCCAATTGGCATCACTTGACAGATATGCTGCCATTGCCGTCCATCCACTTGTATTTTTTCCATATTTGACAAAGTTTATTCCGACGCCAGAACTATTGTATGTCTGGTCATTACTATTTGGATCTGAACTGGAATTATACCAGTTATGATTATGTGACACCCCGGTATGCGTATGCGATTGCGCTGTCACACCCGAAAAAATCCATGAGCCCGCAACCGCCCCACCTGTTGTATATGTCGAACCCCCCTTAAACGCTAAAACTTTATCACTCGGAGTGGCATCGATAGCCCAGCCATCCATTGCAGCGTTTCGATATACCCATAATTTTTGGGAAGTATCCCCGTGCATGATACCAATCCAAGAGGAACCATTGTATATTTTGAGTAATTTTTTTGTGGTGTCTTTCCAGATCGTACCATCAACAGGGCTCGCCGGTGAAGTCGTGCCTGAAAATGCACTTTTCAAGCAGGCGAAATTATTCTCCATATTTTGCAAGTCAGTTTGCCCCACATGCCCGCTTGCATATACATCGTCTGTCCATGTCTGGCTCATGATTTCATACTCCTTACTGGCAAAATTTTAATGTGAAATGCTCTACAAGCAAATTCACCGCATCGGACGGGTCAGTGATTTTTATTCTTACCTGAAAATAACGGGCCGTCACTATTGCAGATAGAATCTCCAATTTTCTCATCAAAGTTGTCGGCGGAGTGGAATCACCATAATATATTGCTATTTTTACTTTTCCGGCTGCGCTTAATTCGAAGATTTGAGACCATGTATTTTCCGTGATATCAACAGACGCCCATGTTGCACTGCCCGGAATCACGTCTGCCCAAGTGGTTCCCGCTCCGGTCAAAACAATATCAGCCAGGACGTAAACCAGATATCTATCCGACGCCCCTAAATCATATATAGGGCTTTTGTATGTCCCAGAAAGATCACCGGCTGTGTGAGAACATTTCAGGTAATCCTCCGAGCTATAAGTCGTATGCTCAGTATTATCGTGAGTTCCACCAGTGTAGTCGTCTGTCTGAGTGTCTCCACCTTGCACTGTCCAGCCATCAGGCGGATCAATTAGGAGGGCGGAGGCCTGTTGAGGTGTATCACAATAGAGTCCGTTATTGCTCAGCACGTTGCAAAAAAAAGTAAAACTCCCCGGTTTGACACCGGCAAGACTTAGATTAGGCGCGGTCAAGGCCGCTAAAAATATACCGCCTGACCATGAGGCACCTAAACGAAACTCGTATAATTCTACATCAGGATCGCTAACCCGGCCGGCATACAGATTAATTGTGTTCTGGTTAACGATAGCATTTAGCGCGGTCAGGCATGTCGGTGTATCTGCTTTACCCTGCACTGTTTTACTGATCAAATAAGCATTCGCTAACTTTGATCTTGTTTTCCAGATACTTACAGTTCGCAATTTAATATAATATGTTTCGCCCTCTTCCACGTTATCAATATTGAAATCCGTATTTACATTATACTGGTATGTCCAATTAACATTATCATAACTCTGCCAAACTTCGACATGTCTAAACCAGGGATAATTAGAGGGCTCATCAAACGTGATTTTTAGCCTGGTAAATGTCCTTTTGCGATAATAATATGTTTCTTCACTAATCGCTACGTTTTGGACATTCGGAGGTTCGGCCCCCGGGTCTGGCAAGTCAGTATCATATGTTCCCTCTGTATCAAGATCGTAATCGTCGTTATACAGATCGTCGGACTCATATTGTAATGTGAGATCGATAAGACCGTCTGGTCTGATGCTGGTGGTAACAACTCTCATAAGTTGGTCGGATATAGCAAGCGCAGAAGTATTGAGTGTCACTAAATCCTGCTGTTCTAATTTCACGCATTGGTCACGCGCGGTCAGGCTAATGAGACGATCTAATTGCCATCTTTCGAGCCAATATGTAGCCAGGTTCGCCGCCATCTCCCGATCGGCACAGCCATCAAGATTGATATCTCGCAAAACTCCCGAATCATCGCCGATCATAAATGAATCATTTGAATAATCCTTTTCTGCATTGATATAATTTACGCGCACAATATCCGGCTTTTGCCAGCGGCCCGGTTGCTGAACGGTAATCAATGCTTTACCGGAGGGATCTTGTAAAATCATATTATCATTGACAGTCAATACGCTTGACTCGTAATTCGTATCGGCATAATGCAAATAGAATTTAGAATCGTACCATCTTAATGCTCCCCGGAAATGTTGGAGCATATCAATTATCCAGTCTATGCCGTTCTTGCTATCGTCGATTGCCATGTTGAGAGACCATCCTTTGGTATCGCAATAATTAGCAGCCGAGGCCCATGTCCCGGTTGCGCCTGCATCGAAATAATGGGAACTAAATCCAAGGCCATATCGGCTATTTATCATGTAATCATAGAGGCATAGAACCAGATTGTCAGACCACGCCGTCGAACTGTCTCTAAAATCGTAGAGCTTACGCCCTTTCAAAAGGAGGGTCCGCTCTAGAAGACCCTGGAATTTATTTGCGGCAAATATGAATTTCCATACGATATAAGTCGTATTTCTGTAATTATCTACCCAATTCGCATCGGCTGTGTGAAGGTTTGTATCATAGGTCTGAGAGGAAGAGCCCGCATGAAACCAGTATGAAACTTTATCGCCGTATTCAGTATAAAGTTTGTCGCCCAGCCAAACCTGATCGACACTATCTGCTTGTTCAATACCGTCGCATTCGCCCTCCGATAATGTCTGGACTACCCACAGCTCGTTATTGCTGGAGCCCTTGAGGTTGCGGTATACATCGTTCCCGCCTATTCTTAATTTTCCATAGACCACTTTCAAGGGGGTGTCGGTGGACATAGTGTTGAGTTTGATGCCCGGTCGACCTTGTTTGTCCATCCTGTCCGGTCGTTTTGGAGCCATCACAGCACTAATCACTTCATTGATTGCCATACTGATAGCACTGGTAGTTATAGCAATCGCTATGGGTACAGCCGCTACACCCATCTGTACGCCCTCTTAATTTTTAACTGATCCATTGTCACTAATTGCACACCCTCATCAATAAAGACTGTCAGGACTAAATTTTTACCGGCGTGCATACCAATAGACATCTCACCCGTTCCCTTGAATTTCAAAATCAGAAGATCGCCTGCAAAGCATTTCCCGACTGGTATTTCTTTGCCAAGATTTTGCACGAATCGAATCAATGTTTTTTTGGCCTTCAGCCTGTCGTTATTCCAAAGACTGACATAATTATCAACTGGGACCCCCTCAAAACTATCAGGTATTTCTATATGATTTTCTTTTGCTAAATATAGGAGTAAAGAAAAACAGTCGAGACCATCGTCCACAGATTTACCGCCTAAACAATAAGGCACCCCAACATATTTTTGTGTTATTTTCGCAAGGTTCATTTTTGCGTCCTACCCCACCAGAGTTCTTTGTCCATGATCGCCGGGAGCCAACGGTTGCCACCAAAGTTGGCTGTATTTCCCAAAGCGACACATCGTGTGTATGTCCTATCACACCAAGTAGCTGCGCCTGAATATCCGCACTCGTCGCCCTTGAATTTCTTCCACCGACAACTTGAAGGATGCCTCATGATAGTTTTCTGGCTCCACCGGGTTAGAATGGATGTTACTTCCATAGAGAGCCGTTGCTCGTCTAATTGCCAGGCGTCGATCTCACCCTGAAAAATAGTTATGGCCCCTGCGCTCATATCGTTTCCTGGATTATTGAAAAGATATGTTATTTCGGCCTGCGATAATGCCCGATTGTAAATACGGGCTTCGTCGACTTTTTTAGCAAATGCATCATCAGATATAATAACATCACCCGTCGAATCCAGAGTATATGAACCGACATTATTTGTATTTATTAATTCACCATCAATATATATTTTAAGGTCCGACTGATCATATGTGCCACAAAGAAAATACCAACTACCCGAAATATCTATAATAGCGCTCACTCCCTTAAGCCCATCTCCAGTCATTAAAGCAAAATATACACTCGTGGGAGTCGAATATAGCATCCATGCCCCTGGATTAGCCCACGTATGATGTATATAATTATGAAGACTTTCCATTGCACTGATATAAATCCAACAACATACCGTTATAGCCGATGTCGGCAAGGCTGAGAATGAAGAAATAGTTACTTTATCACTACTACTGGCAGTGAAATTCAATGCCTGCCCGCTTATTCCATCAACCCATGTGGTGCTGCCTCCTATAACCCCATTATTACCGTTTCCTGTCCTGTCGGTTAATATCCCCCCGCTGCCCTCATCAAAATCATAGGCCGCCACCAATCCCCACGGTTGGCCGATAATATGCCAGTCGTTATCTAATACCACAGCCTTCAATGTTACGGCTGATCCCTGAACAGTATTCCCAACAAAAAGGGCCGTCATTATCTCGTCAAGATTATCTATTTCAATCGATGCCCGCGCGACGATAGTTCCGGCAGAATAAGAGATCGTATTAAAATCAAAACCCCTCGGACTGTAAATATTACCGTCATAAACAATCGGGACATCGCAATTCGTATAACGGTAATGTGTTGAATCGATCACTATATCCAGAATATAGAACGGCCTAAGCTGAGTTTTCGCTAATTCTGCCAATACTGTGGAATTGATATCACGCATCGTTTAACAACCCCTGGAGTTTTATACCGACGCTGCCTAAAGCTGCCACAAAAACATTGAAGCTCGCGATATCCTCAACGAATCTGCATCTAACCCGCAGAAAGCCGGTGAAGTCGTATGTGATCCTTTGATCCGCAGGAGGCGCCGTTGCAAAGGAAATCTTATCAACGCCGTCGGCCCCGCCCGCCGCCGTGTATGTATAATTGGTGCCTTCGGTCTGCGATGCCCCGTTCAGGTAAATTGTACGTGAAGAGCTTGTCTTTGATGGGATATCCCAGTCTGTAGTCGATCCGTCTCCTGTGCCTACATATTCCCCGGAATAACTGTCACTTACCGGGTGTGTCCACGAAAAAACTTCATGAGGGCCATTTCTGGCCTGATAGAACTGCCAAATGCTTCGCGCGTCCGATTTGCTCAGGATACTATGTTTTAAGGTGATCGGCCTTTTAGGATAAAGCCATTTCCTTTTTCGGGTTTCTACACCCAGATCGTCAAAATTTGTGATCAGGGTTTTGTTTTGCAAACCGATTACGACAGGAGCGTCAAAAGTAGTCACTGGATAATTAGCCATTAGATTGCCTCCCTGATCGTATTTCTCAATGGGCCACCATCTGCCAAGTGCTGATTGACCGTCGTAATAATAGCGCCGGGGTTGCGTTTCACCATATCCATAAAACTCTTTGAATCCACGGCATTGATATTGATATTGGTAATAGAAGCCTCCGCCTGGTTTCGTGGGATTACAGTTTCCCCTTTTTGAAGGATCGCGGGAAACTCATCTCTCGCAAGTCCTGAATGAAGGCGCGGGGCATTGGCGAAAAGAGAACTGGGCGCAAGAATAGTTGGCATTGATGTTTGGCCTACAATCCCGCCCTGATGAGCCAGGGAAGCCGCTGAAGCAAAACCTCCGCCTCCAAAGCCCCCCGCGAAACCCGAGGTAAACAGGTTCGCGATGCCTTTTACGATAAGTTCTTTCGCTATTTGTCCTAACACATCCGCCGCCGCCCGTTGGATAGACCGAAGAGCAGCCCTGGCATAATCTCCGAGGCTTTTAAATTCACCGGTCATAACATCGAAAAAGAGATCGCTAAAATTCTGCTCCATTGCATCAGCCGTACGCTGGCTTAATTCCATCATTTGTTTTGACGCGTCGCTTTGCGCTTTTATTATTGGCCCGAAATAAGCGTCCGGATCGCCGAGGGCCTGCTCTAATTCCTCGGCCATATTGGGATATGCGCCCGCAATAGAAGCCGTGGCCTCGGCCTGTAGGCGAGCTACCTTCTCATTGAAATTCCTTTCGTCGGCCAGGGCCTTTTTACGTAATTTTTCCTGTTCATTAAGATCATACGCCAAAATTTTTACTTTTTCTCTCGTGGCTTCATCGGCCTGTTTGATTGCTTCATCATTTATTTGGGCTTGCACGTTAAGAGTTTTTTTGCCTAAATCGGCTACTTCTTTTTTATGTTCCGCAATCGCGTTATTCAAATTATCCAATTGGATTTTATAACGATCAATATGCGCCTGTAGCTCTTCCGGCGTTTCGCTTATGCCGCCAAAGAAACGTATGACCTTGCCTTTTACTCCAGCGCCGCCTCTTTGAATTTCCAGTAATTTTTGATAATGCTTAATTAAATCTTCAATATGCGCGGCCTGAAATCTCAGGTCTTTTGTATACTGGTCGTCGCCCTTTTTTCGTTCTTTCATAAAACTATCAACGGCTTTATTCAGGCTTTTTAATGTTGGTAAAAACGATAATTTGATTGTATTTACAAGTTTTCCGAACTCTTCTCCCGTATCGCCGACCTCATTTTTGAATTGTATTAACTGTCCATAATCCGTTTCAGCCAATACCCTTGCCTGTCCCCGGACCTGGTTTTCAATTTCTTTTAGTACCCCTAAAAATCCCTGTGATTTAAAGGTCGTTCCGTCAACTGTAATACCTGCCCGGCGTAATTCACCTGTCAGGCCCATCGCGGCCTTCCCCATCATGTTAGCGGCCCCTCTCATGTCTCCTTTCATAAGAGCGGCCAAGTCGACCATCGCCTGCATAGTGCGGGGCAAAAGTGTATCGGGTATCTGTTTGTATGTAAGCAGAAATTTTGTTCCTTGAAGAATAGCTTCATCGCCGAAAGTCGAAGCGGCCTGTAGAGCCTGAGAATAATTTTTGATACCGATAAACGCTTGCTCTGAATATCGGCCCATTGAGATCATAGCCTGCCTGACAGCGGCCTCCGCCTGCTCCTGGACACCGGCTAACCGCCCCCACTCGTTGGTCATGCTCTTGATTTTATATAGGGCGGCGGCTGTGAATATACCCGCAATAGCCCCTTTAAGGCCAATCGCACTTTTCTTAATCTTACCAAAATCACCTGTCGCTTTCCGGGCGAACTTATCCACATCTTTTGTCGCGGCCTTGAAAGCGGCATCAGCTTCGTTTCTGGCCTGGATAATTATTTCTGTTTTATTTTTCGGCATCTTCTTTCACAACACCATCGATAATGAGCATTTGCTCCATAACCTTGTTCGGTTGATCAAGCCAGCCACCGGCCTCCGGTAAATGACCATCCCTATAAAACCGATATTCTGAAATAGCATTGAAACTATCGTCGGTTATATATTGCACTGGGCAGCGCATAAATTCATGCCCATCAATTTCTACTTGAGGAAAGGGCGCGTCCCGCTTGCAATATCGGCCCTCGTCTAACTTTCCTTGCCTGCATTTTCGGCAACTGTGGAGCTCTCCGTGGGCAGCGAGGTTGGCTGCCCATCTAAGTTTTTTGCTTCATCAGGCCCCATATAACTCAACTGGCTAATCTCACGATAGAGCTTGTAAATAACCCATGTGTCGATTTCATCTAATTTGATGTTATCGCAGACACATAGTTTCACTATTTTCTCCACATGGTCATCTGTGCTTTCGTCTTGTTTTTCTTGCGCAAGATGTCTTTCTCCCCAGCGCACAGACCGGATCGTGTAATCCTTCCCGTCGATCTCAATCGTTTTTCGCATACCGATCTCCTATGTAATTGCTATCTGCCATTCATCGTCGCCCGAATTAACACAGCATAGGGCGGTCGCCTCAAGGGTTGCGATCCCTTCCCTATCGGCCATCGTGATCCCTTGGTATTGGAGTTTTGGGGCCGTAATTGTAAAAATATTCCCCGCAGTCGCGCCGTGTGCGGAGGACAGAGCAATTTCAGTCCCTAATCTCCATGTCCCTAAATAATCCTTTGTCGCGACCAGGACATTTTCAGGATCAATTGTAATTACAGGCTCCCTGTTTGTAATCATGGCGGAAACAAAACCGGATGAAGCCGCTATTGAAGGCCGTAATGCAACCGTATTGCCGAGATCAAGCGACAGGTTATTGAGCACAGCGGCATAGGTGTCCACCGTGAAAGTCGCGCCCATAAAAACCGGTGGCTTTGTGGCCCCGTAAGTAACACCTGAAAGAAGGGCCGTATCGGTTTCAGAGAAATCGGCGCCCGTGAATTCAAAATGAATGATCCCCGGTTTACCGGCAACAAGCTCAATTCTTGCATTTCCCCGGCATCCCCACATCAAGTGACGTTTCCCGTCTAAATACCAGCCCAATGTCACAGATGGCACGCTGGATGAAGCAGGTGTATAGGTCGCGGAAGTGCTGCCGACAAGAGCTTCTCCCACCCCGCAGGCTTTAAGCGCGTCGGCATATTCCACAGTTAGGCCAGCGGTTGCAGTTCCGACCAATTCCACGTCAAAAGACAGCGATGCTTGCCGGGCTCCCATAATAGATGCCCTCGGCGACATATTCGCGCTAACAGGTTCCCGCTTGTTTGGTTCGATCCCTGGGGTGAATACCGGATTGAACGCGAAAAAAGCGTCAGCGGCTACAAGTGTCTCCGCCGTCCCTTCCTCCGCCTCAATTTCAGCGGCGATTTGAAATTTTCTGATTAACATGATTTATTTCTCCTTCCCTTTTTTAGATTTAACCGGCATGCCGTCTACAAGTTTTTGGTACTCTTCTCTTGTGACCTCTTTGCCATCTTTCGTGAAATATCTTGTAATGGCTTTCCTCACATTATCCATTTGCTTCTCCTTCCCTTACGGTGAACCATAAGTATAACGATATATAATAGTTACAGTAAATTGAAATATCCCGTATGGCAAAAGCCAACCCTCGTCGGTGCTGACCGTCCCCGGGATTGTATCGATGGCAAGGGCATCGAGCGTGGGATTAGCGCATAATGCTTTTTCTACATCCTGAAGAAGCGCGTTCATTTGCGTGTACGGTGCCTGTGAATGTTTTTCATAACCCCAAATAATGGTATCCAATTCACACGATACCAGATTGTTCGGCCCTATGGTTTTTCGCTCTTCCGCATCGATTATAAAAACCTGAGGAAATGAATTACATTCGCCCCAATGCTTGAATAGTCTCGACACGCGTCCCGTTAAATTATTGTTGTAGCCGTTACCAATAGCCACCGCTTCGAGGACTGTCTCGACTTTTGCCATTATTTGCTCACGATTAGAACTCATTTCAAGGCAACCTCAATTTTCTTGCCAATAAGTTTTGTAACCTGATCTATTTTATCGATAATAGCAGGTTTTAAAAATGGTCTGGGCTTTACTCGACCAAACGGACCCATAAAAAAACCCTCTTCCCATTTTTTTCCATAATTAACATGTGTCCCTATGCTACCCATTACTTTATTTCCTCTGGTCACGACTTTAGTGTATATCGATCTTCTCAAATGCCCGGTTACGACATTTAGAGCCCCGCCGCTCAAATAATAACCTTTCGTTCTACTTTCGACCAAATGCATACCCTTGATCATACCACGATAGATGGCAGGCAAGACTTTTTCGCCCATCTTTTCAGGTTCTGCTTTATCTATTTTCAGGTTAAGAGCTATCACGCCAGATTTTTCCTCTGATATCGGTTTAAGACTTCCACAGCACCTGGTAAGATAGCCAGACCGTAATACGTTATCGACCCATCACCTAAAGATTTGCTTGTCACGCCTTCAAGTTGACCTTGATTCTTTCGAAAAAGCCAGGCCACCTGTTCGATTGCCGCTTGTTCCAAGTCTTCCGGAATTGTAGTGTATCCTGCGTTATATGTGATTTTTATGTTCTGAATATATTTTGTGAATACGCTGCTTTTCAGTTGCACATAAATATCATCAACAATTCGATAATCGTCAGAATCAATTACGGTAGTCTCGCCCCATGCCCAGTCGCTGTCGTCATAGATAGACGCAACCGAATTGATCGGCCATTGTTTGGGGAATAGGATGTTAAGACCTTTTCCGTCCAGGTATTCAGTGTAATCGGCGGCCTTGAAATATCTACTACAATATGTTTCAAACTGATCCGTTACCCGGTCAATAAAATCTTCAAGCATAGTGTCGTAAGTCGAGACACCGAGGTCTAAATATGCTCTTACATTTGCTAAACTTGTTAGTGCGTCCGCATCAACGGCCATGTCCATTCTCCTTTAGGATAGTTACGAGTCTCCGCGCGGCCATATCCCATGTAAAGCTTTCTCTGATCTTCCGGGCCGCCGCCTTTCCTTTCCTGAGCGCTTTTTGATAATTGCCTTTTACTTCTTCCATTAAATTGGCAAGATCCAACGTGTCGGGGATAGCAACTTCAGTGGCGAGCTTGTAAGGTGTCACGTAATAGGGTTTCATGTCATGCTTTATCGGATACCCGACTTTTCTATCAAAAAACATTTTTGTCCCGGCATATCGCGTCGCGATGCACGGCAATCCAGTTGACATGGCCTCCGTGAGCGTCAGGCCCCAGCCCTCACCTGTCGAGGGCATAACAAATACATGCGCTTGATGATATAGGTCGACCAATTCTTTTGTTGAAACCTTTCTCGCATCAAAAATGATATTTGATACTTTCACCGGCTTTTCTCTCGCCTGTCGTAATATTTCGCCCGCAACCACATTTTTATCCAGCCCTTTTGGCGATGTCGTTTTCATGTAAAGCTCCACCTCAGGGTATCCCATGAATATCTTCCACGCTTCTAACAACGAAATATATCCTTTGCGCGGATTTGGGGCCCCCAGCCAAAGAAATCTGAATGGCCTGCTGAGCCTCGGATCAAAGCGTTTTTTGTATGTAAATAATTCAGTATCGCAACCCTCCTGGCATACAGAAATAGGTCTGTCAGTGTATTTCCTGAAAACCGTTACAAGTCGATCATTCGGCACAATGATATGATCTGCCAAGTGTAAATTTTGCACGTACGATGCCGGTATATGCTCCGTTTCAAACATAGTGAAAAGATAATTGTATTTGTCCTCTATCGGTTCAAATTTATCGGCACTTGCTATCGTCAAAGCTATTGGAGCGTCTCCCGTTAAATGGACATATTTGGCCGTATGCTCTCGCATCATTCTGTTATGGATAGAATAACCGAAGGCGTTGCCTACCTGCCAAAAATCCGATGCCCAACATAATTCCATTTTATTTCGTCACAATTTGAGGGGCACTTGCAAATGTATCCGTGCGTCCACACGCGGGACAGATAGTCGGCATTTTTTTTGCCACCACTTTACGACCGCAATCACAGACCCATACTTTTTTCGATTTGTTTTTTATCATAGTTTATTACCTCTCCATGTATCCCAAATATATTTTTTATCATCGGCTGTTATATCGAAAGGCGGGACCTGATCCGGATCATGTCCTACCTTGTGATCGACTTTTTCATATTTACATATTTCTTTCTTCACAAGACTTGCCGATTTCCCAATTTTAATTAATGTTGAAAACGGATCGATTCTTAAATTCTCATAATAGACAACCGATAAATTAGATGCATTAAAACTTTCAAGATACTTTTTTAAGCATAAAACAGGGTCCTTGAAATGACTGCCCATCCATTGTTGAGTCTTTGGTATTCCGCTCCCACCATATCGGATATTTTCAATTGGTATTTGCCCACGGATATATTCCTGAAAACTATGCGACTGCATCTGACCACGAATATTGGCTTTTCCGCTTTCGCCGGACGCATACCACCAACGGTAATTGCTTGCCAGGGTATCGATCGGGTCTCTGATAATGTGGATGAGCTTTCCGTTAATATCATCGAATCTGTCATGAATTTTTAAAAATTCGCCCTCAAAGTTTTTCTTAAGCGATTCGATTAAAAAATGGTTCCCTGCCCGCCTATATCCCGCAATGTAAATCATTTTTTATTTGCCCTCTCATCGCAAGGAAATCTACAGGGTTTATTGCATGGTCGCATTTGTGAATTTGGTTCAAAATCGCTGATATGGCCCATCACACCATGCCAGAGAATCGCGCTGTAACATCTAAGGACAGTACCATCCGGCATAACTGAAAAATATTTACCCCCTGCATCGCATTTTTCATAATAATCCCCGTCCCATTGTTTAGGTATAGCGTCGATAAAATTGACCCATACCCCATCGTGTAAGGCTCTCATCTCAGTTATTAATTCGGGGTATTTATCCCATGAAAAACCGGGTTTCAAAACAGGGTGAACATTGACCTGGACATCCGCTTTTCGGAAATCATGAATCACAGACATCATATGGTCATGGTTTTCAGGCGTCATAACTAAAGTACATCGCAAAGGAAAGCCTCGTTGTTTTAACCATTGAATGTTATCCAGAAATTTTCCCCGGTCGTGATAATGATAGCTGGCAGTCCACGAAATGCAATTTTTTGGCTCAAATAACCTGACATTATTGAGAGTGTTTGACGTTATCGCCCATGTTGAATCGCATGGTATGTGAGCTAATAAATCCTCTAAATGTGGGTATATGGTCGGTTCGCCGCCCGTTAATTCCAAATGATAAGGGCGAAAACGATTCAGATATACCAGCCAGCCAGGCCATGATATTTCTGGCCCAAAATGCCAGGTTTCGCTAAACGCCTTCAGTTCATATCCTGTATCTATTTTTTTGGTTCGGTAATCGCAATATGAACAGCGAAGGTTGCACATCCAGGTCGGCACAAAAATTATTGTTGTTTTATCTAATGGCATAATGATCTTATAAAGGGCGGGTTTCCCCGCCCCTCGGTTAAAGTTTAAAATCTACGATGCCGCTGTAACAACCCTACAAAAGCCACCTGAAAGGCCGATTGACATACCCCAGCGGTTTACGATCCTGAATCGGGTCTGATAATTGGTAAACAGACCGTACGGATCGACATCGAGGGTCATGCTCTGCAGCCTCCGCCCTATAGCGAAATAACGCATATTACCAAACGAAATAAATGCCGTGTCCGCCTGCGTAGCATCGCTTGTGGTCGGCCCTTTCTCCGTCAGGGTATAGGGATATTCCCAAATGGTTGCGGGCACCCCATTACCCGGTTGCGCAAAAATATACGCCCCGGCAGTAGTTTGAAGTGTCCTGATCGGATGTAAAACCGTCCGGTGCATGTAGAATCTTGCACCCGCAAGCCTATTGATCGGCAGGCTCGCTATAGCATTACTCAGGTCATCAGCGTCAACACTGGAGAAACTAACCTGCGGGGAAGCCAATACAACGCTATTCCCAGCCGCTGCGGTCAAAACCCCTGAGCATGGATCGCCGGTACCGTTAAGCACTTGATTGTCAAGCTCCTGACCAATTGCCTCTGCGAATAATCCGGTCAACCAGCTCACAATATCAACATTCGCGTCCATAAGCAGCTCGTTAGACGCTTTTGAATACGCGTCTAATCGTTTGGCGGTCAGCGTTACTTCAGCTAATGTGGGTTCACTTTCTGTGGCTGTGTTTTCCTCAGCCGTCCAGGCTACCGATACAGCACCATCTTCAGCTGGGATCGTTCTCACATCTGAGCCCATCGGCCACACCCGGCAATCCCTCAAAGTAAAACTCTGAAGTCGCGCAAATGCCAAAATCTCATTCGTGAACTCATCGGGCACAACATATCCGCCCTCCGAATCCGTCCCTTCCTGCAAGGCCGCTTTAGCTACAGGATCGCCGCCCCCTGCTCTAATCAGGCCGATCATGAACTTAGCGTATCGTTCCTTGGCCTCAGGGTCGGCAATTTCTACCTTTCTGCCATAGATATCTTCAAAGTCTACATCATGGCCTTGCCGTTTCAACTCAGTTAGCAACTGTCTTGCCTGCTGGGTCAACTGAGCGCCCTGGACTCCAAGGTCGTAACCACGATAGAGGACATCTTTTGTCACGCCCGGTGCCCCTGGTACTGCAATTTTAGCAGGCTCGGCGGGCAGTTTTTCAAGTGCCTCTATTTTAGCCTTTTGCTCCGTGTTTAAATCTTCAAGGGCTTTGATTCGGGCTTCAGAAGCCTCAGCATTTTTATCAATAGCTTTCTGAATTTCATCGCCCATGACCTCGTTAAGCAAGCCCTTGAGTTCGTCTTGTTTTTCTTTATCCATTATTTTTCTCCTTCATAGTTTTAAGCGTCTCTATCAATTCATCCGCCATAAGATTCCCTTGATGCCTTTCAGCTCTGAGATCTTGAAGGAGTGTGTCAAGATAGCTCTTTTTGGTATTTTCTGGTTCTACATCTTTAGAATCCGGCGCCTCCGATTTCTCGCTTTCAGGCGCAAGAGGATCTTTTTTGTAAGGGATCGCGCTTTTATCCTCAATTTTAGGTATTTTACTGAGCGCTTCTTTCATGTCGTCAATATCGCCTTCTGCTATTTGGCCGTCCTGGAATGCTTTCTTTATTCCTTGCGATTTCATTAAAGCATCAGGGTTAATTGGCACAGGAACAAGAGATAATTCTACGAGTTCGGTTTTTGTATACACTCTTATGGAATTATTACCTTTCTCTTCCCATTCCCATTCATCGGGCATAAAACCGACGCTTACACCTCTCATATAGCGGCCTTTGTATAGCCGGTATAATGTATCGGCGAACGGATAATCCTCACGAGTCGGAAAAGCGATCTTAAAATTAAGTTTCCCCTTTTCGACTCTCACATCGACCGCCTTTGCCACTGCTGGCTCGCCGTATCTGTGAGCGAAAAGGACTACAGGATTCTTTCGGTAATTGTCTAATCCCCACCCCTCAGATTTTATTATTTCACCGTCACGGTCTAATAGCTCTGTCGAGCCGACAAAATCCAATATCCTTTCCTCTGGATTATCTTCTTTGACCTCAACTGCCATCCCCGCTAATATTTTATTTTCCATTTTAAATCTCCTTTATAATCGGTTCCAGAGTGCATCGGCAATTGATGACTTCCTCCGGACCGCCGTTTGGGTCTCCTGGATATTGGAGACCATTTGAGAAAGTATCGGCTATTTTTATGCGACCCTGCTCGCCTGCGGCCATATGACTTTCTCTGACATTTTCATCATGAGCGACTAACCAGCGTTTTTGTTTGACACCATGTAATTTATATTGATCGTACCCGGCTTCGTTCATTGCGCCTGCTGTCTCTGTCCTTGCAATGGTTTTTGACCGATTAGAAGCCATATTGTAGACGCGCCGTATTCGATCACTGACCTGGTCAAGACTTTCCCCTTCGGTCATACCACCATGAATTTCTGAGCGTATGGCCTCCCACATCGTATCGTTAATCTTTGATAGGCGATTGATCCGGGCTTCAAGGTTCGTCAAGGATTCAGGATTGATCAAGTCGAAATCGATTCCTAAATCCATTGTGTCAAGCGCGATCTGGGCTCCTGTTGTAATCGCCTCTTCATAGAGCGGCTTTGAGACTAATTTCAGCTTATCATCTTCATTTTTCCAATCGGCCCCGATTCTGGCGATAAACTCCTGCTCGTCGGTCAGTGCGCCTTTTATAGACTTATTCATCAAACTGAGGACCCGGCCCCGCTGTTCAAAAAAGAATCGTTTTATTTTGGAATAGAAGAGATTTTCTACAGATCGTTGCGCGGCAAGAAATTGATTCCTGAAAACATCACCTCTCGATGGCGCTTTCAGTTGAGGGGTTTCGACCGACAATGCTTTTGGCTGCGGTCCGGCATCTTGAACAGGCAATAAATTAATAGGCGCCCACCAGGTATCTCTCCAAGGTTGTTCTTCAAATCCGAGGTCTAACCGCTGATTGATTTCGTTACCCGTAAAACCCAACTTCCATAGTTTTTCAGCGACTTCAGTTTTGGTTTTGAGATCGTCTCTTAATTCCTCAATCCCGTCGGTATCAAATATGCCTGTTAAGCCGGGCGCGAATCGGCTAAAAAATTCCGACTGCAACTTTTCGGTGATCAATTTCATTTGCGGTAATAACGTATCAATCCAAAAAGCTTTACGCTGCACCATAGCAGTCGCATATCTTAGGTCTTGCGTCAGGGCTATGGATTTTGGGACACCATACACACCAAGGATTTCCTCAAGGGAAAATTTTCGTTGCTCAAGAAATTCCATGTCACGCTGACTGACACCAATCTTTTGATATTCCAGACCCCCTTCTAAAAGTGCGACCTTATGTGCCCTGCCCTGGCCCTTATGGCGTCCTTCCCACATAGCGAGCAGTCGCTTAAATTGGTCATCTGTTACTGAGTTTTCAGTTCTTAAAATGCCGGAAGGTTCAGCGGAGTTTTTAAAAAAATTGCGATTGTAAAGAAGAGCGTCATAATCGGTTTCCATAGTAATCCGTGCGGACTCTAATGGCGCAAGGCCCCTGATATCATCATACGGATTGAAAAATTTAAAATGAATAACCTCTTCTAATTTTAACGGAATTTTCCCCTTATAAACCCAGCCGATAATATTCCCGTCGTTATTCACAGCGGGCCGGAACCTATCAGGATGAAACACCCAAATCATAGCAGGCATGGTAGTCGTACCTGCGGCCTGTCCCCTACTTTTGCCTAAAAACCAAAACGCTTCGCCTTTTAGATTCAGGAAAACGGCTGTCGCCTCCCATAACTGAAATCGGCTAAGCTGGGGGTTAGGTTGGCTCAATAGATCAAGGATTGGATGGTTCTCTATCTGTTTTTCCCCCTGATAAATAACAAAAGGGACCCGAGCAATATTCGTCGCAATTTTTGAGATAGCAAGATAAACTGCCCAGTGCTGAGAGTATGGCTTTGTAATATTATTTCCTAACAGACTCGATTCATTTGCCTTTAACCATACTTTGCTCCACGTGCTTGATTTTTTTATTGCTTCTTTTGGGATATATCCGAAACGCATTGCTATTTTCGTAAATAGGTTCATGCCGCTTTCTCCAAGTATCGTATTCTGGGGCCCGCCTGCTGATCCTGCTCCAGGGCATAACGACAGGCATCTATGGCATGATTGTTTTTATTCACAGGCTCATCCATGCTTTCGCCCCACCTATCTTTTTTCCAATGATATTCCGCAAATTCATTGACGCTATTCTGACATTGTTGATTGATAATTATTTCATGCTGTTGTAGCCATTGAATGCCAAACCGGATAGAATCTTTTCCTTTTTTCGCAGGCTGTGCACTTATACCTTCGTGTCTGAGTTCCTCGATTGATTTAGGCTCGGCGTTATCACAAACCACAAGCTCATTGCCTATTATCGGTTTTATTTTGTCTGCAAGCTGCGGGTTTGTAAGGCCGGTCTCGTACAGTTCGTTAAATATATAGATTTTCTTCCTGGCTCGGTCGTAATGTATTCTTACGAAAGCCGCCGGGTCTTTAGAAAATCCGAAATCCAGGCCGTTACGAATAATATTGAATTGTTTTTTCTGTTTCGTTAAATCTTCGATGTGCCAATTCCTGAAAATGACGCCACCCAAAATACCCCAATTACCTAATGTGTAGACCTGGTACCAGTATTCGTCGGTCTCGTTTTCCAGCTCTTCGATCTCGTCTGATTCAAGGAATTTATTGTCCTGGTAAGTTGTTTTGAGGATTAGGATTTTATCGGTTTGATAAATTCCGTTATCTTGCAATTGTTGGTCTATGATAGGATTGAACCATTTCGCGTATATCCAATGGCTCCTTAATATCGGATTGAATGTCAACGTTATCCGTTTTTTCTTTTTTGATCTCCCCCTGAGACGTCTAATGATCTGCTTGTAATCGTCTTTTTTTATTTCCGTTGCTTCCTCAATCCAGATATCGGTGAGTGGCCCTTTTTTCGGTGTTATGGATTTAATTTTTTCAACATCGTCTAATCCCTGCAGGATCGCCTGAAAACCGTTAACACAGGTGAAAGACATTTCGGATTTATTGATAGTAAAAAGGTGATCCAAATTATAACGTGAAATAACTTTTTGGAGTTCGTTGAATACTGTAACGCGCAATGTGCGGGCGATATTCCGGAGGATTAGATAATTTCGCTCCCCGGATAGAAGATCATAAATACAACGCTGAGCCGTAAAACGCGATTTTCCCGAACTGCTACCACCAAATAATATTTGCACACGTATATCGTTATTAATTAACGGATAGAAAATATTATTAAAGACTTCCTTTTTAATTTTTATTTCCGTCTTTCTCATTTCTCCAGCTTCACCACTATTTCAAGCGGCTCCCCATTATCGCCCGTAACACCTACCGTACTGCCATAACCCCGGTGTTTGCCTTTACGATCCAGGTAATAGGTAATCGCCTTTAAGTCTTTATTTTTGATAGCCAACTTCAATTGCGTTTCGCAAAAATCCAGGTCCTGCTCAATAATTTCCGCCATAACTTTTTGTAGATATTGTGAGTTTTTTATTCTTTTTTGGAGGGATTGGTATGAAATAGGAAGTTGTTTGGCCGCGTGCGTGACGAATCCACCGGCATTACGTAGGGCTTTCTCACATTGTTTGATGCTTATTTTCGAATGTACTCCTACCATTTTTCTTACCTTTATACACATTTGACATACATTGTAAGTAAAGGTAAGTAATCGTAATTCTTTTAATTACGAAATGTCAAGGAAAAAATATAGGTATGTTAAAGTTAAAGTAAATTATTAAGAAAAGGCGGGTTTTTTGATTGTAGTGCCGATTAGGGGTATTTAAAGGGTGTAAACTTTTTTTACACCTTGATTTTATTAGCTCACAGCATTTTTACCTGTCTTTTAATAGCATAAGACCTTTTTCTGTATAAAATCCATCAGGCTCTTGATTTGGTGGGTAGGATTTGATCTGACGTTCATATATTCGAACTATTTTTCCTTAAATAACGGCATCAGCTTCACCTTAATATCTAAATTCTCCACAACCTTATCCACCGACTGGACACACATACAGATTCCTTTCGCTTTCTGGACATGCCAAGCGAAGCGTTCCTGCCATACGCTATACTCCGCTTTCTTTAGATTAGGGCTTTTAACCTCGATGCTCACAAAATTGCCATGGAAACAACAGATTATATCGTGGACACCTCTCAGACCCATCGGCCCGCCCCAATGCTTATAGGCGTAAACATCAGGTAAATAATTCAGCATATCCAATATTTGCTTTGTGATATCGGTCTCTTTGAGTTTCATTTACATTTCCCCTGGATCGTTAGCTTATCAACTGATTGTCTTAAATGAAAAATAAATGTGAATAGCCCTGTTTTTTCGTTGTAACCTAAATAATTAATATCAAAAGCAAAAGGAAAATCCTCAAATAGCTCACCTTCCGATTCGTATTCCGCTTCATATTCTTTTATTTCATACATAATCAAAATCCCCTTTCCTTAACGACTTCATCAATTGATTTTAATCGTGGTGCGGCCTCCGCTTGTGGCTTATTCCCGTTATCTTTTGGAGCATAGATGCCCGACCAGCCTTTTTCGATCACGTTATTTATTATCTTTTCTTGCGAAAAACCATCCTTTGTTAATTTTAACAATTTATTAATTGCCAACTTTTCGGCGTATTTTGTCATTGGAGACCGTTTTTTGATTCGATGTTTTTTGTATTCAGCCCATAATTTTTGATTTAGCCACGAAGGGTAAGAAAAAACCGTTGTTGTTTTCTTTCTTTCATTATTATCATTCTTGTTTATAGTGTCGTCCGTGTTTCGACCGGCTGTCGACTGAGCTGTCGACCGGCTGTCGACTCGATACATATTTAAATCTTGATATTTATTGTAATTTAATATAGTTACGACCATTCCCCGTGTCGTCTTACGTGTCGTCAGCATGTCGACTCTCTTGGCCCACCTAATGAGCTTATCGACCTGGTGTTTTGACGCATTACAGGCGGTTATTATATGTTTATAAGGGATTAGCGCCGATCCGCGAGTATATCGTCCACTTTTTCTATGATTTACTGCCGAAATCAAGTAAAACCAAATTTTGAACCATTTATCAGGTTTTCCTAAAAAGATTTCACTCTCTATTGTTTGCCTTGCCCAAAGTGTGCAACCACCCTTTATTTCCATTATTTACCCTTATATTCATTTTGAGGGTGGCATTATTATTTCTTTTTAAATCTCGTCGCTTCCGGGCACGTCGCCCAGTGTGTTGTATAAACATCGATCACTGCCCCTATCCCTTCCTTGACCTGAATCATCTTGACCGGTTTTGCGTCCAGAGGCATCCTTGCACCGGTGGCCATCATTACCCATTTTATTTCTTGGCCGCAGCCTTTACATTTCGGCATTTTCCCCTCCAAATAATTCTTGCTGATCCTCATTCACTTTATTGGTGATCTGATCCTTAACTTTTTCTTTCACGAATGAAAATTTTGTTGTTATTTCCACACCCCCACCGTTATCGGCTTCCAATTTAACACCAATGGAAATATTTAGCGCCTCATCCCCGCATACCTGCCAAGCCTCATTTAGCTGTTTTTGATATTCACATACCAGGTAAACCACCGAATCATTGATCGTTTTAATTGTTTTGTTTCCTATTTTCATAATTTTCTCCTTTAAGGGGCCCCGTAATTTGCTAAAGCGGGCGACGGGGCGACGCGCTCAATCTCAAAAGGAGGTGCCCGGTATTTAGTTACGCGCCCCGGAGCCGGGTGCAATGTGGTCTATCTTTAAAAAATTAAATAAATATTCCGATTCTTTATTTTTTATTATACTTATTTCAGTTAATATTTCTTCAACAGATAAATCACGAAATTCATTACAACAATCGGCCTTACTGACGCTTTCGGTTGTGCGCTCAGTCGTTAGGCACTGGCGATGGGGCAGACGGATTTTGATTATTCTACTTTCCATATTTTTTCGTCATTGTGCGTGGGAACAGTTTCCACGCTGTTTCGGTATTTATAAAAAAACACTCGAGTGCTCTGAATTTTGCCATTCTATAATTTTGGAGGATCCGACGTGGTGTCCTCTTATAGAGCGGTATTCCGAACAATGAGTCAAATTGGCACCACCATTCATTGTTGACACCGAATCTATATGTTCCCAAAAGCAGATGGATTACCTGTTTCCAATTTTCTCTGAGATATTTAAACATGATGTCCAATCCCTGGGCCAGAAAATGTTCACTT
>Ga0114922_10001461_pt1 | contig 22531 bp, 20 predicted proteins | sample AartaG_FD_100975 | JGI IMG/M metagenome (GOLD analysis project Ga0114922, IMG submission 100975) | Deep subsurface microbial communities from Aarhus Bay to uncover new lineages of life (NeLLi) - Aarhus_00045 metaG | ecosystem: Environmental > Aquatic > Marine > Oceanic > Sediment | place... | reverse complement strand
GGGGGGGGGGGGGGGGGCGGCCTGCGATCATTGAGCTGGATCGGAATCAGGGGCCGTTGCGTCGTCTTTTCCTTGACATCACTGCTGGCATGGATCCTCCAGAAACCATTCGCCGCCAAATCTTCGAACTCGATGATCTTATTGAAATCCGGAGATTCTGTTGTCAGGTACATTTTGTAGTAAAGATCGAATCCCCTGAACTCTGACTCGCTGTTGTAGTAGGATTTCCAGAAGCTAAATTTGTCACCGGAAGCTTCACCATCTTCGGGAGGATTAAGTTGCAAGTATGATTCGATCCCGCAGGTGTTCAGGAGAAGAATCAGCAGCACAGACGCAATCCCAGCGACCGGGATACGAAGAGACGTTTTCATCGCCAAATCGGTCTTACCCCTACCCTCACCCGGATTTCTTGCTCTCTGCCGGTTTCCCGGCATCAGCAGATTGAGGGGGTTCCAACCCGTCGATTACGTCCACCAGCTCGTAGATCAAAACCGGCTTGTTCTTGCCCTTGACGCGGATGTTGTCCAGCTCGCGCACGATGGCCCTGTCCTGTACCAGACCGTAGGTATATTCACTGATAATAATATTCGTGGTGTAGGACTTGTTGGTTCCCTCGAGACGGGCGCCAAGATTCACATTATCCCCTGTTAGAGTATAGTCCATTCGCTGCAGGGATCCCATGTTTCCGACTGTCATGATGCCCGAGTTCACTCCGATGCCGATGTTGATCTGGCGCTCAGGAGGCCACTCTTCGTTGAGCTCGTGCAACACCTCCATCTGCCTCAAGGCACACCGGCAGGCCAGCATGGCATGATCGTCCTGCGGCAACGGCGCACCCCAGAAGCACATGATCTCATCTCCCACGTACTTGTCCAGGGTTCCCTCGTACTCGAGGATGATGCCGGTCATGGCGGTGAGGTATTCGTTCAGATGGTTTACCAGCGCCTGGGGACTCATGTTCTCCGACATGGTTGTAAATCCGCGGATATCGGAAAACAGAACCGTCAGATCCTTGTCCTGGCCTCCAAGCTCGGGGGGATTGTCGATGATTTGATCCACGACCCGGGGGCTCACGTAGGTGCCGAACATGTCCCGGATACGGCGTTTGTCCTTTTCCTCGGTCATGATCCTGTACACGATGACGGCCAGGAAGGTCAGAAACACGCCCAGAATCGGCGTGGAGAGGATGATAATCCAGTTGAATAGATCGAAGATCAGCATCACCGCGAAGAAGTAGACGATACCCAAGACCAGGGAAAGGACCAACGACCACACCGTTGGCAGGCGGGAAGCCATAAAGGCTGTCAGAAGCACCATGAGCAAAAGGATCAGCATGTTTGCCCAGTTTGGCAGGTAGTAGAGAAAGTTGTTCATCAGGATGGTGTTGAGAGCGTTGGTGTGGATTTCCACACCGAACATCAACCCGAAAGGAGTGGTCTTCTCGTCCTCGGCGATTCCCTTTGCAAACGGTCCCACCATGAGGATCTTGTTGCCCACGGCCATGGTTCTCGGCCAGCGGGCCGGATCCGGGTTGGGGACTCTGGAGGCGTAACCGGCAAAGGATCGAACCGGAAATGTCTGGTGCCCCTGGGGAGAGGCGCTGGAGGCGATGCCCATGAAGTTGATCAGCAGCTGTGCCTTGTCGTTGATAGGAATCCTGAGCTCATCCATCTGCTTGGTGACGGGGGGCTGGACCACATTTCCCTCATCATCCAGGTCCGCCGGCTTGACCAGCAGCTGGTAGGGCTCCCAGCTCTGGGCCTCCATATTGAACTGCTGGGGCGAGGGAATCCGCACGTGTTCGCCCAGAACAACCTCGATGTCCTGTAAGCTTTTGTTGAAATACTCGAGAGCCATGGTCAAGGTGATCGATGGCAGCAGGTTGTCCCGGTACTTGCGCACCACATGGTAGTAGCGATCCGGCTGCTTGTCGTTGTCCGTATCTTCGGCTTTCAGGGGTGCCTGCTTTTCCATGGTTTTGCGCAGGTCTTCGATCACCTGTTCCGTCAGGGGATTGGGAACATCGTGGAACACCTCTTCGGTGTCGATCCAAGCCAGCCTGGTAAAACTTTCCCATTCCTCATCGCTGAGGTTGTTTGGCGTCAGCTCATCCAGGGGTATTTCCTCAAGTAACCTGGCGTATTTCACGATCAGCGGTTGTCGGCGGTACACCTGATCCGAATCCTCGATGAAGTTAGGATGTCCGTATCCATGGGCCGCCCGGACGTAGGGCTTCAAGGGTGGGAGAATGCCGTACAGTGTTTCGATCTGGGTCCAATCTCCCTCGATTTCTGTAATTTTGCCGTAGTTCTGGAAGAATATCTCCTGGCGAGAGAAGTACTCCTCCGCAGTTCCCGAAGGATTGGGAACCCGGGTCAGAAACGGCTCGAGAATGATGCGGCCATTCTCTTCTATGCTCTGTACCAGAAGCGCGTCATGTTCGGGAACCGACGGCTCGATGAAGGTCACATCCAGGAAAATCGCCCGCTCACGCTCATTCTGATTCCGGATCTTAGTGAAGGTGCTGATCAGGTTGGCTTCCCTATAGCGGGGAAAGGGCCAGCGTCCGAAAGCATCCAGGCTCTTGTCGTCGATACCGACGATCAGAATATCCGGAGAGATCTTCGGGTTTCGCTGTTCCAGGGTCACCCCCTCCTGGACCCGGGTACGCCGGGCGATATTCTTCAGCCGGAAGTTGAAATCCAGTACGTTCAGCTCCAGGTTCGAAATGAGAACGGTTTGTGTGACGATCAGGAAGAGCAGGACAAATACCAGCAGCCCGATGAGCAGGCCGAAGTACTTTGTTTCGAACAAACTGGAGCTTTTCTTTGCCACGGAAGACCTCCCGCCTACTCGGCTATTTTCCCCTTGACTTTGAGATCGATTATACGGTTTCGCCCCATCTTTGTCCAATTGCTCAGAGGGAACTCGTCCTCCAGGCGGTCGTACACTTCAAATGCGCTCTGAAAGTCTTCATTGGCTTCGTACAGCCGCCCCATCGAAAAAAGGGCGTGGGGCGCCAAAAAGCTCTCCGGATACATCTCCGACAGATCCCGGTAGGCGGCGATCCCCTGCTCCAGATCATCGGCCTGCTCATAGGCCACCGCTGCGTTGAACAGGCTCAAGGGGGCGAGATACGACTTGGGAAAGGATCCGGCCACTGTCCTGTATGCATCGGCGGCTTGCTGCCACTGCTCGTTTTCGAAGGCCAGATTCGCCCCGATGAAGCCGGCTCTCTGGGCCGCATATTGCCTGGGATAGCGTTTCACAATCTGTTCGATCAGCTGTTCCAGCTCTTGCTGCAGGGATTCTCTATCCTCCCCCGCCTCCAGCCACTGTTCGTAGAGGGCCTCGGCCCGTTCGGCCATCAGGGTCGATTTTTCCCGGGTTCGTTGATTCAACTCGGTCCAACCGAAGTATGCGACCACGAAAACGATCAGAACGATCAGAACGACGAGCAATACAATGCGGTACTTGTGCAGAAAAGCGGACAGTTGATCAACGAAGCGAGGCTTGGCCTCAGTACCTCGATGTGTTCTTTCCTTTTCCGAGCTCAACATAAGCGTCTCCTTCTCATCGGCGGCAAAACGCTGAATCTCCCAAAGAATCGAGCAGGGATCCCTACTTCCCTAACGATTGATGTTCAACTCCTTTATCAATCGTGACAGGTAGGTTCGCTGGATTCCCAGCAGCTTTGCTGTTTTTGTCTGATTCCACCGATTCATATCGAGAGTTTGTCGAATATAGTGTTTCTTAAAGATATTGACGGCTTCTTTCAAGGACCGGCCGTTGTAGACATCCTCGGCGCGCTCCGTTATTTTATCCATCACAAACAGATCCGGTGTGATGCCATCACTCTGAGTGATTACAACTGCCCGCTCAATCGCGTTTTCCAGCTCCCGAACGTTCCCCGGCCAGGAATAGGAGAGCAGCACCTCCATCGCGTCGGGGGCAAAACCGCTGACCTGCTTCTTGATTTCCCTGTTGAAGCGCTTCAGAAAAAAATCCGCCAGTATCGGGATATCGTCCCTGCGTTCCCGCAGCGGCGGTATATAGATGGGCAGAACGTTCAGCCTGTAGTACAGGTCAGCTCTGAACCGGCCGCTAGCCACCTCCGCTTCGATTTCCTTGTTGGTGGCCGCTATGATGCGCACATCGACCTTCATCGGTTCGGACCCGCCGACCCGCTCGAATACCCTGTGCTGGATTACCCTCAGCAATTTGACCTGTAGATTGAGGGGTAGATCCCCGATTTCGTCCAGAAATATCGTACCGCCGTCGGCCAGCTCGAACCTGCCCCGCCGGTCGCTGCTGGCACCGGTAAATGCCCCTTTGACGTGTCCGAACAGTTCGCTCTCCAACAGGTTCTCCGGCAATGCGGCGCAGTTGACCCGGATAAGCGGATTGTTGCTCCGGGGGCTGTGCAGATGGATCTGTTCGGCAAACAGTTCCTTCCCCACCCCGCTTTCTCCCAACAGCAGCACAGAGGAATCGGTCGTGGCGGCCCTCAGGGCGATATCCAGCTTTTCCCTGATGGCTTTGCTTTCTCCGATGAAGGTGTGGTATCCCTTGTCGGTCTGGATCTCATCCTGCAGGAGGGTGATCTCCTCCTGCACCTTCTGCAGGGAGCGGGAGTTCTGTACGGCAATGGCCGCCTGGGTGGCAAAAATTTCCAGCCACTCGAGATCCTTTTCGCTGAAGCTGCCCCCGTCGATCTTGTTTATGATCTCGATCACCCCGACGCAGCGTTCTTTTATCCGCATGGGAACTGCCAGGATCGACTTTGTCGGGAAGTTGATCTTCTTGCTGATGTCGGCGAAGAAGCGGCTGTCCGATTCCACGTCGTTCACGATCAGGAGCGGTTGTTGGCTGCAACCCATCCGGCGATGCCCTCCCCCATGTTCAAGGAGAAACGCTGAACCTCCGGACCTTTGGTGCCCAGGGAGATCTCGAAGTACAGTTTGTTGTTTTCAGGATTGACCAGCAGCAGAGATGAGGCTTCCGCCTCCATCAAGCGAGTGGCTGATTCGATAATGGTCCTGAGCAGCTCCTTGCCATCGGAGTACTCGGAATTGATCAGGGCGTTAATCTCGATGAGTGTGTCGAATTTGTTGCGATCGATTGCAGATTTCAACATGGAGGGACTTTGGCCCCGATCAGTCCTTGTTTTTATCTTTTATGAAATCGGCGAGGGTTGTTTTCTCCTCCTCGGAATCGTCGTGGATATACTGTACCATGGTTTCCTGCTGAACCTGTCTCGTGTACTCCCGGATAGACAGTGCCAGTTTCTGTTTGTCCACGTTGATATCCGTCACCACGGCCTTGATCGTATCCCCTTCTTTGTAGTGCTCCATAGCCTCTTCGATCGTCTCGGTACCGGGATCAAAGAGATTCGACTTGTTCACCAGGCCCTCGATCCCGCCCTGTACTTTTACGAAGAAGCCGAAATCGGTGATGCTGGTGATTTCCCCTTCGATCACACTTCCCCTGTGAAACGCTTTTGCCAGGGATCGCCAGGGATCCTCTGTCAGTTGTTTGACACCAAGTTTGATCCGCTGGTTTTCCTTGTCGATGTCGATGACCATGACCTCGATCTCATCTCCCTCGTTGTGCAGAGCCGAGGGATGCTTGGGTCTCTTGGTCCAGGACATATCGTCCAGGTGCAGCAAGCCGTCGATCCCCTCCTCTACCTCGAGGAATACCCCGAAGTTGGTGATGTTCTTGATCTGCCGCTTCAAGCGCATCCCTACGGGGTAGCGGTTATCGATATCATCCCAGGGATTGGGCAACACCTGCTTCAAGCCCAGGGACAGCTTGCTCTGTTGGATGTCGTAGGAGAGGATCTTTGTCTCCACGATGTCATTGACCTGCAGCAGTTCCTTGGGATGTCTGATTTTCTTGACCCAGGAGAGCTCCGATATGTGGGCCAGACCTTCGATACCCTCCTCGATCTCGATAAAGGCACCAAAATCCGTGAGTTTGGTAACTTTACCCTTGAGCACATCCCCTGCCTGATAGTGTTCCTCGAAATGCGTCCAGGGGTCTTCGGAAAAGTGTTTCAGACTTAGATTGATCTTTCTCTCTTCAGGATCCAGGCGGATCACCTTTACGCGGATCTCATCACCCAGAGAGATGAGCTCTTTGGGTGAATTAAGATGCCCCCAGCTCATGTCATTGATGTGAAGAAGCCCGTCGAATCCCCCCAGATCGATAAACGCACCGAAAGAGGTAAAGGTCTTGACAACTCCCTCCACCTCATCGCCGATTTCCGTATTCTCGAAGAACTCCTCCCGCCTCCGGCTGTTCTCATGCTCCAGCCATTGCCTGCGGTTGACAACGATATTGACCTTACTGTGATGATAGAGTCGCTCCAGCAGGAAGGAGGACTGCATGCCTACGTACTCGGCGGTATCGGAGACCCGGAAAACATCGGTTTTGGAAAGAGGCAAAAAGGCGGTTACGCCGTTACCCAGATCCACCTCGAAACCGCCCTTGATCCGCCTTGAGATCGTGCCCGGAACCGCCTCTCGCTGATCAAAGGCGATACGAAGGTTCTTCCAGAACAGCTTCTCATCCGCCTTCTTCTTGGACACCACCACCTCACCGCGGCGACTCTCGCGGTTGAGGAGAATAACGTATACGGTTTCTCCGATCGAAGGTTTTTCTTCAAACTCTTCAATCGGGATCTTTCCTTCAGATTTGAGGCCGACATCCACGTACACGTACTCGCTGTCGACTTCAACGATTTGCCCCGGCACCATCTGGCCTTCTGCAACTTGGGCTAGGGATTGCAGGTATTCTTCGCGCAGGCGCTGCTCGTTGAATTCATCACCGTTTGTCAGTTCTATTGAGGTCATTGCCCGTACTATACTCCCGATTGATTTATCGTTTCGTAATCTTGAGGATTTCTCGTACTACTTTGTCACAAACTTTATCTATGGTCAAGTCCGAAGTGTCTATATACAGGGCATCCGGAGCCTGCTCGAGCTTGCCGAAGGGTTTGCGCCTGTCGATCCTGTCCCTCTGCTCGATTCGCCGTTGGGTCTGCTTCGGATTCATAGAGCTGCTTCCCTGACGGTTCTGTCTGTATCTGCGCTCGGCCCTGGCCCGGATCGATGCGTCGAGAAAGATCTTGAGCTGCGCCTCGGGGAAAACCACGGTGCCGATGTCCCTCCCCATAACGATGAAATCCCGATCGCCGACGATTTCCCGGATACAGCTGTTCACAGTTTTTCGAACATCAATAATTCTCGAATGGATCGCTGACCAGTGATCGATGCTGTCGTTCTGGATTCCCCTCAAAGGCTGTGCGTTCATCAGAAGTTGCCCCGCGGACAGCTCGAAGCGGCATTTAGCGGCAATCCGCACGACAACGGAGTCATTCTCCGGAGCTTCCCCCGATTCGAGAACAGTCTTAGAAATGCCCCGATACAGCATACCCGAGTCCAGGTAGCCGAATCCTACGGCTGCCGCCGCTTCCTGGGCAACTGTGCTCTTACCGCTTCCGGCCGGACCATCGATCGCCACGATCATCGTTTACTCCCCTTACCGGCCGCAACAAACCAGGTCACCTCCTGGCGGCTGAGCGGTCGGTATCCGCCCGCCGGAATCCCGCGCACGTGTACACAACCGATGCGAATCCTGTGGATTTTACTCGGGAAAAAACCGAAATGCTCGAACACTCGCCGGATCTCCCGATTTTTCCCCTCTATGAGGGTGAGAATCACCCTTCTCGGCGTTTTGTACTGATACCGACGCAAACGGTAGCTCTCTCCATTGATGATGAGCCCTCGCTTGTACTTCGACAACAGCTCCTCGGGAAAGGGATTCTTGGTTTCGACCTGGTACTCCTTTTCGATCTTGGATGAAGGATGCGACACGGTCTTGGCGAAAGCCCCGTCGTTCGTGTAAAAAATCAACCCGCTGGAGCGGAAATCGAGCCTGCCAACATGGAAGATCCGCTGAGGAATATCCTGCAGCAGATCGAGCAGCAGAGGGCGGCCGCGGCTGTCGCTGTTGGAGCACAGGTATCCGACAGGTTTGTTGATTGCCAGATAGACTTTCTCTGTCTCGGGATGCAGCTGCCGGTTATCCAGAGCCACACGATCGGAGGGCGTGACTTTTGTACCCAGCTCGGCGGTCAGGCCATTGACAGTTACCCTGCCCTCGCGGATGTAGGTTTCGCAGTGCCTTCTGGAGCCGATACCGCAGCGAGCCATGTATACCTGGAGTCGAATTTGTTCACTCACTCGAACTTCTCTGCGTCCAATTCATCGAGTTTCGGCAGGTCTGCTATGCTGGCCAACCGGAAGACCTTTAGAAACTCCTTAGTGGTTCCATACTGAACCGGGCGGCCCGGTGCTTGCTTCTTGCCGACCTCCCTGATCAGGTTCTTGCTCGCCAGCAGCTTGATCATCCCGTCCGCGGACACGCCCCGGATGCTCTCGATCTCCTGCCGAGTTACCGGTTGGGAGTAGGCGATGATGGACAGAGTCTCCAAGGCCGCCCGGGAGAGCTTGGCCTCACTGCGCTTCCCGTAGCGGGGCTTGAGCAGGTCCCAGAGCTGTTTTTTTACCACAAACGTATAGCCGCCGCCCAGCTCCACGATCTCCAGCCCGTGGGTTTTTACAGCGTAGCTTCGGCGCAGCTTCCCGATCGCCTCCAGCACCTGCGCGCGATTCAATCCGGTGATACGTCCCAAGGCGGCTGCATCCACCGGCTCATTCTCCAGAAACAGTATCGCCTCCACCAACGCCGCAGATTGCTCAAGGCTCATGGGGCTTCCCTTCCCTTGAGAAGAATATCTCCAAATACCTTGTTCTGAAAAACCACGATCACCGCAGATTTCACAAGCTCCAGCACGGCCAGAAAGGCACAGATGACCTCCATGATCGAGCTTTTCTTGATCACCAGGTCCGTAAACATGAACTCCCCCGTGGAATCGAGCAGCTCGTAGATCAGGGTGATTTTTTCATTGATAGTTACTTCCTCATACATGTCCACGATTCGTTCCGGAGAATACGAAGAGAGAATCGAAGAGAAGGTTTTGAGCAGGTCCCAGACGGTGACCTGTTCCCACAGCCCCTCATCCGTGAAAGGCAGAATGGGCTGGGCGCTCTTGCGTTCAAGCGACCATTGCGCCTCCTGCTCCTTGGACTCTATCAGTTCGCTCAGCTTCTTGTACTTCTGATATTCGATCAGCTTCTCCACCAGCTCGGTTCTGGGATCCTCCAGCTCATCGGTGAAGGCGAACTCCACGGGCAGGAGCATCCGGGATTTGATGTACAGAAGCGTGGCGGCCATGAGGTAGAACTCGGTGATGTTTTCCAGATCGATCTTGGTGGCGTAGTTCAGATACCCGAGGTACTGCTCGGTGATGGTGGCAATCGGTATATCGTAGATGTTGATCTCCGACTTTTTTATCAGGAACAGCAGAAGATCCAATGGACCTTCGAAGCTTTCCAGTTTGAACTCGTGTTTGTTCGTGTGAGAGTTGTCTGCCATGGATTTTTCAGATTTTCCCTGGAGAGTATATTCTCAAGAACTGAAGATGTAAACGCCTTGATCTTCCAGGACCTGCAGGCTCTGGGCCAGAGACCGCCCCGTTTCCGGATCCTGCACATCCGGCTCCAGCTCCAGAAGGGGGGTCAGCACGAACTGGCGCTCCTTCATGTGGGGATGGGGAATACGCAGGTCCTCCTGTTTGATGATCCTGCGGCCGTAGAGCAGGATGTCGATATCAATGATACGCGGACCCTTAGGCGTATAATTGCTGCGATCTCTGCCCATTTGCAGTTCCAGGGCCAGGATGTGCTGCAGAAGTTCCGGCGGCTGAAGAGAGCATAAACCGGCAACCACCATGTTGAGGAACTTCGGCTGCTCCTCGACATACATGGGACGGGTTTCATAGATCGAGGAACAGCGGATTTTCGAAAGAATACGGCCAAGTTCCTGCACGGCGGAGGTAAGGTTCTGCTCCCGGCTGCCGAGATTGCTACCCAGGGAGAGATAGACGGTTTCTTTGCTCAAGGTCTATTTTTCCGCGCCGGTTTTCTGCGTTGCACCCGCCTGCGGCTTTTGCTCCTCCTTGACAGGCTGTTGCTCCCGATTGGGGAACAGCAGACTGCGCACACTCTGCTCGATCTGCTGGTACATGTCGGGATTATTCTCTAAGAATCCCTTTACATTCTCCCGGCCCTGTCCTATCCGTTCCTCACCGTAGGAGTACCAGCTGCCGCTCTTGGCGATGATACTGCTCGCCACGGCCGCATCCAGCAGGCTCCCGGAGGCGGATATGCCACGACCGAAGATAATCTCCAGTTCCACACGTTTGAAAGGCGGAGCTACTTTGTTCTTGACTATCTTCACCCGCACCTTATTCCCGATAGCCTTCTCTGTTCCTTCACTGATCGTTTCGATCTTACGAACCTCCAGACGAATCGAAGAGTAGAACTTCAGGGCATTGCCCCCGGTTGTGGTCTCGGGATTCCCGAACATGACCCCGATTTTCATGCGAATCTGGTTGATGAAGACCAGGCAGGTCTTTGATTTGCTGATTACCCCCGTCAGCTTCCGCAGGGCTTGACTCATCAGCCGGGCTTGCAGGCCCATATGGGAATCCCCCATATCCCCCTCTATTTCAGCTCTGGGGGTGAGGGCGGCAACCGAGTCGACCACGATGATGTCCACAGCGCCGGAGCGGATCAGGGACTCCACGATCTCCAGAGCCTGTTCGCCGTTGTCCGGCTGGCTGACCCACAGCTCATCGGTGTTTACACCCAGGGCGTGGGCATATTGAGGATCCAAGGCGTGTTCCGCATCGATGAAGGCGGCTATTCCCCCTACTTTTTGCGCTTCAGCGATGGCGTGCAAAGCCAACGTCGTTTTCCCGGATGCCTCCGGACCGTAGATCTCCACGACACGTCCCCGGGGATACCCTCCGACCCCGAGAGCTGCATCCAGAAGGATGGATCCCGTGGAAATTGTGGGAATCTGGGCCTGGGCACTACCCTCCCCGAGTTTCATGATCGAGCCCTTGCCGAACTGCTTCTCGATCTGCATTCGGGCGGCTTCCAGGGCCTTCATCTTTTCGTTGCTGGGTTCAGCGGAATCACTCATGGGCTTTGTTTCCTTTTCTGCTTTTTTTCGCTTTTCGCTTGAGGCTGCCTTTGCGACCCAGGGCAATCTTCCTGCCGGAGCTCAGAAGCATGATTGATATTGCCTGGATTTTCTTTCCGTCACAACATTGTAACGGGCATTTTCCTCCTGGCGCTTGGCTTCAGGGATTAAAAATAGTATAGACTCTCGATTTTCCCAAGGTCAAGGAGGAACCGAGGGCTTCCGATATTCAGGACTAGAATATGAGAGGGGCATCTGTCATTCCGGCACTTGCATTGGCGTTCATCTGCTTCCTGCCTATGGAAGCCGCTGCCCAGGACTACACTTCCTGGATCCGCTACTCCGACAGCACGGACAATGCGCTGATCGCAGAGATGATCCGACAGGGAGATCTGGGCACCGCTCTTGAGATCGCCGACGCTCTCGGGTTGAGGGAGGATGCCGAGATACAGCAGATCATCCTTGCCGTGGGAGAAACAATCGATCCCGGCTCGCAGTGGGAGGGGGAGCTGATCCTCAGGACGCTGCTGGCCTCCGTGTTTCCCGCCTCCCTGGACAAATCCGAGTTGGAGGTTCGGCTGCGCAGAAACCGGGAGGGATTCGACTTCCTGGTTGCCGGTCTCCCCCATTTCACCCTCTCTCTCAAGCGGGAGGTCCTCCGCCTCTTGGGATTCCTGCATCCCCCCGAATATGTCAGCGCAATTATGTCGGAAGGGCGTTATCTGGCCGAACTTCTGCTTAACCAGCAGGGACAGCTGAACGGCGAACAGGCCGGATTAGCCCTTACCTGTCTGGAAACCCTCGATCGGGTTGCCGCTCCGGAATCTGCGGAAATCGTGTTGATGATTCTCCAGCGTAGCCGGCATCTGGAGGTGGCGGAGGCCGCTCGATCGGTGTCCCGCTCTCTTCTTTTGGGCGAGTAGTCAAAACAGTTTCGTCGAATCGAGCAGAATCGTTACCGGCCCTATATTGGTGTACTGTACTTCCATTCGTGCTGCAAACTGCCCGGTTTCCACGTGCAGACCGTGACTGCGGATCTGCTCGGAGAAGTTCTCGTAGAACAGGCGGGCTTTATCCGGTGCGGCTGCAGCTGTGTAGGAGGGCCGTCGGCCCTGGCGGGCATCGCCGTAGAGGGTGAACTGAGACACCACCAGCACGCCGCCGCCGGTATCCCGCACGGAAAGATTCATCTTGCCGTTGCTGTCGGGAAAGATCCTCAGGTTCACGACTTTTTCAGCTGTGTATCTAAGATCCTGTTCTTCATCCCCCGCGGCCACACCCAGATAGACCAGCAATCCCTCTTGGATACGGCCGCAGATCCGATCGTCCACGGTAACGCGGGCATCTGCCACCCGCTGAACAACGGCTCTCATCCCTATCTGTACAGTCTGTGCAGAGAGATTCCCTGCAGGCGCACCTGCTGTTCTTCCACGAGCACCTTTCCCAAGACCTCGATTCCGTCCCCGTTTTCGATCTTGGCTCCGAAATCCAGTGATACGGGAACCAAGCCGAGAAGCTCGGTTTCATCCTCGTAGCCGACCAGCAGATCAAAGGTGATCTGATTCTCGCCGATCCGGACATTGGCTATCTTTCCCCTCCACACGACGTAGCAGTCCGCGTAGAGAGTCGGATCGGAGCGTACCTCCGGATAGGGGAAGGGATCTTTTACCGTCGAAAAATCCGGATCCTGAACGAAGGTCTTCATCAACCTGGCTTTCTCTTTGACATAAACAGAGGCATTCGAGTGCAGCAACCCGTTGATTTCCCGAATCGCGAGATTGTCCCGATAATCCAGCAGATGCTCCTTGATCCTCTGAAAAGTTTCGGCTATCTGCTTCTCGCTCATCCTCGGCGTGATCTGTTCTTCAGAACTCTCCGCTACCAGGGGCCTCTCCGATGACAGAATGACCTGCTCGACCCCGGGTCGGGGTTCTCTTCTGGGAGCGATCCGGGGCAGCAAAAAGAAGTACCCGGCAGTCAGTATGGCAACCAGGCAGATCAGCAGCAGGGGTGCAATCCAGGCCCGGGGAGACAACGGCACGGCGGGCAGCAGCTTCCTGATCTTGATTGCCCCGGTGTGTACAACCTCCCCTTCCCAGTTGACATCCTTGCGCAGGGCTGCAAGAGCGTTCCTGGCTTTTCTATTCCCCGGGTCCAGATCGAGTACCTTCAACCAGCTCTTCAGTGCCTCTTCGGTCTGCCCGCGCTTGAAGGCAATTGCCGCCAGCCCAAGCTGGGTGGTTACATCTTCCTCTTTCAGCTGTTCCGCCCTCCGCAGGTAAGACTCGGCCCCGCCGAAATCCCCTGTATGCAGGCAGGCCGAACCGAGCAGCGCGTAGAACTCGGCATTGTTGCGATAGCGGAATACCTGGCTTTCGAGTAGACGGATTACCTGGGGAAATCTTCTACGCCGGAAGAGTTGACGAGCCCGTGTTAGTACGCTTTTCGGCATTCTGGTTGTCGCGGTATTCGCGGACCATGCGCGCTCTAACGCCCGCCGGAATACCTCTCTGCATTATCTTTTATAGCAGAAAGGATTTCCTCCATCAACCGAAGCTCTTCATCGCTGATCTGCTCCGCGGAGATAAGACGCGCATCGACGATCTCGATAAAACTGTCCAGATTATCAATGTCCTGCTCCACCGAGGCAGGGTCGATACCCAGGCGATCCCGCAGTTCCTGCAATCGGCTGAGCAGGGATGCGGGGGGGGGTTGCTCTGTGGCGACATAGGATTCTACGCCCTGCGGCTCTGCGGTGTAGTCGGAAAGCGTGACGTTGCCCAGTACCAGGACAATCTCCCGGCTTCCCAGTGCGGGAAGATCAACCGGTTCGTAGTACATACAAACCGCCGAATCGTTTATCGAGTAGGGCATGAGGTTGAAGTTCCTATTGCTCGAGGTCTGGTAGTCCCAGGAAGCGTCGCTGAGGCGCTTCCAATTGGCAAACACGATCTTATCCGGCGGGGTGATGTCAGATCCGCTGGTCATGCAGAGCAGACCGATGCTTCCAGGCGAGCCGGCCGATGGAGAGAGCCAGTAGCGAATCATATCGGCGCCGGATACGGTCAGCTCACTGCGGATCTCTTCGTGGCGGTCGGAGCGGAAGTGGGACAGATTCTCTTCCCCCAGGTAGGTGTCCAGACAAAGTCGCAAGCCGACGGAGAGCCGATTGCGGGAACGGTTGCTGATGCGGATCGACATGCGCACTCCTTGGGCCTCTGCGGATGCGGAAGCAAGCACCGGAGTGAACTCCTGCACGACCGTGAGGATTCTGGACGCCCATTCGAAACGGGCCATCTCCGCACCTTTCGTTTTTTCGGTCGATTCGGTGAACTCCGAGCTGTCTCCGAGTTTGTAGATCTTGTCGTTGACCACCAGGGACACTCCGGAGGTTCTGGGATCCTGATCTACAAAGAGGGGGATATAGTCGCCCGCGGCGGCGCTTGCACGGGTATACAGGGAGAAGCGGCCGATCCCCTCGTGCAGAATCAGACGCAGCCCTCCGGAGTCGATCTCTACGGCTGCGAGTGGAATCACAACCACAGCCAGCAGTAAGACCGCAAGCACAGAGATTTTTCTCAAAATGTTCATTTTCCGTCTTTCGAACTTTCGATCATTTGTTGCAGCAGTGATTCTTTCACAGCCAGAGCGTCTGCTTTCATCTGAAGGACTTTCTCACGATTATCGATGGCCTGAAGCCGTTGCTTCAACTCTGAGGATATTTCAACCGTTTGCCCTTCCGATGCAGATGCAAGCTGGGCCTCTAAGCCGGTGATGGTACTCTCCAATGCCTCATTCTCACTGCGCAGTTTTTCTAAAGCGGCGGCGGTTTCCGTATCCGCCGTAGAGGCAGTGGGAGAAGACAGCTTTCTCTGGTACACGGCGATTGCCTGTTCGTAGGCCTTCTCCCTCCGTCTGAACTCCCCCACGGAGCTCAACGCCTCCTCGTGGCTCCATTGCAGGAGCTTGAGCAGCTCGTTCTCCCGCTTTTTGAACTCGATCAGGGACAAACGGTAGCGGGAAGCCTCCAGCTTCACACTCTTCGGATGTTCCACAATTACCCTGTTGAACACCCGCGCGGCCTCATCCAGATGGCCGAGAGAAAACAGGCATTCCCCGAGCCAGAAGTAGGCGCTGCCGGCGAACTGCGAATCGGGATACTCGCTCAAGAACCGCTCCAGTACCTGGATTCCGCTCTCCGGGTCTCCCTGCAGATACAGCAGCCTGCCTTTCTGATACAGGGCATCGGGGATGTAGGGATGGGAGGGGAAATTGGCAAGGAAATACTCGAGGTTTCGGGCCGCTTCCTCGTAGTTGTCAATAGCCAGGTAGGCCCGGGATACCCAGTAGTAGGCATCCGCTGCATTTGCCTGATGCTGTTCGGTTTGAGTACTGAAGATCAGCGTCCGAAAAGTACGAATTGCATCTTGGTATCGTTCCTGCTTGAACTGTAGCAGTCCCTCCCTCAGTTGATCGTCTCCGCTGGAGACCTGGGCAAAGAGGAGAGCCGGAGCAAAAACGAGCAGGAATATCGGTATGGTTCTGCGAAGCATTGGTCCTCTCTTTTTTTTCGACTCCTGAAAAAAGAAACTGTATCTATTATTGTTCATCGGCATTTCAGAGCATTAATCTCTTTTCCTATGTTCTTGGAATCGAATACCGCCGAGCCGGCTACCAGCACATCCGCTCCCGCCTCTATGGCCATCTTACAGGTTTCTCGGTTGATGCCGCCGTCCACTTCGATGAGATAGTCGTGGCCGCCGCTACGGCGCATCTCGGCCAGCTGGCTGACCTTTTTCAGGGTCTGGGGGATCAGTTGCTGGCCTCCAAAACCGGGATTCACCGTCATGACCAGTATCAAGTCGAGCTCGGGAAGAATCTCTGCCAGCATAGCCGCCGGGGTCGAGGGAACGATGGATACCCCCGCCTTTTTTCCGATTTTGCGGATCTGGCTAAGCACTCTGTGCACGTGAACCGTGGCTTCGTAGTGGATCGTGATGATGTCCGACCCGGCCTCAGCGAAGTTCGAAATATAGTTCTCCGGCCGAACGATCATAAGGTGGGTATCGAAGGGTAGCCGGCTGTGGCGCCGTAAAGAGGAAACCATGGGCGGACCGAAGGTGATATTGGGGACGAACACTCCGTCCATGATATCCAGATGAATCCAGTCCCCCCCACCCTCTTCGACACGCTTCACTTCATCCGCAAGATACCCGAAGTCCGCGGACAGGATCGAAGGTGCGATAAGTGTTGTGTTCGGTTCTGCCATGAGATGATCATAGCAGAAAGAACTGTTGTGATGCAAACGGTGCGGCCCCACGCTCCGGGTTGCGTTCAAGATTGACTAAACTCTTCATCTTGCTATAATTAGTCAAGTAGGCTTTGCCAAGTAGGCTATACCGAGTAAATTATACCAAGCAGGCTATACCGAGAAGGCGTTTTTCGAGTAACTCTATGGCAGAAAAGCAACTTACCTTCAGAGAGAACGAGATCATCCAGATCTTGAACAAGGTCTACCTGAGCTTCAAGGAAGGTCAGTTCAAGAAGGCGAGCACCCTGCTGGAGAAGGCGCTGGAAATCGACTTCGAGTCCACCGATGTGACCAATGCGCTGAAAGCGGCGAATTTTTGGCTGGAGCGGGAAGATCGGTTGGCAACGATCTCGGGAGCCTATGAGAAGGGAGAGTACTACCTCGGTCAGTGGAAGGTGTTCAGCGGCTTTGTCTCACGCATGGAGCGTCTTTCCGAACGCTGCCTGTTCAATATCAAGTACTACATCTTCGGTAGTGCGCTGGCGCATTACTTGACTATGTACAACGAAACAGAGCTCAGCGATCCGGAGATTCTGTTTCGAATCGGACGATGCCACAAATGCCAGGGAAACTACGAGAGTGCGATTCGTTTTCTCGAACTGGCCAGCCAGTACCGGCGGGAGGACGCGGCAATCCTGGCTGAATTGGCGGATAGCTACTCTCTGGTCAACGAAGACCGGGCCGCAAAGGTCTTCTTCAGGGAGGCTTTCTTCCTGGATGCTCAAGCCGTGGAGCTTTCCTACCTGGAATCTCCCATGATTCTACGTTTGGTGCAGAAGTTGAAAGGCAGGTTCGGTGAGACCGGGGCGGAGTTGCAGGAATGGATTCCCATATACTGCACCATATTCGGCCTTTTCAACGTTAAGAGAGAGCTCAGGCCATTGGAGCTCGGTAAATTGAAACAGGCCATCTACCAACTGGAGAGGGAGATCGGCGGCCAGAGAGACAGTCGGATAGTACCCAGGCTGATCCATCACTACTTCTGGCTTGTCGATCACTATCTGAACAGCGGTGAGGATCGAAACAAGATCGAAGAGGTATTGGCAAAGATCAAAGAACTGGATCCCGCGATCTACAACGAATACGTCACGTAATTCTTCGAAGGAACACGAGTATAAGGAGCGATGTCTTGTCTGAAAGCTTGATGAAACAGGTAACTGAATTATTAAACGAGGAAAAGTGGACCCGAGCAACTCTGAACAGCTATACCATTAGCAATTTCTCCGAGCTCGATGAAATTGTTGCCGTAACCAAAGAACAGGGTGCGGAAGACGAGGTGCTTGTGATCTGTGATGAGCACCTCAAACACACCCGCAACAGCATTGTCGGTTTGTATATCTCCGGCGTTATCTCCCTGAGCAAGCAGCTGGTTGACGATTCGAACCTGATCGTGCTGATCAACATCTTTATGGATAACCACAAGTGGAATATCGTCGAGTATCTGTGCAACAGGATTCTCGAATACGGTGAAAATAAATTTGCCCTCAAAACGCTTTCCAGTGTGTATGAGAACAAGAACGAACAGGATAAGAAGTATCTGATCTGGGAGCGCTATATCAAGGTCGACTACGAAGAGGCGGAGATCGTAAAACTTCTGGCGGACAAGAAAGAGGAAGATGGGGAGCTGGAAAGCGCCGTCGAGTTCTGGAAGAAAGCCCTCCACCGCTTCATCAACAAGAAGATGTTTTCCAACGTACGGGAGGTTTGGGAGAAGATTATCGAATACGCCCCGGAGGATGTTGAGTTTTTCTTCTCCGTGGAGCGAAAGATCGTGAAGGTTTTGAGCGGCGACCGGGCAGCTCAGTTGCTAACCTTCCTGATACCTCACTACAAGGAGAAAGAGGACTGGGATACCGCGATCGAGCTGCTCAAGCGTATCCTCTCCTATGAACCAAAAAACTCAGAGGCCCGAAAAGAGATCGTCGAATGTTTTCGCAAAAAGTACGCCGATCATAGCCAGCTGGATGAGTATCTGCGCGTTTCGAATCTCAACCAGAGCTGGCGTAACGTTCACGATGCGATCGCCGATTTCGAAAAACATATCTCCTTCGACATGGGCAACTACGTGTACCACTCCAGCTGGAAGATCGGAAATATCAAGGACATCCAAAACGACGTAATCGTCATAGATTTCGCCTCGAAACCGGCTCACAAGATGAGCTTGAAGATGGCGGTGAGTGCCCTCAAGGTGCTGATTCCCGATCATATCTGGGTGCTGATTCACACCAAGCCCAAAGATGAGCTTAAACGTGCGGTAAAAGAGGATCTCGTGTGGGCATTGAAAACCATCATCCGTAGTTTTGACAATGCAGCAGATATGAAGATGATCAAGGAGCAGCTGGTTCCTGCGGTGCTCAGTCAGGGAGAGTGGTCGAAATGGAGCACCGAAGCCCGCAAGATCCTCAAGACCGACCCGATATTCGGGAACGTTCCCGAAAAGCTGGATCGCTACACGGTACGAGATAAACCGATCTCCTTCGAAGAGAAGACCTTCAACAAATTCAAGGCCCAGAAATCGTTTTTCGATAGGGTCCAGACATTGAGGGATTTCCTGGAGCACGCCGAGCCGGATTCCGATTATTTCGCCGAGATGTTCGCCTACTTCACCGGCTTCCTGAAGTCCTCAGTGGCGGTGAACGAACTGGTATTGTCCAGCTTCATGTTGATTCAGCAGCTCGCCTCGGTATACCCCCACCTCAATCCGGGTATGGACTCCACATTCGCCGACCTGATCCAGGGCGTGGAAAATATCGAAGAGCTGTTCGCGAAAATCGACGATCCGGAGCTGAAAAAAACCTTCCTGGTTCAGCTTCATCAGAACTATCCCGACTGGCCTTCGGCCTACGCACGGCTGTTTCTTGCCTATCAGAGCAAGTTCATTATCGATGAGCTGGTTCGGGACAAGAAATGGGATACCCTGAAGACCCTGACCGACCAGGTCCTCAGCCACTACAAGGAGTATCGAGAAGCTTTTGTCTGGCTGGTCCGCAATCTACTGGAAGAAGCCTGGTTCGCCAGCATGGAGATCAGCCGGGAGAAACTGCTGATCGGCACGATCCACCTGCTGGACATCACCTTCCGGGAGATCAACAACAAACGGGATGTGAGTTTCAACAGGAAGATCAACAAACAGGTCCAGGATTTTCTGTTCAAAGAGAAAAACCTCCTGGACCACATCCTGAAATCCGGAGAAGAATCGATTACCAGACTGTATACACTTGTAGACGATGTGAGAGAGCTCGACCCCTCGCTACGCATCAGCTTGAAACAGCAAATTAAGAGCAGCTTTCCCAAATACGAGTTTCTCGGTGATCAGGAAAAAGAGACTGTCAGCATGGGCCTGTTGGCTACCCGGGACAGCTACCAGAGCAAGCAGGACGAGCTGCGGGATATCATCGAGAATCAGATTCCTCAAAACTCCACTGAAATCGGCGTGGCCATGGACAAAGGGGATCTTCGGGAGAACGCAGAGTACAAAGCCGCCCTGGAGCGGCAGGAGCTGCTCAAGTCCATGGCTGCCAAGATCCAGGAAGAGCTTCAGAAAGCTCGGATCTTCGACGAATCTCAGATCTCCACGGACTCCATATCCTTCGGTACGAAAGCCAGGTTGAAGAACCTCCTCAGCGAATCGCAAGAGGAATATACGATTCTCGGGCCGTGGGAATCCAACCCGGCAAAGAACATTATTTCCTACCGGTCACCCCTCGGCGCAGAGCTGATGAATCACAAGACCGGAGATCGATTGAGCTTTACGATCAGCGATCAAAACTTCAAGTACCAGGTCGAGGGGATTGAAAGCGTTAAACTTTCCGGTGAGTAGATCATGAAACTGAAAGCATTGACACTGATCGTTGCCCTGCTGGGCGTTACTGCAGTGGTCTGGTCTGAGGGTATTGACGTTGTCGTCATGGTGGATACCTCGGAGAGCATGTTCCCCGTGTTTGACGACGTGGTGGACTACCTCCTGCGAGATCTTCTGGAAAACAGACTCCATACCGGGGACTCCTTTCATCTGCTCAGCTTTGCCGATTCTCCCGAAGAGGAGATCCAGCTGGATATCGAGGATCGTGCCGATATTGCAGCGGTAGTCGACAGGATCCTGCTCTTGAAACCTCTGGGGCAGTACACGGACCTGATTGCGGCTGTAGATTTCCTCTACGATTACACCCGCATGATCGATCCGCAAAACAGGAAATTGATCCTGCTGCTTACAGACGGAATTCACGATCCTCCACCGGGCAGCCCCAACCAGCTTGACGAAGAAGGGGTGGTGACTCGCCTTCTCGAATCGAGCGAGAAGATAAAGCGAGAGGGCTGGGATGTTCATATCCTGCGCATGCCCGGTGAGGCAGGGCAGGCCTCCGATCAGGTTGGATCGGGGGTAGATGTGTTGGATCAGCTTTCTGAACAGCTGGAGAGCGACGTCCTTGCCTACGAGGATGTGGAAAAGGAGAACCTGACCGATCAGCTCACAGGATTCTCCACATTGAGTTTTCCCGATTCCCTCGGGCCGGTGCGACGTCGCTTCACCGTGCCCTTAACAGTGCAGAACAACTCCGAGGAATCCCAGGGTTATACCCTGGTGGGAGTGGACAGCGCCAGGGGCGATCTGTTGAGGCGCCGGGCCTCGGTCACGGTCCCCGCGAAGCAAACGGAGGAGCTTGTTGCCGCCCTGCGCCTGCCCTCAGGTGTAGAGCCGGGGATGCAGAACTTGAGGGTAATCCTTGAGTTCGACGACCCCCAGATACGGATTTCACCCCTGGAGGGAGTGCTGGCCTTCGAGTACGTCCCCCTGGTCGGCTGGCGTGAGGCCAGCCTGCCCCTACCCTACCTGCTGTACGCACTGGGAGCTCTGATTTTGATCGGGGTGATCATTCTGCTGGTTTTCGTGATTCGTCACCGCATGCAGGATGCCGCTTTCGATCGGCTGTTTGCCGGGGTCGCCGAAACGCGCAAGAGAAAGAGCATCCGTCCCCTGATCCTGAAGGTGGATTCCCAAAATCCGAACATCGGCACCCGGAATATCCATCCCGTACCGCCCGGTTCCAGGCGCAGCGTGGGCGGGGATGGTTCCACCTTCCTCATCTACTACATCCCCGTACCCAGAAAAATCGGGGAAATTCGAAATGACGGCAAGCAGTACCGTTTCATTCCCAAACGGCCGGAGCACTTCCCCGATTTGAGCAAGCCTCTTGCCAACTGCCTGGACAAGCCGATCCGGGCGGTTTCCTCCCGGGGGCGGGAGATAACCTTTCACTTCCACGAGTACGTGTCTCCCCTGGAGCAGCTCAACCGCCTGATGCGCTCGGTTCCCAAGTATCACATCGGGGATGTGCCTCTGAAGCATCCTCCGGGTGGCGAGAAGAAGTAGGTCCTCCTTCTCAGCTCCACCACGGAATTGGTGCAAATACGGTGAGGTAGTATAGTTTTTCTTACAGGTCTTCCAGAACCGACAGGGCCGTCTGGCGGGCGGCGGGATAGGGATCGTCCTTGGAAACCTTCTCGACCCTTTCCCGTAGACTCCGCAGCCCGTTTCTGCCGATACCCCGCAGGGCGTAGATCCTCACGTAGACATTCGGGCTGTTCAGAAAACGTTCGTAGAACCACTTCAGACCCGGGGCTTGGGTCGTGGAGAGTTTTTTCGCTGTAAACTCCACGATCTTTTGATCCTTGCTCCCCCACTCCTGCTCCACTACCTCCCGGAACAGGTCCAGGTTGGCCTGCAGGGCGTTTTCACAGAGCGCGGTGAAGGCCACCTCCCGGTACACGGGAAGGGCTATCTTGTTCCTATAAAGATCCTGCAGGTAGCCGAAGGCCCGCGGCGTGCCGATGACGCCCAAGGATTCGATGGCCTGCAGGCGAACCTGGCGCTCCGGGTCGTTCTTGGCCTTGTAGATCAGGATATCGACGCTGTTTCCGGCCTGTTCATTGGCCAGGCCCTTGGCCGCGGCAACCCGGACCCGAACGTTCCCATCTCTCAAACCCTGTTGCAGCAGGCCCTCCACCTCGCCCATGTTAAAGTGGGCCAGGGCTGCTGCGGCGTAGGCCTTGATCAGGCTGTCCGACTCGCCGAACAAAGCCCGCAGGTGGGGAATGGCCCGG
>Ga0114922_10001460_pt1 | contig 22532 bp, 18 predicted proteins | sample AartaG_FD_100975 | JGI IMG/M metagenome (GOLD analysis project Ga0114922, IMG submission 100975) | Deep subsurface microbial communities from Aarhus Bay to uncover new lineages of life (NeLLi) - Aarhus_00045 metaG | ecosystem: Environmental > Aquatic > Marine > Oceanic > Sediment | place... | reverse complement strand
TATAATAAGCGAGAAATGCAATATGATGCCGCGGTGGCGGTTACATACGAGAGGACTTTTGAGAGGCTGAGTATGGGGGCGAGGGCGCTTTTGCGATTGTCAGCATATTTAGCGCCGGAGGAGATACCGATAAAGATGTTCGAGGAGGGCAGCGAGATAGCAGGCGAAGCGATGAAGTTGATCGACAAAGGGCGGGAGGCGGAGTTTGATTTTAAAGAGGCGCTGTCGGAGTTGTCGGCATATTCTATGGTGACGCGGGAAGAGAAGGGATTTACGGTACACCGGATAGTGCAGGAGGTTGTGGGCGGCCGAATAGCCAAAGCTGAACGACGAGACTGGATAGAGAAGGCGCTTCGGATTGTGAATGGATATGCTCCGACAGAATCATACGATGTTCGGACGTGGCCGATTTGGGATGTGCTCAGACCTCACGCGGAGTTGATTTCGAGGACGGCTGATGAGGCAGGGATAAGCAAGCCTACATCGCGATTGATGGCTGTCCTGGGTGAGTACTTTCGTAGCAAGGGGGTATATGCCGAGGCCGAGCCTTTGATGCGTCGTGCGCTGGGGATAGATGAAGCATCGTTCGGGCCGGAGCACCCGAATGTTGCAACCGCCCTCAACAATCTGGCTCAATTGCTGCAGGCTACGAACCGTTTAGATGAGGCCGAGCCTTTGATGCGGCGTGCGCTAAAGATAGATGAAGCATCGTTCGGGCCGGAGCACCCGGATGTGGCTATAGACCTCAACAATCTGGCGCAATTGCTGCAGGCTACGAACCGTTTAGATGAGGCCGAGCCTTTGATGCGTCGTGCGCTGGCGATAGATGAAGCATCGTTGGGGCCGGAGCACCCGAATGTGGCCAGAGACCTGAACAATCTGGCGGGATTGCTGCGGGCTACGAACCGTTTAGATGAGGCGGAGCCTTTGATGCGTCGTGCGCTGGCGATAGATGAAGCATCGTTCGGGCCGGAGCACCCGAATGTGGCTATCCGCCTGAACAATCTGGCGGGATTGCTGAAGGCTACGAACCGTTTAGATGAGGCCGAGCCTTTGTATAAGCGAGTGGTTGACATCTTTGAGAAATCTTTAGGCAAAGACCACCCGAATGTTGCAACCGCCCTGAACAATCTGGCGCTATTGCTGAAGGCAACGAACCGTTTAGATGAGGCGGAGCCTTTGATGCGTCGAGCGCTGGCGATAGATGAAGCATCGTTCGGGCCGGAGCACCCGGATGTGGCTAGAGACCTCAACAATCTGGCGGAATTGCTGCGGGCTACGAACCGTTCAGATGAGGCCGAGCCTTTGTATAAGCGAGTGGTTGACATCTTTGAGAAATCTCTCGGCAAAGACCACCCGAATGTGGCCATAGCCCTCAACAATCTGGCGGCATTGCTTCAGGATACGAACCGTTTAGATGAGGCCGAGCCTTTGATGCGGCGTGCGCTGGCGATAGATGAAGCATCGTTCGGGCCGGAGCACCCGGATGTGGCCAGAGACCTCAACAATCTGGCGCTATTGCTGAAGGCTACGAACCGTTTAGATGAGGCCGAGCCTTTGATGGAGCGGCACTTGGTGATTTTCGTGCAGTTCACCCGGCAAACCGGGCATCGGCACCCCCATCTGCAAGAAGCGATAGAAAACTTTACCGGCCTGCTTATGGAGATGGGGCATACCAAAGATGATGTCACCAAGCGGCTGAAGCAGCTTGTGCCGGAAATGTTTCAGATACCGCGTGGGCCATAGGCCCACCCTACAAAGTTTTTCACGGTCAAACAAGAAGATACGGCGTGGGCCATAGGCCCACCCTACCACTTGGTAGTTCGTTGTTCGTAGTTGGTAGATGAAGTAACCCCCGCAATAAATTGTGAGGGCTAAACAGTAAGGAAGCCCGGCGGAGCCGGGATGCTGTTTTTTACTGGATTCCCGCCCCTGCCCCTGCCTGCGCAGGGGTGACAATCCTGCGCAGTGGTGACATTCCTTAGCGGGAATGACATTAACGGTGCGATTCATCGCACCCTACCACTTGGATTTTATATTTGCTCCCTGCTCCCCGGCTTCGCGTGGACATGCTTCGCCCGCTGCGGCGCATCGCGACGAGCAAGGACAAGCATTTACTATTGAGTTTAGCCTTTGGCTTTGGCGTACCAATCCGGATCCTGGGCGAGTTTTTCTTTTGCCTCTCGCGTCATCGTCTGAAATGCGGGGTGTGAAGTGGGCCAGGCGCGGTCTGTGAATGGTGTGGTCCGCATTTTTTCGAGCTGCTTTGCAACATCGTTGAAGTATGAGCCGTAGATGTGGAGCGAATCGGTGATGTCCACGTATCTGCCGACCTTTACGGGCCGGTCGATTTTTTTTGATATTTTTTCGGCGATGATTCTCTGCAGGTCGGTGAGTGCGTAAACGTTCATGTACCAGGCCTTGTAAAGGTCCCTGCTGCGCCAGTGCGCGTTCATGTTTAATACGGCCGTGCCACCCTCGTCGGTTACGAGTCGGCACCAGATTCTCTGGAGACATGGGGGGTCGTCGGTTTTCGGGTCGGCTGTCGGCATCCATGTGGTTGCCTGTGCTCGGCGGGTGTGTGCGGCGGCGGCGAGTGAGTCGATGATGTATTGAATCTGGTTGACAGGCTGAAAGGGGCGGGGCGAATCTTTCATGCGGAGGTCATCGACGGGGCAGTAGGCGAAGAGTCGTTCGTGATATGTGTATGTCCACTTTCCTGCGGCGGGTTCTATCCAGTGGTCGTGTATGCCTTGGACGACTTCCTGGCGGTAAACCTCAAGCTCTTCCGGTCCGCCGGGGAAGTTTTTGTGTATTCTGGGTTCGGCAAAGGGATCGGCAATTGTAATCATGCAGGTGGCGTCCTTGCTTGGAGGGTCGCCGGGTTTATCGTACTGTGTCTTGACATCGAAGCCGGCGTCCCAGACGGCGATGACGGCCTTTTCCCATGCCTCGGGCAGGCAGGTGGCGTTTATCTCGATTGTCGGGATGCTGCCGGTGGTATTGGCGGCTTTCATTAATCTTACCTCCGTGAAAGATTATAAGCCCATTTCCTCTGGCGTAATGTTGTATCTTTTCTGCTCGTTCGGCGGTACGGTCCTCAACAGTTTCCTTGCCTCGTCGGCGTAGGTGGTGTTTGGGTATTCGCGAATTATCCGGCGACAGAGGTCCACGCCCATTTTTGAGGTTAAAAACTTTTTGCGGCCGGCCGGGATAAAGAGCCCCTGTGCATATGCGAGAAGTTTTTGGGCCTGGAAGTCTTCGGGAGTTATCTCGGTATCCCGGTCTTGCTGCACCTGAGCGGGGATATATTCGGTGGTTGTCGGTTCAGTATGAGTCTTTTGCTGGTATGGTTCGGCAGGTGCGGCGGTTTTCGGCAGAGGTACTTGCTCGTCGGCCCGGGACCTGTCACCGGCTACTGGCTGTGGTTGTTCGGGGTCTTGGGAGGTGATTGAACCGCCCAGAAGTTCATCGACTACCATAGGCGCGAGGAATCCTGCGGCGGGTCCGGCATATCTTACTGTTCCGGTTCTATCAACGACGGCCAGTACAGGCTGAGCGGAAGTTACTTTTGTGATGTCGAGGTCGCTAAAGGCAGAGGTAGCGGTTTTTTCGTCGAGCATGGCCTGTGCCCAAGGCCATGGACTCTGAAGCAGTTTTGCCACTACGGCCGGTGCGGTGCGTGGATTATTTGTGTTGACGGCAATAAATTTGACATCAGGGTCTTGAAATTTGGAATTAAACAGATTTCCCAACGCAGATATTTGCATAGAAACGGGGTCGCTTGGCGCAGCTTCTTCGTCGCCGTAAAAGCCCTGGCGACGGCCAGGAGACATTCGTCCGCTGAACCTGTCGCGTGGTGCCATGCGGTCCATGCGGCCGGGCTGTGATGGATATGAAGGCCTTTGGCGAGTGGTGGCTGTTCTTTGCATTTCGGCCGGCTCGTTGGGCTCTCCATCTGCAGAGCCTGCATAGTCAGCCAAATCGGCGGCGGCGAGCTTCCAGAAAAGGACGCAGAGGTTCGCCTCAGCCGGGTTGTAAGCGAAGAATGTTCCATTCAAACAATTGAGGCTGAATTGACCGACTTTGCGGCCAAGCCAATCGGCCTTAATGCTATCGGTATCTAAGTCCAGGATGTTGCCGGAGCTTACGGCGCCCGAGTAGCTTCCGGCTGCGGCGCCGCCGTAGCCTGCTTCGGGTCCCATTCTTCCTCTACCGCGCCCGGATGGCATATCCTGTCCTCTGGAGCGTCCTCGTGTCTGCCTTCCGGTCGTGTCCCCTCTTCTCGATCGTCCGGCTCCTGTTCGGCTGGTGGCCGGTTCTCGGGCCTGGGTCTGTATTTCGGCCCTTATGACAAGAGGTTTTTTTCCGGCGAGAACGGCGATAGCGGCCTGTGTGGCGTGAGCATCGTTATTGGCTTGGTCTCTTCTGTAGGCCTGTGTTGCCGGCGGGAGGGCTTTTTCGGCGCCGGCGTCGAAGTAATCGGTCCAGGCACTGAGCATCAGAAATTGACATACCATGTTGTCCTGTAACTGTTTGAGGTATCTTCTGCTTTTCTGGACAGTTTGCTGAGTAGAAGCGAGCTTATTCTTATTGGGGCGTCTCTGCTGGTTGACGAGGTTAAGCATGTCTGCAAGGCCGGTGTCTATTGCACCGGCTGCATTTTCAAGTGCCTGCTCTCTCCTTTCGTCTTGCGCTTCCTGGGCCTGTTGGCCGCGGCCACCTTGTCTTGAACGTGGCTCTCTGGTAGTTCTTCCCTGCTGGCCTCTTCTGGTGCCTCTTTGCTGCGCCACCGCGACATAAGACGAACTAACAACAGTTAGAATGATGCAGAGCAGTATTAATGGCGGTGGAAATTTTTTTCTATTCAGTTCTGATAATGTTTTCAACATATACAAACTCCTTGACTCCGAACGTGCGCAAGTTTACGGGCGATACTTCAATTTATATGATACCACTATCGTGGTCAAAATGGAAGAAATTATTACGCAGGTTTGCCTTTTTTGTTTTGATTTTTTCCTGTTCTTTGCACAACGGCGGCCAAGAAACTCTTTACGGAAAGTACTCAAATTTGCTTCTTACCTGCCTTTTGCAGATCCTTTGGGCTTTGGAGAGGCCTGAAAAGGAATTGACTTTTTGTTGTTATAAATGTAGTATAGGTATATATGTTCACCGGTATTATAGAGACAATTGGTTTGGTTAAAAGGGTCCTCGGCGGTACGGGGCATATGGTGGTTTCGGTTGACCTGGGTGAAGTGGCATCCGGCGTTAAGTCGGGTTCGAGCATAGCTGTCAACGGCGTTTGCCTGACGGTTTCACGTTTTGTTGGGGGGCTGGCTGAATTTGATGTCAGCAGCGAGACGTTAGCGGTCTGTGCGATGGATAGAATCCGGGCGGGTTCAAAGGTCAATATCGAGCGCGCCGTTTCAGCTGACGGACGGTTCGGCGGACATTTTGTTCTCGGTCATGTGGACGGGATTGCAAGCGTCAGGACTATTGAAAGCAAAGGTGATTTTGCGTGGATAACGTTTGCAACTGCTGCGGATTTGCTTGACGAGATGGTGGTCAAAGGCTCTGTATGCGTTGACGGGGTCAGCCTGACCGTAGCGAAAATGGACGATGAGGGGTTCAGCGTCAGCGTGATACCGACGACATTAAAAGAGACCACACTGGGACAGGTTAAGGTTGGCGACGTAGTTAATATTGAGACGGATGTAATCATCAAGACGGTGAAAAAGCAGCTTTCGAAGATGTTAGGGCGCCAAGAGACACTTACAGTAGAGAGATTGAAAGAGTTGGGATTTTAGCAGTTGGTGGTTCGTAGATAAGTGAAGTTCGGTTTCAGGTTTTTTTGTGATAGATGGATAAGAACGGCGAGAACAATTTTTTATCTGATGCCCCGGCTATCGGAGTAACGATGGGCGATCCGGGCGGCATCGGTCCGGAGATTGTTGTTAAGGCCCTTGCGGACCCTTTAATCCGCAGACGGGCCAAGTTTATCATATTCGGAACCGAAGAGCAGCTTGAATACGCCGCGGACGCCGCCGAGATAGAACCTTACTGGCTGCGTCATCAGCACGAAAAACTGAGCACAGACTATCCTCGTCAGGTTGTTGTGGCCGACTATGACGAATACCCTGTTGCGGCGTGGATTCACCGGCCGAATAAGATTGCCGGGGAGGCATCGATACGGTTCTGCCTCGATGCGATAGACGCGGCGCGTGATGATATAATCGACGCGGTGGTTACCGCACCGATCAGCAAGAGCAGTTGGAAGCTGGCGGGAGCCGATTGGCCCGGACATACCGAGATGTTGGCCGAGCGTTGCAAATCGCCGCGGAAGGTTATGATGTTCGTGGCGGGGCCTTTGAAGATGGCGCTTGCGACGATTCATCAAGCTCTTTTCGATGTTAGAAACACGTTTACTATTGGTCGTGTATTTGAGCCGATAGATTTGCTTAATACGGCGCTTAAGGATTACTTCGACATCAAAAATCCCCATATAGGCGTCGCGTCCCTGAACCCTCACGCCGGCGAGAACGGTCAGTTCGGTGACGAGGAGATACGTATAATAAGCCCGGCTATATTGATGGCCCAGGAGGTGGGTATAAACTGCTCGGGTCCGTATCCTGCGGACACACTTTTTGTTCGGGCTGCTGACGGTGCTTTTGACGGGGTTGTTGCGATGTATCACGACCAGGGGTTGATACCGGTGAAACTTTTGGCATTTAACGAGGCTGTCAACGTTACTATCGGGATACCGATTGTCCGCACGTCGCCGTGTCACGGGACGGCCTTCGATATAGCGGGCAAGAGTGTTGCAAATCCGGCGAGTATGAAGTCGGCGATACGATTAGCTGTTGAAATGGCCAGGACAAGACGTTCAAGAATGGCACAAGTGAAAAACCACAATGCAGACCAAACGGCACATTGAGCGCCTGCTTGCGAGGGCAGGTGTAACGCCCAATAAACGGTTAGGGCAGAATTTCCTGATTGATTTGAACCTGATGCGTCTGCTGATTGGTGCCGCGCACATCAAGCGTGATGACGTTGTCCTCGAGGTCGGCTGTGGGACGGGCTCGTTTACGGAGGGATTGGCGAGGGCGGCGGGCGAAGTTATTGCGGTCGAACTTGATAACAGGCTTGCGGCTATAGCCGGCGAACAGTTCGAGTCTTCGCCGAATGTTACGATTATCAACGCCGACATTTTAGAGAGCAAAAATACTATAAACCACGATGTTGCGACGTTGGTCGAAAAGAGCCGTGCCCGCCTCGGCGGCCGGTGCAGGCTGGTTGCGAATCTGCCGTATAACGTTGCGGCGCCTGTAATGATGAACCTGATTATCGGCGGGCTGGTTGTCGATTCCATGTGCGTAACGGTACAGAAAGAAGTGGGGGACAGAATGATAGCGACGCCCGGCAGCGGGCATTATGGAGTGCTGAGTGTTTTCATGGCGGCGGTTGGCGAAGCTCAGGTTATGCGGAAGCTCAAGCCGAGCGTTTTCTGGCCCCGTCCGGAGGTGGAATCGGTGATGGTAAGGTTCCGCAGGCAAAGTCAAAAGGCCGGGCGGATTCATAATGTCGGCCTGTTTAAGGAAGTTGTGAATCTGTTCATGGGTCATAGAAGGAAGATGCTTCAGGCCTGTGTGAAGTTTGCCGGCGGCCGGCTCGGCACCGTCCACGACTGGCACGGCGTTTTCGCACGGGCCTTTGTCGAGCCGCACCGGCGTGGGGAGGAACTGGGCGCCGAGGAGTTCATATCAATCGCAAACATCTGCAACGAACAAATGTAATGAAAATTCAAATCACAGCGGATTTGTGGCGGTGTGCGTGGCATTCGATATTTACGGCGACGGGGAGAGAGGCAATGTGGCACGGGGCGGTTTCAATTTTTACGGCTAAAGCGGTCGTATCTCCGCCGAGGCCCTGCGGGCCGAGACCGAGGGCATTTACTTTTGCCAAAAGCTGTGATTCGAGATTGGCGTAAAACTTATCTCCGTTATGTTCGCCGATGTTTCTAAGAAGTGCTCTTTTGCTTAACAGGCAGCACTGTTCAAAATCGCCGCCCATCCCGACGCCCACTACAAAAGGCGGGCAGGCATCGGCGCCGGCGCGAGCTACGACATCGACAATCCAATCGGCAACTTCCGATTTGTCGGCGGTTGGCTTGAACATCCTGAATTGGCTCTTGTTTTCGCAGCCGCCACCTTTGGCCATTACAGTGATGGAAAGCCTGTCGTCGCTGACGATGGTGTGGTGAATTATTGCGGGGGTGTTTGTGTGCGTATTTTGGCGCTTGTTCAAAGGCTCGGCAACAACACTTTTTCTAAGCAGGCCCTTCTCGTAGCCCGCTTCCACACCTTCGTTAATCGCATCAAAGAGCGTTGCATCAAATCTATCCGTCGGCGGCTCGACCACTATGCCTGTACCTTGCTCGACAAAGATGACTGCCAGGCCGGTATCCTGGCACAGTGGGATGCGCTCTTCGGCGGCTATACGCGCGTTTTCTATGAGTTGAGCGAGTATCTTTTTAGCGCGCAGATTGGATTCACTTTCGGCCGCGTTTTTCAGAGCGGCCAACACGTCTTCCGGCAGCTCATAACAACTGTCAATACAAAGCCGCTCAATGGTACTGGTAATTTTTTCGTATGGAATCTTTCGCATCACATATTAGTTTACCGTTTTGCCAACAGATGTCCACTCCAAAATCACCTCGGACCTGCAAATCATCCACACCGGCTGTCAGATAAAGCTCTGAGACAGCGCTCATAATGATTCACCCTTTGACAGCTTCTTGAACTCGAACAAGAGCCAAAAGGGACTCTTGACTTTTGTATGGAATTCACCTACATTTATCTAAGGCCCTGGAAACGGATACAAAAATAAGTGGGAATTTGAAGAATAATTCAGGCTGACACCTTTCTGAGACAGAAAATATTGACAGGGTACTTCCGTGATAAACGGTCTTGAAAACATACGTCAACGTGTAAGCAAAGCTGTCGCGTACTATTGGAGTACCCGACAACGCCAGAAAACCAAACAAGACAAGTCTGGACAAAAAGACCAAGGTGCGCGAAGTGCCGTAACAGGTGGAGCTCAGATGGATGGATTCATTAGCCTGTTAACCGGGATTCTCATCGACTCTGGTGTCAATAAGACACACATATTCAATAAGAAAGCACTGGAGTTGCCCGGTTTCTTTCGACCAACAAAAGAGTGGGATCTTCTCGTAGTCCGAGATGATCAGCTTATCCTTGCTCTGGAACTCAAATCGCAGGTTGGCCCATCATTAGGAAACAATTTCAATAATAGGACAGAAGAAGCAATGGGAAGCGCCTTAGACCTTTGGACGGCATTTAGAGAAGGCGCCTTCAATGATACCATAAAGCCCTGGTTGGGTTATCTTTTCCTCCTTGAAGACTGCCCCGAGTCGCGTCGTGAGGTGCGAGTGAAGGAACCACATTTCGAAGTGTTCGAGGAATTCAAAGGGTCATCTTATGCAAAGCGCTATGAGCTCTTTTGCAGAAAGCTTGTACGGGAAAGGCACTATTCGGCGGCCGCTTTTATGATCTCCACTGCTACTGACGGTATAAAAGGAGCGTATGAAGAACCCGCCAACGACCTCACATTTGAGATGTTTGCAAAGTCTCTGGTCGGACACGCAATCGCATTCGGCAGGAAATAGAATGATTAAGCAATCAGTGCAGGAACAAAAGAAAACAATTCACCGCCTTATTCAAGGAGATGCAAGGAGCTTGCCATACTTAGGCAACGAGTCCATTCATCTTGTTATAACATCGCCCCCATACTGGACCCTCAAGCGGTATAACGAGAACCCTAACCAACTGGGACATGTATCTGACTATGAAGTTTTTCTACAGGAGTTAAATAAGGTTTGGGAAGAAGTATATAGAGTGCTTGTACCCGGCGGCAGATTGGTTTGTGTTGTAGGGGACATATGCCTTTCCCGTAAGAAATATGGCAGGCATGTTGTTGTCCCCCTACACGCAGATATTTGTGTCTCATGCCGGAGAATTGGCTTTGACAACCTCAACCCAATCATATGGCACAAGATATCCAACGCGAAATTCGAGGCAAATAACGGCACCAAGTTTTTAGGTAAGCCTTACGAGCCAAACGCTATAGTTAAGAACGACATAGAATTCATTCTGATGCAACGGAAACCGGGGGGATACCGAAAACCAACAGACGAACAGCGCGAAAGAAGCAAAATCAACAAGAAGGATTTCAATCAGTGGTTCAGACAGTTTTGGAACCTCCCCGGAGCTTCTACGCGGCCCCATCCCGCTCCCTTTCCTGTTGAATTAGCTTATCGTCTGGTTCGTATGTTTTCCTTCGACGGAGATACTGTCTTAGATCCTTTCTGTGGTTCTGGAACGACAATGTTAGCCGCTATGAAAAGTGGGCGCAACAGCATTGGGATCGAAATCGACGAAGAATACTGCAAAATCACAGCAACTCGGTTGAAAAAGGAAGCTAAAGACCTATTCTCCACCTACACGCTGGAATTCAAGAAGGAGGTCAACACACAAATCCAAGGCCCTGTTTTGCACGAGGATGAAACGCAATACTGAAATCAGCGGCACAGGTCCACTAAGGTGTCGTGTAACTTATTGCAACAGAGCCTCTCTTCGAAAAAGCACCTCTGAAAACTACTTCAAGTTAACGAGGAATGTTTTATACATGGTGTTTTCGAGGTCGTCGGCGACTTTTAGGGCGATTACGTGCTCGCCCGGCTCTAAGTCCTCAATCACTATCGAAAAGAATTCCGTCGTTGTGTCATAGACCATATCATCCGGCAAAGCGGCTACCCAGTCGGCGTTACTATCAACGGTATAGCTTACCTTGCCTATTGCCGTAAATTCATCATTTATCTCAAGGTTCATTGTTACTTCTGAGCCCCCGGTTCTCAAGTCTGAGCTTTCAATTACAGGTGCGGTATTATCAACCACAAAGGGGTCGCTGATGCGTGAGCCTGTAAGCTTCGTTGTGGTGGTGTTGCTCCTTTGGTCGCCGGCGGTAACGCGGACCTCGTATCGTCCGTCCTCGATGGTCTTAGTGTCCCATTCGAACTTGGGTTTTTCAAATTCGTCTTCGAGCTTAATCCAGTTTGCCCGTCCGAGCTTTCTGAACTCGATCTTATAAATCAATGTGTCCTTATTGTCATCTTCAGCCTTGTATGTAATATTGAACTGTCCCGGTTTTTTCTTATCCCCCCTGGCGGCTGTAACCGACAATACTCGCGGTGCAAGATTCGGGACTACGTGCGGCACGGCTATTTCCCTGACAACGGGGCTTTGGCGGACGTCAGCCGTTTCGAGTATGAGTTTATACTGGCAGAATCGGCCTAAGGGACAGGTGAGTTGTATGGCCCCGGTTAGCTCTACCTCCTTAGTCCAGGATGAGAATGTCGGGTCGTTTGGGTCTTTGACATTGCCGCTGCGGGCCGACATCAGTACGCGACAGGCGGAAGGGATATCGGCATCGATCTGGAGTTTGCCCCACATCGAGGGCTGGCCTGCATCGATGAGGTCGGACGAGAAGGTGCCCTTACTCGCAAAGGATTTAGAGAGCCTTATCAGCTTTGCAGGGTTGGATGTTCCCAGATAAAGCTCGTCGCCGACAGTGGTCAGGGCGGTTATCTGGGAGGCCTCTTTATCCTCGTAGGCGACGGTCTTTTGCTCGGTCTCCGGGTCGATGGTGAACAGTTGTGCCTGGTTGCCGGTTCCGAGCAGCAGTTGGCCGTCCTGTTGAACGAGTGTGAAGAACACGGCCATATCATCGAAGATATCGGTGACAAAGCCGTGTGGGTCGATTTTGTATATATGGCCCGCCGTTTTAGCGGGCGCTCCGCGTTTTGGGGCGGGGGGGGTGGCGGCGGCTCCTTTGCTTTTTTCTTTGGAGGTGTTTGCGATTTTAAGGGTGGTGGTGCCTGTTTGTTTTCCGGTATTCGAGGTTTTTGAGCCGGTGTCCGGTCTGCCTGGTGAAATTTTGGCTGAAATACCGCCGAACTTCAGTTGGCTTTTTACGGCTTCGGCCGAGGTGGCTGCCACGTAGAGGTTGTCGTCGTCGAACAGAAGCGAAGTAATCTCGGATTGCTCGCTGTCGTAGAGTACGGTAGCGGCTCCGGTGGCTGGGTTGATTTTATAAACAAGGCCCCGCCGGTCACAGCCGGCATAAACAAAGTCGTCCTCGCCGACAGTCAGCGAGAGGATGTTTTTGTCTCGACTGTCATAGACCAGTTGAGGATTTTGGCCTGCGGGGTCGAGGCGATAGATATTGCCTTCCGGACCGGTGCCGAGGTAGATGTTGCCCAGATCGTCAAGGCTGACTGCAAGGATATACGTTGCGTCGGGTGGTGAGTATATTGTCTCGAACTCGTCGGCGCCGAGGCGCATCAATCGGCAGTCGTCCCCACTGACGGCAGCCAAGAGCCGCCCCGCCGAGTCCGGCGCCATTGCGAAGATGTGCTCGTTGACAAAGACCTGGCCGGCCTTTGGGGCATTGGGGTCGGTTGATTGGATTTGGGCGGCGGATTCGTCTTTCGATTCGAGAGGGTAGAGCTTTGACTCCCTGCCGTCGGCATATTTAATGATGTCACCGTTTGGGCTGGTCCCCAGATATATGGCGCCGGTGTTGTCGGTAACGATGGTATTTATAATCCAGACGTCCTTCAGCAGGCGACCACAGTCAATCTCGGTCGCCTCTCTTGCAAGCTTAATTGTCCCTTCGGAGTCAATAACGGTGCCGGCTATTTCGCCTTTAAGTAAGTCGGCTGCGGAGTTGTGTCTCGTAATCTTGCTGGTGACGGCGCCGGATAAGCCGGCAATGATGAACACGGCGAAACCGGCGGTTATGATTATTTCTGAGGTGTGAGAATTCTTCATCAAATATTCCTTTGTTATTTTTCCACTGTAATTTTCAAGGACTTTTGGCCGATGATGATGTTGCCGGTGTACGTGTCTTTTTGGAGCAACTGCTGGAGTGGCAGGCTTGTTGTTGTCCTTTTTGCATCGCCCAGGAGCATGGCTTTTGTTTGCGGCAGGTCGGTAAGTTCAGCCCGCCGGATAACAATTCCTCCGGGGGGAAGTATCATTGTCAAATAGAGTCTGTCGCGTCGAATAGTCAGGAGGTCTCTTAAGGCCTTGACCAGGGTGGGCAGGTCGTGAGTTGTGAATTTGTGAGGTGAGACTTTTCGCAGGAATTTCTCATATTCGTAAGCGCCCGCGACGAGGATATTGTATTGGCCCGGCGGGAGGTCTTCGGGTACCTTGAACTGTAAGCGGTGAGTTTTTTTTTCGGACAAGTACGACAGGAGCACGACCGAGACATCGACAGTTTGGCCGGGTCGGGCTTTTGCATCGGAAAGTTTCACCGACCATATATTCGACAGTATGTTTTCCGGCAATACCTCTACCTCGAAATCGAGGGCGGTTATATTTACCCGCTGATAGGGATTGTTCATCAGCATTGCTATTGTGCCGACAGCTTCATTTGCGAGTTCACTGATGGTTCGCCCGGAGGAGACGTTTTCAAAAGTGATGGGTTCGTAACCATCGAAGGTGATGGCGGCTTTGTAGCTGACCATGTGTTCCGGGGGAAAGGTACCTGCCGATACAATTGCACCGATAAGAGCGGTCTGTGTTACCAGCGGAGTATAAATGCGGTTGACGGCCACTTTACAGTCGTATGCCTGCTCCTGCCCGGCGTTAAAGTGGTCAATTGTTATTCTCATCGGTATCAGTTTAGGTTGTGCTCCGATTTGTCCGTATACACCGGTCGCGCCGTCTGCTCGGACGGCGCCAATTATCGGTCCGGCGGTGGCGAGCTTAAATGAGATGAGCTGGTTCGAGATGACAGTATGTACGCGGCCTGATGCCATCGGAAGATCAACGTCGCCGTATCTCAGGAAACCGTGGCCGAAGGCGAAGACTTTGTTATCCACGATTTCGGTGGCGGAGCCGACAACAGCCATTGAAATATCCCCGCTTACAAGCGATATGGCAAGAACGCTACCAGGCTCAAAAGTTAGTTCTGATCCTTCGGCACCGCTCAGGACAGAGTTTTTAGTTTTGAGTTCTGAGTTGGTTGAGCCGCCGGCCACGGGTAAAAGGCCGAAAGGCTCGAACCACGGTGTAACTTGGTCGCATACTTCGGGTGGCAAAGAAGTAACTAACAGTTTTGAGTTTTGAGTTTTGAGTTTTGAGTTGGTGCAAGCGGTAGTTAAGCGGCCGTTAATGTCGGCGAGGTCAATCGGCGCGGAAAAGTCAAGACCGAGCGATGCAGGATTTGCGGCAGAGGCGGTCGGCTGTGTGTTCGATGTTGGTCTGACCCGGAGCATATCTTCTATCGGGGTTACCTGATAAACGGGGTCTTTGGAGTACGTCCAGCCCCCGGCAAGTGCCCCTGCCAGTCGGCCCTCGATGTAGACCGGTGAGCCGCTGCAGCCCCTTATGGGGCCCAGATGTTTGAACCGCTCGTCCGTTCCGACGACGATGACAGCGTCTCTGCCGGGCCGGATGTTGCGAACGACGCTAAGTACCTCCAAATCGAATTTTTCGACCTTTTCGCCCTGGAGCACAGTCAGACAGTATGCCTCCTGGCCGGGGCGAATCTCGTCGACCGTTATATACTTGGCTTTGTCGATGGCCGGGGCGACCGTCGAACCAGCGGCGGAATCTGCCGGTGAGAAAAACATACACAGGGCCATAAAGCATAATAATGCGGACGTTTTCATGCCGGCGGCGGTTTTTAAGATGTAAAACATTGCCCTCTGATTTTTCCTTGATTACTTTTCATTTAGCGGTTACAATGAACGTATAATACCATGAAATTGTTAATTGGCAATTATAATTCGCAGATTGATTAGGGAGGTGCCAGATGGACCCAGGACATCGTCACGAGCTGAAAACGAACGAATTGGCCGATTGGATTGTTCATCTGCCCGGTTTTTTGCGCCGGAACTGGGCTCAGATTTTCGGCCTGGCTCTTATCATTGTCGCTTTACTGGTCGTACCTATATTCAAGCGATCGCGTCATAACGCGGTCCAAAGCCGGCAGGCGGAGACTACGCAACTTATCCAACAGATACCCCAGGAGAAGGCTACGGCGGTTAGCAACCAGGGCACAGGTATTGTGGAGGTACAGAGCCAGTTGCTTGTCGTGGCTGGTTCGCTTGAGGTTGCAGCCAACAAGGACAAGAATCAGTATTCGGCGGCCCTTGCACTTATCAAGCGTGCAGAAGCCCTGCGGGCCGATTTGCATTATCAAGCCGGCAGTGTGGCGCGTTCAACCGTCCAGGCGCAGATAAGCCAGGCAAAAAAGGCTTACGATTCTGCGATTAAAAAGGCGCAGGGCAATAATACGCTGACAGGGATGGCCCGGATTGGGTTGGGTCTTTGCGCCGAGGAGGTCGGCAAGTTTGACCGTGCAAAGGAGATTTATCAGGAAATAGCATCGAACGCTGATTTTGCCGGCACGATATTCCCGGCCCAGGCCGAGCTTCGGCTTGAGGTTATGGACGACAGCAGGGAAAAATTTGTGTTTGTCGCAGCCCCGGAACCTGAACCTGAGGCAATCGAGGTCGAGATACCCGGAGGGCTGGGGCCCGGTTCCGCCGAGGAGCTAATCGGGCCTGTGATGCCGCAAAGCACCGGGGGCGAAACTTCCGAAACTGAAACAACGCCGGAGGCTTCCGTCGCCGAGGCAAGTTCCGAAACTGCGCCGAGTGAAGCAGCCGATGAAACGGTTCAGGGCGAATCCGAAACGGATTAGCTTAAGATGGCAGCGATACCTGCACCATCACCCGAAGATTCAAATCGTCAACCACCGGGCCGGGAGGCTATTAACAGCGATGTTGAGTTGCTTAGCAAGGAAGGTGACGAGCGGGTTGGTGAGCATCTGCGGTTTCGCGTGGGTTCAAGTATAAAGTTCCGGCGGCTTGACAAGTATCTGCGTGGCCGATTCAGCCAATTCAGCAGGACAAGACTGCAAAAACTCATCAAGGAGCAGGGTGTAAACGTCAACGGCCGGCCGGCCAAGCCGAGCCACAAGCTCAACCCCGCCGACGAGATTGATTTGATTTTGCCGCCGAGAAAGTTGCGTGAGCTTATCCCGGAGGATATCCCCATAAGTGTCATCTACGAGGACGACGAGATGATAGTCGTTAATAAGCAGGCGGACCTGATTGTGCACCCCGCGCGTGGTAATACGCACGGGACGCTGGTGAACGGGCTTGTTTATTACGCGGATAAACTGTCAACAACGGGCGGTGAGTTTCGTCCCGGGATTGTACACCGGCTGGACAAGAATACGACCGGCGTTCTGGTTGTGGCCAAGACGGACACGGCCCACTGGAAGCTGGCCAGGCAATTTGCACAGCGCAAGACGAACAAGACATATCTGGCGGTTGTACATGGAACATTGGAACTCAGAGCCGATCGTATAAATCAGCCTGTAGGTATGCACCCGATGGCGCGGGCAAAGTGTGCGATTCGGGCGGACGGTAAGGAGGCGATTACTTTTTACGAGGTGCTGGAGGGGTTTCGCGGATTTTCTCTGGTGAAGCTGTCGCCCAAAACCGGCAGGACCCACCAGTTGAGAATTCACATGTCCTATCTGCGGCATCCGATAGTGGCTGACGATATGTACGGCGGCAAGTTGGTGTATGACTGGCAATTGCAGGATAGAGACGCCGAAGCGGGCCAGCCGGTGATAAACCGGACCGCGCTGCACGCCTGGAAGCTGGAAATCCGGCACCCGATTTCCGCCGAAATGATGGAATTCGTTGCTCCCCTGCCGGACGATATGCAACGACTGATTGACAAGCTAAGACAATTCCGCTCTTTGTAGCCTATGCCGTGCATATCACCCTTCCTACCGGACTACCTGGTGTCACGGTCAAACTTTCTCCTGAGCGTAGCCCTGTACCGCATGTGCAGCCAACAGCCGAATGGATTGTTTGGCCGTTCGTAAAAATTGTAGGGTGGGCCTGTGGCCCACGCGGTTTCCGTGCCGCCCATACCATTTAGCCTTCGGTCGACCTTGTCTTCATGAAGGAACGCACAGCAAGAACATACAGAATCGCTGCGCCTATAAAGCAGACCAGGCACCAGAACTCCACTTGTTGCATGTTTTCGGCGGATTTTTTACTGAGCAGCCGCCACAACGGGTGGGCAAGTTTTCGGGCCTTGCTCGGCCAGAACAGTTGCACATCGTAGTGATATACGGCGTCGATGACTACATGCAGCCAGGCGCCGAGGAGACCTGAGATAATCATCTTCCAGGGCTTCGGTTTATAGCGAATCCGCACCAGGCGCATGGCCCATTCGAAGAACCGCCTAACCGGCTTTATCCAGTAACAGGCAATGCCGAAAACGGCGCCGGCTATCGCACCACCGAGAAGTGTGTGAAAGTGCCAGACCTGGTGAGGCCGGCGCTGGTGGGCGATAAGGATATTATACAGAACCTCAAGGTCAACGACGACGTTGGCCAACAGAAACACCGGCAGGTCAATTACCCTGCGAAGTGCCAACCCAACAAACCCACTCGGCCCAAAATGATACGGCGTAAAAGGCATAGACTATACCAACTCCAGCCTTTGATGAAATACCGCAGGATACTCGTCCCACGTTCTGCCCTGCAGGATTCTGCCTGCTTTCTTTTTATTTACACCGCCCCATTGCTTAAAGAAGAAGGGAACACCCTCGGCGATACATTTTTCCCGGATTTCAACAGCCCATTCGCTTTTCATTATTCGCGCACCCGGCCCGGATTCGCCGCCTGTAATAACCCAGCCGATTCCATCAAGCTCCAAATCCGGCAAAGGCCCAAGCAAAGGCTCCAACGAGAGAAAACGCACAGACGCCCCGACTGTTCGCAGGTCATCAGCCCGCTTAACATAATCATTGTTCTCTATCGTAACACCCATCCAGACATTTTCAGACCAGTCCAACAGCGGGGCAAGCTCACACAACCGCTCCGACCTTTTGGTAAGTATCTGGAAAGTGTGGCGATTGTTGGCGCTCATTACCGAGAAAACCCTCTGTATGAATTCAAGTGGTATTTCCTCGTGGAACAAATCGCTCATCGAATTAACAAATATAATACGAGGCTTCTTCCACCTATACGGCTCGTTAAGTGCCTCCGGGTGGAGTGTTACTTTGAAGCCGTTTCTGTACCTTCGCTGGCCCATCGCACGGAGCCGCTTGGCGATTCTCTCGGCATAACAGTTCGCGCACCCCACACTAACCTTAGTGCAACCCGTAACAGGATTCCACGTCGATTCCGTCCACTCTATAGCCGATTGTGCCGCTACCATATCAAATCTCTATTGACCTTTATTTTACTAATGGAACATGAATACCACGGCCAAACTTGTTTGGCCGTGAAGAAAATATCTTATTCTGACTTTTCAGGCAATAACTTGTTTCATTTCTTATCAAAAAATCAATAAACCACTTTATTTTAGCTTAAGAACCATCTGGAAGAAACTATCTTCGACAGCTTTGGTCAAGGATAATAGACTTCGCAGATTTCCTGATAATCCTTGACCTTGATTCATATCTATTGGAAAATCCGTTATGGGAGATGGTTTCGTGTGCCTGGCGATAGCGTTTTGATGGACAATATCGTTTCTTGCACAACGAGCAAAATCCCACAAATCGAAATTGCTTAAAAGGCGTTCATCGTAAGACCAGTCGACAAGCTCCTTCAGTGCAACCTTCCGAACACCATTCTTTCGGATTTCTTTTGCAGTGTTGTATTTGGGAAACTGCAGGAGTATTTTGGCAAAATGATACTCAATGCTTGACATAGTCGCAATAAAGAGAAAGTCTCTATAGATTGTTTTTAGAATTTGCTTACGTATTGATATTAGATTTGTTGTTTCGCTTGATGTGAACTGAGTTTTTAGAACTTGGGTGGTCAGTGGAATGGCAATGTTTATTTTATTTGAAATATCCTCAAAAGGTTTGGCCAACTTCTTATTTGTATACTTCTCTTCTTTAGACTTAAGTTTCCCGATATGCTTCTTTACCGTACCACGTATTTGATTAAGATATTCTATTACTTCCATTTTATCTCTGTTTTAAATCCCTAAATAGCTTTTATTAATCAGGTAGTTTTGTACGTAGTCTTTTATTGCGTCCTCCAGGGGTGTAATTTCTTTTTTGCAATCGGCGGTGGCCAGTTTGGTGATGTCGGCTTGGGTGAAGTATTGGTATTTATCTATGAGCTTGTCCGGCATGGGGATATACTCGATATTCGGCTCTTTTCCCATCGCGGCAAAGGTCGCTTTTACTAAGTCGTTCCAGGTGCGAGACTGACCTGTGCCGATGTTGAAAAGACCTGAGACCTTGCGATTATCCAAGAAAAACAGCGTCATATCCACGGCGTCTTTTATGTAGATAAAATCCCGCTTCTGCTCGCCGTCGGCGTAGTCGGGCCGGTGAGACTTAAAGAGCCGGACCCTGCCGGCGGCGTTTATCTGCTCATAGGCCTTTACTACAAAGCTTCGCATCTCGCCTTTGTGATATTCGTTCGGGCCGAAGACGTTAAAATATTTCAAGCCCACAATTCGTTTGAGCAGGCCGGCACGTCTTGCCCACAAATCAAACATGTGCTTGGAGTAGGCGTAAATATTTAACGGCTGTAGTTTGTCGAGTTCGGCCTCATTGTCGGAAAAGCCGCAGGAGCCGTCACCGTACGTCGCGGCGCTTGAGGCATAGACAAACCGTATCCCGTCCCGGACGGCGCGATTGGCTAATATCTTCGAGAAGTCGTAATTGTTTTTAATCATATAGGAGGCGTCCCGCTCGGTGGTATCCGAGCATGCGCCCATGTGGAATATCACCTCTATCGGCCAGTCAATCCTTCCTGCTGTGAGCATTTCGAGAAAATCGTCGGCCTCGACATAGTCGGCGAATCTCAGCGGTCGCAGATTCTTCCACTTCTCGTCGCTTGCTAATATGTCAACTATAACGATATCGTCGATACCCCGGCTGTTAAGCTGCGCCACTATCGCCGAGCCGATAAAGCCCGCTCCGCCTGTAACTATAATCATTGTTCGATCCCCTGATTAAAGGTTTATGTTTTCATTGAGTCAAATTCTATAAATGCAACCGGCAGAAAGACAAAGACCGGCACCCACGGCCACAGTTCGGGCCTTACCTGATTGAAAATCACTTCAGTAGCGACCATTCTGCAGGCAAACGTTACGACAAAGCAGGCGATTGTGACGGCAAAGCTTATCAGTATGGCCGATTTCATGGCCTTCGGGTCGCGACAAACCAGAATCGGCAGGGCCACCATTAGCATCACCATGTTGATAACGGGGTCGGTGATGCGAAAATGCTTTTGGCTGTAAAGCTCAGCCAGGTCCTTTACCCTTGTTCCCTTTTTGGCCAATCTGGCTAATTGCGCCGAGCTGAGTAGTGATTTGTAATCTTCCTGCCGCCTTACCGGAATATCTTCGGGCGTTACATCGCTTTGGTAAAATGGGACCGGCTCAGGCTGCTGGTTCAGGGCTAATTGCTCATCCTGCTTGACAATCTTGCGGAATATTCCATTTTCCAGTTCCCATCGTCCCTTTTGCCGATTATAGGTGGCGCTGTCGGCCTTGATCTCGCCTATCACATGCCACCTGATTGAGTCGGGTATGGGCTTGCGAATGATAATGGTGGGCTTTTGCATGGTGAGGGTCTTTTCGTCGAAGTTTTTTGTATTAATCAATGAGCCGTTACCGTCGCTCATGAACCACACGTCGTAGATTTGTTCCCCCGGCAGGGCGTCGTGAGGTCGGACGAGCTGATTTGCCAGAGGTGGTATGATCAACTCCTGGTCGACAACTAAAAGGCCCGTAAACAAAATCGAAAGCAGCACAACTGGCGCAACGATTCGCTTCAGACTCGTACCGGAGGCCATCACGGCGATAAGCTCGTTGGCCCATATCATCCTGCCCAATGAAAACAAGGCGGCGATGACGGTAATGAAACCGGCAAGGTAGCGGAAGTAAAGCGCGCTTTGGGCGCCGTAATATGTTGCCATATTTGAAAGTACCTTCCAGGTGCCCAAATCCGAGTGCTCCGCAAATTCATCGAGGTTGATAAACAAATCGATAACGATACACAGTCCCATCAGCACTACCAGCACGATGAGATAACCGACAATAAAGTTTCGAGCAATGTATCTGTCTAAAATTTTCATAATCGCCGTGTTTATGTTCTGAGCAATTTGTGATATACCGCTACAGCCAGGACCGACAATATAATCAGCCCGCTCCACATCACCATTATTCCGACCGCCGCGGGGACGGCGGGATTCTTAGTGAGGTCTTTGCCTGCCAGGATGAATACCACAAGTACGGCGGCGGGAATTGCACTTGTGCCGAAGGCGCTGAGCAGATGTCCGCCTTTGAAGATTATACCAAGTGCGATAGCGATCAATACAAGCGTGGTGCACCCCAGGCCCAAGACAAGCCTGGAGTGAATCTCCGCGCTTATTTCGTTGGCGGTGCTTTGTATCTCGCGTGTAAGGTTTTCCCGCAGTTGGAGCAGGCCCGGCGAAGCGGTCGGCAAAATCGAGCGGACGTCCAAGAGCTTTTTGAGCAGATTATCAGAGGTAAGTCTTTCTTCGATGACCTCGGGCACAGCAATATTTTTGATCACATGCTGTTGTGCCAACCCCTTTAAGCCGTCGCTCTGCTGCCAGGTAGGGCTGTACATTACTATCTCCAGGAGCGAGCCGATCTGGTTACCTTCCAATTTTAAGATGCCTGTTTCACTTTCCCAGTGGCATATCAAATTCTGATAAATCCTGTCATACTCCGACAATCTGACCGTGTGGCTCAATTCAATTGTCGGCGGCTTATCCCTGCCCTTCTTGCTGAGATCGGGAGATTTCGGTACGCACCTGCCGGCACTGAACCTAACGATTCTGTCGGCTGCGATAAGTTGATAGTATCCCGTACCCTCGCCGGCTATCGTCTCGGCGATTTGGTCAGCCAACAGTTCCGCCGCCAACTGTGCCCGCATTCGAAGTGCGAGCTTGTGGATGGGATTAAAACTGAGCATATCGACTTTTATCCGCTTTATCTGGTCGATTTTCTGAAATTTTATGCTGTCGGCTAACAGGGATTCGAACCTTCCTGAAACAGGCAATTGCTGAAAGTAGGCCTGGCGCCCCTCCTCGTCGATCTGATAGGCCTGGCGTGCAACCACCGTTACTTTATTGTACAATTTGCCGACATCTGCGAATACTATCTTTGCCGCCTCTGCGGTAATGAGCTTTGTAATATCCGCACCATCAGATTCAATGACTACAACTCCACCAAGTGTATCCTCGGCCGGCATTGCCTGGTCTGCATAGATTCGAAAATCCCCGTCCGGCAGCGTATAATATCCTTTGCGCTGGATATTTCTAAAGAGTATCTGCCTGACGTTACCCTGGATAGCCTTTTCGGCGCGGTGTACAAAGGCGGGAACGACGTGGAAACTCAGAATAAGGGTAACTAT
>Ga0114922_10001459_pt1 | contig 22546 bp, 17 predicted proteins | sample AartaG_FD_100975 | JGI IMG/M metagenome (GOLD analysis project Ga0114922, IMG submission 100975) | Deep subsurface microbial communities from Aarhus Bay to uncover new lineages of life (NeLLi) - Aarhus_00045 metaG | ecosystem: Environmental > Aquatic > Marine > Oceanic > Sediment | place... | reverse complement strand
TGACAACGTCAGCAACTTAGACAAACTCCGCAAACCGAACGCACAAGCTCGCTTGGAGTACGGCTGCGAGTTTGTATAAACAAGGCCGTCCACACCACGGCCGGTGAAGCAAACCTCTCTGTGACCTCTGAGTGCTCTGTGGCTATAATCTTCGTGCCTTTTGTGCCTTTTCGCGGCAAAAAATCCTGTTATCCGGTCTAATTTCTCTTCGTGCCCTTCGTGCCTTCGTGGTAAAAAAACAAAATCCGCGTTAATCTGCGAAATCTGCGTCTAATAAAACTTTTTACTTGACATCTAACATTTCCTGTTGTATAATATCTACCAAACTAAATATTGTTATGTTGATACGCACATAAACCTTTATTTGTCAAGAAAGGCAAACTTTTGAATTTATGGCTTTTAGATTTTGATATTGTTTCGAATTTCGTGCTTCTTATTTCGTATTTTTCGTATCGATATACGAATTTCCCCTCTACATTTGTAGTGAGCGCACTACAAATCGCTCATTTTATGCAAAACAAACCCAATTTCCGAAAAAGTCAAATGTACGTTAGTCCTGTTATAATAAAGGGATATGAAAATGAGACACTTAGTAGACGTGGGAAAAACAAACCCAATTCAAACCCAATACAAACCCAATCAAACCCAATTAAAGCCAATAAAATGCCAAAACAAACCCAATACAAACCCAATACAAACCCAATACAAACCCAATTTCAAAGGCAAAACTACAACCGTATTAGGGCTGATAAAGCGTATTTGGTGCTATAAAGCAACAATGGTGTTTACAAAAAACAACGTTAAACGTAACTGTTTTTTCATAAAATCGTTAGAGCCGGTGAGAAAACACTGGCAAAGCCGGGATGTTGATTTCCTGCAACACAGGGCTTTAATCCATATAAGGGTTGCTTTTCGGAAAGTAGGAACAAAACTCAAGGCTTATGTATATGGTTGGCCTAATAGGCTGTTTTTAGTGTAAGCGGCGAAGTTATGCAAAATGCTGATTTTGAGACGTTTAGGTATGAATTTTGCTATATTTATATGTATAAACGAACTATAACCGAAAGGCTTCGGAGGGTCGTTAATCAGGGCAACCGAAGAGAGAAGCTGCATGCGAAGGAAAAACAGGGTGATGGACGAGGCAAAATTAGAAGACAAACTTAAAGAACTGGTGAAAGAATTTGGGGGGATGGCCGACCCACAGCATAAAAAACTCGCCAAACTCGCCAAACAAGCACACGACAACCGCAAGCGGCTTCAAAGAAGCGTTAATAATCTGCAGGAATCACTGGATTATCTGCGTGTATGCATAAAATACCAACTCTTCGACTTAGAAGCGACGCGGCGGGAGAATAAGTATCTCAGAAAGCTGCTTGACGAAAAAGACGGCTAAGGTATTAGTCCTGGGTCTTTCTCTTCCGGCGCTACGCATCGCGCACGACAAATAGCACAAAAAAGATTTTTGCCGTCAATTGGCACGCTTAGCATTTTTCCACATACTCATGTATTCGGCGGTATCCGGGTAAAAGAGCAGAGGTGATTTTGCAGTCCCGGCAGGCCCAATGAAAAAGAATTTTCTGGTCCCCAGGGGCGAGGACATTTTTAGCATAAGGATGCTGGATATATTCGTCAACACAGCAGGGCGGAAAGCCAAATAAGAAACCTTCAAAACGCTGCGTCCGGGCAGATTTGTCTATTGGCTGGCCGGCAAACCGTTTTTCGTAGAGTTGAATGTAGCCGGGTGATATGCTGAAAACAGTTTCTGAAACCAGCTTGCCGGTCTTGACCGTTCGCTGGATTTTTTTCGTAAGCAAGCCTATTTGCCGCAGCAATTCAAGGCCGTGGTCGTCTAAAGGCTTTTCCCATCTGCTTAACGGTTTAAGGCCTTCACGAGTAAGCAGGGCAAGATACGCCAGCTCAAAGTCATTCTCCTTCAGTTTTCTGACGCACTGTCTTATTTCCTGCGAGTCAAGAGCCAAATGCCCACTCCCTGCATTTATAGCTTATCACATTCGTCCCCGCCCGGGTCGGTGCACTCAAGCCATTTGTCGGCGAATTCAGCGAAGTCCTTGAAGTTTTCACTGCAATCTTCGTTCAAATCCCCGGGCAGATATAATGTTCCCAAATCACCGCAGCGCCGGGGCATCTCCAGTATTTTTGCCAAAATCGGGACATCAATTCTGCCTTTTCCATGGATATCACCGGCATAACTGAAAGAGCCGTGCTCCATATAGTGGCAGACAATATCGGGCACTTCAATAGACAGGCCGAGCTTTGGATTTATGACCTGCCACCAACCCATATTTCGCATCGCCCCGCATACATCACACTGCTCAAGACCTTTCTGGAAGAAATTTACCTTGTACGTTTCCTTTGGGGGAGGGTCTCCACTGTAAGGGTCATATACCGGCAATTCATTGACGGCCTCGCCACATTGTTTGGCCAGCTCGATGCCGTCGGAGGTGAGGTCCCGGTCCTGGTCGGGGTCGTAGATATTGGTTCCGACGGCCAGTTCTTCGCTATCAGCCAATAGGTCATCATCAAGGTCATTGGCATCGGGAGCCAACTGCTGCTTGTCAACAACATAATCCAGCGGTAACTGATGCTCGTTGGGGTCGTGAGGATACCGCAACTCAAGCGCTCTGAGCAATGCCGGAACATCAATTCTGCCTGTACCGCTTGCGTCACCAGAATAGCTAAAAGAGCCGTGTTCCATATAGTGTATAGCCATAAGGTAGCATTCGACATTTATGCCCAGGCGCGGATTAACTATGCCTGCCGGCCCCATGCCTACCTCTGCGCCGCAAATATCACAGGTGTCCCAGCCTAACAGGTAGGGCCCCCATCTATATGTCTCACCTGGTAAGGCATCGTCCTGCCGCGGCAACTGGTCGATAACTTCGGCGCAGCGTTTGGCTAATTCGACACCATCGGGTATCTGGTTGCGGTTCTGGTCGGCCTTGAACGCACGATACCCAATCGCCAGTTCTTCTTTGTCTGCAAGCAAATCCGCGTCCACATCCTCAGCCAGCGGCAATTGATGGTCGTTCGGCTCATAAGGAAAGGGGGGCTCCGAAACTCCGCACAACGGCAACAAATTCGGGTCGGTACAATCTAACCATCCATCGGTAAGCCCAGCAACATCAGGCAGGTCAACCTTGCAATCTTGATTCAGGTCGGCGGGTAAATACCTGGTCGCCAAATCGCCGCAGCGGCGGGGCATTTCGAGAATCTTAAGTAAGAGGGCTATATCGACCCTGCCACTATTGCTGCTACCTGCATAACTGAACGAACCGTGGCCTATGTAGTGCACAGACATGAAGGGAACCACAATACTCGACTCCAGTTGAGGATTGATGATCTCCACAAAACCCATGTTGATTTCTGCTGCACAAATATGGCACGTTTCATTACCTTTCGCTATATGTTCGACTTTATACGTTTCCTTTGGGGCGGGGCTGCCACCAGAAGTGTCGTGCAGCGGTAATCCATTGATAGCAACAGCACATTGATTGGCCAGCTCGATGCCGTCTGAGGTGAGGTCCTGGTCCTGGTCGGGGTCGTAGAGGTTGTAACCTGCCGCCAGTTCTTCGCTGTCGGCCAAAAGGTCGCCATCGAGGTCATTAGCATCGGGCGCCAACTGTCGACCCGGCTTAAGAATATTAAGAATATAGTCCAACGGCAACAGGTGCCCGTTCCAATACTGAGGGAAACGGAGCTCCAGAACTCTCAGCAGTTGCGCGATATGTGCTCTGCCGTTATGATAAGTTGCTGCATAGCTGAAGGAGCCATGTTCCATATAATGGGCCGCCATAACAGGCAGGCTGACGGTCATACCAATGCTTGGGTTGACAATATCCCAATGGTCCATACAGATGGTGAATGGACACATTTCGCAAGTTTCCGTCCCGTCTGTAAGATATCTTATTTTGTGCGTCTCCTTTATGCCAGGGGGTGTAATAAATTCAAATTCAGGCAATTGCTCAATAGCAGCGGCGCAGCACATTGCCAGGTCGGTCCCATCGTTTATTTCATTGCGATTCTGGTCGGGCTTATATATCTGATAGCCAATCGCAAATTCCTCCTTATTGGAAAGCAGGTCCGCGTCCGCATCTTCCGCTACAGGCAATTTATGGTCGTTGGGTTCGTAAGGCAGCGGCAGCTCAAGCGCCTGTGCCAGAGCAGGAACATCAAGCCTGCCCCTGCCGCTCCAGTCATCAAGGCTATGGTAAGTGAAAGAGCCGTGCTCCAGATAGTGCATACCCATATCAGTGAGCCGAACACGAACACCACTTTTGGGATTGACAACCTCCCACAGAATCATCACTATATCGTTTTTTCCGCAAACTTCACAGGTCTCTATACCAAAAGCCGCTGCTATTATTGTCTTGTACGGCTCATTTGGCTCCGGCTTACCGGACGATGAGGACCAGACCGGCAAGTTATTTACGTCGGTGAAACAGCGTTTGGCCAATTCCACACCGTCCGGTATTTCGTTGCGATTCTGGTCGGGATTGAATAATGGATAACCAATCGTAATTTCCTCTTTGTCGGCGAGCAAATCCCAGTCTGCATCCTTGCTGACGGGCAGTTCGTGAATATCCGGCGTATGTGCAAGAGCTTTGTTCAAACTCACCCCTACGCCTAAGGTAATCGCAGCGGCTGCTCCGGCAGCGATGGCTTTTTGTTTGAACTTTTTGCGCCTTTTAGCTTGTTCTCTGGCGTCTCTTTGATGTGCTCTTTTTAATCTTCTCATTTTTTTCTCCTACTTAGCCGAGTTTCGGCTACCTTTGTTTATAACTATAATTACATTTTTTGCCTCGAATATGCTTCCGTCGGTCAATTGGCCGGTGATTGCCAGCTCGACCTCGCCAATGTTGAGGATGGCCTGAACCTGTTCGCGGCTGAACCTAACCAACGCAATTTGCCTTCCTTCATAAACCTCAATGGACTCAGCTCCAATTTCATCCTCGAGAAGAACGCTATTGGGGTCAATGTCGTGGACGTTGTAATCTTCCGGAAGCCAGATATAGCAAGTAATCCATTTGCCTTTACTGGAAAGGTTGAGGGTATGGGGGACGATTCTGGCATCAGCTTGAAGCGGCAACTCGTAAGGACCCATATCTATTCGCCCACCAACGATGCGGGGCTTGCCGTCCAAATCCGTCTCGTTGGGGCCGGTTACATAATCCGGGTCACCGGCATCGATGCAGGGTGAAGTGGGGGACAAATGGTAATCGCCCTCAATCCAGAGACCACCGGCATCCCAATAGCCGGGCGAAACAAAGCGCGGGTCGTCGCCGATGTTACTGGTGCCACCGAGGCTTCCAGTCCAGCCTTGTATACAACTGTAATCTGAGGCGGCTGCGCCGTCTGTATAGTAGATTTGTGCCGACTGAGCCATTCCAAGGGCATCGCTGTTGTACCAGAGAATACAGTTGTTCAGCGTCAGAGCAGTCTCCCAGCGAGTGTAAATCCCGCCGGTCATGTGTGCTGCACGATTCCCGGTGATTGTACAGTTTATCAATAAAAGAGTGAAACCTTCGGTATCGCAGTATATCGTCCCACCGTATTGCCCTGCCCAGTTTCCACTGAACGTGCAATTAGTCATTGTCCCACCAGCGTCCATTGCACCACCACGTTCTCCTGCCTCATTGGCTACGAATACGCAGTTGGTGAGTGTCCCGCCACCGTTCATTCCACCACCAGATATCCCTGCCCAGTTTCCGACAAACGCACAGCCGTCCAGGATTCCACCGCCTTTGAGCGCACCGCCCTTTTCGCTTGCGCTGTTCTTAGTGAATATACAACTTTTGAGGCTCACCTCACCATATATGCCGCCACCCGTTTTAGCAAAGTTCTCGATGAATTTACAACTTCTTACGCTTTGGTTGTTGCTGCCAGCCATACCCCCGCCCATATGTTGGGCACAGTTACGAGTGAAGATACAACGGACCACAATTGGATTGCTATAATAGGAGTTACTCATCCCGCCGCCGCTACCTTCAGCCGAATTGACGATGAATGTGCAGTTGGTCAGCATTGGGCTACCATCACCGTTATATACTCCGCCACCTTCAGCGGTCTGATAAGAGCTTCCGTTTGCATTTCCGGCGGTGATGGTGAAGCCATCGAGGATCGCGGTTTCATCGGTCCCGCTGCCGGTTACAACATGGTAGCTGTTTTCGCTTCTTGTTACTTCATATAGTAACTCCTTTGCATTTGTCACGGCTGCATCGTCGCCGTTCAAGTCACCGCTGAGGATGGTCTCGTACAGTTCAAAATCCCGTGCATCTGGGTCGGGTTCACCAAGGCCAGCATAGCTGCCTTTGAGAGTCACGCCGTTTTTGAGCTGGAACGTCGTCGTTCTCCAGTTGAACTCAGGCACGGCCACCATCCCTTGGTTGGGTTTGTAAACGCCTTGGGTGACACGGATTTCGTCGCCGCTCCAGGCGGCATTTAGGGCGTCCTGCAGATAGTTGTAGGCATCGGCCCAGGATGAGCCGTCATTTGCACCTATGGCATCTGCATCGACGTAAATAACTCGTCCGGCAAAAGTAGTGCTCACTATCGCCAGCGAAAACGCTGCCACAAGTACGTATGTCTTTAGATTTGTCCTGCCGCTCATTTTCCCGTTTCCAGAAAGAACCGGACAAACAGCAAACCCCGTTAGAAATAACCCCATCAGATACGAGCCAATCTTGCGGGCCAATCCGCCCATGCCGACTTCTAACGGGGTAAAAGTCCTATAAAATTATACCAAATCGGTGCGGGATTTCACAGAAAAATTATTTTCGTTGTGCGTATATTTTACCGCGTATTGCTGCTTATGTACGTAATATGCAGAAAACACGGCGAATATGCCGGAAGGCAAAGGAGGCCTTTACAGCCGCACAGTTTACGGTTTGACAGGAGATTACAAGGAATATTCAACGGCTATCAGGGTTCGGGGCGTCATTTTCGCAAAATTCAGCTTTCTTGCGGTACAAGAAAGCTCGACACTTCCGTCAACCGGCAGGACTAACTTCTTTCGTGCCTTAACAGGTTTCAAGAATTCCAAAGCTGCATTTATTGGCTCATCGTTGAAATTTTCGATAATCAGGCAATTGTCGCCAATCAGGTACAAAGCCACCTTGTTAGGAGCGTCAAGTCGAATTCCAAACGGGGCCAGTAATTTATCGCGGATAGGATTTAGCTCTTTTCGAGTTAGTTTTAACAACCTATGAGGATTTCCGCCGACCTTTAGAATGGTCAAATTTTCGTCTTTAAGATTAACGTTTTTTAACTTTTTGGCGAGACCATCCGTGATTAGCACCGGCTTTTTGGCGTCGAGCATTTTCCTGAGTTTGGCGGGGAAGTCCCTGTCTTTAAGCGCGTGCACTGAAAAGAAGGCGGCTTTTGCATCAGGGCGAATCTCGGCGGAAGGGACAAGCGGCAACCCCAACATTCCCACGAAATCGAATACGTACTGCTCGCCGTCAGCATCGCTATTCGGCGGCTTCGTAGCGAGAATGCCCTTGATGGGTTTGTTTCGCACGAGTTTAGCAAGTTTGAACAGGCCGGGAATTTCAGTGCGTAATTTCTTGACGTTTGCCGGGCCGGTCTCCCGCAGAAGTGAGCCATAACAAAACAGCAGCATCTCCTTAGCATCGCCTAAAACAGTCTGGCGTGCCTGCTCAACGTAGGTATTCTCTGTGGTGCCGTAGGGGTCGAACCAGCCGCCGCCCGTTTTTGGGCCGCCTATTTCGCCGAGCCAGCGCATAATGTAGTAAGCTTCGTACTGGACCTTCTTTCCCCAGCGCCGATTATCGTAGTCGCGGGTTTCGGTGCCAACCCAGATTTTGTCGTAATCGGCAGTCTGGCGCAGGACCTCATAGCCGCGATTGTGAAAATCGTCGTACCACTGCGGATATTTGATTATGATTTTAACGTCCGGATTTACCGCCCTTGCCGGTTTTAGGATCCGTTCTCGGCTCATTTTAGTCATAAGGCCGCATCGATAGTCAGCCCACGATTTCTTGCCGCGTGCCTTCTTACATTCATCACATTCGCAGTTGAAGAAAAGAAAATCATCAATCATAATCTCATTGAATATCGAAGCCGTATATTCAAATATTTTCTGATGCTGAATTTTTGTGTCTTCATCGGTGTAACATGAAACCCGCCCCCAACCTGTTGAAATTTTGCCAATTCCCGTAGTTGTAACACAGCCTGAGACCTCGAAGCCTTCCGCGGCAAACCTTGATTTTGCGTGCTGGAGGACTTTCCGTTCAGCGGTATATTGGCCTCTGTAAGATTCGAGGAAAACGTGGATAACGCCGGTTTTTTTACACCAATCAATCGCCTTGTTTATGCCTTCATCAGCAGATAAGTAAGCGCGGACGTTCTGGGCCGTAAAGAGCGTGGAAATCCTCAAAATGTCCTTATTTTCGTTTGCCAAATCCCAGAGCGATTCGGCTCGACACATCTGGGATTGACCTATCAGTGTCATCAACAAAACGGTTTTGATTCCAAGGTTCCTGATTCCGAGCAAAATTTGACCTCCTTTTCCGGGATATAGAAAACGAATACAGCAGCGCGTCCGGATATATGTATAAGCACAATTGTCATTTGTGTCCAGAAATTTTTTTTACCTGCGCCCCCTTGCCGTCTGCGACAGCAGGCAAGAGTGGGCTTAAAAACGTGAAGAAAAAGGCCGTACAGGCGAACTAATGGGGCAAGCAACTGAAAAGTCGGCAGTGTTTTTTGTCGATAAAATATAGATTAAGGAAAAAAAGTGGTCCTATAAACGAACATCAACTTAGTTTGGGGTATATAAAAACAGGTACGGACACAAAAAAACAAACAATATAGATGCAAAGAGGAAAAGCTGTTGAACTCGACAGCTTTTAGTCCTGAGCGTTTATTTTTAGCTTCCTTGAGATAGAGTGAGTGTGGTATAATATATAATGAAATAGTTATTCCAATGGCGTATATGCTAAACGCTATAAGCTAATAAAAAGAGGTAGAATATGTTTGAGCGTTTTACAGACCGTGCTCGTAAGGTTATGGCGCTGGCCAACCAGGAGGCGCAGAGATTTAACCACGAATACATAGGAACCGAGCATGTCCTGCTGGGCCTGGTTAAAGAGGGCAGCGGTGTGGGTGCTACGGTCCTTAAGAACCTGGATGTGGATATAAAGAAGCTGCGTCTGGAGGTGGAAAAACAGGTCAAAAGCGGGCCGGATATGGTTACTATGGGGAAACTTCCACATACGCCGCGAGCCAAGAAGGTCATTGAGTACGCCATCGAAGAAGCCAGGTCGCTTAACCATAATTATGTCGGAACCGAACATATTCTGCTCGGGATTCTGCGTGAGACTGAAGGGATAGCGGCTCAGCTACTTATGAGCGTCGGATTGAAGCTGGAGGACGTGCGACAGGAGGTATTAAACCTGCTTGGCGCTGGACTCGATGATGGGCCTGCCGGACTTGGTATGAAGATGGGGCCGACCGTAGGCAGAAAGCCAAAGAGTAAGACACCCGCACTGGACAGCTTCGGAAGAGACCTTACGGAATTAGCATCCAATGACGAACTTGACCCGGTAATCGGAAGAAAGAATGAGATTGAGCGATTGGTGCAAATACTCTGCAGACGTACGAAAAACAATCCCGTACTATTAGGCGAAGCCGGCGTAGGTAAAACTGCAATCGTTGAGGGGCTAAGCCAGGACATTATCAACAAAAAAGTGCCGGAACTGCTAAAGGACAAACGAATTGTGGTCCTTGACCTGGCGATGATGGTTGCCGGTACAAAATATCGAGGACAATTCGAAGAAAGAATAAAGGCCGTAATAAACGAGGTCAGAAGGGCAAAGAACGTTGTCTTATTCATCGATGAGCTGCATACGCTGGTGGGGGCCGGCGGCGCTGAGGGGGCTATCGATGCTTCAAACGTGCTAAAGCCGGCTCTGGCAAGAGGAGAAGTGCAATGTATCGGTGCTACCACTTTAGACGAGTATAGAAAACATATTGAAAAAGACGGGGCGCTTGAGAGACGGTTCCAGACAATAATTGTCGAACCGCCCACAAAGGATGAGACCCTGGATATTCTTAGAGGACTTCAGGACCGCTATGAGGCGCACCACAGGGTGCGCTTTACCGACGAGGCGCTTTATCAAGCGGTGGAGCTGTCAACCAGATACATCACGGGCAGGTGCCTGCCTGACAAAGCGATAGACGTGATCGATGAATCGGGGGCGAGGGTTCGGCTTAAGAATATGACACCTCCGCTGGATTTGGCGAAGTTGGAAGAAAAAATTGAAAAACTGCAAAGAGAAAAAGATGAGGCGGTCAAAAACACCGACTATGAACGGGCTGCGGCATTGAGGGACGAGGCACAAAAGCTTCTCGATAAGAAGACGCAATTGCAAAAAAAATGGTACGACGAGAACAAGGAAAAGACCGGCGTAGTGGACAACGAGATTATTGCCGAGGTCGTCAGCAATATGACGGGCGTTCCGCTGACGAGACTGGAGAAAAAGGAAACACAGAGACTTTTGGAGCTGGAAATCGAGCTGCATAAAACCGTTGTTTCTCAGGATGAGGCAATCAAAGCCGTTGCAAAAGCGGTGAGACGAAGCAGAAGCGGAATGAAAGACCCAAATCGGCCGATGGGATGCTTTATTCTCCTCGGGCCAAGCGGCGTCGGAAAAACACTGCTCGCTCGAGCGCTCGCAGAGTTCCTGTTCAGCGATAAAAATGCGCTCATCACTTTAGATATGAGCGAATTTATGGAAAAGCACAACGTCAGCAGACTCGTGGGGGCGCCACCGGGATACGTTGGATATGAAGAAGGCGGACAACTCACGGAAAGGATTAGACGAAGGCCCTATGCTGTGCTGCTGCTCGATGAAATTGAAAAGGCGCATCCAGACGTCTACAATATACTGCTGCAGATTATGGATGAGGGAAGACTGACCGACAGTTTCGGAAGAAGCGTCGATTTCAAAAACGTCATTCTAATTATGACCAGCAATCTCGGCGCCGACCTGATTAAGAATCAAGCCGGGTTCGGATTCGGAAAAAAGAGCCCTGAAGCCAATTATGAGAAGATGAAAGACATCCTCCAGAAGGAAGTTGAGCGCCAGTTCAGGCCGGAGTTCTTAAATCGAGTTGATGACACGATAGTCTTCAGGGCATTAACAAGAAAAGATTTGCAGACTATCGTAGATTTCGAGCTTACGAAGGTGTTCAAAAGGCTGACGGAGCACGGCTTGAGGCTGGAACTGACCGAGCAGGCCAAGGAATTTCTCATCGACAAAGGTTACAATCCCGAATTCGGAGCAAGGCCTTTGCGGAGAGCAATCGAGCACTACATAGAAGACCCCATGTCAGAAGCAGTTCTGAGTGGAAAATTCAAAGACAAAAACCTTATAAAGATTGACGTGCAGGACGAAGATCACCTGAAATTCACCGGCTTTTCGGTAAAGGAGCCGGAGAAAAGCAAACAGCCCGTCGTACAATCACAATAATCCACAGGATGCCTTATGGCACAAGTGCGTATTTCGTATCCGTCTTTATCCGGCACCTGCTTTCCATCATACACCTGATGGAAAGCAGGTGCTGGACTATTGCTGCGCCGGAAGGCGTCCTGCGGACAGCATTTGGATTTCTTCCGGGCTTTGCTGCTGTGCTAAAAGCGTTTCGAATTCCTTCTTACCCATCCACTCTACGCGGCCATCGACTCTTACCACGACATAGCCTCTGCCAACTAATAATGGACGGTAATTTATCTCTGAGTAAGCCAAAATCTCGTCTTTCGTAGAATCAGAGTCGAGCCATAATGCTCTATACCGTACCTCTCCAAGCCGAACGTGACCTTTCAAATCTTCCCTGATGTTGGCGATATAGGATTCTGGAGGCAGTCCACCATAATCTTTTCGGTACTGTAGGACTATTTTGCCGAGACGTTTCATTCCCCGCTTGGCTTCTGAGCGGTTCACCCAATCTCTGAAGTTAATCAGTGCCACGACTGCAATGGCCGTAATGACCACGACTGTCACAAAATCCCTCAATATAGTCTTCTGCCGTCTGTTCACCTCGTTAGAAACCTCACATTTTGAATCGTTTTTCTGCCCTTCTTATATTACCCCGTTTTTTCATTGAGTTTCTAACGGGGTTCATCTTTCACGTTATCAGGGTATCAGGACAAAAACGCCTGATGTTCTGATATCCTGCACCCTGGTGTCCTAATAACCTGATAACCTACTCACTGCTCACCAGATAACCGGCGATTATGATTTTATTTTTACCAAACCTTTTTGAACGTCCAGCTTGTCTTCCGCGAACAGTCTTATTGCCTGCGGATATGCGATACACTCCTGCTCAAAAACCCTTGCAGCGAGTGTCTCAGGCGTGTCACTGTCTTTGACTTCACAGGCTCGCTGGACAATTATCGGCCCTTTGTCATATTCATTTGTGCAAAAATGTACCGTGCAGCCGCTCACCTTGCATCCTGCCGCAAGTACCGCCTCGTGGACGTGTGCTCCCCACATACCTTGTCCGCCGAAACTCGGCAGCAGGGCGGGATGTATGTTCATTACGCGGTTTTCGTATCTTTCCGGTATTTCCCAAAGGCAAAGCCAGCCGCCCTGGACGACAAGGTCAACGTTCGCAGCTACAAGCTCTTCTTCGATGCGCCTGTTAAATTCAACAATGTCAGGGTGGTCTTTCTTTCGGATGATTTTTACGTTGAGTCCGGCGTTCTTCGCCTTTTCGACCCCGGTCACGGTTGAGCGTGAGCTTATTACGATGGCGACTTCGGCATTTAGCCTGCCCTTATTTATATATTCGAGGATATTCATCAACGTTGTGCCGCCGCCGCTGATAAGTACGCCGAGTCGAATTGGTTTTTTATTTTGTACAGGAGGAACCGGTTTGCTTTCAACATCCTGTCCGAGATTTAATGCCTGGTTTACGAGTTTGTCTGCCTCTTTATTTTTATCTCTGGTAACGTGTCGAACTTCCCAGTTTTCGAGCCGGCCAAGTAGTTCAACGGCTTGACGGAAAAGAGGCCTGATTTGCTCGCTTTTTACTTTGTATTCGCCGTTAATCTGTCTGACAAGCAGCTCACTGTCACTGAAGACAATCAGTCGCTTAGCGCCAATCTTTATTGCGGCTTCGAGGGCCTTAACGATTCCGGTGTATTCGGCTGCGTTGTTGGTGGCCCGGCCGATAAAGAAGGCTTTTGCCTGCAATTGAGCTCCGTTGGCGTCGGTTAGAATGAATCCTGCAGCGGCTGGGCCGGGGTTGCCTCTACTGGCGCCATCGGTGTAAGCAATTACTTCGTATCTCGTATCTGGCATCTCGTATTTCGATGCTCACTCCGTCAGAAATCTTTTCTTTTCCTATCCCATTTCGCCCCATTGCAGAATTTCTAATCCGGCAAAATGACGGACTCGACTGTCAAATATTGTTTTCGCTTCCAAGCACAAGTATTCTCGTGCAATTGGGACAACGGATAATATCATCCTTGGTCATAAGCAAATTGACGGACTCAGCGGTGATACTCATAAAGCATCCACCGCAGGTATAGGTTTCTGTTTTTCCCCCGTGCCGCTCAACGACTGCCAGTGCTTCGCCGTCGTATGTCTCGGCGACACGTTTGAATATCTCTAATGGTTTGGCCGTCACAGTCTGTGCAGCCTGGTCCCATTCAATCTGGATTTCCTCGATTTCGGCCTGGTACTTGGTCGCCAGAACTTCGGCTTCCTTTCGCGTTTGCTCAAGTGTCTGTTTTTGCGTCTCTATCTGGTTTTGTGTTTTGTCGCACTCGGCTTCGTCGGCCTCGATATCTTTCAATAACTCCAGAATCTGGCTTTCGTTTTTGGAATTGTCGGCCTTGGTTGTATTGAGCTGTGTGAGAAGTGCTGCGTATTCTTTATTTGTTTTTGCGGTGTTGAGTGAGGCCCTTAGCCTGGATATTTGCTCATCTCGGGTCTTGAGCTCCAATTCGAGGCGATCCGACTGGATCTTGGTTAGTTGAATCTCTTCTTTCTTGGCTTCGAGGCCATTTTGGAGACTTCTGATTTGATTTTCCTGGATAATTACATTTCTTCTACATCTTGCAAGTTTTGACTTGGCGGCCCGCAGGCGGTTTTCAACACTTTGAAGCTTTACAAGGCCGTTCAATACAGAACCCATTTACGCTCCTTCTCGTCCCGTTAGAGATTTTTTCCTCTGGGTCTCTAACGAGCGGGGCTCACCGCCCCTAAAAATCTTAAACCATTTAATATATTCATTCATATTTTAATCTGCAACAAAAAAATTTCTTTTTTTCTTTTGTGTCGGCTGATTGTATAATCGATGGGCTATGAAAAAGCTGTTGAGCAAACTTATTGAAGCTGAAACGACCGCTGATAAGGGTGAATTAGCTGCCGCAGAGATAATTTCAGCCGAGCTTGACCGGTCAGGAATAGATTCCCGCATAGATAGCTGGGATGGAACCAGGGCAAACATTATTGCACGGGTAAAATCGTCCGGACGCAAAGGTGCGCTTTTATTTGCCTGTCATCTTGATGTTGTCCCCCCAGGGGAGGCGAGCTGGAAGAACCCGGCCTTTGCAGCAATTGAACGCGACGGCAAAATCTACGGCAGGGGCTCGACGGATATGAAGGGCGGGACTGCTGCAATTGTTACTGCTGTCGGCGAGATTGTCGATTCCGGCACGAAGTTACAAGGTGATATTATACTTTTTGGCGCCGCGGGTGAAGAGACCGATAGCTGCGGAACGAAGAGGTTCGTTCGCAACTTCGGCCGGACGCCTGAATTTATCGGCGTGGTCATCCCTGAGCCGACGGATTTTGAGATTATCACCGCGCATCGGGGAATGCTGTGGCTTAAAGTTACTACTTTCGGCAAAGCCGCTCACAGCTCGACGCCGCAATTGGGAGTAAACGCAATAGCCTCAATGAGGTCCGTGCTGGACGAGCTGGACAATTTCAAGATTCGATTCGAGCCGCACGAGCTATTAGGCGAATGTTCTATGAGTATCAATACAATTGTGGGAGGTAAAGCGATGAACACTGTTCCGGATAAGTGTGATATCGGGATAGATATTCGAACGGTGCCGGGGCAAAATCATCAGGCTATTATTGACGATTTGCAAAAAATCTTTGTGAAATTAAAGCAAAAAAATCCTCAATTTGAGGCGGAGGCGTCCGTTGTTCGAGAAGTGGGGGCATTAGAGACTGATTCTCGCTGCGATTTTGTAAGGGACTTTTGCTCTGCCGTTGGTATTAACGAAACTTGTGCGGTAGGTTTTACGACGGATGGGCCGTATTTTGCTTCGCTGGGGGTGCCGGTGATAATCTTTGGGCCGGGAAAGCCGCAGCTCGCCCATAAGCCGGACGAATATATCGACATCAGCGACCTAAAAAAGGCGGTCGAGTATTACAAAAATATCATTTTGAAATTCCTGTCCTGACTCGTGACTTATGCCCTTCAGCAAAAACGAGTTAAAAATCCACTTCAGCTTCCGTCTAAAATCAGCCGATTATCAAAACGGCGCTGTTATAAAAGTTTGAAGGAAGTGTAAAAATAAAATGTCCTATCTTGAAGCGATTTTAGCACTGTTTGCCATTGTTGACCCGATAGGCAACATTCAGATATTGCTCCATATTGCCGAGCATACACCCAATGGTCAGAGTCAAAAGGCCTTCAATATCGCTTTGGTTGTTGGCGTGCTTATCCTTTTGGCTTTTTCATTTGCCGGCAATGCGATACTGAACCATGTTTTCCACATTCAGTTGGCTGATTTGCAATTAGCCGGGGGGATATTGCTGCTGATTATCGCTATCGACCATCTGATATTCGGCTCGCTGCGTCGCTCCGTGATGGTTGAGGGCACTTTCAGTCCTTATGAGATTGGCTGTGTGCCGTTGGCCTGTCCGCTTCTGGCAGGACCCGGAGCGATGGTAACCAGCCTGACGACCCTCGAAAAATCCGGGCCGGCAAAGGCAATAGTCGCAATCGCGGCGGTCTTTGGCACACTCTGGCTTATAATGCGGTTCATCCAGCCTATACACAGGATTCTCGGCAAAATGGTTTGCACGGTATTTTCAAAAGTGATGTGCCTGTTCATCGCTTCGATCGGCGTGCACATGATAATGTCGGGCCTGCAGTATTACTTCACCGCTCCCAAATGACACAAAGCTCGCAGCTCGATTCACGAACCAGGATTTCAGAATTCGAACTGGTCCTTGAATACGGTTTTGAAATCGTAAACATCGTTGAAATCGTCAATTGAATCGGTTGGCTGAACACTCATCCATTTGTGCCCTATTAAAGAATAGACGATTTCGCCGAAATCGCGGGTAGTTTTGACACCCCAGGTATTTAGTACCAATACTACCAATCTGCCCCATCTTTCGAGGGCCAATTCTTTTAGCCCCTTGCAAAGGGTTTGGCCGCTGACATGTTTACGCTCGGTTGTCATTTTCTTTGCGGTGTAGTCGAGTCCCTCGAGGACGAACTTTAACGCCTTGGGGCTGAATCGGCCATCTTCATTGGCAATTGTTTCGAGACTTTTCTTCATTTTCTTTATTTTCCACCGCGGAGTTCGCTGATAACGCAGAGATAAAATAGATTCGAAAACATTACCCTCTTATTCTCAGCGGTCTTTGCGTTCTCTCACCTTTTCCCGTGGCTGCGCAGGCACAGGTGCAGCCAATTATTTATCAAGTAACTTTCTGTCCAAGTTTTGCTCCAGGGTCGGCAGATAGCATAAAGATATCTTTTCCACCTGTACCGGAGGCCAGAATCATACCTTCGGAAAGGCCAAACCTCATCTTTCTGGGCTTTAGATTGGCCAGATATATTACAATTTTGCCGGCCAGCTCGTCGGGTTTATAAGCCTGGGCTATGGCGGCAAGAACGTTTCTTTCCAATCCGCCGACATCCAACTGCAAACGCAGCAGTCTGTCGGCGCCTTCGACGGCCTCTGCCCTTACTACTTTGGCAATTCGTAAATCTATCTTCGCGAAATCTTCAATTGTACATTCCGGCTTGAACGGCTCAGTAACAACAGCCTCTGCTTCTGCAGGCTCTGGGGCTTTGGGACCTTGACTTTCTTTACTTTCTTCTATCATTGCATTCACCTGTTTTGTATCAATTCTTTCAACAAGACGTTGGAAATCGTTTATTTTGTGATTCTGCAGGAACGTTTCGACATCGGCAAATTTTAGTTCATCGACGTTGAGAAACTTTTCTATTCTTTGTGCATACTTTGGCAGGATGGGTTTTAGGTAAATTGTTAGAATACGCACGGCATTTATTACGGCGGTTAAGGTGGTCCGTGTTTTCTCCAAATCGGTTTTTATAGTCACCCACGGTTGATTCTGTTCGACATACCGGTTTGCATCGTCGGCCAAAGCGATAATTTTGCGGACGACAGCGGAAAATTTAAGGTTCTCATAGTCGGCTATAATCTGCTCTTTGCCGGCAGCAAGCCTATTGATTAATCCCCTGCCCCGGTCGTCTAACCGACCAAGCTGGGCGGCCAGCTTCTTTGTCAGCATCGGGCCTGAACGAGAGGCCAGGTTCGCAAATTTTCCGACCATATCGGAATTAATCTTGTTTATAAAATCGTCTGTTCTCAAATCTATATCGTCGATACTGTCCGTGAGTTTGCTTGCATAGTAGTATCTTAAGTATTCCGGGTCGAGATACTTCAGGTAGGTGCTCGCTTTTATAAAAGTCCCACGAGACTTGCTCATTTTCTCTCCGTTGACGGTCAAAAAACCATGGACGAAAAGCCTGTCGGCAGGTTTGAAGTCGGCTCCCATCAAGGTAGCAGGGAAAAACAACGCATGAAAATACATAATGTCCTTGCCGATAAAGTGATAAAGCTCGTATTCGTCACTGTTCCAGAGCTTATCGAAATCAAGGTTGTTTCTATCACAGTAGTTTTTTGCCGAGGCCATATATCCGATGGGGGCGTCCAGCCAAACATAGAAGAATTTGTTTTCTTCTCCGGGTATTTTGAAGCCGAAATATGGACCGTCGCGGGATATGTCCCAATCCTTCAGGCCTGCCTTGAACCATTCATCGAGCTTGTTCGCCACTGATTTTTGAGTGTATCCTCCGGCTATAAGGCGCTTTAATTGTTTCTCATAATCAGCCAGTTTGAAAAAGTAGTGCTCGGATGTTTTCATAGAGGGTTGAGCTCGGCAGGTTGCGCAATAGGGATTGATGAGGTCGGTGGGCCTATACGTTGCACTGCATACTTCGCAGGAATCGCCGTATTGGTCTTCAGCTTTGCACTTCGGGCAGGTTCCACGGACAAACCTGTCAGGCAGTGACATCTTGCAATTTTCGCAATAGGCCTGTTCGACATCTCGTTTGACGATTGAGCCGGCTTTATCGAGCCGAGCGAAGATAAGCTCGCTAAAATACTTGTTTTCCGGGGAGTGGGTCGAGTAATAGTTGTCGAATTTGACGTAAAAGCCGTCGAAATCTGCTTTGTGCTCTTTATACACATGCCCGATTAGCTCTTCCGGGCTGATGCCGGCGGCGCGGGAACTTATCATAACCGGAGTGCCGTGAGTGTCATCGGCGCAGAAGTAGAGACACTCGTTGCCGCACATCTTGTGGAAGCGGACCCAGATATCGGTCTGAAGATACTCCACTAAATGGCCTATGTGTATCGGGCCATTTGCATAAGGTAAAGCTGAGGTTACAACGATTTTGCGAGGCATTCTTTTTCCTTAACGACTACCGCTCCGGCTCACCCCCACTGTCCTGTGCCTGGGAATTATTTTTACTTTCCTCGTTTTCCTGCTGATTTTTCTCCGGGGCACTGTCTTGTGCGTCTTTGGCATCCGGCGCCGCATCGACGGATTTCTTCTTTACTGCTGCAGCCGGGGAGATTATCTCAAGCTCCTCGCGCGGGACCGCAACTTTTACGCCATCACTGAGTTCAACCATAACAAGCTGAGTCAATATCTGCATGTCGATGACCTTGCCATCGCCGTATTTGGTCTTTACCTTGGTGTTCTTCTTCGGAAGTTGCTTCTTAAGCTCGGTGTAAGTCTTATCTTCATATCGCAGGCAGCATTTCAATCTGCCGCAATAGCCGGAGATTTTTGAAGGGTCGAGCGTCGCCTTTTGCATCTTGGCCATTCGCATATTGACCGGCTTCAGGAGTTTAAGAAATCTCTGACAGCAGCATTGCTGACCGCAGCTTTCTACATCGCCAAGAAGTCTGGCTTCGTCGCGCGAGCCTATCTGACGCATTTCGATTCTTGTCTGGTATTCCTGTGCGATTTTTCTTACAAGCTCACGAAAATCAACTCGGCCGTCAGACATAAAGTAGAAGATGACACGCTCGCCGCCAAATATGTGTTCTGCATCGACTATTTTCATCGGCAGCTCCAGCTCCTTGACGAAACGCCTGCAACATTCCATCTCTTCTTCTGCGATTTTCCGCAGGTGCCTCTCTTCGCTTATATCCGCAGCGGTTGCGTAACGGACAAATTTGCCCCCCTGGTCGATGGTAAGGTCGATATCGCTGTCATCAAAATATCTTTTTATCTGGTCGCTATCTAACTTAAATTGTCCCGCCTTGTAGGAGGCGAGCTGGCCTACGAGGTGTCCTAACTCCAGGCCTTTGTCGGTTTTTACCACGACGCGTTTGTGGACTTTGGGTATTCTGGTTTCGTGGTGCTCGAAGAGGCCGAGCGTATTCATCAGGCCGCAGCGGACCAACATACATTTTTTTTTGTTTACCCTCTTAGGCCCTGTTACCGTATCTTTTGACATTTCAACTGCCTACTCTATTTTTTGCCACAAAGGCACCAAAACACTAAAATTACAATACATTTCCTTAAACTGTGGCACGGCCATCCTGGCCGTGTTTCAATTTCTAATTTCTTTGTGCCTTCGTGCCTAATCCTTAATATACGCATCAGAATTACTATTGATAAACTTTCATTGTACCAGAAGCAGCGAGGTTTAACAATAACTGCTCGAAAATAAGCTTTTCGTTGACGCCGGAGTCTATCCAACGCAGCGTCTTGTAACAATCGGCGATTTTTTCGCCGGCTGCCTCCGGGCCGAAACGGCCGGCTAACTTTTGTATCCTGTCTTTTTGGTCAAAATTGATAACGGCCTTGCCTTCTATAACATTTAGTGTCATCGCATCATGCAGGGCTGATACGATTATTTGTACCATGCTCTTTGCGGCTCTTCGATTGATATCGGTTCTACTTATGTTCTTTTCAAGGTCGGCCCAGAGGGCGGAGATTTTTTTACTTTCGTCCAATACCCACCGGGACAGGTCCAGGGCGCCGGCATATTCGTATTCTGCCAGTGAGTTCAGCAGTTGCTTCTTGGTTTGGTAAAGATTCGCATCGGCAAGCTCGAGACGGGCCCACTGGCAAGCTTGTCCTAAACTACCCTGAGACAGACGGGCGAAGTACTGGGCCCATCCTTCTTCGGCGCCCATTTCTCTTAGCTTTTCGATTATCCTGTCTTCGGCTACGGGGCCGAAACGAATTGTCTGGCTTCTGGATTTGGTAGTGGCTAAGAGTCTCTCCGTATGGGTACAGAGCAGGATAATGCAGCAGTATTCGGGAGGCTCTTCCAGTGACTTGAGAAGTGCATTTTGTGAAGATGCGTTCAGCCTTTCGGCTTCGCTGACAACAAAGACCTTTCGTTGCGAAAGAGTCGGCCTGGTCGCTACCTTTTCGATTAGAAACTCCCGAATGACATCGATGGGTAAGTCAACGGGTGTTTTTTTATCTTTGCCCTCTTTAGTAAATTGTATCAATTCCTTATAGACGTGACTGAAATCGGGATGTGAGCCGGCCTCGAAGAGTTGACACGACCGGCACAAACCGCAGCTATCGGCAAAGTCATTTTCTACGACGGGCTTTTGGCATAGCAGCAGCCTGGCCCATTCACGGGCGGTTGTGAGCTTGCCGACACCTTCCGGGCCGGCAAAGATGTATGCGTGCGCCACCTTGCCGGAGGCCCGGGCCCTTTGCAAAATGCCAATCGCTTTGTCCTGACAAAATATATCTTTGAGTGACATCTAAATAATCTCACAAGTCAGCAGCATCATTCCACAATTTCTCAAATTCCCTCTCATATTCTTCATAGAGCCAGCCATTTTTGTTCAGTTCAAATGTTAATGTTGATTTACTCGGCTTTTTGTAGAGATGAGGACCAACAAACATAACGCTGTCAATTCTGAAAATCATTGTGGTTAGAGACGAATCGATCTGTTTTATCTTGATATTTTTACAATTCCCGAATTTTCGCTTCATTCTGCTGATGCTGTCTTTAACGGATGCGGGGCTTTTACCTTCCAAGGCAGCTCGATGCTTAGAGAATTCACTATCAGGGTTTACTACAAGCATCCGAACGCTTATCCAAGGAACTTTGTTAATCTTTTCCAAGAGTAGGTCAGCGTAACTTTCATAGAAAGCGTTAAGCGAATAGCCCGTGATGTCCAACTTCTTGTTCAAATTTTGCATTAAATGGTCATACTTATCTAAATCTCTCTTACGGAAAACGTAGTCAACCCCTGACTCTAAAATGATGTTGTTTATTCTCTCTAACATTTTGTTCCTCGACAAATCTTTCCAGAGTTCAAGAAGCGCTACTATACCTGCAGCAATCAAAGAGGTTCCGATTGCCAAATATACTGCATTTTTCTGCGCGGTGTTATTAGGATTATACCCTCTAAAAATAAAGAGGAACGCAAGCAGGAAAATTACAATGTCACCCAATAGGTAGATAATTTGGTCGCGAAAAAACTTGAGTATCTTCATATTCACATCCTCGAACAATTGCATCCCACTTTTTAATTTCTTCTTATAGAGTCTTCAAGTATTGAGAGTTCTTGAAATACTCTGCCGATTTTTTCTCTAAAAATTCTGTTATGTTAGTGGAAAAACCTGTCAGGCATGGTTTATTCCAGTTTAACTTGCTCCATCCCTCCAAGTTTTTAGGTTCGATGAAACCGCACCGCAAGGCTTGATCATATAATCTGGTTCCCGGATAAGGGTTATAAATGTTTAGGAAAGGTGGTTCAGCATTCTTATTGTCCTTTCGTAGCTTGTTAATCAATTTAAAAGTTTTCTGAATGTCATCCATGGTTTCACCAGGAAACCCGACCATGAAATTATACCTAATACTAATCGGGTAAACGGACAATTTTTTGTTAAGTAGCACCACCTCGTCTACTTGTATGCCCTTATTAATCATTTTGAGAATCCTCGGAGATCCCGATTCGATACCGAATTGTATGACTTTGCACTGGGATTTCAAAAGGCTACTCATAAATTGCGTATCATCGACCAGCTTATAAAAGTAATTCACCCGGCTATTCGTTTTCCATCCAACTTTTCTGATGTCTATCAATCCGTCTATAACTTTTTTAGCGCGTTTTAAATTTGCGAAAAAGTTGTCTTCTTGAAATACTATCCCGTCGAGGTTGTAATCACTTTTCAATGTATCAATGAGCCCCAAGACCTTATCTGGTGATAACGCCCTATAGGGC
>Ga0114922_10001458_pt1 | contig 22558 bp, 22 predicted proteins | sample AartaG_FD_100975 | JGI IMG/M metagenome (GOLD analysis project Ga0114922, IMG submission 100975) | Deep subsurface microbial communities from Aarhus Bay to uncover new lineages of life (NeLLi) - Aarhus_00045 metaG | ecosystem: Environmental > Aquatic > Marine > Oceanic > Sediment | place... | reverse complement strand
GAGCTCGACCTTCCTGAATGGCTTTTAAGTCGATTAGCAATTCTTCCATGCTGTTGTATCGGTCTTTCCTTTTCTTGGCCATCATGACCTCAATGACCTCGGAAATACCGGCAGTTTGTGAGATGTTAATATGGTCCGGCGGTGTCAACGGCTCTTTGAGGTGCATTCGCATGACCTCGGAGGGGCTTGAGGCTTCGAATGGAACCCGACCTGTTACCATGTGGTAGAAGGTTGCGCCGAGGGAGTAGATGTCCGCTCTGCCGTCAATATTTACCTCCCCGCGAATTTGTTCCGGAGCGATATAGTAAGGAGTTCCAAATGCCTTTCCTTTTTCGCTCTTTGCGGCCTGGACATCGGAAGTCATTCGTGCCAGGCCCATATCGGCGAGTTTTACGACTTGCTCGTTGTTTATCATGATGTTCTTTGGCTTTACGTCCCGGTGAATCATACCATGGGCGTGTGCGTGTGCGAGGGCATTTGCGAGCTGGATGAGAACTTCAAGGGCCTCTTTTTCGCTGAAAACCTTTCCTTTTGACAGGTCATCATGCAGTGTTCTACCCTCGACAAATTCCATGACAAAGTAATAGAGTCCTCCGGCCTCGCCGACGTCGATGGCCTGCACGATGTTGTTGTGATTGAGCTTTGCGGCGAGTCTTCCTTCCTTGAAGAATCGGTTGATGTAGTCGGCTTTTTCGGTGTATCTTCTTGGCAGGATTTTAACGGCAACGATGCGGTCGAGACTCAGTTGCCTTGCTTTGTACACGACGGCCATGGCGCCTGAGCCGACCTTGCCCAAGACCTTGTAGCCGGGGATGCGCCGGTGTGCTTCTCTTGATTCTTCGATGCTGGCCTCGAGCCTTTCGGCCTGTGTTTCGGTAACGAAGCCGTATTCGAGCATAAGCTCTTCGAGTGTGGCGGGGTCTTCGGCGGCGCGGCTTTTTTGCTCATCCTGGCAGCGCTGCAGTTCCGATTCGGTGCATAGCCTCTGCTCTAAGGCCATTCGTCCGAACAGGGTGTCCTGACTTGTAGTATCGCCTCTGGTATCGTTCGAAGACAAAACAAATCCTCCCTGGACTTCAAACCGCAACTACAAATAACCACTACATCAACTATATTATCGTCAATCGGGGCGGCTTTGTCAAAGGAAAAATAGAGGAAATCACATTAAGGTGAGGAAGCGGTTTTTAGTGGTTTATCTGTTCGCTTGCGTCGTTTTTTGGCGGTCATTTAAGTCTCGGCGCGTCGAGGGCAGGCGGAAAGAGAGAAATATTTTCACGCACCAAAAAATTGTAAAAACCATGAAAGTACCAAGGCCGATAAAAAACTGGCGTTCATCGAGCCTGACAGGGTCGGAAAGGTTGGCTTTTAGCGACAACACCTTCACAAAATTGAAGAAGATAAGTATCGCTGTGCCAAATTCCGCTATCAACCTGTTAAGTTTGTCACGGGTCGTGGCAATATTTTCTTCACTCAGCCAAAAATCCTTATTCGGAAGGTTTATCCACTTTTTCGGGGTCTTTGCAAACAGAATGGGTAAAAAAAGAACATCAGGAACCTGCATCTCCTATGACGCCTTATCTTTTTGTGCTTTCATTTTGAGCTTCTGTACGAGTTTTATAATTTTTGAATCAAGCGATGGCATTACAAGTTCGAGCGGCGTCCGCTTTTGAAATATGATAATCGCCAGTGTCCACAGTATAAAGCAAAAAGCCGTGCCGAGATTCTGCCATGAATAGAACGGCCAGGCGTATGGGAACTGAACGGTCCAATTTGAGAACGGCCAAAGATACGTGATAGACCAGTCCTCGCCAGAACCAAGATAGTCCATCAGCATATGGATGTGAAATAGTGACAGGTATGCGATAAAAGCCCTGAGTCTCTGCTTTGAGAAATATGTCAATACCGCAGAAACCAAGAGGCCAGCCGCCAGATTGTGGCCGAGGACATGATGATATTTCCAGTATGCCACAGGGCCGAATATAATGCCCAGGCCGTCAAGGTCATACAGGCTCCCCGCCAGTATGCACAGAGTTCGCTCCCGCCGCCCAAGGCCAAACAGATTCCCAAAACACCACCCCGACATAATGTGTGTCTGAATATGCATACGAGTTCTTCAACAAAAGATGCCAACGAGTATAAATTCTAACAATCCCACAGTTCGGTTACCATGGTATCCACTTTAGGATATTCGGGGTATAGACATTTACGCCCCAGATGTTGTACCAGGCAGCCCATAACGAAATAATTGATGCAATCACAAGAAGATACAGGGCAAACTTTCTACAGTAAATTGCAACCATAATACCGGCCACTATCTTTGCAATTCCTCCGAGCAAAGGGCCAACTATGGGGCCGAACAGCCTTGAGACAAAAACAAAGCCAATGCGTAACTCAGAGTCCGGGCCTTCTCTTGACATGAAATAAACTGTGCTGGCACTGTCACACAGGATTGCAATTACAAAGATGACTATAAACCATTGGTACTTTCTCCAGAAGCCCTCACAATTGGTCTTAAACCTGTTGATTATGTAATTCGTCGAAATAATCTATTCCTTTATATTCCATGTCTAAGGCCAAGTACAAACATCAGTTTTTGTTTTCCTTCTCATCTTTAGATGATGATGAAAAGAAGTGTTTTCGGACTGCCATCGCGGCAGATGATACTATTATTGCAGGAAACCACCCGAGCATAAGGATTGGTCCTGCTCCAATACTTTCGGGGAAACACTTTAACGCAAAGTCTTTGTTATAAGCGGCAACAATCGCGCATAATGGACCTGAAACAGTGAAGAAGGAGAGGAACAACAGACCCCAACTCAAGAATATACCTCGGAGCCAGTTGCCGCTGCGCAGAACAACATAAAATGGAATTCCCAAACCAACAAACAAAATACTACTGTTCAGAATGATTATGATTACAATTTCCATAATACACACACTATTTCATTTAGAAAAAGTTGCTGTCCCAAATTTACTCTGCTTTTAGTTGTCTTGTCATAAGGTCGTGGATTGCGGTCTGGACGCTTTTGCCTTCGACGATGACCGAGTGGACGGCCTCGGTTATGGGCATCTCGATATTGTAGCGTTTTGCAAGGGCCAGGACGGATTCGCAGGTCGAGACACCTTCGACTACGCTCTCGGTGGCGGCTACCGCCTCGGCGGCGTTGAGGCCTTTGCCGATTCTTTCGCCGAATGAGCGGTTTCTGCCCTTTGGCGAGATGCAGGTGGTTATGAGGTCGCCCAGGCCGCTGAGACCGGCGAAGGTGTTTTCTTTAGCGCCCATGGCGAGGCCGAGGCGCTTGATTTCGGCTAATCCTCTGCTCACAAGTGCGGCCTTTGCGTTGTCACCTGCCCGGATGCCGTCTATAACACCGGCGGCTATCGCTATCACATTTTTGACCGCACCTGCCAGTTCCACTCCCAAAATATCGTCGTTGGTATAGACCCTGAAGTAGGGCGTGGTGAAGGTTTCCTGAACTTTTTTGGCAAGGGCCGCATCGGTGCTTGCAACGGAAGCGGTTGCGGGCATCTTGTCGGCGACTTCATCAGCTATGGTGGGTCCGGAAAGGGCGGCTATGGAGTGGCTCGGGCCCAGTATGTCCGTCAGAATCTCGCTTGGGCGAAGTAGGGTTTTGTTTTCGATTCCCTTTGTTACACTTACAATGGGGATATCAGGTGGCACGTGTGTTTTTAGGCGTTGCCAAACGGGTCGCATGAACTGGCACGGGACGGCGGAGACGATGAGGCGGGCTGAGGTCATCACTTTGTCGTCTCGGGATTCAAAAACCAAGTTTTGAGGGAGTTTGTGTCCGGGCAGGAAGCGGACATTTTCGCGTGCAGCCTGAATTTCAGCTAACTGGTCGGCGTCGTAGCCCCACATTGTAACGCTGAGGCCCTTTTCGCACAGGAGGATTGCGCAGATACTGCCCATGCCGCCGTCGCCGATTAACGCTATCTTTTCAAACATGCCGATATTAAAACCAAAATCGGCCTCGATTGCAATAATTTAAGCGCGGATGAGCCCGCTCTATTTCGGCGCAGGTGTTGACTTTAACAGCAGGAGGCGATTTTGGAGGTTTTGGGCTGCTTCTTTCTGTCCATTAGTCTGGGCGCGTTCGATCGCCTTCTGGATGGTGTCTATAGCCTCTCCGATGCGGCCGGCGGCGGCATAGGCGGTCGACAAAACAACCAGCATTTCAACTTTCTTATAGCCGGTGAGCTCACAGGCGCGCTCGGCAGAGGAGACCGCCTCGGTCGGATTGTAGAAGTCTGCATTTTTGACCGCCACGAGAATTCTGGCGCAGGCTATGAGTGCCTCGGGCATGTCAGGTGAAAGTTCGAGGATTTTTCTATATTCTGACAGGCTTTGTTTTAATTTGCCCATATTAAAGAGAATATAGCCCAGATTCAGCCGAACTTCGGGGCTTTGGGGTGCGAGCCGGGCGGCGTGCTTTGCATTAGCCAAGGCCTGCGGCATGTCGCCGCTGAAGCGCATGACAAGCGATCTTATAATCCAGGCGGTAGCTGATGCGGGATCGATTTGCAGTATCTGGTCGGCCACGGCCAGGGCATTATCGGCTCTGCCCGACGTCGCCATGATTGAACAAGTGTACAGAAGCTTTTTCTCCAGTTCATTCTTGGTTTCCCGAAGGGCGGGATTGTCGGGCAAGATCTCCAATCCGGCCAGGCTGTGTTTGAGCTGGTCGAGTGCATTGGGAGAGTTGCGAGCAAGTAACTGATGGGTTGAAGCGGCGTAAAGCTGTTTGTAGTCTTGAATCCACTGCTGTCTTTCGGCCCGGCTAAATCCGGTCCAGTCGATATGATCGTAGAGGGAGTCCGATCTGACACTCATAACGAATTGCTGAAATATTTGTTTCTTAGGTATGCTGGTGTCGGTGCAGAACTCTATGAAGGGCGAATAATCGCTGTTAACGGAGAAAGCCTTAACAACTTTTTGCAAGTCCCTTTCATCCGCGACGTAACAGCTCAAGATATCTATGTTGTTATTCATATATATTTCAGCGAGCCCGGCGCCCACACCCTCTTTACGCAGACACCGGACCATATATTCCGGAGAATAGAACTGCTGCTGCTGTGAAGCGGCAATCAATATGAGGGGGGCTGGGTTAGGAGTCAAATACCATATAGTGACATGTGGGAAGACTTCCAACACGGTTCCGATTATACTGCTGAAGACGGAAGGAGGCATCTGGTATGTGGGGAGCCAGGAGATAATGATGCCGTTATCATTCAAGTGCTCTTTTGCCGACTGAAAATATTCTTTTGCGTAAAGGGAAGCATTTTCAGCAAAACTCCTCGGATGAATCGAATCATTTACGATTACATCATATTTTTCGTCGGTCAAATGGATATAGTTTTTTGCATCCATAAAGATCATGTTGATCTCTTCGTTAAGTCTATCTCCCAGGTTAAGGTGACTGAAGAATTTCAAAGACACCTCGACCACTTCCGGTGCAATTTCTACACAGTCGATTCTGTCGAGGTCGTACCGTGCAAGACAGGCGGTAGTCTCCCCCGATCCAAAGCCAACCGACAAGACTTTCTTTGCGTTGCTATTGAGCAAAACGCCAAAATTACCCAGCGCCTTCTGGTCGCCCCGTTCGGCAAAACTTTCACCTGCAATGCCCTGGCCCGAAGAAGCCAGTGCCAGAGCACCACCTTCATCCCTGTGCAGTGAAACGGTGGTTGTAACACCTTCTCGAACCCACAAAAGTTCCGGATACGGTGTGACCGGATTTATTCTGACAATAACGTCGAACAAATCGGCGGGTGCTTTTGCGACAAATATCGTCAAGATAACGATAGCCACCATAAGGGCACATCGCTTTAGTATTGCACCGCGGACAAACAACAGTCCCATGATTGCGGCAATCCAGACGGCGGCTAAGCCAAGAATTGAGATGCCCAGTTGCACGCCCATGAACGGAATAAGCACAAAGCCGGTCACAAGGCCGCCCAGTACAGCACCTATAGTGTTTGCACCATAGGCCGTCCCCGTGGAGCGTCCGACCTTGTGTACATGATTTGCCCAGGCCTGCAAAGCTATCGGGAAGCCTATACCCATCACGACGGCCGGTACCAAGAACAAAATGAAACTCTGCACCAACGGGTTGACAACAAGAGGGGATACGGAAAGCCAGGAACAAATTACGTCAAGCGCTTTGTTTAGATGTGGGAGTCCTTTTGCCGTCCATAGTACGAGCACCGGAAGGTAAAAGAGGCCGCAAAGTCCAAGCAGTAACAATGTCATTGCAAAGCAAACGGCCGGTGCCTTTAATGTTTTGGCGAGCTTGCTTCCAATACCCGCTCCGATAACGTTTCCCACGAGATAAATTGTCAGCACGGCAGAAAACACATACGTAAAGCCACCAAGCAGATGAACTATGCTTCGCATCCACAGCAGTTCGTAACCTATACTGACAAGGCCGCTCATAAAGAACGCAACAATCAACAGATAGAATCTGAAGCCGAACTTTTTGTCTACAGCAGGTTCGGAGCTTTTTATCCGGGCCGGTTCGGGCTGCGACTCTTGTGTAATTTTTGAAAAGCGGGACAAAACCCACCCACCAAATGCAACGAGCAGATTGAGGCCAGCGGCTACGTACAACGAACCCATTACACCAACTGCACGGATCAGAACAAACCCGGCCAGGAAACAACCGGTTGCCGCACCGAGGGTATTCAACGCATAGAGTTTGCCCACCAGATGACCGGCCTCTTTCTCGAGAGAAGTAACAAATCTTCCAAGAAGGGGTAACGTGCTTCCCATGAGCATTGAGGGCGCAAGCAGCAGGGCAGCAGAGACTATTACCTGGATGATAAGCAACTGCAAATGCCCAGGATGATATGCCCGGTAGAACCACACGTAGAATGCATCGGCGAGCTTCAACAACCAAGGCAGAGACAGTGCCGAAACGGTCACAAGGGTTTCGAGTAAGGCATATAATCGAAGGCGATTGACAATGTTATCCGAGTACCTGCCCATGATTAAAGCGCCGAGTGCCAGCCCACCCATAAACACCGAGACCACAATGCTGGTGGCATAGACAGTGTTACCAAGCGTAAGTTTCAACAATCGGACCCATACGACCTCATCAATCAGAGAGCATGCTCCTGAGATAAAATAGATCACCATTGTACAGTTAACAACTGCTCGCCCGCCACCAGGCGAATCACCGGCTTGCTGACAGTTCGTATCATTTAAGTCAGACATATACAGGTTTCCTTTCCTATCCTTCTTCATTCATGTTGGCCGTGCGGTGGACACACATACTTGTCGATAATGTGAATTCTTTTAAGTAAATATTTGTGAGGAGACATCACTGGAACTACGGACAGAAGCGTACATTTGTGAAGCATAGCAAACCGGCAATTTTAACATAATGCTTACTCAAACAGTTAACCGACTATTCTTGGTGGGTATCATATCGAAATCAACTGTCCGAATCAAGGGTTTGTTAGGTCATTATTGTGAAGTTTTTGAAATATCGCGTCTGTCCGGGGCAGGCGGATAAGTAACCCCTGCCGTCGCCGGATAATAATTGATTGAAATGTGCGGGTTGAACGATTACAATCGGGGCGATGCGAAAATTAGATTCAGGCCGGTTAGGTTCATGCACATACTACTAACAAATGACGACGGGATATTCGCCCCGGGTCTTGCGGCGATGTATAAGAGACTGGTCAGGCTCGGTGAAGTGAGTGTTGTGGCTCCTGCGGAGGGCAAATCGGGGGCAAGCCACAGCATATCACTTGAGCCATTAATGTGTGACAAGGTGGATTTGACGGGCAAGTTCGCCGGTTACAGCGTGAGCGGCTCGCCGGCGGATTGTGTTAAACTTGCGGTTATGGAATTAGCAGAGCAGCCGACGGACCTGGTCGTATCCGGTATAAATCACGGTGCAAATGTCGGTGTGAACGTTTATTACTCCGGGACGGTGGCGGCGGCGATGGAGGCGGCGTTTTTTTCGATACCTTCGGTGGCCCTGAGCGTTGCCTATGAAGAGGATACAGACTTTGACGCGGCGGCCCAGTACGGTCTCGGTGTCATCGAGAAGCTTTTGCCTTTGGGGGCCGGCAGCGTTATCAACATTAACATCCCGATGCTGTCAAAGGGTGAACCGAAAGGCGTGAAAGTGGTAGGCCAATCGACCAGCGGTTACCATGAACATTATACAACCGGGTGTAACGAGCGGGGCCAAACGGTATATCAACTTGGCGGGGGTAACCACCGAGATGAAAAGAGCGCATGTACCGATACGACCGCTTTGATTGACGGATTTATAACGGTGACGGCATTGCATTTTGACATGACCGACCCCGAGGGCAACCGGAGATTAGAACAGATAGCGTGGTAGTGTTCTGTTACATATTAATTGGAGGGATGCCGTCATTTGGGCACGGCCAAACAACCCTTCGACTTTGCTCAGGGCAGGGTTTGGCCGTGGTACCCGAAAGGAAACGTAAAACGCAAAAATCAAAGAGCAAAATTGCGGAACCGCTTCGCGGCGTGTTTTAATAGATTCCTCGGCAAGCTCGGAATGACTAAGGATTCAGTAAATCTTCGGGTGCCATCCCGATTTCATCGGGACTTGGCAGTGAAAAACAAGGTATAAAGATTGACGAAAGGCGGGCGGTGGATGCTTTTGGATGTAAGTCAGATTTTTGAAACTCCGTGGCCGGTATTGACGGTGGCTCTTATCGCGTTGGCGGTGGTTGTTATCATCCGGCAGACGTGGCCTGACAAGAGCCGATGGTGGCAGTTGTTGATACCCTTCGTTATCGCAGCCGGCGGACTCGGCCTTGAGCGTTTTATTGAGACAGACTACGAAAAGATTGAATCGATAATCGAGACAGGACGACAAGCTGTGATTAGCCAGGATGTCGGCAGGATCGCGAGTATCGTTTCACCTGATTACTCCGACTCGGCACATTATTCCAAAGATTCTCTGTTGTTATTTTGCCGGGACCTTTTGGGCCAGCCGTTCGTCGAAAGAATAAAGAAGCAGCAGGAACTGATAACAGTGTCGGCGAAGAATGCCGAGGCCGAGCTTTCAGTTCGGCTTCACCTTTACCCGCAGAACACCTACGCGGTGGGCGGGACTCTCATGTACGTTAAGATGAAATTGCACCTGACTAAGACGGCCTATGGAAACTGGCTGATTAGCGGCAGCAAAATCATCTCAATCAACAATCAACCGTTGAACTGGGGGAGTGTCGGATAGGCGCATTTGTCGGCCAATTCAACAGGTCCCAAGCCACCCTGAATACGTTTTTAGACAACAAGTTGTATGTGGTTGACCTCAAGCTGTCTGGGGTTCTGGATTCCGGGTCAAGCCCGGAATGACATAGGAGTGTCAAATATCAAAAATCAACCACCTTTAGGGCGGAAGGTACGGTGTAAAATTGTGGAACCGGTTTGCGGATGGGCCGATAAGTAACTGTTCACGGTTCAGCCGGGAATGCGATTTACTTTGCCAGTGCCTTTCGACTTTCGAGGACGGTTTCGATCTTTTCCAACAGTTCACTCAAATCAAAAGGCTTAACGATATAGTCATTGATGCCACAGGCATTTGCACGTGCGATATCCTGTGTCTGGCTGCGTGCGGTAAGCATAATGACAGAGATACCGTCGCAATCGGGCTGCTTTCTGAGGACCTCGAGCATTTCGTGGCCGTCCATAACGGGCATAATGACGTCAAGCAGGATGACGTCCGGCTTTTCCTGCTGTGCCTTTTTCAAACCCTCTTTGCCGTTACAGGCGGTAAAGACGGTGTATTCATTCATCTCGAGCCTGTCCTGAAGAGTCTGGACAATGTTCGGCTCATCATCGACGACAAGTATCCTGACATTGTCGTTTTTCTTTTTTAGTCCCAAAAAATCAAACATATCTGTCCTCCAATGCTATCGGCAAAGGTTTGTGTGTGTTTTGCAACATTTTCGAGTTCAGTTCATTTTCCTGATCTCGTGCCTTGCTATCTTCTCAAGTTCCACCATATCGTGTGAATCGGTCGGATAAACAGCTACCCCCAACATCGGCAAAATAGTGGTGTGGCCGTAGTTTTTTCTCAGGTTATTCTGTGTAATTTTCTGGATTTTTTCTATAATGGTCTGGATATATCCTTTTTGTTTTTCTGTTGCAACCAGGACGATTTCGGATTCTTCAGTTCGAATTGCCAGGTCCTCGGTTCCGTTAACAAATCGGTCGATTTCCGTAAGCATTTCGCCCACGAGTGAACTGACATCATGTTTCAACTGCTCGTTGAGTTCACTGGGCACGTCAAAATTTATGATGAACAGGGCAAACTTGCCGGCTTTGCGAGTACCCCGCTTTGCCAGAGCGTCCAGGTGCTTTCGGAGCACAATGAACGGATTTGTCTTGGGCAGTGAGAAATAGAATTTGCTTCCCTTTCCTTCGGTGCTTTCGACCCAGATTGAGCCGCCATGGACGGCGACAATGCCGTCACAAATCGCAAGTCCCAAACCGCTGCCGTTATAACCGGGCCCGACCTGTCTGCTTATCTGATAAAATTTGCTGAATATCTGCTTTTGCAAATCGGGGGATATTCCAATGCCGGTGTCTTGAACCATGGTGACAACATCGTCTTCGCCGCGGTCATAAGAACGAATACAGATACGTCCGCCGGGGTCGGTAAATTTTACGGCGTTGCCGAGGAGATTGGCTAAGACCTGGCGTATTCGCTTGGGGTCGGCATAAACGGGTGAGACGTGCTCATCAATCTCGCACAGCAATTCAACGTCTTTGTCCTTTGCCTGGCCGGCGAAATCCTTTATCATATCGGTGATCATTGTGACCAGGTTCATGACGCGTCTATTGATGGGCATAGAGCCAGCCTCAAGCTTTGCCATATCGAGCAGGTCGTTTATAAGGTCGGCAAACCTATGGCAATCGTTCTTCATCGTATGCAGGTAGCGGCGAGTTTTGGTGCTGACTTTTCCGGTTACTCCGGCCAGTATATTTGATACGGAGTTCTGCAGGCTCGTAAGCGGTGTTCTGAGTTCGTGTGAGATTGCGGCAATGAACTCTGTCTTTGCCCTGTCGGCGGCCATTTGGTCGGTTATGTCACGGAGCACCAGCACATGGCCAAGGAATTGCCGGGCGTCATCAACCATTTGTGTCCAGGTTATCTGTAGTACCTTTTGGGATGTGGCTCTAATCCTGAATTGGCCGCAGTTACATGAGCTATCCGGCCGGCCGGAGGAAATCAATTCTCTGAGTCCAAGGTCATCCATTGCCGCGGTTACAGCCTGACAATCGTCCTGTTCATTCAATCCGAGAAGCGTCCCGGCCGGTGGATTTGCTTTTTGAACCGCGCCGGCACCGTCAAGGATTATGACACCTTCGGTCATGTTGGCGAAGGCAAGCTCAAGGGTATCGGTGGGGCGATGGGCCGAGGATTCGGCGCCTGTGCCAACAAGCTCAAGTTGTCCGGTTACGGAGCTTTGAAGTTGTTCATCAATCCGGGTAAGATTTTCCTGAGCGTTATCCAGTTCGGCTAATAGTCTGTCGAGCAGGTCCTGCCTGGAAAGGATGACGAGATTTTCGCAGGTCTCGGTGTCGATGCCAATACAATCACAACCCTCTTTGGTCATCCAGTCAAAGGCCTCCCGCACGGATAGGTCTGCGTCAACAATCAGATTGCAGTCTGACTGCATCTGCGATTGGGCGTCGTGAATCAGGTCCGCGATTTTTGTCATATTAACTGCCACTTATTTTGGTTCAGGACCCCGCCTGCGACGAATCAGGGTCAAATACGTACCTACATTATCGGCTAACAGCAGCGGCTGTTTAACTAAGACCGGCACCTATATTCGTGCTTTGGGGGAGTCAGGATTCTTAATACGCACGATTAGGTGAAGGAAAACGTGTATTTTATAGAACAATCGCTCAAAATCTCAAAAAAGTGATATATTCGGGCCGAATGCATATTTTTTTGAACATATTTCCTACGAGAATGGTATAATTTGGCATTAGTAATCTTGGCCCGATAACGGGTGCTGAGATTGCAATTGAAATAGCAAGATTGTATTAGTCCAAGAGGAGAACGGTAATGATTAAGAAACTGAAAGCCGTAACAACGTTAGTGACACTTTTGACTGTGCTTTTCGTCGGAGCGGTGCTTTTCACCACCAGCCCCGTCCAGGCCGGTGGTTGCTCAGCGAAAAAAGAATCGAAATCCTGCGATAAAAGCCAGGACAAAGAGCAGAAAAAGGACCAGGACCAGGACCAGGACAAAGAGCAGAAACAGGACCAGGACAAATCCGGCTGCTCAAAGAAGTAGGGTCAAGTTTTACAGCAATTGACCGAGTAGAGTACCAGACGAAGAAAAACAGTAGAGGGTATGCGGAGAGCTACGGGCCTCTCCGCTTTTTTTTATGTCGGCGGCAACCAAGGATTTGAGCCGGAATTGGTGCGAATCATCGCACGCTACCTTTGTTTCGTTGCCGGGTGCCACCCTTTTCTCTGAAAAGGGTGCCTGCCCTGAGCCGGAATCGGTGCGAATCATCGCACCCTACTCGGGTTCTGCTCCGTATTCTGTCCTCCGTCTATGCCCTTGTCTCCTATCTGCCATCCCTTTCGCGGAAATCCGCTTCTCCGGCGCTTACTTTTTGTGCAAAGTTATTACCGGGATAATTCGTGTTTGACACAGGTACCCGTTCTGCTATATTGAGACCGTTATTCTTAACGGTTTCGCCGCCACAATCCGGCGCAAGTTATTTTCAAGTAAGGAAAAACAGATATGGGCGATAAGGGTAAAAGAGATAAAGGCAAAAAAGAACAACAGAAAAAGGCCAAGCTCAATCCAAAGGAAAGACGGAAATTAAAAAAAGAAAAGAGGGATAAATAGTTGACCGGTAGTGTTCACACCCCAGTTATGTAGGGTGCGATATTTCGCACCAATCCTTGTCACCCCGGACTTGATCCGGGGTCCAGTTTTGGTCATTTGAATTTTGGTACCTGTCCTGTTTGCCCTGAGTTTATCGAAGGGACCAATGTCGAAGGATTCGAATTTGTTTCGGATTTCGTGCTTAGAGTTTCGGATTTCTCTTAGCCATGTAGGGTGCGATATTTCGCACCACTTCTTCTGAGAAGCTTGAGCCAATCATAATGGAAGAGGGATTGTTACTAGGGAATGATGACTAAAAAGATTGATATTATGTCAGAAGTAGTTCTATTCTTTGAACACATGCCTTGGCATGATTCAGAGGAGTTAATCATCCTAAAGGGGCATCTCCTTTTAGACCAGATGCTTCGTTCATACATTTCAGGCAAAGTTAAGAATCCAAAATACATTGATAATGCCCAAATCACCTTTCCAATTCTAATTTGCATTGCTTGGTCCTTTGCGGATTTAGCCGAAATCAACTTTGCTGTTCTTGGACACTGCAAGGCAGCGTTAAAGAAGTTCAACACCCTCAGGAATAAACTATCACACAGACTTGAACCCAATATTTCCAAAGATGTATCTGGCTTCACGAAGTTTGTAAAGCAGAATTTGAAGTTACCCTATTCTGCAGAATTGTATCAAAAATATAATCCTCTTGCTCTTTCAATCTTTGCTATCTATTTCTTTACTGCAGGTCTTCTCGGTTATGAAATTACAAAGCATATTCCTTCATATGTAGAATTATCGGGTATTTTGGCAAAATCAAAAAAGCGTAAGAAGCATAACTAATCGCTCCGGTAGACTGCTGGGAAACGCCGCGTTCGCTGAATTCTGAGCAAGAAGGCCTCGAGGAACCGGCAGACGAACTGCGTGTCGAGCCGGAATTTGTGCGATTCATCGCACTCTACCTTTGTTTCTTTGCCAGATTTCGGCCATTATCGAGGCGGTGAGTATGCAGACAAAAACGAACATCGCCGCGGGTATGGCGGACCTTTCGCCGAAGTGCTTAAGCGCCAGGACGGTGCCGAGTCCTGCGTTTTGCATGCCGATCTCGATGCCGAGCGTACGTCTTCTGGCCAGGTTAAACCTGCAGGCGGTGCCCAGACCAAAGCCGGCTAACATTCCGTAAACATTCAGGACGAGCACCGGCCCAAGGAGGTAGAGCGTACTCAGGCCGAGCCTTTGGCGATTGGCTGCGACTACGACCGAGCAGATGAATATTATGAAGGTTACCGATATTGCGGGAAAAACATGCCTTAGTTTGTCGATTTTTTCCTTAAGAACGGCCCGGACCGAGAATCCGACAGCCAGCGGCAAGACCACCATAAATACGACGTCCCAAAACATTTGCCAAAAATCCACGGGTAGTATTACGCCGGCGAGCAATTTTGTAAGGGCGGGCGTTACAACAGGACACAGGAGTGTGGAGAAGGCGGTGAGTGAGACCGAGTAGGCGGCATCTGCGCCGGCGATGTAGCTCATGACGTTACTTGCCATCGCGCCGGGCATGCAGCCGGCTAAGATGAGTCCAACGGCTAATTGCGGCTGAAGATTGAAAATCTTTGCGACGGCAAAGGCTCCGAGGGGCATAATAGTAAACTGCGCGGCTGAGCCGATGAGGACTATAACGGGCTTTTGTGCAATTCGCTTGAAGTCATCGGGGCTAAGGACGGCGCCTATTCCGAACATTGTCAGCGCGAAGAACCATTGGTTATATGCGCCGAGCGCCTTGAAGGGGGCGGGCTTAAAATAGGCAACGACGGCAAAGCCCAATACCCAGAGGGCAAAGTACTTGGTGTAAAACTTTAATATCCTGTTAATCACGGCGCGCCCTTTTGGCGGTCTATTCCGGCCGAACCTGAGGCCACAGCCGGTTTAACCTTTCAGTTGCGCAAAACCAAAGACCTTTGTCCGTGCGGCCTTACCACAGACAAATGCTCCCCTTTCGGCGCCCACCCTGTCATTCCCGCGGAAGCTCCGAATCCACGGATAAAGTAGCTTTAGGCAAAGCCTCAAACAAACCATTGTCTAAAAAACTTATTCAAGGCAGCTTAGTATTGCTCGGTGCCCACGACGCGCCAGACGCCGTCGGATTCCTTTTTTAGGATGCGCATCATTTCTATCTCGCCCCAGTCACCGGCATAAATTATCGGCCCGACGGTTGCCTTGTCGCCTTCAATTTTTATCTCGGCCTCAGAAATATCCATTTCAACATCTTCCAAGGCACCTTCGTCCATCATCCCTGAGAGGAACTGGCGCACGCCTTCCTTGCCCTCTCCACGCTCGCCCTCGTAGTCATCGGAGTATGGTTCCATTATCTTATCGATGTCCTGCGCCTCAAGAGCGGATTTCCACTGGCCAAGAGCGGTGTTTAGCTGAGCCTCGTCACTAAGGCCCCCCGTCATTTCACACCCTGCGGCCAGAGCGAACAGACCTGCTACCAACAGTACTGCAATTTGCGATTTACCCATGTTTTTAGTCCTTTCGGTTTGATTAAGAGTATTCTCGTAAGAAACAGTCCAGCCCGTAGTATGCGGCAGGTTAATATCGTTGTCAAGAAAAATAACTTCTGCGGAGAAATGATGTCATCCGTTGCTCCATCCCTTTGGCTGGAGGCCAAAAGGCTGCCACCCACCTTGCCAATTCTAATACATGGGTGGCAGCCTCTGAGCCGACTCGCCGCGTCTGCCCGCCTTGCTCGCGCCCGTCGCGGCAGGTGACGCGTCGCAGCGGGCTGGCTCAGGGGATGGTTTATTCATTTGGCATTATTTTGCGAGTTTTTGTTTTGTGACGGCGAGTTTGATGTCTGTGGCGGAGCTTTGGCTGATACCGGCAAGGGCGTACTGGCTGTGGCGGAAACAGATGTCTTTATCGATTCGCAAACACACGACTCTCTTGTCGCGCCGCAGGTGCTGCAGTTGTGTGTCAATCTCGCGAGCAATTGCATCGGAGATGCCGCCTTGTGAGGGAGCGGCGATGATTTCAGAGCCGACGGCGTAAATGGGTCGGCCGGTATCGGTGGACATGACGGTAACGGTGGTAATCTGCCGGTCTGCGGCGGGGGCAGGCCGGGCGGAAGTGATATCGTCGGGGACGGTTACTTCGAAATTCTCGGCGACGATGAACCGGCAAACAAGCAAGAAGAAAATTATCAGCAGGAAAACGATGTCGATAAAGGGTGTCATGTCGAATCTGGCGATGTCATTTTGCCGGCTGAATATGCGTAACATGACTTTTCCTTACGAGACCGGTTTTGTTGGAAATCGGCTTCGGCCCGCAGCAGGGCCGGCCTGATATTTTTGTTTGTCGCCGGATTTTACAGGTTGCGTTTGCACGGGTCTGGACGGGGGCCGGTTTGTCTGCAGGGGTTGCTTTACAGGTTGTTTCGGGGCAGAGACCTCTTTGACGGGGAGCTTTGGTACGGATTGAGTTTTCGGGGGTCGTTGCGGTTGTTGCGGTTGCTTCCTCTGGAGCCCAGGAGGCTGCTGTTGTTTGGGAGGAAGAAGTGTTATTTGTGGGAGCAGTGCTTCAAGCTCAATCGCGGCTTCGGTGAGAATGGTCTGTACCCGCGTTCGAAATATCCCTGCAATTGCAAGGGCGGGGATTGCTATTATAAGTCCCCAGAAGGTGGTGATAAGTGCAATTGAGATGGCGGCGGCCAACTGGTCGGGCCTGGGCTGTCCGCCCGAAACGCCTAAGAGGTTGAATGCCTTTATCATTCCAAAGACAGTGCCGAAAAGACCCACCATCGGGGCGACACTGCCGATGATATTACACCATTCGACCTTGCGCAAGAGATGCATACCCCTGGCCTGTAAGGCATCAGCGGCTAAGCGTGGCAGTTGCCGGTGCCTGTCGGGCGCTTTTTTTGACCTTGTAATTGCGTCCGACAGTGCTCGACTGAGCAGGTCGGTGGAGTCTCTCAATTTTGCCGGCAGTTCGGCGGTGCCGGGATTTTTTGCAGCTTTTGCAATTCGTGCGGCGGCGGCGGCCGGGAGGAGTTTTTTCCGGCGGATGGAAAATGCAAGGTCGATAGCAAGGTAGCCGGTAATAACGGACATGGGCAGCAGGATGACCCAGACAATCGGTCCGCCGGCAACAACGAACTGAAAGAAAAATGTCTGAGTATCGGGGTGCGGCGCGAATACCCCGGCAAGACCGGCGGCAGATGCCGGGGCGGACAAAGCCGCCCCTGCTGCGGCTACAAGTGCCGGGACGGCGATTTGGGCACCGGATGGTCCGGCGCGGTGTTGGCGATATTTATCCTTCTTCACTTAGTCCGACTCCATCCGTGTTATTCAATGAACGCATTATCCGCGTTTTCGGTCAGTCAATGCCGGTAAACTGGCCGCCGGAGCGCTGTGCGACGGCCTGCAAAATTTGGCAATCATCGGGCTGTGCCCAGAAGCCTATGGTATTAATTTTTGTTGCAGGTGCAAGGTTTTTTCGTAGATTTTCGACGAGCTGTGCAAAATTTTCATTATCGAGGCGGTCAAGGTCGAGGCCGTCGGTGAGCAGATATATCAGTTGAGGGCCTTTGCCGGCAGGGTCGTGCAATCGCATGGCCCGCTCGAGGGCGGCGAGGGCGTTTGTAGCTCCAGCGGGCCGGACACTGTCTATGAAACTGTATGCGGCTGACTTTGTTTTCGGGGTAGCGCGTAGTAATTGCCCGCGGCCCGACTCAAGCAGGCGGTCTCCGCGGAAGAAGATAATGTAGAAGTAACGGTCGGGGCGGAGGTCGGCGATTGAGGTTTTGAGCTGTTTTCGGACGCGGTTGAACAGCCCCTGCATGCTGCCGGAGCAATCCACAACGTAACAAATCTTGCGAAGGTTTGTAGCTTGACCGAAGAACTCGGCGCCGGCTTGCGAGAGGGGGACACCCGCCAACAGCTCGATAGCGCCTGTGGCGAGTGTCTCCGGCAAACGGTGTTGTTTGTCGAAGGGTTCTATTCGGGCTGCAGGAGGGAAGTCAATCTCATTGCGTCTGCTGCCGGGGCGATTCATTAGATAGCTATCGACCTTTGGCTTGGGGAAGATGCGGGACTGTTTTGTGATTTTTTCTATTTGCGCGACGGTAACGGCGGGGGTGGCCGCAAACGAGGGGCTGTCGGGTACCAGTGAGAACCTGACCCGGGCAAAGACTGCAAGCAATATGAGGTGTGCCGCGACGGAGAGTATCCAGGCCCACATTGTGATGCTACCTCTGCGGTTTGTGTCAGTCATTGTCCGGCACCTCCGGTCAAAACGGGTGCGAGTTTTCAATCGAACACGCGTACTTCGGAAAGCCCTGGTGTTAGCATATCGTACAGCTCGATCACTTTACCGTTCAAGAGCCTGATGCAGCCGCGTGAGGAGCGTGTTCCTATTGTTTGGGGTTCTTTTGTGCCGTGGATGGCGAAGCCGGTTCTGCCCTTGGCGTTGCCATCGAGTCCCTCCAGTGCAACCCATCTGGAGCCCAACGGATAATCAGGGTCGGCGGCGACGTAAGTTCTGCCGGTCATCGGGTCTCTCCACGTGGGCTTTATGAGTTTTCCGTTCGGCTTGACGCGCCATTTGCCGGTGGGGGTTTCGAGACCCTGTTCGCCAAGACCGACCTTGTAACTTTTAACATAGGTTTTATTGCCGAGGTACAAATCAAGCGTAAAGGTCGAACGATAGACAATTGCGTGGAACGGTCCGTTTATCACCTTAATTGTTTCACCGGCTCGGAGGTTCTCTGGTCGCTTGATATTATTGATGGTCATCAGGATTTCGTATGGGACCTTATACTGTTTTGCAACCTGACTCAAGAGGTCTCCGGGCTGGACCTTGTAGGTTCCGGTCAGAGTGTCGCCGGCATAGGGGTCCCTGCTGAAGAGCCATTTTTTTGACAGGTTGGCAATGGTGGCTTTTACGGCCTGCCGCTGCTGGAAGCTCAAAGGCACTGAAAGCAACACCTGGTTGAGTTTGTCCCGTGCGGCGATAATTTTTCCGGCGTTTATGTCCGCCTGTGCTTCAGCAATGAGCCGGGCTGCCTGGCTGTCTGTGTCATCGGGCTCAATGACGGATTTTGCAGGTTCCGGCTGTGGCTGTGGCTCTTGGCGGGGCCGTGGCTCTGGCTGGGGCTGTGGCCGGCGGACAGGCACCGGCTGCGGGGCGACATCCGTTTCGGTCGGCGTGAAGTCGATAACGCCGGCATCAGGTTCGGGGATGCGGCCAATGGCCTGTTCGGGGCTGTGCATCTTGTTGAAAAATATCACCCCCGCAATGATCACAAGGACAGCGAGCGTGAAATACGCGATATTGCGGTTTCTTGCCCTTCTGGTTCGATACGGTTGATAACGGTACTTTGCCATGATACTTTCCTCCTTGAATATTATTTACACTGTATTACGCCGGCCTCGGTAACGAGAAAGTCCATAGGCTTATCGTGATTGTCCACCGGGACATTTTCAACGATTTGTCGGCTGAACGCGAATCCACACTTGCAGGCTCCGAGCTTGTTCGAGTCGAAAAACCTGTCATAATACGCTCCCCCCCTGCCAAGACGATGGCCCTCCTTATCGAATGCCAGGCCCGGCGTAACAACAAGGTCAATATCTTCGGGAGGCACGGGTACGCCGGTTATGGGATTTCGCAGACCGGCCGCCTCGGTGGCGACGCCGGTTTCGAGTGAAGTTATCTCGACGGGGATCATGTGCCTCTGCTGCCAGGAGACCTTGGGGATAACAACGGTTTTTTCGTGCTGCCAGGCGTGTAGAATGGCCGGTGTTACATCAATCTCGTGTGGCAGCGACAGATAAAGCATCACGACCGATGAATGTTTGAACTGGTCGGTGTTGATAAGATGTTGACACGCTTGTCTGCTGGAGGTGGTTCGCTGGTCGTCGGTAAACTCCGTCAGCCGAGCCCGCAAGTGCTGCCGCATCTGTGCCTTATCCATACACATATCCTCACAAAATAAAATCCGGTCCGCCATTCCGGCATTTGATATAGCTATTCTACCTTATTTCGTAATTTTTGTAAATATTCGCCAATTATTTTTTCCCGCCCGATATTTTTCGGTTGATAATAGTTTTTTCGCGAATCCTGCCCGATATAGTCCTGCACAACAAAACCGCTTGGGCTGTTGTGGGGGTATTTGTATCCCTGTCCGTGGCCTAATTTCTTTGCCCCGCTGTAGTGGCTGTCACGCAGGTGGGCGGGGACCCGAATCGTACGGCCGGCCTTGACATCGCCCACCGCGTCCCAAATGGCCTTTGCGGAGGCGTTGGACTTGGGTGCACAGGCAACGTATATTGCGGCCTGGGCGAGAGCAAGCTGTGCCTCGGGCAGGCCTACGAATTCAGCAATTTGCACGGCGGCTGATGCAAGCACCGTTGCCATCGGGTCTGCGTTTCCGACATCCTCGGCGGCGCAGACGGCGATCCGGCGGGCGATAAAACGCTGGTCCTCGCCTCCGGCAATCATCCGGGCCAGCCAATAGACAGTCGCATCCGGGTCGGAGCCGCGCATACTCTTTTGAAGCGCGCTTGCCAGGTCGTAGTGGGTGTCACCACTGCCATCGTACCCAATTGCCTTTTGCTGTACGGATTCTTTGGCGACCTCAAGAGTAAACCGGATTTTCTTCTTGCCCGCGGTCTTTGACTGGGAGAGGACGCCTATTTCCAGACCCGTCAGCGCCCGGCGGGCGTCGCCGTCACTTATAGTCGCTAAGAAGTTGAGCGCATCATCATCAGCTTTTATATCAAGGGCGCCAAGTCCTCTTTCTTTGTCCGACAATGCCCTTTTCAATATCGACAGCACATCTTCTGTGCCGAGCGGTTCGAACTTGAAGATTGTGCTTCTGCTGACAAGCGGTGCAATCACCGAGAAGAACGGATTCTCGGTGGTGGCGCCGATGAGTATCACGACCCCGTTTTCGACGTCATCCAAGAGGACGTCCTGCTGCGCACGGTTGAAACGGTGAATCTCATCAATAAATAATACTGTCTTTTCGCCAGTGGTAACAAGTCGGTCGCGGGCAATTCCGATGATTTGGCGCAGGTCTTTGACCGCCGCGGCAGGTGCACTTAGGTAATGGAATTTGGACCTGGTGTGGTTTGCGATGACGGTTGCGAGCGAGGTCTTGCCGGTGCCGGGCGGGCCGTAGAAGATGACGCTTGTGAGGCGGTCGGCGTCTAACATCCGGCGAAGCATCTTGCCGGGGCCGGCGAAGTGGTCCTGGCCGACGAATTCATCGAGGCACTTGGGCCTCATGCGGACGGCTAACGGCGCACCCGCCTCGATTTTTGCCCACTCACTATCGGCAAATAACGGATTGTCACTCCTGCGAGTCATCACTGTTATTATACGACAAACACGAAGTTTCAACAACGCCAATAATAGATACCCGCCGGCACGGTGTGGACAGAGTTTATATTGAGATTGCGATAAAGAGGAGTAGGGCGGCGATGACGGCTGCGACAAAGGTAATTCTTGACCATTTTGTGTATCTTGCGAAGGCCGGATGTTGGTCTTCAAACTCGTGGTAATAATCGTCAAAATCAGAACCGGATTTGGGTCGGAGGCGGAGCTTTACATACAGGTGCGAAATAAGCGATATTAGAAACAGCGGGCCTGCGATAATGTAGATAACAACGTCCATAATGCTTTGCGCCGGTTATGACATCAATAAATGAGCGTAATATAAGCACACCACCTGGCCCGAGCAAAGAGATTCTTTCCCGGCGCGCCCCCGATGTGTCGGGACACGCGGGACTCAGAATGACATCTTCCGTTCGGATTATGATAGAACGTCAGCCTCAAGGGCTACTCGACCTTTTTTCCGGTTACCTCACGGGAGCCTCTCGGTGTGGACCTCTGGCCGGTGAAGGTATCACCTTCGACCGTCCCGGCAAATCCGAGTATGAACTCGCGATCTCTGAAGTTCATTGGGACCTTGAAGCTCACCTGGTCGCCCTCAACGGCCAGATCCGTTATCGGGAATTCCCTGTCGCGGGCCTGGTAAGTTCCGGTGAGGTCTTCGTTGATGACGAGTGTGCTTGTGCGTGTGCCGCGGGACGACTCGCTGGTCAACTCCCATGTGCCTACAAGAGCATCGGTGGGTTTGGCAGCCAGTTCGGCCCCACAGCCGAACGTGCCGACGATTACACCCGCCAACACCAGCACAAAAGCGATGTTTAAGATTAACTTGCTGTTCATATTGAGTCTCCTATGTTAAAAGTCTACTCCAATCTTTACTATTTTTTTATGCAACTACTTGCTAATACAAAGTTTGGGAAATCTTCAAATACCCACTCATTCTTCAACGTATTGTATATGATCCCTAAGAACTTCCGTGCTGTTGCAATTATTGCTTTGCCGCTTCCACGATGACTCTTAATACGCTCGTAATATCGGCCCAAATACGGGCTGTAACGCTTGGCAACAAGTGTACACTGCACCAGGGTTGTTCTGCCCAGCTTTGAGCCGTGCTTGGTTATCCTGCCGTGGCGAACAGTTTCGTTGGAATCCGACACTCTGGGCACAATACCAAAGTAAGCAGACAACTTGTTCTCATCGGCAAAGTCATTCACATCGCCTATCACGCTCAAAAGCACCGTAGCGGACCGGCCCGCAATACCCTTGATGCTCGTCAGGCTCTTATG
>Ga0114922_10001457_pt1 | contig 22560 bp, 15 predicted proteins | sample AartaG_FD_100975 | JGI IMG/M metagenome (GOLD analysis project Ga0114922, IMG submission 100975) | Deep subsurface microbial communities from Aarhus Bay to uncover new lineages of life (NeLLi) - Aarhus_00045 metaG | ecosystem: Environmental > Aquatic > Marine > Oceanic > Sediment | place... | reverse complement strand
AGAAAGCAAGTTGTCATTCCTGCGGAAGCAGGAATCCAGAAGAATAAAAAAATATTTTATAATAGACTGGATTCCTGCTTCCGCAGGAATGACGAAAGGATAGAAAGACTTTTCATCAACTAATTGGGAGATGAACCTAAAATAATTACAAGGTGGGCTTGATGAATCAAACCCCTACAAAACAAGGACTGCTATTATTTTAGTAGCAATGTCAAATGTTGAGACGCGACCCCTTTTTTACTTTTTTACTTTACTCAATTTTCTCTTCCTCTTCTTTCAGGAGAGACCAAATGTCGTGGGAAGACTCGGCCTTTTTTGATAATTCAACAAAGTCGGTTTCTTTAACCATCCGACAAATATGGGCAAGCAATCGGAGTTGAAATCCGGGATTATCCTTGCTCCCTAAAAGGAGAAGTATAATATATGTAGGCATTTGGTCAACAGATTCAAAATTAACGCCGTCTTTTATGAGGGCCAGAGCAAGAATGGGCTCGTCGATATTTTCTATTAAAGCATGGGGCACGGCTATTCCTTTCTCCAAGCCCGTACTACCCAAGCTTTCTCTTTTTAAAAGCTCTTCAAGAATGACTTTTTCTTTAGTGATCAATCCTCGCTTTTTTAGAGCCGTAACAAATTTTTCAAGAACATCTCTTTTTTCTCCCGGCTCTAAATCGAGGAAAATATAATCTTCTTTTAGAAATGCATGGATTTTCATTTTAACTTCTACTTCATTCCCTTTATACTTCTAATCGCTTCCTTGTTCAAGGCTTATATTATTTTTTGGTTGTTGGCTTGAGTGTTAAAGTTCCTGCGGATTCCGCCTCAATATTTTCAATATCAAAGAGCATTGGATGGTACTGGCCTTCAAGCCATAGAGGAATCTGATTATCATAAAAGCGGCTCATAAAGTATCCACTCTGGCCAGAAGTGAGAACACAAATTGAATTATTTAAATCGGATAAATCAATGATTTGACGGAAGGAAGCCCCATGGGTTGTTCCATATCCTGTAGAGAAAGAAGCCCTTATACAGTTAGAATCGCCGTTGATCGGGTAAGGGCCTCGATTGAAAAACTTAAAAAGAGGAACTCCGCCTAAGGCATGGCGGAAATGGATAGAATGCATTTTTTTCCAATCCCAGTTTTCTGGATCTCCATAATTTTCTCCCAGCCACTCAAAGGCCCTCTCCAAGCTGATCCTAACAATATCCTCTCTTGTTTCAACAGGTGATGTATCTTTTTTATCAAACCAGGGAGAAAGGGGATTAGAAAGAATTCTAAGGAGTCCCGCTTCCTTGCGCCTAAAAAGTGAATCAAATTTTTCAAAATCTTCCCCAAGTTCATCCTTAAACACTTCCTCATGGAAATAATCCATAAAAACCTTAAAAAGAGCAGGTTCCTTTCCAGAGGTCATTATCAAATTCCAGTCATTCAGCATATTTAAGGCTTCTTTTAAGTTTCCCTCCGCTCCCTTTATTTCTCTGAGAAAAGGGAGAAGAAGTTCTCCTTTTTTTGTAAATATATCATTTTGTATCTTCTTAAGGGATTCAATACTGTGTTTCTCTTTCTCAAGGAGCAGCCCCCTGATTCTTTCGGCCCGGAAGGGAGCCTCCCAGTCAAAACTCACATAATGGGCAAAATTGTCCGGAATGATTTTATTATTAGCCGTGACAATAAAGCCTTCATTTGGATTAAAAAGGCTGGGTTTCTCTTTTTCTTTAAGAAATCCCTGCCAGCTGCCTTCCTCTTTCCAGCCAGGAAAAGGGTAAAGAGCTGCCGTTTCTGTTCTTAAAGGAATTTTTCCATTCAAATAGTAACCAATATTTCCTTCTTTATCTGCATAAACAAAATTCTCTGCAGGAGCATCTAATAACTCTAAAGCAGCCATAAATTCCTGCCAATTTTGAGCTCTGTTGAGAAGGTAGAATGACTCCATAGCCCTGCCGCCTTCATAGATAGTCCAGCTCAAGGAGAGAGGATTCTTGCTTTTGATTATAGAAGGAGAAACTATGGGGCCGCGCACTGTCCAGTTTATTTCTAAACTCTCAGGATTTTTCTCTCCCTTGATCCTGATTTTTTCTGTTTTCTTTAAAAGTGGTTTCCATTCTCCCTTATCCAGATACATATCCTTGGAAGAGTTTAATTTCTCAATATAGAGGTCCTGAACATCTGCTCCTGAATTAGTTATCCCCCAGGCGATGGATTCATTATGGCCGATTATGACAAAGGGGACTCCGGGAAAGGAGACACCAATAGCATTAAATCCAGGGCAAACAATATGGATTTCGTACCAGATCGGAGGGATACTGATTTCAAGATGAGGATCATTGGCTAAGAGAGGTTTTCCGGACTCAGTACGGCTCCCTGCTAAAACCCAATTGTTGCTCCCCTGGAAAGGAAGATCAGACAACTCAGACAAAAACCCATCCTCTGTTTCAGAAGGAGGAACAGCGATTCCTTCTTCCAATATCTGGAGCGCTTTTTGAGCTCCGAGTTTTTTTACTAATTTCCCTCGGATTGCCTCGCTTTTATAATCTGCGCAGAGAAGCAATGCCATGACTTCTTTGATGACGAGAGAATCCAAAGGACTCCACGGTTGAGGTCTGTGCCGTAAAAGCAAGAATTCAGGGGGCCAATCGAATTTTCGAGAACTCATCCAGGAATTGACACCATCGGAGTATGAATTAATCAGATTTCTCATTTTGGATGAGAGCTTCTCAAAATCTTTAATGGCTGCCTCTTTAAGACCCAGATTCCTCATGAACCTGTCTCTTTCCAGTGTCCTTTTTCCAAATATTTCAGAAAGCTTCCCAAAACCAGCTCTTCTGGTGAGCTCCATTTGCCACATTCTTTCCCTCGCATGCATATAACCGCAGGCAAAAAAGAGGTCTTTTTCATTCTGGGCAAAAACATGAGGAACTCCCCATTCATCTATGATTATTTTGACTTCCTCTGTTATTCCTTTTAAAGAGATCTTACCTTTTATCCCGGGATTTGAGCTGTAGAAATTAATCAGGAGGAAAAGAAAAAAACCTAACAGAATAAAAAATGCAGAAAAGACAAAAAGCTTAATAAATTTTTTCATAAAGTATTGGAGTGATCCTGGGAACTTTTATCTGCATTGAAGACCTCATCAGCTCTTTTTAAAATCTGATCGGAAAACCCGACTCCTTGCTTTTCTGCAGCTTTTAAATTCAGGTGCATCCTTACTTTACTCATATATTGAATAGGAACGTTGGCAGGAGTCTCACCGTTTTTAATCCCCAGAGCAATTTCTCCTGTTTTTTGACCCATCTCAAAAAAATCCCATCCTAAGGCTGCACAAGCTCCGCTATGAGTTGAGAGAAGAAAACCGCCAAAAAGAGGCATAATATTTTCTTCCGCCACATTCCCTAAAGCTTGGAAGGAAGCATTGATTGTGTTATCTGAAATTTGATAAATAGCATCAATTTTCTTATTGATTAAAACTTGAGCAGAGTGAAGGACCTGGCTTTTATTTGCAATAGGAACATCCACCATTTCTAAATCCAGTTCCCTGGCTCTATCTCTGGCTAATTCAAAATAAAACTGTGAATTAATCTCTGCCGGCGTCCATAAAGTTCCGAGTCTTTTCGCACCAGGCAGTATTTCCTTAATAAATTCTAAACTCTCTTTAATGGGGCCTCTTGAGCAAACTCCTGTTACAGTGCTCAGATGGTCGTCGGCAGATTTCCCGGCACCAGCAATGTAAGGATCAGCTACAGAAGAAAATATAATGGGAATTTCATGAGTTGCTATCAAAGCAGCCTGGAGGCACGGAGTAGAAAGAGCAATAATCATATCGACTTTCTCAGTGACAAATTCCTGTGCAATCTGCTGGACTTCCCGAATATTCCCTTTGCCGTTTTTAATATACAGTCGGATGTTCTCCCCATCTCTTAATCCACTATTTTCTAAAGCACTAATAAAACCTTTTCTGACCTCATCGAGGTGAGGAGCATCATTAACCTGAAAAATGCCTATGGTATAAAGGTCTTCATGTTGTTTACTGCAAGCAAAAAGAAAGATTAAGGATAACATAAAAAGAATTAAGACTTTTCTCATTTATATATTCCTTAATTTATCCTAAATATAATAATCAAAAAATATCTCTTGAGCAATCTTTTTTCTCTTTTTTCTTTTGGCTCATTCATTTAAAATAAATCCTTATGGCACATTATTTTATTGGTACGGCTGGCTGGAGCTACAAAGACTGGGAAGGCATTGTCTATCCCGTAAAAAAAGCTCAAGGATTTCATCCTCTTATATTCTTAGCACAGTACATCAACATAATTGAAATAAACAGCACATTTTACAGGCCGCCTGTAATCCAAATCTCTTTATCATGGATAAAAAAAGTAAAAAACTATCCGGATTTTCTTTTCTCAATCAAGCTCCATCAGGTTTTCACCCATAAGAGAAAAGGATTTACACAAAAAGAAGTGGATAATTTTAAACTCGGTATCGAACCTCTTTATGTAAATAACAGGCTGGCTTCTATTCTGATGCAATTTCCCTGGTCTTTTATCAACAAAGTTTCAAACAAAGACTATTTGATCAGCTTATTCAAGCATTTCTCTGATTATCCATTAGCTTTAGAAGTAAGACATTCATCCTGGGATAATTCTGATTTCTATAAACTTCTTTCTGAATACAACGTGTGCTTCTGCAACATTGACCAGCCAATATTCCGAAATTCAATCCAACCCAGCTCTACCACTACAAATCCCCAATTTTCCTACGTTAGACTTCACGGACGGAATTACAAGAATTGGTTTAAAAATGATGCTGGACGGGATGAGCGATACAATTATCTCTACACAAAGGATGAACTCGGAGACTGGATCAAAAGAATAAAAGACCTGGGCAATAAAAGCAGCAAAGTCCTTATCATCACCAATAACCATTATAGAGGACAAGCACTCGCAAATGCTCTTCAAATCAAGAATCTGATTACAAATGAAAAATTAGAGATTCCCTATCTTCTTCTCGAACAATACCCTGATCTTAAAGATATAGTAAAAAAAATAAAGAACGGCCAGCTCGGTTTATTCGAAGAAAAATAAAAGAAACTTTTTATGTATAAATTACGTATTAGCGACTGAACATAGATTATTCATGTAAAATGTTTTTGACTAATTTTATTAAAAGGTTGTATTATATAAAATCCTAAAAATATAAGGAGAAAACAATGAAAAGAACAGTATCAATTCTAACCTTATTCATTTTCCTCTTAACTTTTACCTATGGAGTATCTCTTTGTCAAAAAGTCGACCTCAGTGGAACATGGGAAGGATTAACCGATGTTCCTGATATCCCAGAGCCTGTTAAGATGACCTTAGTGCTTGAAAAGACAGATGAAGGATACAGCGGAACAATTAACGACTCTATAGGAATGACTCAGAATGCAGAAATTGAAGACTTCGAATTCGAAGACAACAATGTAACATGCAATTTCACCTTCTATGACGGATCTAATTATATAACGGTATATATAGCTCTGACTGTAGAAGGGAATAAAATGAATGGACACTGGGAGACAGAAGACGGCAGCTCTGCCCCAATAAAGTTAGAAAAAATTAAATAATTTTATTTAATATCAATCCCGCCAAAAATTGCCGTTGCTCGAATTATAAGAGTAGATTTTGTTTCTGTCGAGGGAACAGGTTTGCGCTTGTCCTCAACCCCTCCAAAAATCGAGCTGCTATCAACAACAACCTCCCATTCTCCTGGAACCCAGAGCTCAATGCCGCCAAAAATGGCTGTCAATTCAACGGTTGCTTTATTGTCTGCCAATTTTGCCTGAGTAAAGTCTAAATCTACACCTCCAAAAATAACTGTGGTCTTTCCACCTCGAAATTCCTGAGATTCAAAACGGCGTTTTACTCCTGAAAAAATAGTAAATACATCTAAATCTTTCTCCTTAATGTCAGGGATTTTTTCTGGAAAAGGTCTCAATCTAGGTTTGAAGATAAGCCACAATCCAGCGGCAATTACAAGCAGAGGCCAGAAATAAATCCAGATTCTTCCTGTTAATATATCCCAGTTGACGAGCATAAAAAAGCCGCCAATTATAATAAGGAAAATCCCAAAGCCTACGTTACGCAAACCATGTGCAATTAAGTGCCATATGCCGATAAAAATGAGAATTAAAGGCCAATACGTTGAGAAAACATCTCCGATATCCAGCTTACCCAAATTTCCGAATAAAAACAAAACTCCAATTAAAACAATTAATGATCCGGCAAATATCCGGCCCTGATAATCTCTGATACTACTCATTATATTCCCTCCTTATTCTTTATTTATATTCCTTATGTCTTCCAAAAAAATAAATATTTTTAACGCTCAACTGCAATTATAAGAAAATCATAAAAAAAATTCTAATTATCTTTTTTTGGCCTTTTATTTCTCCCACAAATTGCTCGGCCTGCTCTTTCTGCTAAGAGTGTTAAACAGCAAGCACCAGCAGACAGCTTAAGGTTTTTGATATAATCTTTTTGCCAGTCCGGAAAACCAAGAAACCCAATTTCCCTGGCTCAATAGGGCTTGAGAAAGGAGCAGTTAAAAATCTTTGACCTTCCGCCGCCATCACTCCTGACTTCTCCTCTCAAGTAGCAGGCAGGCGGAGAACCAAAAGTGAGACATTTTGTCTCTCCCACTCCCTCCAGAAGACCAGTTTCATCCTCAAAAAGAAAGAAGTATTTCCGGCCGCGGCTCACAGCTTTCTGGCGGGCGTCCACCACCCTGACAACAAGTTCCACTTCCCGCCCCACGCAATCCTTTAAATCCCTCACTCGAAGAGGCGGCCTTTTCCCTTCAAAAAGAGAAAGAGAATCTCCTTCAGGATCGAAGCCGAGCGAGTCGACGAGCATCCTCTCTTTCTGCTTTGGATCCAGATCCGCAACTCCTTCCACATCCTCCAGTCCTCTGAAATAGCGGAGGATCTGTCGTGTTCTTCTGGGCTCAAGAGAATCAAAAACTCCTGATTTGATAAGGGAGAGGAGTCCTGTCTTTGTCAAAGGAACCCGGTAGAGAAACTCTTCTATGGAAAGATACTCTCCATTCTTTCTCTCCTCAATGATCTTTTCTCCGGTCTTTAAAGCCAGCCTCTTGATGGAAGTCAAGCCGACCCGGATATTCTTTCCTTCTACCTCAAACTGATAACGGCTCCGGTTCACATCCGGCCCTAAAATCTTGATTCCGCATCTTTTTGCCTCCTCGATGTATTCTACTAATCCGTAATAGCCGCCTCCGGCATTAAGCACAGCCGTAAGGTAAGGGAGTGTGTGGTAGGTCTTCAGGTAGACAGCCTGGTAAGCCATGCTGGCGTAGGAGGCGCTGTGAGCCTTGTTGAAGGAGTAAGAAGAAAATTCCTCCATGACCTTCCACAACTTTTTTATCTCACCCGGGATATATCCTCTCTCTCCTGCTTCCCTGAAAAACCGCTTTTTAAGCGGGGGGTCAACCTTTTTTGCTTTAAGAGCTCGGCGGAGAAGGTCTCCCTCCTCAGGAGGCATCCCGGCCACCCGCTCAGCAACCTGCATCACCTGCTCTTCATAGAGAAGAAGACCTCCTGTCTCGGGGAGGATTCGAGCCATAAAACCATCCCGTGAGACAGGCCTCCCTTCCCGGCTGCGGAGGAGGGCTTCTTTCATGCCACTCTCGGTCGGACCGGGCCGGATAAGAGCTAAACCCTGAGTCAGCTCATGAATATTCTCCGGCTTCATACGGCGGAGAAGATTCATCATGGCCGGGCTCTCCACCTGAAAGCAGCCGATGGTCTGGCCCTTTTTTAACAGGCCGTAGGCTTTTTTATCCTGAGGAGGAATATCCCTGATCTTAAGCACCCTTCTGGTCTCAGAAATAGCAGCCAGCCCCCTCACCGAAAGCAGGTCAAGCTTTATAAGTTTCAGGTCTTCTACGGCATCCCGGTCGTAGTGGGCCATGAGATAGCCCTTGGCTGACTTTTCGAGAGGAAGATACCGGCTCGCAGGCGAAGGAGTAAACAGCACTCCTCCCACATGAAGGGAGTTCTCGCAGTAAACAAAAGCAAGGTCAGAGGCTGCCTTCCATATTTCTATGTAGCCTGGCAGGGGCTTGTTCCTCTTCAGAAAATCAGGCTCAGCAAAAAGAGGAGTCTTTTTGCTCAGGGACCTGGCTTCCTCAGGCGGAAGACCAAAAGCACGGGCTGTTTCATAGATGGCAGAACGGGCGCGGTAGTCTTTCAGGCTGCAGACAAAGGCTGCCCCGGTGCTTCCCTGTCCGTATTTTTCTAAAACATAGGAGAGAATTTGGTCTCTTTTCCTGGAGTCAAAATCCAGGTCTATATCCGGAGGGTCATCCCTGCCCTTGTTCAGGAACCTCTCAAAATAGAGATCATGCTCGATGGGGTCGATGCGGGAAATCCCCAGAAGATAAGCCAGAAAAGAGGAAGCACCCGAACCCTTGAGGTTGTGGAGGATATTGTTGCGGCGGGCAAACTGAACCACATCATGAACAATCAGAAAATATGGGGCAAATCCTGACTTTTCAACAACGGCAAGCTCATGCTTGGCCCGCTGTCTCTCGTGCCAGCTCAGGTTTTTCAGACTCCTCAGCTTCCTCATAACCACATCCTTCAAGGTCACGGGAAAAAGATCCTCAGGAAGAGGAGGCACAATATCTGCAAAAGAAAACCGGCATTTCTCTGCCACCTCAAAGGTCTTCCCGAAAATTTTCTCCACTTCGGGTCCAAACCTCTTGAGAGCCAGCACTTCCTGGTGTGGGCCGAAAAGATTCATTCTGCCCTTCAGTTTATCCCTCTCCGGAGGAAAGGGAATTTTTTTCTGGATAGAATGGAGAAGAATCAATCTTTCAGGATTTTTTATAAACTTCAAGGGGCCTGCCCATACCAGAGGTAAATTATGGTTCTTTGCCAATACGACAGCCCTTTTGAAGTTAAAAAAATCAACCCCGAGGTAAAAATCCTCCCTTGAGCCAAGGGCTAAAGCCTCCGGAGGTTCCTCATCTCTCGCCTGAGGAATGAAGATCACAACCAGTCCTTCTGTTGTTTTTATCTCTTTCCGGTTGAGAATTTCCATCAAATTCCAGTAGCCTTCTCTGTCCTTGACAACAAAGAGAAACTTCTTTTTCTGAATTTCTATCTCACAGCCAAAAAGGGGAGTAAAACCATTCTCCAGGGCCGTTCTTTTCCACTCCCCCCAGCCGTAGAGATTCCCTACATCCGTCAGGGCAACAAAAGGAAGCCTCTTCTGGTAGATCCAGGAGGGAAGTTCTTTGAGAGTTATCCCTCCTTTGCCTTTACTGTAGACAGAATGAACTCTGAGAGGAATGAACATTTTTTTATTTTGTCAGGGAGGCAGTCTTCAGGACAAAACCCCGTTCCCGCTCAAAACTATAGAGACCCTCGAGCATCTTCTCCCGAACCGTGAGCAGTGAGCCAAACCCATATTTCTCCCTCACCTCGTCCACAGCAAGGCTCAGTTTTTCCGGACCTTCGGAATAGGGTTCAAAAAGAGAAAGGGGCCTGGCTCGTACCAGGTCTGAAGCTTTTACGCCAACCAGACGAAGTGACAAACGGGAGGAAGAGAAAAACTGGAGGAAAAGCTCCTGAGCAATCTTGTAAATCTTTCCCATCTCCTGGAGAGGGGTAAGGAGAAGCCGCCTCCGGGCTTCGGTTTTAAAGTCAGAATACCTGACTTTGACTTCAATGATATGGGCAAAAAGACGATCCTGCCGCAAGGGAAGCGTTAACCTATCGCAGAGATAAGCCAGATGAGCCAGGAGCAGGCGTCTATCCCAGATGTCTTCCAGAAAAGTCGTCTCCCTCGAGATAGATTTGGGAATAGAGGCGGTCACCACGGGACGGCTATCTATCCCCCTGGACTGAAGATAAACCTCTTCGCCGTTTAAACCAAAAAGTGAGCGCAGGGTTAACCGCGGCAGCCCCCACAAATCGCCGATTTTGCAGATGTTGAGCATCTTAAGGATGACCTGCGCTTTGGGCCCTATACCGGGTAAAGATTCGATACCAAGGTCCTTCAGAAACCCTTCCTCTCCACCAGGTTCAATCTCGACCAGCCCGGCTGGTTTAGCCTGACTGGTGGCCAGTTTGGCCAGAATCTTATTGGGACCTACTCCCACCGAAACAAAAAGTCCCAGCTCTTTCTCTACCTTCTGTTTGATCTCCCGGACCGTACGGGAAAAAGACGTATAAAGAGGGCGGCAGCGGGTCAGGTCAAGATAGGCTTCATCCATAGAAGCTTTTTCCATATCCGGAGTGTACCGGGAGAGAAGACGGAAAAATTTTTCGGAAAAAGCGCTGTAAATCTGGTAATTTCCCCTTATGAATATCCCGTGGGGACAGAGCTGGTAAGCTTTGCGCAGAGGCATGCCGGAATGGACACCGTATCTCCGGGCTTCATAAGAAGCGGTAGACGCAACTCCCCTTTCATGGGGAAGGCCTCCAACGATGACCGGTTTCCCTTTGAGAGAGGGGTTAAGAAGTTCCTCGACAGCCGAAAAAAAAGCATCGATATCAACATGGACAACACATCTCCTTCTCATTTTTTTCTTTCGTGAATAATCCAGGTTAAAAAGTAAAAAACAAAATCCGATTTAGTGACTCTGCCCCGAGCATCAAGAAGCCGGGGTCAAAAATTAACGGATAAACCGGTCAACGGAGTCGCGGAATCATAGAGTCATGGAATTCAGTACTTCCTCAGAACCCCGATCACTCTTCCCAGAATTTTCAATTCCTTGACCTTAATCGGTTCAAACTCCGGATTTTCAGGGATAAGAAAAACATTCTCACCTTTTATCTTCAGCCTTTTCAGGGTCACTGAACCGTCATCCAGAAGAGTCACCACCATTTCTCCAGAACTAGCCGTGTTCGTTCTCTCCACAAGTACCCAGTCTCCATCATCGATATAGGCGTCCACCATACTTTTTCCGTCAACATGGACACAGAAAACATTCCCTTTTCTACGTCCCACCATCCAGTCTGGAATCTTCACCGCCTCTCCCGAAACATCAAAGACCTCTTTCGGCTGACCAGCCGGGACAAGACCCACCAAAGGCACCCTGGTTTGATTCTCTAGAAAAGCCGGCAAACCTGTGAGCCTCATTTCTCCTTTCACCCTTTCCAGATAGCCTTTTTTCTCCAGGCTCAAGATGTGCTTAAAAACAGCCGAAGGGCTGGCGATGTTCAAAATCTCTCCCAGTTGCCTGATTGTGGGAGAAAAGCCGTGTTCGAGAACGAATCCTTCGACAGTTTTTAACACTTTTTTCTGCCTTTCGGTAAGTTTCTTGCTGATTATGTTTACCATTTTGTTCACCATGTATATTAATAGTTTCTTTTCTGGAGTTTGTCAAGAAAAAATTTAAAAAAATTTAAAAATTTGTCCCAAAGTGACGGGATTCCGTGTCATCGCAAGGGATGTAAATAGAATGTCATTGCGAACGACTGAAAGGAGTGTGGCAATCACACAATTTGGAGTTGTGTTTTGTAGGAGCTTGATTAAAGAAAAAAACCAGATAGATTTTCTTATATTTTCCAGCCGCCGGACACAACCAAATTTGTGCCGGTTATGAAGTCCGCATCCTCTGAAACTAAAAACAAAACAGCTTGTGAGACATCCTCAAGCTTGCCTAATCTGCCTCTGGGAATATTCTTACTCTCAGGAAGAATTCCGCCTTCTATAAGTCCTGGAGAAACCATGTTAACCGTTATTCCGGAAGAAGCCTCTGAAGCAGCAACAGAACGCGTTAAAATCAAAAGGCCGGTCTTGGCTATCGCATAAGGAGTAATTTTCGAGAAAGCTGCAAGCTGCTCGACCCGGCTGTAGCCAAGATTGACAATCCTCCCCCATTTTCTTTTCCGCATGCCGGGGAGTGAGGCTTTAAGACAATACAAGGCGCTCATTAAATTACTGCGCAGAATGTAATCCCATTCGGACGATGTCACCTTTTCCCAGGATTTAACAAGAATCGGCCCAAAATTGTTGACCAGAATGTCTATTCTACCGAATTTTTCTTCAACCTTCCTGATTAAAGCCGCAGCTTCTTTCTCTTTTGTTAAATCTGCACGAAAACAGGCACAAAGCTTCCCTTTTCTCTTGATTTTTTTTGCGACATCCTCCGCAGCCTGCCTATTGCTTATGTAATGAACAGCTACTCCAGCCGCTACATCAGCAAGCTTTAAAGCGATATCCCGGCCAATCCCCCTGCTGCTTCCTGTCACTAAAGCAATTTTATCTTTCATAGAATCTTTATTTTCTCTTTCCCTATCTTTCTAATCAAGCCATTATATTACATTCCTCTCTTGAATAAAAATGCTTACTTATCTAAGTAAGCATCCTTATTTCCGTGACAATTTCTTTGTAAGTCAGGCAATCTGGTTAGGAAGCCATCCGGAGGCGAGCGGGCATGGTTCCTCAAAGAGGAGAGCGAGCCGAGGAATAAGTGGATTTTCCCCGCTGGGGAAAATACACGGCCTGACGAATCAGTTTGCCTGACTGTTCCTTTATCACGGAAATAAAGATGTTTGCCTTATCTAAATGTATCTAAAAAGGAGCACAACCATGGAACTTTTCATAGAAGTTGTTGAAGTAGAATAGACTAGAGAAGGATTACATCTCACTAAAACACAATCTTATATTCTGTCCCTTTTTCTCTTCCAATCTTTATGGTTCCTTTAATCTGCCTGGTTAAATCTGTCACTAATTGCATTCCCATTGACTTTGTTTCACGAAAATCCAGGCCCTCCGGAAAACCTACTCCTGTATCACTCACGATAAGCGTAACTATCTTTTTCTTATCCGTAAAAATCTTCACAGCTATCTCTCCCCCTTTGCCATCAGGAAACGCGTGTTTTAACGAATTAGACACCAGTTCATTGATTATCATTCCACAGGGAATGGCTCTATTGATATCAAGATAAACATCCACTATATCCAGATTAAGACGGATAGGCTCTATCCCTTCTCTATACATAGACATTAAATGAGTCGTCAATCTCCTTATATATTCAGAAAAATCAATTCTTCCCAGATCCTCGGATTTATAAAGCGTTTCATGCATAAGAGCCATAGATCTTATTCGACTCTGGCACACATTAAAAATTTCCCGCATATTTTCATCCTCAATATTCGCAGATTGAATATTCAGCAAACTCGAAATAATCTGCATGTTGTTCTTAACCCGGTGATGGATTTCCTTTAAAAGAATTTCTTTCTCTTCCAGTGATTTCTCAATTTTCTCCCTCGCCTTCTTGCGCTCGGTAATATCACGGACATTCCCCAATACAATAGTTTGACCTTTAATCTTTACCGGGTATGCCCTAATTTCCACTGCAATTTGTTTGCCATCCTTACAATTTAAAATATACTCATCTGGGCCTGTGGGTTTCCCAAGGATATTTCTAGCTAAACTGGCGGCCGCTTTTGGAATCTCCTGTGCTGACAAAAGCTTCAATTTTAAGAAACTCTTTCCGATCAATTCCTCTTTTTTATAACCTACCAATTTTGTTGCAGCTATATTGCCATCAACAAAATTTCCTTTTAAGTCATTCAAATAATACCCATCCGGTGCGTATTCAAATATTATCTTTAATTTCTCTTCCGAGTTCTTTAATTCTTCTGCCGCTTTCTTTTGATCAGTAATATCTAAAAATGAACCCATCATACAGAGAGGCCTCCCATTTTCATCTGCGACCATAGTTGAGGAAAGCTGGACATCAAACTGCGAGCCATCTTTCTGTTTTGCGGCTAATTCTCCTATCCAGCTCCCTTTCTTTCTCAATGACTCCATAATTTCCTCAACCTTTTCTTCCATCTGCCAGAATTGTTTAGCAGGTTTCCCTATAACTTCTTCTTCATCATCATATTTCCACATCTTAAGGAAGGAATTGTTTACATATGTTAGTTTTCCCTCAAGGGATGCTATGGCAACAGCATTAATAGACGATTCTATGGCACTGTCTTTTATTCTCATCTCTTCTTCTGCCTTCTTGCGCTCGGTGATGTCGCGGGCAACACTTAGGAGAAGCTTTTTTCCAGCCGTTTCAATAACTTTAATATGTGATTCCACTGGCATTACAGACTTATCCTTACGGAAATGAGCGGTTTCAACAGTTCCCTGTCCTTTTCGCATCAACTCTTGTATCCGCGGTTTGACAAGTTTAGCGTACTTTGGGGCACTTAATTGAGCAATAGTCATCCCCATCATTTCTTCTTTAGTATAGCCGCGAGACTTGTAAGCCGTCTTATTTACATAAACTAAATTTCCATCAAGGTTGCTTACTAGGATTGAATCAGTAGCGCTATCCAGAAATTCGGCTCTAAGCTTCAGTTCCTCCTCCGCCCACTTCCGATTTTCTTCCACTTCCATATTATACAGGGCAAAAGCAATGTCCCCTGCAATCTCATTAAACAAGGCCTTCTCTTCCTCATCTGAGATAAAGTCTCTGGGAACGGAAACCGATAAAAGACCATATATCTTTCCACCGAATTCCAACCTGATAGTCATAGCTCCCCTATCACCATATTTCCCAGCCAAAGGGCAATCAGCACAGGTGGAGAAGGGATCAACGATTGATATAACCTCCTTGCTCTTCAAAGTCTTCTGACTGCAAGTAATCAACTTTCCGCTTTTCAGCTGCTCGACCATGGGCAAAAAATCCTCATCTAAACCGGCTTCAGCGGCTGCTACAAGCATCCCTGATTTATCCAATAGAGCAATCCAGGCATTATAATAGCTGCGTGTTTCAATAAGATTCTCGCAGGCGCCTTTGAGCAGTTTGTCACGATCTCTTTCCCTGACAATGAGTTGGCTGACATTTCGGATAGCAAGCAGAATGGCGTTAATGTGTTCTATTCTCTCCTCTATCTTCTCGCGCTCGGTGATTTCGTTTCTGATATCATCAATCATCATATTTAGACCCATTGCAAGCGAATCAAGTTCATCATTTTTGTCTGAAAGTTCAATCTGGGCAGAGTAATCGCCCCTCGCCACTTTCATGACTGCCTCAATTAATTCATTTATACGGTCTTTTTCTAACATTTTTTTCTCCTATCACTCTCGATCACACATATCCACACAGATTTTGACTTTCGCATTTGTGTCTATACGTATTTATATCTTTGTGCTATTCCTTAAGCCAAACAAGGGCTTCTTCCTTTGTCTTGAAAAAACGCATGTCTTTCTTTTTGGTAATTCCCATAAAAAAGGAAGCCAGTACTCCAGCAACTGGATGTATTCCAAAAAAAGCATTCTTTCCCTGTTTCTCATGCTCAGCAAGTTCTTTGAACACCTTTCTTGCCTCTGGTGATGTCTTTCCTGCTTTGTTTAAGTCTGTAAGAGTGCATACTTTCCCCTCAACCATATTAACAAGCTTAAGAACAGCCTCTCCCATAGCAATTGCTGTCTTCTCATCAATTTCTCCAATATTTGTAATATAAAGTATATTATCCTCACCAAGATACAATCTATTCTCCCCTACCCAGATCTCTCTATTTTTCTCTTCTATCATTTTTCTTTCACCTCTTTATGTTTATCCATGGCTTCTCCTTAAGCTAAACAAGAGCCTCTTCCTTTGTCTTGAAAAAAGCACGTCTTTCTTTTCATAAATTCTTATAGAGAGAGACAACTCTATCAAAACAGCATTTATATACGTATATATAAACGTAAAGGGGATAATTAGAGACGTGGAGTCTTGTTGTATTATTTGTTCCCATCTTTCCCAGAATAATCTATCTTTACTGCCAACCTGTACGCTTTGCACGGACTGGCCTACCCGGTGTTCACACACAGGTAAATTACCTGAATCTTTATAAAAATATATAGCATAGGAAAAAAATTGTGTCAATTCAAATTTGGCAAATTTTGCATAACAACTAATACAGACAGAAACTAATAGGAATTAGTCGAGATAAATATACTTTTCCCTGGGCGAATGGAAGGAAACAATTTCACAAAAACTCGCCCATTATTACACAGAGATACAGAGTATAAAATGATGTGATCTACAAAAAACAAGGGGAGTAATCTGGCACGCCCGGTTAGGATTGAACCCCCGGATTCAGACTTTTATGTCTCTGAATTTCTTGTGCTTTCTAACTACGGCGAAACCAGATACTCCCCCTGTAAGAAAAATAACTCCTTACTTTTCTAGAGCAGTATCAATAATCCGACCTTCTGATATGTAGGAAAGACGTCTTTTCTTTCTCATAAAATCGCGGACAACATTGTACTCGAAGAGACCGGTCTCCATTTCATCAAAAGGCACCATTCCCAAGGACTTCAGCAAGCTTGCGAGCTGTTCATTAAGAGCTACCCAGTAAAGACCTTCAGGATTTACAGGTTCTCCATTGATCCTGACCGAGGCAGGATCAAGCCTGCTAAATTCACCCAGTGGTGCAGGAGGTTTGGATGAATCGTACTCAAATGTCAAACCTGAGGCCTGCAGAGAAAGGTCATCTATGTATTCAACCATTGAGACTGTATATTCAAGTCCAGCCAGAATCTGTGCACCTGCGAGAAGAACGGTTTTTATCTTGAAGCCCAAGCCTGATATGGGATCATAACCATAAGGGACTGAACGCAATACATCATTCCCGACAACTTTTCCTTTATAAATTTTGTGCCCTATGTAACCATTCGCTTCAAGAGCAAAATCTACCGGGTATCCATACTTTTCTACCTCAGCTTTAATGGCATCGGAAATCAAGTTCCCAAGCGGTGTATCCCTGTGGGGATTTCCCTCTTCCCAACGCTCTTCAAGGTCCCACCTGGCTCTTGCAACAAATCTTGTGTAGACCGGCCCAAATCTGGGATCACTATAGATGCCCATTCTGAGTTTGAATAATTCCGGAAGCAACCGGAAATCTCTTCTGATTTTCCGGTTAATAGGATGAAGTTCATAATCAACTAAATCAACCTGCCCATTATCGACTTTTACCTTTAATTCTCCTAAGTATTTACCAAACTCACCTGCCTGAACAATAATCTTTCCATTGACCTGTATGGGCTTAAAAAGAGCATCATGGGAATGTCCTCCTACAATAATGTCTATGCCCGGGACTTGAGACAATCCCGCAACATCAGGCATTTTGCCAAGATGAGAAAGGCATATGACTACATCACATCCCAGACTCCTCAGGATATATGCATTCTCTCCGGCTGCTTGATAGGGATCTGTTAAAACTGCATTCACCTCATCCGAGTAATTATAAGGATCAGTTGTTACAACGCCTATCAGTCCTACTTTAAGACTTCCTGCATTCATAATCTTGTACGGCAGGACAAAAGACCTCAGAGGATGTCCCTCTCCCACTTTCTCCCAGTCAATATTTGCACAGAGTATGGGCAGCGTTATAGGTTTTCCGCCCGAGGTAATCCCCCCAAGAACAGCCGTTAAAGTATCAATCCCAAGGTCAAATTCATGGTTTCCAAGACACATAACATCATACAGCCCTTCCATCATGTTCAACTCTGCATAGCCCAGGTATTTGTTGAAGGCAAAAGTCCCCACAAATACATCTCCAGCATGTAAAGCAAGCACATTTTTATCTTCTGTTTTTAACTCCTTAATGAGAGCGGACATTCTGGCAATTCCTCCATAGCTGTCAAAAGGACCAAATGGATACAAATGGGAATGCGTATCATTCACGTGCAGGATAGTCAACTTTTCACTTGAATACATCCATGGAACAGAAAGAACAAAAAAGAAAGAGAGTAAAACCGCAAAAAATTTGGGAGACATAAAACCTTCCTTTTTAAAACCTTTCTCGTTTGAAAATAAGCTTTTTTCTTTGGTTTTCAATTTTTCCTCCTTTTAGATTTTTAAAATCTCTTTAACTTCTTATAAGAAATTTGGATTACATCACTATCACCTCCCTTAAGTTTTTTTTCATTTCAAATTTAAGTTTCTCCACTGTAAAAGTTGTCAAAAAGTTGTAAAAAGTTTGTTAAAAGTTTGTTAAGATTCAATCCGCATGGTTATAAGTTTTTCAAAAAGAGATAAAAATTCTTACGACAGTCGCTTGAAAGATTGTGATAGAAAAATTGGAAAAAAGATGCTGGTTTCCTATCTAAAAAAAGGCTTTTTTGGAGAAAAGCTGAAGGAATATCAGAAATTGTTGTAGAATTTAGGGAAAAAAATTGGTAATATTGCAAACAGTTGGGTTTCTGAAATTAAAAAGGAAGATGACAAAATTAAATAATTTCTGTAATACTATAATAAGTCTATGAACATTTGTGCTGTTTTTATTTGGAAGCGTTTACATAGAGTATAATCAGTTGAAGAATAAGAGATAATTTTCAGCAAGCGAGGTAGAAAATGTCAGAACACAGAAAATTCTCAAGACTCGGTACAATCTGGAAGCTGGAATATAGAACCCTAGCCACAGAAGAACTTAACAAGAATGCCCTCAAAGCTTTTACATTAAATATCAGCGGAGGTGGAATCTGTTTTGAAGCGGATAATGAAATTTCGAATGGGACCTTGTTAGCTCTTGAATTAAAATCAAAAGTCTTCCCTTCCTCTATCATAGCTTTAGGGAAAACTGTCTGGTGTAAGAAAGAAGATGCCAGAGACAAATATGAGGTAGGCGTTGAATTCTGGTGGACAGGCTGGGATAACCAGGATGCACAATTTGCAATGGCAGATTACATCAGCAAGCAAACGAAAAAAGAAGAATAGCAGGACATAAGCAGGAATAAAAAGTACAATTCTTCCTTTCTTTTAGATTCATCTTAAAACAAACAGAAGACCACATTTAACTCCAGGATCAGAATTAAATTTCAAAACAAAGAAAAAAACTTAAAAACCGAAGAAAAAAGGAGAAATTAATGGTGGTCCTTACTGGACAAAGCTAGAACCTATTTCAAGGAATTTTACCACATAGATTGACGGAAACCAACCCCCTGAGGCGGCCTGTCCCGCATGGTTCAGGGCTCCGCTCAGGGCGGCGTCCTCAACCTCGCAAAAATTATTTATATTTTCAAATTTCGGTGGCGTTAATATGGAAGATTATTTTGCTCGGCCTCGTCCGCCCCGCCATATGGCGGTTAAGCCGCTCTTTCCCCTCCACCCAAAGCAGTCTATGTGCTTGGGGCTGAACCTATAGTCTCAGCCATCCTGTGCTCTGAGCCTGCTTTTCCCCTTTAAAAGCATAAGGAAATGACCGCCACTTTAAAATATTCATCACTCTTCTATCTTTGAAAGCCAGAAAAGACGCGCCACCAAAAGACATTACCGAGCAAGTCGGTAAAGACTTTTGTCCCTTCGGACTTCGTGTTGCTTGATGAATATTTTGCCCCCTCCCAATCCACTGTCACAGTCGGCGGCTTCAGCCCCTTTGGGTCTTCCGCACCGCCCTTAATGTGCCAGATTCCCCTTTAAAAATTGTATTATTGAGCTATAATATTGCCTAATAAAAGGGAAACTGCGATAACCACGAATTTTTCAAGCCAATGAAAATTATCTGGCAAATAGATGAGCATGATATCCGTTCGATAAAGGATTTTGTAAAATCGAAAAGTGATAACTCATTCGTTAAAAATAGAATCAAAAAAAATATTAATAGCCCTGCTACTGTTATTGATAGAGAAATATTCTGGAGTGCATCGATTTCTTGCCTTGTCACAACTCAGCAGAAATCAGGCCCTGGAAGTGCTGTAACTCGTTTTATTTGTACGAATCCTTTCTTGTTACGTTTAGAGGTATGCGAGGAAAAGAAATCTTCCCTTGAAGACTTTGTTGGAAACACTATCACCGATTTTGGAGGTTTGAGACGAGCAAATAGAATAGGAAAAGAGGTTGACCATAACTTAAAATGGCTTGAAGATGGTGGCTGGCATGAAATTGAAAAACAGATTGACAAATTAAAAGAATGCAGAAGTCGATTACCTCAGCAATCGGACATAACTATTGAGAGAAAAGCTACAAGAATTATTTCGGATAATATGAAAGGTTTTGGACCTAAGCAATCAAGAAATCTTTGGCAATCCCTAGGACTTACTAGGTTAAAGATACCCATAGATAGCCGAATAACTAAATGGCTTAATCGAAACAATTTTCCGATTAGACTTTCTGCTAATGCGTTACAAGACTCCAATTATTACTTTTTTGTGATGGATGGAATACAGACACTATGTGTAGAAAGTGGGGCTTTACCTTGCGTACTTGATGCCGCCATCTTTGCAAGTTTCGATCAGGAATGGAGCGAAGAAGAATTAATTTGGTTACAGATGATCCCTAAAGATATTGAAAGAGCGCATATAATAAAAGCAATAAATAAGGTGAAAAAGACAGGAGTACCTCCTGACAGGACATCCAGAAAATTTGCTCTAAAGCATAATGAAAAGCTGTATCTTCCTAAATACATAATCTCTTTAGCCTGCAAATATGCGACTGGGAAAAAATTAAATCCTGAACAGTTTAGCGGTGGCAGTGAGTCAAATGATTTTCTCAAAAGCCGTGGTTTTAAAATCATAAAAACGTCTTCTGACACAAAATCGCCTGCCATAGTGTCTCATGAAAAAAAGAAGTTTCGACAGAGACAAGCTCGCCACGATGAAAGATGCCCAAATTGCAAAAAAACAATCAAATATTTATTGCAGGAAATTTATGGTCAGGTAGAGACTAACTATAAATTTAGCATGGGGACGCGTCTAGAAGACTTTAGGAATGCACCTTATTATGAATTGTTGAAAAATATTTATAAGGCACTTCAACATCATAGAGGCTTTAAAGATTTCGTTAAAGCAAAAACTCTTCCAAACTGTGATTTTTATGTACCACGCCCCGGATTTATCGTAGAATTTGATGAATCGCAGCATTTTACAAAACCAAGAGCAATTGCATTAAAAAAATTCTCAAAAGAAATTAGATTAGGCTTTGATCAACAAGAATGGATTGACCGATGCTTTAAATTTAATTCCCGAGACAATGACCCCCCATATAGAGATGAACAAAGAGCATGGTACGATACATTAAGAGATATTTGTTCTCTTAGTTTAAATCAGCCAATTGTGAGGCTATTACCAGATGAAGCCCGCTGGTGTAGCCTAGACCCTAATAAATTGTCTGATGTTGAAAGATTTGAGAATATCATAAATGAAAAACTTTCCATACGGAAAATTAAGGTAAAAGAGAAACAAGCTCCTGAACTAGCCAGAATCATTATTGCAAAGAACTGGACAGGCGATTTAGAAAAAGCTAGAACACTTCTCCACAACATTTGTAATAAATGGCCTAAGAAGAAAAAGGTATGTTTCTTAGTAACATGTGGTGGTTTTATACAATTTAATTGGCCGGAAAGCTTGTCTCGGGATAATATCGGTGATAATAAAAATCCAAAATACGAAGCAGTTGACATTCTTGTAAAGGAAGCTGAGAACTGTGCCAGAGATCTCCTGAGTCAAGGACTGGCTGATAAATTAAAGACATTTACTGACTGCATAACGTTAGGGATTGATTCATTCAAAAATAAAATTTCTATAGCGCAGAATCTGATAACTCAACCTCATATCGAATTAGTATTCATTGTAGACTTGAGAAGTAATAAATTTTTCTGGACAGGAAAACCTTATCCGACCCCAGGGCAGCAGGATGGCTTACTAAGAATATGTGACTTGCATAAACACTTTATTGATTTAAAAGATTTAGGAAAAGTCATGGTTTTAGGTTGCCATGACTTAAGCATCTTTAATAACAGAAACTGGAAAAATACAGGTCGGTGGCGAAAAAGAATAAAAACCAATTTTAGAAATCTGGCACAGCAAGAAAAGCCATCCATAGTGCTTCATCATCCCCACACAACTGTAAAGATAACAACATGGCGTAATGCTTGGAACTTTTTGAATAAGATTATTCCATCGGTTAAACAATATGCAGGAACCGGAAGATTCTATGAGCCTGACCGTCCAAGGTCAGAATTGGATGTTTTAGATGATGTACTTTATGGTACTAGTTCTGACAATACAATAGACTTTATCATTCGATAGAGGCACGTTCTTTATTGCCTTACTCTTTATGTATCCGCTTCTGCTTAAAAAAGAATAGCAACAAAAAATAATATTGAATTATGGGTAAAGAAAAAAGGAACATTGATTGACATTTTCAATTATGTCAACCAATCTTCAAATTGCAAATCTGTACCAACTACATTTTTAATAGCAGTCATTTTATCGTTGGTAACAAGTATAAGATTGTATGCCATTGCTACGGCAGCTATCCAAACATCATTTTCATTTACTTGTAAATCCTTATCCTTTGTTGGGTCAAACCATTCCGAAATTCTTTTTTTATGAATACTTTTTCCTTTTTTGTCTTGTGGCGCGTATTTTTCAAAAAGTTTGGCTCTTAAGATGGAATAATTCTCAATGGCTATATTACGGTCAATATCTAAACATTGGAAAGCCAACATAGTTTTTCTAACACTTTCATAATGTTCTTTTTTATCATAAGGCCCTACACGAATACCATATTCCACTTCACCAACAGAAATTGGAGATAAAAAGAAATGGAGGTTTAGGTT
>Ga0114922_10001456_pt1 | contig 22560 bp, 16 predicted proteins | sample AartaG_FD_100975 | JGI IMG/M metagenome (GOLD analysis project Ga0114922, IMG submission 100975) | Deep subsurface microbial communities from Aarhus Bay to uncover new lineages of life (NeLLi) - Aarhus_00045 metaG | ecosystem: Environmental > Aquatic > Marine > Oceanic > Sediment | place... | reverse complement strand
GGTAGAACTCGTCCACGTCAACCTGCCAGAGAAGGTCGCCGGTCGCCCGCTTCGCGTACGCCTGCGACATCTCATCCTTCTCGCCCGGCCAGAAGCCATCGGGGTGCCCTTCGTCCTCCGCCGTGACGACGCTCAGCTTGCCCTCCGGGTCCTCCTCGCTCTGAAACCGCCGCAGCAACTCGAGTGTGCCATCGGTGGAATGTCCGTCCGCCGTCGCTTGCTCTGCTGCGCCCGGGCAGGCTCCTTCGACCACGATGATCTGGTGGGCGAAGGGATACAGCGCCCGCAGGTTGTAGCGAGTGAACGGCTCGCCGTTGAGCACGATCGTCCCGAAGGTGACTCTAGGAGTTCTCAGGGACAGTCACCTCTCTGGGCAGGGACAGTCACCAAAGGTGACTGTCCCCAGCCTCCAGACCAGCGCCTGCAAGGCCCGTATCTTGTTGTAGGCGACGGTGTCATAATCTCTGATCGCACGATTTGCCGTTGCTACGATCAGCTCCGCGTTGAGAATGTCACCACCATCCAATTGCGGTGACAGTGGGTGGAGTGCCTCCCAGCCGTGTGCGCGAGTGCAGTCAATCTCCATCGTGTTCGGAGCTGGCGCGAACTCTCTCAGCGGTCCGAGACGCAGCCTCGCCGGCAGAACTGACGCTGCGCCGGCCCTCAGCAGCCATCTCTTGGTGAGCTTCTGGGGGAAGATGGGGCAGAAGGTGGCCCCGATCTCGGCAACTTGCGGCCAATACCGCTCAAGCATCTCTCGCTGAAGCCTGCGGCCCTCCAGAGCCAGGCGCGGGAGCGACATGCAGAAGCGAGCGTAGGTCCGGTCCATGAACGGAGACGCCGCACCCTTGAAGTAGTCGTACATCATGGGCTGGTAGAAGGTGAACCGCTGCTGACGATTCCACATGTCTATCGCGTTGCGCTGGTGATAGAAGGGCCAGTGCTCCACCCGCGATAGCTGCATTTCGACTATGTCCGCCATCTCCTCGAGAGCGGGCGCTGGATCAAACGACACGAGCGCCGTCAACTCGGATGGCCGCCAGTGCGTGAAATAGCCGTTGCGAAAGGCCTGCCAACCCTCGTGTTCTCTCGAGAGCAATCCGGCTGACGGATGGTCGCCTCCGGCCAGGTTGTTGCCATAGAAGCCATCGGGAATCACACCTGGCTGCCCTATGCAGGAGAGCAGAAACGGCATCTGGTACATCCCGTGCGCGTGCAGCGAACTGCCGAACCAGTCGAACCACATCGGCGTGTAATCACTCAGGTAATCTACGCCGACATCCACTCTCTGCCAGGGGGTCTCCAGTGCGTCCGCCACTTGCCTTGCGTATATCGGTTCACTCCAGGCTGCGGGGCCGTATGTGTAAGCTTGAAGGTTGACGCCTTCGTCAGCGCCAACGCAGGCGATGAGTCGCGAATCCATGCCGCCGGACAGAGGCAGTATCCAACGGTCATCTTGCCTGAGGGCTGAGCTGATGGCGCGATAGGTCTGGTGATACATCTCTTCCACTAGCTCTTCCCAGCCCCGATCCCAGCGACTGTCAGATGGCTCCACGGTCCAGAGCATCGCCGATCCGGTAAATCGCCCGTTCTGCCAGCAGGAGACCGAGTCAGCGGGCAGCGTGTGCATTCGCTCGTAGAGCGTGTCAGTTCCCAGGAAATGACCGTGAACGAGCATCTCGACTATGCCACGCCGCGACATCTCCCGGGAGCCGAGGCCCGCAGCCTCCACTACGATGGGCTCGATCGAGCTGGCGACGGCCCCCTCTCGAAGGGAGGCGTGGAACACGGGCAGCGCTCCTACCCAGTCGCTCCATATCGTCCAATCGCGTCCGTCCGGCGAGATGCGAATCAGCACGCAGCGCCCCTCCCAGGGCAGCTCGTAGCGGTTGTCTCCCTGCTCAGCCAGCCTCTCCAGAGCATCTCGCCACGTGACACGGTTCATGGGAGACCCGCAAAGCACAAACAGGCAGCCATCTTCACGGGTGTGAATCGCATCTTCGGGCGCGTGGTGGGTCCAGATAGCAACGCTTGCCTCACCGTGTGACACGGTCCCCCCGCTCAACCAGGGGAAGTGGCGCAGGCAGCGCTTCCTTGCACGCCACGCGCTGTGAGATTCTGATGGCGCAGCGTTCAGGGTGATACAGAAGCCAACGGCAGCCCTCGGCGTCTTGCCAGACTGCTTCTCAGTCGCCAAGGCTGTCTCGGGCATCCGTGGCGCAATGGCGGTCGGCGCGCTGTCTCTCATCAGTGGCCTCGGTTCAGCGCTGAGGAGTAGTGCGCAACTGGTTCGTGCCCGATAGCCGAGAGGATGCCGACGGCAAGCCTGATCGGCAGTCGCCATCTTCGCCAGGCCGGACTGCGTGCCGGCAGAACGGACAGCCGATGGCACAGATGCGGCAGGCTCATCCAGCTCGGCCGCAGCATGCCCGAGACAAGCACGTGCGAGGCGTCGCGCACCACGTAGCGATCCCTGCCGCCGCATATCCGCAGGTTGTGCTCTGCGGAGCGGCCCTCTTCCGTGGTCCTGCCTCCGGTTGGTGTACGCAGGTACTCATGCCTCTGGTGTATCGCCAGGACGTCGTGGGTGGCATCAATCACCGGCATCCCTCTGAGGCGGCAGTGCTCTATCAGGTAGTTGTCCCACGCCACAGCTCCGACCGCCAGCGGCGGCAGCCGGCCCAGCGATCCCCGCCGATAGGCGAAGAAATCAGCACCCGTCCCCAGCGCTCGACCGCGGGCCAGAGCCCTCTGCCTGAACTCGGCGAGGTCTTCGGGGATGCTCATTTCCGCGTTGGCCCAACTGTCTGTGCGCCAGGTTGCTCCCACCATAAGGAACCGCTGGAACGGGATGCTCAGGGCAGCTTCAAGGAAATCCGGGCCGAGAACAATGTCCCCGTTGACGTAGGCCTGCAACTCATGCCTGCCACGGTCCTGCGCGATGCCGAAGATGGCATCTACGCGGGGGAGCCTCCCGTCTATGCACGGGACATCAGCCCAATGAACCAACCCCAGCCTGCTGACGACCGGCTCAAGCCCCTCTGCGGGTCCGAATACCATGACCTCCACGTCATCGTCCAATGCCAGCCAACTGAGCAGCGCCCGACGCTGCCGAAGGGCGTCATCACCCACGAACGCCTTGAAGGAGGTCAGGAAAGTGATCACGAGACGGTATGACGGACCTCCTCCCTTTTCTTTCTCCCTGTGGGGCGGGAGAGAAACGCCTCCTGGCTCCCGGTGTCCAGAGCCGCGACCAGGAAGGCCGTGCCCAGGAAGAGCCCCGCGGCTCTGCCCGCAACGCCCCTGACGAGTCCGCATACCCCCATCACCCACGCACCCTGACCGACGACGGCTGTCGGCGCTGGCCAGCGTCCTACCTGAGTCATGTGCAGGCGGCTGACCAGGAAGTTCGCGATGATCAGCAGCAGCAACACGCTCCCGGCAAAGCCTTGCTCGCCCAGGTACTTCATGTAAAGCGAGTGTTGGTGCATCCGAAAAGAGATCGTCTCTCTGATTGCGGGATTGTAGGTGGTCAGCACAATCCCCGAGTTGGCCTCGCCCCCGCCCAGGAGGGGATGCTGTTTGAACAGCGCCCAGGCTCTCTGCCACGTCCTCTGCCTGAAGGGCATTTCGAGGCCGTACCCTCCCTGGAACCGCTCTCTGAGGAAACCGTACTGGTCAGAGAAGGCCGATTGCGCTGGGGGAGACGACGAGAGCAGGATCGGCAGCAGCAGCGCAGTTCCTACCAGCGCACTCGCGATGGTGATGCGGGCATGTCCGAAACGCTGCGGAGGCGGGAAGAGCAAGCACAGTCCAGCCACCGTGGGCACAAGCACGGCGAAGGTGCGCGTGCCGGCAAGCAGCGCCAGCGCAGCGGCGGAGACAAGGGCAAACACCAGCAGTGACCACGGGGGACAGTCACCTGAGGTGACTGTCCCTGCTGTCCCTGCCTGCCGGCGCGAGGGCAGGAAGTAGACGCTCATCACCACCAGAGTTATGCCTATGCCCGCTCCCGCTCCCAGGTAGTGGCCCAACAGGGGCAGTGTGCGGAGGTCGCTCGGGCTGACCCCCCGGGCCAGAGCAGCCAGGCTCACCACCAGGTAAGCACTCGTGAGGATTGCCGCGCACCAGAAGCCCACCCGCCAGCATCGGCGAAGCTGCTCTTGCCCGGGGATGAGGGCAACGATGCAGCACGGCAACACCTCTCTCGACAGCCGCTCCAGAAGCATGCGGCCTGGCTGCGTGTACTCGGCCGCCCCACGCACCAGGTAGCTCAGGACCGACACGCAGAACAGCGCAAGCACCAGGTGGACGAAGATCGCCCCGCGGGATCGGGGACAGTCATCCCGCCCAGGCGGGATGACTGTCCCCCTCAACCCGCGGCGGTGCAGGCCCTGGCGCAGCGCCTCCACCAACAGCACCGCCCCGAACAGGTATCCGATCTGCACGGCGAACACGCTTCTGATTATCGGGATTATGAGGACGCCGTAGGTCGCGTAGCCAAGGCTTTGCACCACGGCCGCCGCGAACAGGCGCTTGCGCGCCAGATACCAGAAAGCTAGTACCGCCGCCAGACGGAGAGCGTAGGTCAGCAGTTTGACTGGTCCAATATCCATCGCGAACACCAGCCGGACACAAGCTCCCAATAGATGGCGCTTCGCCTAACCATCGGTCCAACGCGCTATGCTATCCAGCTTCTCCACCGGGCACGCCACCAGGTTCGTGTAGTCGTATCTGGTCTCGTCGGACTGTGCTAACAGACGCGCGTTGTCGGACAGTCTGAACCATTCGTAGTCCCTGTCGCGCAGCCATTGATAGACGTCTCTACTTGTGTGTCCGTAGGGCGCCGCGCGGTTGTCGTTGAACTCGCACATCACCAGAGGCCTGGGGATCCTGGAGAAGAACTCCTCCCCGCCCTGGAGAACCAGCAATTCGGCGCCTTCAACATCCATCTTGACGAAGTCCACCAGGTACAGGCTCTCAGCGGCGGCAATTGCATCCAGGGTCGTTTGTCGAACTCGGATTGCCGAGGTGGTGCCCGGCGTTTCGCCAACCTTCAGGGCGCTGTATGCCCCCTGGCTCACGCAGATGAACTCCGTCTCGCCCTCTTCGTTGCTCAGTGCCACGGGGACGACTTCAATGCGCGATTGCCTATTGAGCAGGATGTTCAGTCGTAGATACCGGAGGCTGTTTGGGTTGGGCTCGAAGGCCAGGACTCTTCCTTCGCGCCCGACCTGCTTGGCTGCCAGTATCGTGTACAGGCCGAAGTTTGCCCCTATGTCCAGAGCCGTATCACCCGGTTTGAGCATCGAGCGAAAGAAACGGATCTCCTGAGGCTCGTACGACCCCCTCGTCAGGTGATAGAGCACGTGGTCATCGGGTATGCGTATCCACCATCCCCCCTCCGCACGCACCGGCACCACAAGCCCCAGACGTGAGCCAACGGCATGAAGGACTTCCCGCTTCGCCTTTCCGAGGGCCCGCCTGGGCCTACACATACTCTGTCAGGCCTCCGCCTGCCCGCTGAACGCAGATGGCAGCGGCCCTGTGCTCCCAGCACCACTCCTGGTCCACCATGAACGGCCCCTGCGCCGCGTTCGGGACGTGTCCCGTGCCGTAGAAGTCGTCGTTCTCCACGGTCATCTGCGCTACATCCTTGACGTGGTCGCAGACCTCCCCCAGCCGTTCCACCCAGGCCGTCAATCGGTATCTTCCCGGACTAAGCGGCAGGGCCGGGATCCTGCACACGATGACCGCGCTCCTTTTCTCAAGAGCTTTCTGGCTGAAGCCCTTGTCGAACTTCGTGAATAGCGTCAGGAGGCGCTCGCCGTGCAGGGAATCGATGCCAATGGCGACATTGAGGCCCGTGACTGTTGAGTCCGTATTGGCCTCGAGTTCCAGCTTGAAGAGCACTGGCTTGCCCGCATAGATCAGTCCAGTGTGCCGCTCGCCGGAGACAGTCAGTGTGCGAGCCCTTACGAGGCCAGACCCCTCTCTTTCAACACCCTCCAACTGGACCGAAGCAAGCGCATCCCCGACCCGCAGCTCTGACAGGTAGCGGTCCACGCAGCTTGCGATCGGCGCAGCAAAGGCGATACGTCCGTTGTCGAGCAGAATGCCTCTTGAGCAGAGACTGAGCACTGATGACATGTTGTGGCTCACGAACAGGACGGTCCTGCCCCACCTGGCCACTTCTCCCATTTTTCCGCGGCATTTGCTCTGGAACTCGGCATCTCCGACGGCCAGCACCTCGTCCACGAGGAGGATGTCCGAATCCAGGTGGGCTGCCACCGCAAAGGCCAGGCGAACGTACATCCCGGAGGAGTAACGCTTCAGCGGTGTGTCAATGAACTTCTCTACGCCGGCGAAGTCAATGATCTCATCGAACCTGGCTCTGATCTCTCTCCGGGACATGCCCAGGATGGCGCCATTGAGGAAGATGTTCTCGCGGCCGGTGAGTTCCGGGTGGAAGCCGGTGCCCACCTCCAGGAGGCTCGCGACGCGGCCCCGCAGGACTATCTCCCCGGTGGTGGGCTCTGTGATGCGGCTGAGCATCTTCAGCAACGTGGTCTTGCCGGCCCCATTGCGGCCGATGATCCCGAGCACTTCCCCCTGAGCCACATCGAACGATACGCCCTTCAACGCCCAGAAGGCCTCGTTCCGAGCGGGCCGCTCGCCCCTGCGGAAGCTGAAGGCGTGCGCTATCACGTCGCGGAGCGTTCTATAGGGCGCTCCGTGCGTAGCGCCCAGGCGATACTGCTTCCCCAGCCCGCGTACAGAGATAACCGGTTCGCTCATGTTGGCTCCAAGCCGGCCGTATCTCGCTATATGACGTCGGCGAAGGTCCGCTCCATTCGTCGGAAGTAGTAGGCGCCGGTGATCAGCAACACTGATGCCACAAGGCCGGAGATGATGATGCCGGTCGCCCAGATCGGCTCCTTGCCGCCCAGGAGTGACCAGCGGAAGCCGTCTATCACGCTTGCCATCGGATTGCAGTAGAACAGCAGCCGCCACTTCTCGGGCACAACGCTGCTGCTGAAGCCAACCGGTGACACGAAGAGCCCCATCTGCACCAGGAAGGGCACGACGTGGCGGACGTCGCGGTATTCCACGTTGAGGGCCGAAAACCACAGGCCTACGCCCATAGCACAAGAGACGGCAAGCAGCAGGAACAGGGGCAAGGCGAAAAGAGTGGCGCTCGGCGTGGCATGGTACCAGATCATCATTCCGATCAGGATCAAGAAAGAGATGCCGAGGTCCACCAGTCCCGCCAACACCGGCGTCGTCGGGATGATGATCCGTGGGAAGTAGATCTTTGAGACCATGCTGGCGCCGGCGACCACGGAGTTGCTGCTCTCGGTCAGAGCGTTGGCGAAGAACTGCCAGGGCAGCGTCCCAGCCAGGGCCAGCAACGGATACGGAGTATCGTTCGAGGGCAGCCCGGCCAGCTTGCCGAAGATGATGGTGAGCACCACCATTGTCATCAACGGACGGATCACGGCCCACAGAATGCCTATTGCGGTCTGCTTGTAGCGCACCAGCACATCGCGCCAGGCCAGGAAGGCGAATAGCTCGCGGTATTCCCACAGCTCTCGGCAGTCCATTGGGACCAAGCCGGACTTGGGCCTGATCACGCGCTCAGCCATTCACGACTTCTCCCCGGTTCACGCTATCATCCGCAAGGCTTCCGCCTCGTGGACGACTCCCAGCGGATCAATGGCCACCTCGTAGAACCGTCCCCCTCGGCTGGCGAGGAGCGGACGGAGCCGCTGCCGAATCGTTCGCGCGGCCTCAGCGTCTCTCGCCACGATCTCCATGAAGCCCCCGCCCCCGGCCCCGGCCATTTTCCCGCCCGCGATCAGGTCGCCCATTTCGGCGAACAACTGCTCGGTATGGGCGGTGGTACTTCGCGCATCCATAGTCTTGTTCAGTTCCCAGTGCCAGGCCATCAATCGGCCGAACTCGTCGAGGGCGCCCTTCTCCAGGGCGCACTTCATATCGCGAGCGATCTGCTTTATCTGGTGCAGCACCTTGACGACCTCCGGCGCCCGCGAGAGGTAGCGGCCCATTATTTCCCGCAGGATGTTCTTGGCCACTCGCCGCTCCCCGGTGAAACAGACCAGCAAGCGCTGTCTCAGCTCCTCGGCCACAGGTGCGCTGAGCTGCACGCAACTGATCCGGGGGCGCTGGCTCACTCCCGGCTCGGTCTCGAGCAGCTTGATCCCGGGGGTCCCGCCGCCCAGTTGGTCCTGCCAGCCTCCGCCGGTGGTCAGCATCTGCTCCAGGCACAATACCCGCGCGCTCAGCTCTTCGATGGAACTCTCCCTGTCCAGGAGCAGGTCGAGACACCGCAGGAGGGCCAGCGCCGCAATACTGCTGGTCCCCAGGCCGGAGCCGTGGGGCAGTCTGATGTCCGTCTCCAGCCGCACGCCGCCTCCGGCCCGCCGTAGTTGCGAGGGCAAGTCCCCCTCGGGCTTCGCCAGCCCGGCCAGAATGATCGCCGCTCTGTGCAGCGACAGGCAATCGCCCGGCTGTCTGTATCGGCCGAGGCCGGCCGCATCCACGATGGTCTCTCGCGTTTGACCATCTGTGGAGATCAGTTCGATGACAGGCTCGGCCAGCACCTCACCCCGTGCTGCGATAGGCCGCTTCCCGTCCAGTAGCACCGCAGCGTTCAGGACCGCGCCGCCGTGCTCGAGGCTGAAGGGGGGCGTGTCCGACCATCCGCCACCGAAATCAATCCGGCCCGGTGCCCGTACTGTCACCTGTCTGCCCACGCTCAGCTCCAGGACCTCGGGGGCCGGGTATTGGGCCAGTCCGGCTGCGACGGCGCGACCAACCTCTTCAAAGGCGAACTCCTCCAGCCAGTCGCTGGCCTCAGATGGAGTCTGGAACTTCCTGCCGGCGAAGACGTCGAGCAACTCGCCGGTGGATGGGGGACAGTCATCCCGCCCAGGCGGGATGACCGTCCCCCTGGCCTCGGCCACAGAGTCGGCGAGGATCTTGCAAGCCCTGGCTCGCCGAAGCGGATCTGCCTCGGATTGCAGATACCGAATCAGCGCTGGATCGGGGACAGTCATCCCGCCTCGGCGGGATGACTGTCCCCCTGAGGGCAGCAGCGTCAGGCGGGCCCGATGGCGGTGGATAGCCTCCTGATCCGCCTGCTCCAGGCATTCCTCCAGGGAGATGCGCTCCAGCTCTGTCCACTGCTGAAGCGCTTTGTCATCTTCGGGCAATCCGGCCAGCCACAGCGCCCACCGCAAGGAGGTGCTCCGGTCTCCCGGCACGAACAGGCGGGCGGTCCACAGACACCGCTTCTCGGGCGCCACGTGCGGCCACAGTACCTCCGGCGCCAATCCCCGCTGCGCCAGCCATTCCTTCAGGCTTTGCCCGCAAAACGTCGCCGAGGGCAAGCCCTCGGCTGGGGAGGAGGGGGCCTTTGCGTCGTCCTCCACCCCGTAGAGCTGCACCACCCAACGCTGTGTCGGGCCCGCCTTCGCTCCTTCGGAGCTATGGCGGACAGGCTTGGAAGCCCAACCTACGCGCTCGCCGGCACCCGAGACAAGCGGGAGCTGGTGCAAGACCAACTGCTCCGCCAGGACCAGTCCCTCTTCCTGCTCTACGCCGCTGAGTATCGCGCCTGCTCCTACCTTGCACCAGGGCAGGCGGCAGTATTCGACCACTGCCGGCCCCTCGGTGCGCAGCTTCCCTACGGCACTGCCGTGCACGCAAACGGCGGGGATGGGCCGCCCCACAGTGCGCGCCTGCTTCGTCCGCCCGGTACACAAGTCGCGCCACTGCTTGCTCGTTCCCAGGTGCAAGAAGCGGAGCGCAAACGCTCCGCTGGAAGCCGAGGGCTTGCCCTCGGCTGGCCGCGGGATCGAGACGCGGAACTCAAGATCGGCGATAGCCTCGATTACCCGCTCCCGCACCCAGCGAGATCGGGGACAGTCATCTAAGGTGACTGTTTCCCTGGCATCCGTAGGTGGGTGCCCCGCCAGAGTCAGGCATACTTCCCGGTACAGATCAATCTGCGCCTGCTCGGTGCCCGGCTGCTCCAATACCCCCGGTTCGAAGTGGGCTACACCTGAGCGCAATGTTGCTCCGGCCAGCGCCGCCAATCGCCGCGTGGCCTTCGCGTCAAAGGCCAGCAAGCCGCTATCCACAAAGGCCTGCCCCTGGTGCAGGGCGCCGGCTTGCAGCATCTCGTCATAGCTGGGCTTCTGCAAGAAGCCTTGAACCGGGCCGCCCTCGGGAGAGCATACGTAGACGCCGTGCCCTGTGGCCTGGGCCCAGGGGCACGGGAACCCCAGCCCGCTCACACCCGGGCCGACCGCCAACTGCACGGGATCAAAGGCAAGCAGGACATCGCCGGAGAGCACTACCACGCCGCCCTCGAGACGCTCGGGCAAGCGACAGAGGGCCACCATCAGCTCGTCAAAGAGCGTGGACCGCGGACCACCGGGGAACAGCTCCCAGGGCAGCCCGGCGAACACCTTTCCGAAGGCAGAGCAGTGCGGGATGCGCTTGCTGTCACCGCCGGAGTTGATCAGCAGGATGCGCAAGGCATCCCACTGCAGGGGGACAGTCATCCCGCCCAGGCGGGATGACTGTCCCCGATCCAAGTGCCGCATGACTTGACGCAGCGCGTAGCATGCCGCGCCTCCGCTGCCGATCCGCCGCCCTCCCAGATCAGGCACGACCAGGTAGCGGACCCCGGGCGGCAGCCACCCACAATGCTGCCGTCGCTCCAGCTCCAGTTCATAGCCGCGCGCCTGCCGCTGGGTGCTTGCGGTCAATACGCAGTAATCCCAGTCGCAGGGCTCCAGCCCCCGGACTTGCTCCAGGTAGTGTTCGCGGTTTTGCTGAACGATCTGAGCCAACCTGCGCTCATCTTCTCGCGTCATGCGAGCTGCTAACCTCCAGCAGCGCAGCGATGCGCCGAACGCTCACTCGAGCACCTATTCCAGCAGCCTGGGCACCAGTAGCCCACGCCGATGGGCCACTGCCAGGCTCAGCACGATGGCGACCACGGCGAAAGCCAGCTCCGCGCTGCGCACACTTGACGGGCCGGACTTGGCGCGCGGCGGCACTGCGGCATCAAGCACATCGAGTCTCGCAGTGCTCTCCCGTTGCTCTTCGATAGCGGCCAGTTCCAGTCGCCTGGCCAGGGTCGTCAGCAGCTCCGACTGCAGTTGGCGCTCGCGGGCGAGCGTGACATACTCCCGCACCACCGGAGGAAAGCCCACTATCTGTTCCCTGGCCTGGGCGAGTTGTGCGTGGTGCATCGCCTTTCTGGCCTGCACGCCGGATAGTGCCACTTCCAGCGCCACGACCTTGCTCATGATCGCGTCGTAGGCCGGATTTGCGTGCCGCGAGACCTGCTGGCGCACCTCCTCCGCCAGCTCATCGAGCTGGTGCTCGGTGCTGTCAATGGCGGCCTGAAGGTCCAGCAGGTCCGGGTGCGATGGCGCCTTGCCTGACTCGAGTTCGGTCGCCAGTTGCACTCGCAGCTCCGCCAGCTTCTCCTCCAGCGCCGCGATGACCGGATTGCGAGCCGTTACCTCCTCGGCAATGCGCATCGCGTCCTCCTCAGCTAATCGCCCACGAGCGGCCTGAAGCGAGTGGGCCAGCTCCTCACATTCGGCGGCCGCCGACGCATAGGATCTTGCGGCCTCCTTGGTCAGTTCCACGAGTTCGACCGCCTTGTTCTGGGGTTCAATTAGCGTGTGAGTGGTCTGTAACGCCTCGAGGCGATCTTCCGTGTGTGCAAGGTCCTGCTCTAGCTGCCGCTGGCGCTTCTCAATGAACTGGCGCGTCTGGCGCGCCGCGCCCACACTTACCTCCGTGGCGTACTTGTCCAGCGCGACCGCGTATTCGTTCGCCAGCTCAGCGCACAACCGTCTGGCCTCGTCGTGGCTCAGTGACGGCCGGCGCCCGCGGCACTCCTGGAGCCGGCTGGGACCGCAGCAGGTGACCTGGATTGCCACGCCCGCTTTCTCCAGTAACTTGATCCTGGTCGTTTTCAGCAGGGCACTCGCGGCGCCGTCCTCGTCGGCATTCGACCGCTCAGCCAGCTTGCACTTGCGCACCAGGTGCATCGCGATGCGTCGGCTTCGCAGGATCAGTTCCAGACGCTTCAGCCAGGCCGGCTCCCCGGTCAGAAGGTTCGTCAGTGCCCCGTCTCCGAGGGGGACCTCGCCGGACTGCGTGAAGGACGCGATCACGTCGGGGCGGTGGCTGACCAGGAGGGTCGCGCTGGCCGTGTACCTGGCCGGCAAAGCTGCGAAAACCCATCCTCCTACTACCACGGCGGCGGCCGAACTCAGCAGCACAATGCGCCACCAGGTCAAGGTGTCGAGCAGGGCTATCAGGCGTGCCGCCATTGGTTTCGCTTCAGACACCGAGTCGAGGTTCCTCTCGCTCGCCTGGGCGACGGGGACAGTCACCTGAGGTGACTGTCCCCCACTAGAAAAGGATGGCCGCAGTGGCAATAGAGACGATGCTTCGCAGCCAGCGCATTGACGAGCTTTCCGTCTTCACAGTGCGCACGATGTGCCTGGAGGGCACCACGATGACATCCCCGGCTTCAACCTGCGCATTCAGCCTGATGGGCTCGACCGCGCCGTTGCAGTGCACGACCACCATCCGTCCCACGTCCGCATCTGCCCGCGGCCCGCCGCTCTGCTCCAGATACAGGTGGCAAAGCTGGCTGGGAACATGCTGCCCCGCTCCCGAGCGGGCAACTGCGCCCAGCACGGTCACCGTGCTGGGTCTTGGGGGGACCACCACAGTATCCCCGGGCAGCAGCTCGATGTTGCTGAGCTGGCCTTCGCTCTCCATCAACTTGCCACCCTCGACCGGGATGGCCGCCAGCCTGGCGTCCTCGTTGACCGGCCTCGGAGGCAGGACGATGGTCACGCCCGCCTCGCTGGAGAGCACTGAGCTGAGGCCGTCGGCCACCCTCGCACTCATAGCTGCCGTCTGGTCCTCCGTGGATCGGGGAAAGTCACCTAAGGTGACTGTCCCCCTTGGCAGTTGGGTCTCTCGGTTCATTGCCGCGATCACCCGGCTCAGATCATCGGTCTGTGCGGTATCCAGCAGTTCGGGCCGGGGGCGATACAGTACGATGCCGGCGGGATAGGCGTCAGGCAACAAGCCCCCGCCGTCCTGGAGCAAATCCCAGACCGTGTATGTTCCCTGACTGCCTTCCCTGTTGAGGATGTGACTGCCCGTGCGGCGCACCCGCCCCCGCAGATAGACCACCTCGGCCCGCTGCTTGAAGTCGCCGCGCCCGGCAACTGACACGCTGTCATCGTCGCTGAGCAGCAGGTCCGGCTCCACGCGCCAGTCTGGCGGCCCGCCGAGCAACTGCAACGCGACGGTCGGGGTCTCGCCCTCGAAACGCCCGGGCGCCAGCTCGAGGGTCGCCCCGGCCCCCGGCGTCAGGCCGCCGGCCGCCAGAATCAGGTCGCTGACCCGCATGTCCTCGTCGCGGGGGTAGCTGCCAGGCCTCTGCACGTAACCGTCTACGTGTACCAGTGACGCCGGTATCGCGTCCGCGCGCAGCAGGACACGAAGGATGTCCCCCCGTGCCAGTTCCGGGTCCGCGCCGGGCTCGCCGTTCAGCGCCGCCTGCAAGTTCAGCTTGAGATGCTGACGTCTCTGGTCTGGGGTGAGGCGCAGCAGGCTCGCGCGCTCCAGGTAGGCGCCCGGCAGCGGCCCTCCGGCGAGCAACACCAGGTGACTGGCCTGCATCCCCACCGTCCATTCGTACTTGCCCGGCCGCATCACCGCTCCGCTCACCTCGACCTCAGGGGGTGGCTCCACTACGTGCTGGCTAAGGATCTCGACCACGTCATGAGGCCGCAGTCCCGCCGGGGCAGGATCGGCCCCAGGCACCCCGGCTACAACATCGCGCACGCTGAACGGTATCATCTCGTAGTCCAGGTCCTCGTTGAGCCGCCGGAGCACCCCGGTATCCATGTGGGCATCCACGGCCAGGCCCTCGGCAGCCTCCACCAGCGCCGCCACAGAGGCCGCCTCCGCCACCGGATACGTGCCCGGCCGTCGCACCGCGCCCACGATCTGCACTGTGTTTGCCGCCTCGTCAAGGATGGAACGTACCCGCAGCAGATCGCCATCCTGGAGAGGCGTTTGCAGGTCTGCGCCACCCGCCCCGGAGCAGTTCAGGGCGGTGAGTCGCCACTCGCGGTGTTCGGCCGTTCGCCACAACTGCACCGCGCTCGCGTAGGCGGTCGGCGCCATCCCTCCGGCCATTTGCATGGCATCGGCTACCGTCGTCTCGCCGCTCAACTCGTAGCGAGCTGGTCGCCTCACCTGACCGCTGACGCCGACTTGACCCATCAGAGGTGGAATGAAGAGGGTGTCGCCAGGTTGCAGCAGCAGGCACGGCTCCTGCCGACCGTGGAGCAGGTAGTCATACAGGTCAATGTGAACGGTGTCCTGGCCCTGGCGCACCAGGCGTATGTCGCGGTACGAGCCGATCGCGGAGGGGCCACCTGCCGCGTACAGGGCAGTGAAGACCGTGGCCATGCCCACCAGAGTATGCTTGCCGGGCCGGAGCGCTTCGCCAGTGACGTAGACCTCCACGATTCGCTGTTCGGCGACTACCAGCGTGACCGTGGGATCGGCGTAGAACTGGCGATACGCCTCGGTGACCGCTTGCCGCAACTGCTCCAGTCTCTGACCTGCTACGGCAAGTGTGCCGAGCTGCGGCAACACCACGAAGCCTTCCGAAGTGACCCTGCACGTCTGCGCTGTTTGCTCTCGCTGGCGGGCCCAGACTCGCAAAGACAAGCTGTCGCCTGGCCCGATCACGTAATCCGGGGGCACCGGTGTGTTCGCCACCGGCATCCCGCCCGACTGGTCGGCTGCCCGTGCGAATACCTTCTCGCCAAAACGGGGCAGCGCTCGGAGAAGCTCGGCCACAGGGGGCATAGTCTCCCGCCTGGCGATGCCCTCGCGGTCAGCGAGCACCTCGTTCTCGGCCTCCTCCGCGGCCCTCACCTCACCCGGCGCTGCCGCCTCTTGGGGCAGGGGAACAGTCATCCCGCCTGGGCGGGATGACTGTCCCTGATCCGCTGCCGCTTCTGGGTTTCGCTCTTGGCCGACTTCTTGGGCGCATGTCGGGGTTCCGCAGATCAGAGCTGCGGCTACCAGGAGCGTACGCACGACGGGCTTGCGGGCAGACGTGCTCAATGCTGCCGTCCTCCCTGAGGGGGTATCGGGACAACGCCACTGGTGACGCACTGCTCTGCGCCGGATCGGACAGAACTGACCCCGCCGAGTGCGCAGCACAAGTTCATGCAATTTCCGTGCCCAACTTGCCTGCTCTACCAGCATCCGGTCACGGGGAGACAGAGGACATTCGGGAGGGAGACACGGTTGAGGACCTACCGAGGAACGGTGAGTGCCATTCGAAGGAGCAGGTCTTTCTCAGAGTGATCGTGAGGATTGCGACGGAGAAAGCGGAGAAGCAGGCCCGACCTCGAAGCGAAGCTTCGAGGTCGGGGCCCGTTTTCGGGGCAATGTCACCTGGTTCATTGCGACTCCGGCAGACTATGGCTCGCCGTGTGCGGCGATCCCTTCGCGTGCCGGGCGGAGTGCCGGGACCGTGGCGTGTTCGCCCGGGAGGCTGTCCGCAATCTTGCCGCCTCGGAGTCGGCGCCGATAGCTCAGGTTCACGACCGTGCGCAGGAGCCAGCTGCTCTTGCCAGGGCGGCGAACCAACATGCGGCGCAGAATGGATGGTAGCGAGTAGAAGCGGCGGTACGCATAGGCGCGGCCCTGGCGAAGTTCGTCTGCCGTCATATTCTGCGGCCGGTAGACCACGTCGCCCATGGTGTAGAGCGACCAATCAAAGCTCGTGATGCGGCCCTCCTCCTTGAGCCGATCGTAAAGCGGAGTGCCGGGGAAGGGCGTCAGAACGGGAAACTGGGCCACACCGAGTTTGACTCGCTCGGCGAAGGCTACAGTCTGCCGAAACACGCCCGGCTGGTCGGGGTCCAGCCCGAATATGAAGGAGCCAACAATGTCAATGCCGTGCCGGTGAATCGCCGCGATGGCCCGTTCGTAGTCAACCCCTATGTTGGCTCGCTTGTTGACCGCGGCGAGACTATCCTGGGAGAGGGACTCCAGCCCGATAAACATCGCCATGCAGCCGCTCCGGGCCATGAGCTTGAGCAGTTCCTGATCCTTCGCCATAGAGAGGTCCCCCTGGCCAACCCACCGCAAATTGAGCGGGAGTAGAGCCTCGAACAACTCCTTGGCTCGCCTCGGGCTTGCCACGATGTTGTCGTCTGGGAACCCCACCCAACGGGAGCCCAGCGAACGGATCTCTTCGATGACCTCGGGGATCGGGCGAAATCGGTAGCGGCGGCCGAAGACCGGGCTGACTGAGCAGAAGTCACACGCATGAGGACAGCCGCGAGCGGTCTGCACCAGGTTCACGGTCAGGTAGCGATCGGTGCGCAGCAGGTCGCGACGTGGAATGGGCAGGTCCTCAAGCTGGGGCCGCTCCTCTGCTCGATAGAATTGCTGGGGCCGACCAGCAGCAAAGTCCGCGAAAACGCGCGGCCATTGGTTCTCGGCCTCACCGATCACCACAGCGTCCGAGTGCTCGGCGGCCTCCTGGGGCAAGACAGATGGGTGCATGCCCCCCATCACCACGGGCACACCGCGGGCACGGAAGTGATCGGCAATCTCATAGCCACGCGGCGCGGATGCCGTCATGCAGCTAATGGCGACCAGATCGGCCGGCTCCGCAAGATTGACGGTCTCAACGTTCTCATCAACGAGGTGGATCTTGACGCCTGGAGGTGTTAGAGAAGCGAGTACGGGTAGGCACATGGGAGGGCCAAGGACCTTGCCGCCATGCCAGAAGTTTGGGAGCCAGGAAGGTGCGATCACCAGCAGCCGCACGTGTAAGTCCTCCTCGCAGTATGCACATGCATCGGGGCCTTTTTCCGAACCGGGATTGCCCGTATCAGACTGGGCACTTCCATTGTTGGCTGAACGGTCAGCGCTCTGGGAACGGCACTTCGCTACTTGGGGTCCGGGGACCTTCCTATCTGGCTGCATGAGCCGAAGAGTGCGCGTCTGGCCGCCGCTCATGACGGTCCATGGGCCTTCGTTTCCCTGCCAAGCTTGGCGCCGCGCGTGACGGCAGTTCCGTCCCGGCACAAATCCGCGCCCCGCTCAGACGCACGCACGGCAGCCACAAACGGAGAGCCGTCCCTCTGACGAAGGACGGCCCACGGTTCGCGCAATCTGATGGCTCCCCAGTCCAATGTCGTACAGAACCACTACTTGGGTAAGTGTGGATGCTGCTTCGTGGGGTTTTGAGGGGGATGTGGGAGGAGATCGTGAGGAGGCTGGTCGTGCCCGCATTTGGCATGCACGTCAGGAGCCCACCGCCCACACTGCGGTCACCCCTCCTGGCGCTCGTCGGTGCTATCGGGCCTCACAGGCCGGTCGTCGCGCACCCCCACTTCCCTGCCTTGATCGAGCGTGTAATGCGTTGATTGAGTCGGAGCCTGGGGCTGTAGCATGTGGTAAACGGCAACCAGGACATACACCGCCGGCAGGGCGGATATCAAAGCCGCAATCAGCCCAATAACTACCGCGGCCGCCAGTGCCACGCCAATTAGCGCGATCTGCCAATAACGCACCGCGACCAGAAGCGCCACCGCACACACAGGCAAGGTGACGACTAGCCCCAGTAAGAAGGCGTGTTTGCGCTCCATAGCTCTGGTCCGCTCCGGGCCCCCCGTACGGTCTGCGCTGCCGACGGGATTGTCAGCCCTTGGACGGCATGTAGCGGCGGATCTTACCGGCCAAGACAGAGATCGGCATGCTTTGCAGCCACACCTTGCCAGGCCCAGTCACGCGCGCGAAGAACAGCCCTTCGCCGCCGAACACGATGTTCTTGATGCCACGCACGGTCTCAATGTCGAAATCCACGCCTGGCTCATACATCCCGAGATGGCCTGTGTCTACCCTCAGCCACTGCTGCGGTTCCAGGTCGTACTCTGTGATCTCGCCGCCCAACTCCACGAAGGCCATGCCCGGGCCGGTCAGCTTCTGCAAAATGAACCCCTCGCCCCCAAACAGCCCTGCGCCTAGCCTCTTGCGGAAGTGCATCTCCAGGGCTACGTTCTTCTCAGCGCACATGAAGGCATCCTTTTGGCAGATGATGCTCTGTCCTTCCGCGAGCTGTATGGGGATCACTTTGCCCGGCAGCTCGGCGCAGAAGGTGATCAGCCCTTGCCCGCTCTCGCACGTGTAGTCCACGAGAAACATCGATTCGCCGGCAAGCCTCCTCTTGATGCCTCCCATCAGGCCACCCTTCATGCCGGTCTCCATCTTGATGTTGCCAGACATCCACGCCAGTCCGCCAGATTCGGTGTAGATCGTTTCGCCGGCCTGCAGCGTTATGTCCACCGTCTGCATCACTGTGCCGCGGATCTGGTATTCCATGGGCTCACCTCCAGTTGGGGTATACTCCACTTCGCCGTCACCAGCGATTCCTCCTTCACGAGGGCGCCGGTCAGGTGGCCGATTCGGCTCAGAGCTTCGAGCAGTGGGCGGAGCGGCTGAGACCTGTGCTTCCCGAGAACTCACCTCAATCACATTCATCGGGTTTGCGCCCACGTCCCCAGCAGACCCGATGATTGCCACATGTGCGTGGGTTTGGGTATTCCAGCCTCCAAAGTCCGTCTCGGCATCGGGTTCTCGACAAGGGCAGGGACACGACAGCACGACAAACAACCGCTGCGTCGGACCTATGTGTCGAAGGCCCAGCCAACAGCGTTCAGCCCACTCTCCCGAATGGAGTGGTCAGCCATGCTGCTCAAGCGCACACCGAAGCGGATCGTGACCAGCACAGTGCTGCTGGCGATGGTCGTAGTCGGCGGGCCGTGTCTGGCGGCGCCCGCTCAACAGGATATCGCCTTTGTCAGCGACCGCGATGGCAACTTCGAGATCTATCGGATGCGCGGCAACGGTGATGCCCAGACGAACCTTACGTTCAACGCCGCCAGGGACGAGTCGCCGCGCTGGTCGCCGGATGGCACTCGCATCCTGTTCCTCACGAACCGGGACGGGAACTACGAGATCTACTCGATGCGCGCCAACGGGGAAGCCCAGACAAACCTGACCCTCAACGAGGCCGTGGACTTCAACCACAGGTGGTCGCCGGACGGAACGAAGATCGCCTTCGTGCGTCAGACGGCGGAAGGCAACTACGACGTCTGGACCATGGACGCCAACGGCGGCAACCAGCGTCAGCTCACCTACGCCGAACAGCACGACCGGTGGCCGGAGTGGTCGCCGGACGGTGAGGCGATCCTGTTCCAGAGCTTCCGCGGTGGCAGCCCGCAGCTCTGGAAGATGCGCAAGAACGGAGACGCGGCCACGCAGCTCACGTACGGCCGGGGCAGCGCGGGAGACGCAGAGTGGTCGCCGGACGGCCAGTCGATCGTGTACGGCAGCGACCATACAGGTGATCCCGAGATCTGGAATGGGTAGCATCAGCTTAGCCCGCCAAGGTCCCGGAGCACACCGGTCTCCCTGGCCAGCTCCCCGCAGACACTTCATGTGACACTGGCCCGCTGGCTACCGGCGGCTGACTGCCAACTCAGTCTCTGTCAGGTACTCAATTGGCCCCGGCATCCGTTTCCGGGAAGGAAGTTGGCAAGTCCCCAAAGGGCAGGAACAGCCTTAGCGAGCCACACGGAACCCAATATAATCACTGTCGCCTGGGCCGACCCCGCCGCTGCTCGGGGGGAGATACCAGACCCGAGCAGCACAACGGACGGCATTGGGGCCGTCATCCCAACACCCGCCTCGTACATAGTGGTAGGCGCCGGTGTGATCGAATGGCGCGGGACTGCCGGGGTACGACTTGGCCCAGTCAGCGACCCATTCGTAGGCGTTGCCCACCATATCCATGCAGCCGTACGGGCTGGCGCCCTCTGGATAGCTTCCTACCGGAGCACTCTGGTTGACCCGATATCCGCCGGCGGCGGGATTGTGATCATCGGGGTTATTGCACTTCTCCGGGTCCCAAGTATCCCCCCACGGCCAAGTGTTTGCATGCTGGTTCTCTTCATCCCAGCGTGCCGCCTTCTCCCATTCCGCTTCAGTCGGCAATCTCCCGCCGGCCCACTTGCAGTAGGCTTCGGCCTCGTAGTAGGTGACACAAATGACTGGATGGGCATCGGTTTGGATGAAGCGGGGGTGACCGTAACCGTGCCCGATCCACTCCTGTTCGGCTTCCCAGCGCTCCGGCTCATTGCGTGGTCCGCTGTCGCTCGGCCTCGCGACACGGCGAACCGCGCCGTGCATCCCGGCATGAACGATGACGTCACTCTCTTTCCACGCCCAGCCCTCAGGTGGCCAGTACCTTGGGTCTTGGTACCCGCCTGCGGCTATGAACCGCCGGTACTCGCCGCGTGTCACTTCGCACTTGCCGATCTCGTAGGTTGGGAGGTAGACAGGATGCTGCGGGAACTCCTCGGGCCCGCCGAACCCCTCGTGGCCGTTGTTCCCCATCAAGAAGCTGCCGGCCGGGATGGTTACCATTTCTCCAAGAGGGCTGTTGGTGTCCATTGCTCTTGTCTTGCTCCTCTCACTGGCTATATCGATATCAGATGTACAATAGGAGGCTTTGAGAGCTTGGCGGGTGGTCTTACCCCCGTATTGGTGCCACCCGCAGTAAGAGTGTTCAGCCTGTGAGGCAGACTTCCTGCCGTTGTCGTTGGGTCGTTCCTGCCGTCTCGTTGGTGTCGTGCCCACCGCCCATGGGGGTGGGCGCCGAGTGCCTGCTGGACGAACTCTTCCGGCGTCATGTTCTCCAGCGAACTGTGCGGTCGCACCCGATTGTAGTCCTGCCGCCACAGCTTCACCCGCTCCTGAGCATCCGCCACCGACAGGAACCAGTGCTCGTTCAAGCATTCCTGCCGGAAACGAGCATTGAACGCCTCCATCACCTGATCGTAGCGCTGCGTCGAGCGGGCCTGACCCAGCACCCGACAGGCCCTGCGCTCTGATACCGCCTCCCGGCCCAGCACCTCACGAACATGCTCCACTGCCGGGCGGCCAAAGGCCGCGCGACGTTTCGCCGGGCTGAGAAGTTTCCCGAAGCCGCCTCCCTCAGGATCGCGATGTCCAGCGCCTGATCGGCCACCAGCTTCTTGAGCTGAGCGTTCTTCTTCTCCAACTCCTTGAGCCGCTTGGCCTGATCCACCCTCATGCCGCCATACTCGGCGCGTCAGCGGTAGTAGGTGTGATCGGTCACCCCGATCTTCTTGGCCGCTTGGCTGATGGTTGCCCCGTTGGCGATCTCCACCTCCGCCTGCCTGAGCTTGTAGATGATCTGCTCGGGCGTGTGCCCCTTACTGCTCATCGGTCTTGCCCCTTCCTGTCGGTCCAGGTGCCCCAGATGGTGACATACCACCTGGACCGATTATTGGGGGGCAGTACAGTGGTGCGAACGGGGCTGACGATGGCTTGCTTGGCCTATCGATGCCGGCGATTGCGCAAGACTTCGCGGAGTCCGTCCTGTTGATGCCCCGCGCTCCCGCACAACGTCTCCTGCTCATCGATGCGACCCCCTTCTGTTGGGTCCAGGCGCCCTCAATACTGACATCACACCTGGCCCCGTTCTTGAGGGCATTTCATGGTTCGTGCAGGAGAAGAGGTCCCCGGCGGCGAACCTGGGGACAACTGCGAGCCAAGCGGGGACAGAGAGCGCTCACGGTGGCTGCGAGGAGGAGGTGCCATGCTGCCGGTCCGTAGGAGAGTAGCGCACATGAAAGCTAACCGGTTGGTGGTAGCTGGTGCACTCGCACTTGTCTTCTGTGCGGCAGGGCAGCTACACGCCCAGGAGGTTACCTTCGAGGGCAAGACGGTGACCGAGTGGACCGCCGAGCTGAAGGACGGAGACTGGGAGCAGCGCCTCGTGGCGGCGTGGGCCTTGGCGGAGATCGGGCCTGCGGCGGCGGCGGCGGTGCCGGAGCTCATCAAGGCCCTGGAGGACCAGGACGAGTCCCTGCGCATGTATTCCGCTTACGCGCTGGGCGCGATCGGACAGGCAACCGACGCAGTCCGGGACGCCCTGCAGAAGGCGCTCAAGGACCCGGATGAACAGGTTCGCGAGCAAGCGGCTTGGGCGCTGGAGCAGCTTGCGGCCGCGGGCGAGGAGGCGCCGACGGTCCCGCCTGCTGTGACGCCGACGCCTGCGCCCGCGCCCACTCAGGCGACGGAGGGCTGGACTGCGGAACCGCCCGCTGTGGGCCCGGCGCCTGTCGAGGGAGCCCCGTCGGAGGAAGAGGCGCGCGTGGCCGTCGAGGCGATGCTGCGCCAGAGCTTCTCCCTCGGCCTGGTAGACGAGGCTGGCAACCAACTCAACCCGAACGTGCCCCAAGACGCCACCAGCCTGAGCCCCGCCGACCTCGAGGTACACGCCAAGCTCATCGCCGACGGCAGCTACCGCACCATCGCCTACGTGGTTGAGTTCCTGGCCGGCCTGGACCT
>Ga0114922_10001455_pt1 | contig 22574 bp, 15 predicted proteins | sample AartaG_FD_100975 | JGI IMG/M metagenome (GOLD analysis project Ga0114922, IMG submission 100975) | Deep subsurface microbial communities from Aarhus Bay to uncover new lineages of life (NeLLi) - Aarhus_00045 metaG | ecosystem: Environmental > Aquatic > Marine > Oceanic > Sediment | place... | reverse complement strand
TCCCTGACGGCCTGCAGGACGGGATGGTTGCCGCGCTTACCCGTGACGATGCCGCCCTTACAGAATCGGACTTCCTCGCCGACCACGGTGGGGAAGCAGTCATCGAGCCGCGGTTGGGACTATCTCACAGAAGCGAGGTCTCGCCGGACCGAGTGGCAGTCTGGCAAGCCTACGGCACCGGGACGTCCGTCATCGACATCGGTGCGGTGCATACCGTCCCACCGGAAGCCGTCGGGTATGCCGCATGTTACCTGAAATCGGAATCGGACCTGGAGGCGTTTGTAGACCTGCGCAGTTTTGTCGGGGCGTCGGTCTGGCTGAACCATGAACCGGTACATAAGGCCGGCAAGCTGCCGTTTCGAGACGCCGGTAGCGAGAGATTCCTACTGAGCTTCCGCACAGGATACAACATTCTGCTGGTCAAGTTTGCCGGCGTGCAGGTCTCCTACCTAGCGGGACTCTTGGGCCGGCCGGCAGAGGAGATGCGTGCTCTCCTGGAGAAAAGCCGTGGACCCGTCTTTTCCGCCACGAGCGGTGTTGCCGTCTCTCTGCAGGTCTTGCCCGTCAAACGCGTGGGCGAGACCGGGCTGCGGGTCGTTCCGCGCCTGTCATCGACCGGTACCTTCCAAGGGCCGGCGGGAATGCCCACCCAAGACGTGCTCGTGACGGTGATCAACGGGGCCGAGACCGAACTGGCCGAGTTCGAGCTGGCTCTGGTGTCCAAACGCACCGGCCGAGAGGTGAGGAAGCGTGTCCCGTCGTTAGGACGTGGCCATGCCGCAACGGTCGAGCTTGGCCTGGAGGTACAACCAGAGCTGGCAGGGACACAGGCAGAAGTCGCGCTGGTCGTGGATGTTGCAGAAGAGCATGTTGAGATACCGGCAAGCGTCGAGGTATATCCGATACCGTCTCCCGACGAGGTTGTTTACGTAGTCCCGGCAACAGACCTGTATCGAGCCGAGCCGCACGATCAGCGGGCCCGCGTTCCCGCGTTGGTTTCGAGTGTCGAACAGCACCTCCTGATCGCAAAGGCTGACCCGGGCTACGGTGTACATCTTTCGGGCATTCCTTATCTAAAACCGTTCTACGACACGCGCCCCGATGAGCGCGATGGTGTACGGGAGTTTGTCGCGCAGGGGCGAGTTGAAACGGGAGGCTCTTATGGCCGGCTTCCGAGCGCGTTCGTCGGCGGTGAAGCGATAATCACGAACCTGGCGTACGGTCGTCTGTTCCACGAAGCTGTTTTTGGAGACAAGAGCACGGTTTATGCTTCCCTCGATAGTCGCGGTCTTTGTCCACAGATGTCGCAACTATTGAAGAAATCCGGCTACACCGGCGCCTTGTGGGTCGACAAGGCGAACGGTGTTTCGCCCACGTTCTGGCACCAGAGTCCGGACGGCACACGATTGCTCCACACATGCGTGCCGCGAGAGTTGGCGTCGTCGAACCCTGCCGAACTCAGACGGTTGCTGAGCGAACGCTTGAAGCAGCAGACAGCGCTTGGGCTCACTGTGGACGTACGGTTTGATGCGGGAACCTCTGGTTCACCGACGCCGTGGCTCTGCGGCAGGACCGCCGAGCTTGGAGAGTATTTTCCCCGTATCAAGGTGGCGGGCAACGGTGCCACTCAATACTTCGAGCAAGCTCACCGGCAGATAGAAGAGAAACGACTGCGTATCCCCGTGACAAGCTCTGGCGAGGATAACCGTGTCAGCGGAACCAGGCTGAGAGCACCGGAGCTGAGACATGCAAACCGGCTCGCGGAAAACGCCCTCCTGAACGCGGCACGGTTTTCCGCGATGGCGAACATGCTGGGCGCGAGATATCCCGAGAAAGCGCTCGACAAAGCGTGGCGCCAGCTTCTGTTTGGGCAGGATCAGGGAGCGCTGACGGGGACCTTTGACGAGACGTCCTATGTTGACCTCGTATCAGGGTATCGCGAAGCCCTGAACCTTGCAAATGAATGCTTGCGCAACGCGATACGGTTTGTCGGCTCGAAGGTGAATACACGGGAGCGTGGCCCGCGCGATAAGAGCGACATGCAGGCGATCGTTGTCTGCAACCCAATGTCGTGGGAACGAACGGATTATGTCGAGGTGGACGTCGAGTTCGAGCCGGGCGCGTCCGGCGTCAGCCTGTACGATGAAGGCGGGAAAACGGTGCCGGTTGAGTTGCTGAGCGCCGATCTGGACGGTGCGGGCGCGATTCGTGCCGCCAGAATACTGTTTGTGGCAAATGACGTGCCGCCCGTCGGTTATAAGACCTACTACGTGCGCCCTACAGGCAGCAAGCCCGAGACTGCGAGGACTTCGGCCGTTTCAATAGAAAACGAGTTTTACCGTGTCACGGTCGATCCGCAGCGAGGCGGAGGCGTGGTCAACATCGTTGACAAGACGACCGGCAAAGAGTTCGTGCCAGACGGCGAAGCGCCGGCGAACGAACTCATCTTTCTCTCGCAGGGAGGTGCCGGGACCGCAACGGCCGTGGACGTCAAACCGGAATCCAAGACCACGTTCTCGCGAAGTTCGCCTGCTACCGTGGTTGCAGAGACCGGTCCGGTGGCTTCCCGTTTGATTGTTACCGGCAAGATGCCGACATGCGAGCGCACGCAGAGAATCACTCTCTACAAAGGCGTCAAGCGCATAGACTGCGTGACCTCTCTGGCCAAGCACACGGGCGAGGACGAGCTTTGTGTGGTGACATTCCCGACGGATTTGGGTGCCGTGGTGCCCGTATTCGAGGACCGGTTCAGCGCCGTCGTCGCCCCCAGGAGCGACGGATTAGGTGCTTTCTCGACGGTGCTGGAGGGCGCCGATTCGGGCGTGGGCGTGCGGCCCTCGTACCAGTGGTTCGGTCTCAGCTCGAGTGGGCACATCGAGCTTGGCGACGTGGCGAGCGTTGCCATCGGCCCGGTCGGGATGATCGTCCCGCGGGACGAAGCAGTGGGCTCAGTCGCGGCACAGCTCCGTGTTTCGCTCACGAAGAAAGGGATACCGTCGGCAACGTTCTACGACGTCGCGAGCGGGAACGGAGTAATCACCGCTGGCACGGGCGAAGGCACGGTGTACGGAGGCTTGTTCCGCTTTTCGCTCGGAGACGTTCAGAAGAACCGGTACACTCAGCGTCTGCTCGCGGAAGCTGCCGAGACGGCACGGGGCGCGTTCGAGCAACGGCTCGAATCCCTCGGGTATGCCTACCTCTTCGTGCTGGACAGTGCCGAGCCAGGACCGCCGGTGCCGGTGCTTATCGTAGCTGCAAGAACGAGCAACGCTCTGCAGAAGGCGGTTGACGAGCTCATCGGCGACTTCGAGCCCGACGCCGTTATCTCGCTGCCGGTCGAAGACCACGCGGCCGGCCCCGGTTTGACCGTTCCCGATCATGGTCTGGCCATAGCCAACAAAGGCAGCGTGGTGAACAGCGTTGACGTTGATAACACGATGGTGCTGGCACTGATGCGCTGTTCGGCAGCGGCAAGCCGGTCCAAGGCGGATACACACGTGTTCTCCTACGCTCTCTACCCGCACGAAGGCAACTGGCGCGATGCAAGGGCGTATCGGTTCGGATACGAGTTCAACAACCCGCTTGTCGCCGTTACCGAGCCGCTGCACGATGGTATCCTGCCGCATGAGCTGGCCTTTCTGCGCGTCACTCCCGATAATGCAGTGGTTACGCAGGTAAAACCAAAAGGGTTCCATACTGCGGCATTCAAAGGGGGCGAGCCAAGCACGTCCGACGGGCTCATCGTACGTTTATACGAGGCTACCGGGTTCCCCGCCGACGCCAAGATCGAGTTTATGAGACCGTTGCTCGAAGCGTGGGAGACCGATATGCTCGAGAACAGAGGCGAGAAGGTCCGGCTCGTCAATTCCCAGATCGCGGCACGGGTCTCGCCGTTCTCTATCGAGACGTTCGAGCTCAAACCCAAAGTCTCGCCCGTCAAGCCGGAGACCGCGCTCGCGGGAGAGATGGAGGTCTCTCAGCCTGTTTTCACGCGGTTCTGGAAGGAAAACGCCGGCGCTGCGCCTCTCGGCTACGGGCCGGTCGGCGTCTTCGTCTCCAGGCAGCTAAGTCCCGGCGACGTGTCGGTTGGCGAGGTCCGCGTGACCATTACCAACGATTACGCAGATCGGGTGGTCTCGGGCACAGCGACCGTTATCGTCCCGGAAGGCTGGCGTGCCGTTCCGTCGGAATTCAGCTACGACGTGCCGGTAGGCGGTCACCTGTCGAGGGACGTCGTGATAGCGTTCCTGCACGGTGCGAGCGAGAAAGGTATCGTGAAAGCCCGAATCGAGCACGACGGACAGACGTACCAGGACGTGCTCGAGGTGGGCGAGAATCGGCTCGAGGTAACCATTGAACGGGTCGCCCCGGACACAGTGCGAATTGCGGTGGCAAACCCCAACGCGCAGGCAATAGAAGGACGGATCGAGCTTATCACGCCGATCGAGACGTGGCCCGCGTCGGAAGTCGGCGAGTTCTCGATGTCCGAAGTGAGCCCGGTGCGGCACGGCATTGTTGTTCCCGGCCGGGGTGAGGTAGTCGAGGAATTCAGCGCCGCTTCAGAGATGTCCTGGGCTGTAGTGAAACTCTCCTACAACGGCCACGTCCAGTACATTCCCATCAACGGGTCATAGAAAAGCTGCAGGAGCACCTCTGTCCATTCCCTTTCGTGCAAATAAGTTGCCCACCCGGTTCCTGTCGCTAAAGGCTGGCCAACGGCACCGTTGACGATGTATACTTCAGGAGAAGGGAGGCAAGCAAGATGAGATCTCACCGCGTACAATCGAACATAGAATCGTGCGATTGTCACGGGTGCTTCAGGGGGAAGCGTGTTCAAAGGATATGAAAATCAATGAGAATGGATGTTGAGAAACCAAGAAAACCACGCCGTGTAGAAGTCGCGGTCACTATCCTACAACTGGCAGCAGCAGCCCTGATTCTGATTGTAAACGGATGCGATTCGCGCAAAACGGTCACACAGGCCGGCTACAGGAATTTCTCGAGAAACCCCTTTCAGTACGAGACAGCGGAGGATGAAGGGCTCCAGCGGGTGCAGCGCGACCTGGATGAAGCCCTGGGAACGGACTGGTCGCCCGTCGACGCCGCCAAAGCGACTGCATACGAGCGTCGATTGCGCGAGGAGGCAGCGGAAGCGGCAACGGAAACGTTGGCGGAGACCGTGCGAAAGCTGCGCGACAGCAAGCGCCTCGTCGATGAGAAGCGAGACGCGGTGCTTTTCCTTTGCATGATTCACCGGGAGCCGCGAGCGCAGAAACTCATGAATGTGGCGCTCAACGGGACGGAGGACGAGCGGCGCATGCTTTTGCGCCTGGTCGAGGAGATGTGCCGCATCTATGTGGAGGAACTACCGGACTTCGTTCTGCCCGGCCAGCCGTACACGCTTTCGGCCATGCATCATGACGGCGGCGTGGCCTACCCCTATTTGTTGACGATGCTGGACGATAACGCCGCAACGCTCGATCTGATCGTCCGAATGCACCTTCGAAACCAGTCGGCCATCCGCAAACACCTGGATCTGGTGGGAGTCAGTGCCGCGCCTGATGAATGGGTTCTCTGCGACCACGGTATCACGCTGGCGTTTGCGGCCAGACACTTCTTGTCGTTGTATGTCTTACGCGCAGACCTCGGGAGCAAAGCCAACCAAGAACAGCGGCGCGTACTGGCCACATTCAGGGCTTACGTGGAATCTGATGAAGGCGGCTTACGAGACCTATACGAGAATCAGAACAGGATTCTGCGGTTTGCGACCGACTTTGTCGAGGCGGGAGTTGAGCGGATTCCCCGGCAGATCATGAAGGGGAAATAGGGAAGACGTCATGCGGGTTATTCGAAGACGATTACAGCCGGGTGAGACCGCATGGGCCGCCTCGCGCGTCTCTGTCCGCCGTCTCATATTCGGTTGGGCCGCCATACTTGGCTCCGTCGCCGCCTGGACGTCTACCGCCCATGGTCTTGAGCTAAAGAGCGTCGGTCTTTGCGAGACCGAACCGCCATACCGCTTCATCGGCTGGAAGGACAAGTACCTCGGGCTACACAACGACACGAAGAAGACGACCTGCTGGCCGCCCTCTACACCGTGGTGCTGTGCTACGCCTGACGGAACGAGAGTCAAGCATGCGCATCTCCAGCCAAACCTCGATGCGAGCCCACCGACTTCGGCCACGGACCTCTCTCCCAAGGAGAGCGAACAGGCCCGCAGTTTCTACTATAAGCACAAGCCTTATGCAACTCGTGACCCGGACAACTGGCTGGGGCCGGCAAGTTTCAAATACAACTGCCACGCGTACGCGCTCGCACAAACCGGCGGAATTGAAGAATGCGACTTGTGGGTAACCGATCCCACGCCTTTCTACAAAGGAAATGAGTACCTGCAAGTGACTTGGAACGAAGCGGGTCCAGGGGATGTGTGCCTTCATTACGTGCAGTCGGAGGATCAGGGCGAATCCACCCCAACCCATAGTTCAGTACTCGTCTTCAAGAGCGACGACCCTGCCACAACCACTGTCAAGGCGAAGATCGGCCAAGGGTGCGTCTGGGAAAACACCAAGGCAGACTCAGAAGAGCACTGGGGTACTATCTTGAATTGTTTTCGCAGATCTCCGACAGCATCTCCGGCGGCAAGGCAGCCGTAGCGAAACGAGAGGCCAAGTCATGACAAGGCGTGGTCGAGGTGCTCCTGCCCAGGGGCTTGCGAGGAAGTCATCGTTGTTCCCGGTCGCTCCTTACCACGACAGTCCGTCAGTCACGCAACGTCGCAACCTGGAAGCGATGAATCGGCACCGGCATATCGGATTCAGGGCCTTTGACGCTTTTCCATATGATCTCGTTTAGAGCGAACATCGGGCACCGGTCGTAAGTCGAGAAGTCCATTTCGAGGGATTTCTTGGCTCCCCACGTTGTCTCGGTGTTCTTTTCGTGAATGTCGATGAGAGGCTCGATAAGCGTGTAGGGCGTCAGGTTGAGCGTATCGCTGAACGCTGCGTACATCGGTGTCGCAGCGGCGTCGTATTGGCTCATCGGTTGGAGGCCGAGCAGCAGTTCGATTGTGCGCAACATCGAGCTTGTTGTGTACAGCGTGCTGTCGACGATACCTCGACGGCAGTACGGGCTGGCGACCAGACCGACCGTCCGTCGGGCGTCAACGTGGTCCGGCCCGTCCTGGGCATCATCTTCAATGACGAAGATCGCCACCTCGGGCCAGTACTTGCTGTGGCTTACGCGGTCGACGATCATCCCGAGACCGTAATCGTTGCTGGCAACGCAGGCCCGCGGCGTTGGCAGATCCGGACTGGTCCCGTACGTGTGGTCCTCCGGGAGCGCCATCACAATGAAGTTGGGCAATCGTTTGATCGGATCAGGGCTGTCATAGTTCTTCTCGTACTCGTCAAACTCGCGGATGAACTCCGCCGCGTTCTCGTAATCGCGTGCATCCCAGCACAAGTAATGCGGTGCGATATGACCGTGCAAGGTACTTATGACCGGGACGATAGGTTCCATAACCCCGCCTTCACCCATCGGTGAGCCAAGCGAGTTGGCGGGCCGCTGGGTCCAGTGGGGCTTGCCCTCTTTCGCCCGCTCGGCGAACTCGCCATAGCTGCGGTACGTGAGCCCTTTCCTGAAACACTGATCCCAGATGTACCCGGAATGTGGCATCGTGGCCATCGAGATGGGTGCGTCGCTTCGTCCTGCGTATGTCGCCGGCCAGTACTTCTCCGTGAAATCCGTGGCGTACGCTGCGTTCGACCACTGATGGCCGTCCCAGCTCACCTCAGCGTCGCAGTAAAGGTTGTCGAACAGAACGAACTGCTCTGCGATCGCGTGATGGTTAGGGGTTATGTTTCGCCCGAAGATTGCCAGTCCCGGATCGCCGTTCCCCTGCGGCAAGTCGCCAAATATCTGATCGTACGTGCGGTTCTCTTTGATGATATAGATGACGTGCGTGATCGGTGACCCTTGCCCCACCTTGCTCGGTATTACTGAAGGACCGGTTGTCGCAGGTCTCGCCGCTGCGAGCATATCGTCGTTGTACGGGCAGTTCATGTACGCCTGTTTCGTCAGGGTCCGCAACCTCCAACGATATCGAAGTATGTCCACGATATTGATTGCACCTTTCATCAACGATTTGACGGTGTGCGAAGCGTCTGTGGCGAGTCTCTTGGGGCTGTTGGGTCCTAAAGGAGTCGCCTGGGAGACGATTCCTTTGCTATTGCCGATGTAGAGTTTCTTGCCCTTGGGTTCCACCGCCACAGCGGATGGGTACCATCCGGCAGGCAGAAACCCGAGCACCGTGCTTTCGCCCGGCTCCGCAACATCCACAACACAGACATTGTTGTTATCGGCATTGGCGACGTAGAGGGTTCTCTCGGAGGGGTCGAACGCCAGCGCGTTCGGGGTAGACCCTTCCGGCGCTCGCGGGTAGAGGGAGGTCACGATCGTCTCGACCGGCTGCTCCGTGGAAGTGTCAAGTACCACGACAGTGTTGTCGTTCGAGCAACAGACGAACAGACGGCCGTCTCTGCTGAGTGCGATATCGTTCGGATTATCGCCGACGCCTATGGTCGCTGTCACCTGTGACGTTTCCGTATCGATGACGGTCACGGTGTCGCTGCCCCAGTTGGAGCTGTACAGGGTCTTTCCGTCAGGGCTGACCACCAGGTCGTACGGGTTCTGTTCCGTAGGGATGCGCCCGACCACCGTTAGAGTAGCGGTGTCAAACACGACCACGTGATCTGCTGTACGATTCGCGGCGAAGAGCAGATCCTTTACGGGATGGTGTGCGAGTCCCGACCAGAACACCCGTTCCGGGGGTGTTTCATCCAACAAGTTAGCCAGCGGTTCCTCAGTGAGGCGACCGTTCTCGTAGCCGAACACGTATACCGGTGCGCGGATACCCTCCTTAGAGCTGTTGTTGCCGCCGGAGACATAGAGCTTGGTCCCGTCGGGATGCCAGGCCAGCCCAAACCACGCCGTTGGCACCGGAATTCGCTGGGCCGTCTCATCCGTCTCGACATCAATGACCACCAATCCGTGCGGGTTATAGCCGCACGTCAAGGCGACCACAACTCGACCGTCCGGCGACGGCAATAGGTTCAGCAGAAGATCCTCAGTAGGAATCGTCTTGCCAACCGGCGTAAGCCGCCATCCGTTGGGAAGCAAATAGCCGTCGGCAGTCGGTCCAGGCCAGTCGGCCGCATTCGATCCGGTCGTTGAAACGATTATCGCAATTGCAAGAACACCGGCACATCTTCGAAGTAGCATCATTCTTCCTCCTTGTCCACGAGAAGCGATCCGAAAAGGCTCAGTAGGCCTTCCGAACGCTTCACACCCGTACTATAGTAGGGATTGCACCGCAACGGCAAGTGGCACGTTGCACGGTTGCCGAGGTGAGGCAAAGCGTCACTTACCGGTGCGAAGACCATGCTCAGAAGCCGTCGAACGGTTTACCGTAGCGCCCAAGTATGCGGCTGCTATCCTCGGTGAACGGGAACCGCCCGCAGGGATAGTGAAGAAACTCGATGTGTCCGTCGAGGTAGAGGACGTTGCCGCCCGCCGGTATATGGGAGAAATCGATGGTCTTCGTCGAGACGTGGTCCCACATGACGGGCAGGTCGCTCGCGGCGACCGTGCCACGTGCCGGGTGGTTGATGTCCGATACCAGGAAACGCTCGATGCCCTCGCGCAACCGGTAAAGGGTGCTGCCGCCACCTGCCTGCGAGCCGGGCCACGTCGTCGAGAAATCGTAGTCGTCGTCGCTTGCCTGCCCGGGGACTGTGTGACGTGAGGGTTGGAAGTTCTCTCGCGCGAGTTCGCCCCACGGCGTGGAACCGTTGTATTCGTCTTCTTCCCATCGGCCGTTCGGACCGCTCCCACGTTGGCCCAGTTTGCCGTCCCCGATGATATTCCTGTCGTCGAGTATCACCCACCCGGTGTAATGATAGGGTTCCTGTCCGATCTCCTCGGGCTCGATGGTTCCGTCACCGTCACCTTTCCCCTCGTCGTACCGCTCGAGCGGGCCGCGCGACGCACCCCAGGAGGGACACCATACGACATTGTAGTCGTCAAGATACTCGGGGATCATCGCCCGACCGTTAAACATCATCTCAACACTTAGGTCGCCAAAGACATTGTACACCTGCCGGTGCGGGCATCTTCCTCCGTGTTCGCTCGCGTACATCAACAACGAAAGGCCCAACTGTCTCAGATTGCTGGCGCACGACGCACGGCGAGCTGCTTCGCGCGCACGCGCCAATGCAGGCAACAATATGCCCGCAAGGATGCCAATAATCGCGATGACAACAAGTAACTCGATGAGCGTGAATCCCTTATGTGTGCGGTTCATGCCCAAGCTTCTTGCCTCACGTGGTACAGAAGGACACCTTCTACCGAGAGTGTATGCCGCAACGTCTGCGGGATGTGATGATACATGTCACGTCCGTGGTTTGTCCAGGCGGACCGTAACAGCCAGACAATCGTTGACAGAATGCGTATCGGCAAGTATACTATCTGCAAACTAGCCCGCGGAGGAAGTGGAACATTGGATATCGTGGCCCCGTCATGTGGCCGTTTGCACGTTTTGACCTTGGTTGAGGGACCTGATGGGATTAGCTCATGCTAACGCCTGCCATCTTGCTCAGCCTTGTGGTCTCTGCAACGGCTCCCTCCGGACAGATTGCCTTCGTCTCCGGTACCGAACAAGAGGACCTTTGCGTATGCGTGGCTGACGTGGCCACAGGTGCAATAAACCGCGTGGGCCGCGGGCGGCGTGACAACAATCCGGTGTGGTCGCCGGCCGGGGATTCTCTCGCGTTCGTCTCGGAAGTGGAAGGCGGCAACAGTGTGTACATCGTGGGCGCCGACGGGTCTGGTTTGAAGGAGATAGAACACAAACAACCATGGCACGACTCGCCACGGTGGTCTCCGGACGGGAAGCGGTTGGCGTATTCGGACGGATCGCACGTTGTGGTCTATGACGTCTCGGGCGGGATGGAGGAGGAATGGGGGGCGGGATTGTCTGGTTTTCTGCGACCCGTCTGGGCGGGCAACCGTTCGCTCTACGCGCTCCGCGTGAGTGAAGATGACGGTTCGCTCGCCACCGAGATGTATGCCGTCAGCAAACACGCTGCAATACCGGTGCCTGCAACGGCCGTACCGTTCGAGGGTCCGTCGGTAGCGTGGGCGGTCGAGCCGAGGCCCGCAGGTCGAGCCATTGCTTTTGAAGCAAACGACGGGTCGGATAGAGAAGTTGTCGTATTCTCCTATACAGATGGCGCCCGCGACATCAGCAACCATCCGACGGCCGATTGGAACCCGGTCTGGCGACCGGACGGCAAAATGATCGTGTTCGAGTCGTTTCGCGGCGGACGCCGGGGAGTTTACGCTGTTGACCCGGACACGCGCCGCGTGTTCCCAATAGCGGCGGCACACGATTCGGACAACTGGGCGCCTTCGTGGTCTCCCGACGGGCAGTGGATTGCTTTTGTGTCGAACCGTACGGGCGACCCTGAACTCTTCATTACCGACACGCATGGAACACGTGTGCGACGGATAACCAACCACGTTGGCCCCGATTTCATGCCCGTTTGGAATCCCAGGGTGACAAAATGAAACGCCTGCAGGTGCTGCTGTTTGCATTGTTGTCCACGACCGCCTTGGCCCGCGGGCCCGACGGGACGCTTGCGCTGATCCAAACACCAAACAACGGCATACCAGTCATCGTCAAACCCGGCACGCGGTTCGAGGCTCTCGTGACGGAAAAGACCACGTCACTGAAGCTTGAAGGCCCGAAGACGATCCCCTTGGATGCAACGTGGACGCCACTGCCGGGCGGCAAGATGAGGGCCACGTGCACGGTTCCTGCCGACGCGCCGATCGGGACGTATGCGCTCGAAGCGGTTGCCGGCGACCGGACGGACAGCAACAGCCGGTCGGTCTTTGTCCGTGAGTCGTTCCCGAAGACCTACGTGGTCGCGCATCCGACTGATACACATATCGGTTCGAACCGCAACCCCCGGAAGTCCGACGCGATATTCTCAGATGTCATCACTGCCGTGAACGGATCGGATGCCGCGTTTGTCGTGATCACAGGCGACCTGACGGAGAACGGCAACGCGGACCAGTTCCGAAGCTTCCTGAAGGCGCTTGACAGATGCAGGCTGCCAACGTATGTGTGCGCAGGCAACCACGACCGTCAGGGGCTCAATTACGAACAGTTCTTCGGTCCCGATACCTACATGTTCTGGTTTGGTGAGGACGGGTACATTTCATTCGACACGAAGGACCGCAGTTTCGCATCTGAATGGGGCGAACAGGACGCACACCTCCAAGTGTTTCGGCGCACGCTCGATCACGCGCGCTGGGTCGTCGGGTTCTCGCACCGCTACGAAATTGGCCAGGGCATGCGCAGCCAGCTCATCCTGTTCGTCGACAATCCACTCGACTACCTCATCTTCGGCCATTGGCACCGTGACAGTGAGGACGTTGTCCCGTGGGGCACAACTCCGTACACGGCGACCGCCGCCGCCATCAACGGTACCATGCGCTACTTCGTCGTTTCCCCTCGCGGCGTACGATCGCGCAGATCGGAGCGAGTCGCGAAGATAAGGGAGCGCTGACTCCATACCGCTGGGCAGGGAAGTAAGCGCATATTGCTCGCTCATATTCGGCGCATATACGGGTGCGACCGTCTCGGGCCCTTCCTCAAGTTTTCTTGTTTCCTGCCGATATAGTAAGCGAACGAGCATCGTGTGGTGGTGTGGTGGTGGTATCAACGAATGAAGCACGCCCGTGTTGTATCATCGGGCGCCCATGGAGGGTCTCGAAATGGGAGCACGAATCATTCCCATGTCGGCCTGGGTTCCCCAGTCGGCACAAGCATTCTCAAACATTCCATCCGGCACGTCGGACGGAGCTACGGCACAGCCAACGTTCCCAGAGGGCGGAGTGGACAGCCTGTCACTCTCTTTCGAGAGCAGACAAGCTGCTGCGGCCATGATGAGCCTGTCGTTGGCTCAATCGGCCGCCTTGCTCGAGCCCGAAACTCCGGGTACGGCGGCTCTTGCCGGCGCGACAGTGCCGGTCGAGTCGCCATCGGGTTCCGCGCAAGCCGGGGCCCAGCTCAGCTTCGCGTTTGAACAGGAGATCCGGACCTCACAACTGGTGCGGTTTCAACAGCAGGTTGCCGACACCGCGTCCAACGTAACCCGGAGCCAGGCGTCGCTTTTTACGTCTGTCAGCCAGCGGGTGAGCATGCGGTTCTCTGCGAGCGGGTCGTTGTCCGGCTCCGTGCTGGCGGGCTTCAACAAAGCGGTGGAACGGCTCAACTCCCTCGATCCGGAGATGCTCCGCGACTTTCTGCTGCTTGTCCAGGATTTCCTCGGCCTGTCGGACGGCGAGACAAACGGCTTCCTCGAGCTGATCGAAGAGTTCTTCGGCGACTCGTTCGATCTGTTCAAGGAAACGCTCGAACAGTTTCTCGGCGAGATGCAGTCGCTGTTTGATGCGACAACCGCGCAGGGCAGGGGTAGGGGAGCGACGGCATCGGCTACGCGCGAGTTCTTCTTCGAGCTAGAGGTAACGGTCTCGGCCAGGGTCGGGGTTTCTGTCTCGGAGCAGGTCCACTCGTCCGACCCTGTCGTTGTGGACCTCGACGGCGACGGTATCGAGCTCACGTCGTATCAGGAGGGCGTTCATTTCGACATCGCCGGCACGGGACAGGCTGTGAGGACGGCGTTCGTCACGGGAGGCGACGCGTTTCTGGCCTTTGACCGGAACGGGAACGGGGTGATCGACGATGGTCGCGAGTTGTTCGGCGATCAAAACGGCGCCGCAAACGGGTTCGAGGAACTGCGCAGCTACGACTCGAACGGTGACGGCAGAATCGACAGCGCCGATCCGGTCTACGAACAACTCCTGCTTTTCCGCGACGACAACCTGGACGGCGTCTCTCAGCGGTCCGAACTGTTCTCGCTGAGCAGCGCCGGGATAGTGTCCATGAACCTGGACTATGCTCAGACCGATCTCGCGGCAGCGGGCGGGAACAGGATCGCGCAGATCGGAGCCTTCACATGGGCGGACGGTTCGTCCGGCAGAATGGCCGACGCGCTTCTGAACTACGTGGCGTGATTCGCGGCGCCGAGTCTACTCGAGCAATGTGATCGGCGAGCCCGTCTTGACCGAGCGGTACGCTTCCTCGGTGATGAGCGCAACCCAGACTGCCGTCTCCGGTTCTATCTCGAGCTTCGTCTCCAACATCACGGACTCGACGAAGTTCTCGGCAGGACTCGACGTCTGTTCAGGCAGCAGCAAATCGACCTCCTTGCCGCTCGTCGCCAGATGAACGAACTCGCCCTGCCTGAAGATGAATGAGCCTCTGCTGCCGGTTATCGTCAGGTCTTCGCCGAACGGTATGGACGTGTTTCCAATGATGGCGATGTCGCCTATCGCTCCGTTATGGAACTTGAGCGAGAGTGCAGTGTTGACGTCCACGAGTTGGTCGAAACACTCCATGCGCGCGAAGACTTCCACGGGCCTCAGGCCCGTCGTCCACAAGATGATGTCGAGTACGTGGCTCCCTGAATCCATCAGCTCGCCGCCGCCGGCGAGGTTCGGGTCCATGCGCCACGTGCCCAGGACCGCTCCGTACCAGTTCTGGCACAGGAGCGCCGAAACGTAGTGGACTTCGCCCAGCTCGCCCGCGTCGATCACCTCTTTCATGTACCTGTAGACGGGTGAGAAATGCCGTTGGTAGGACACTGCAAGCACACGGTTGAGCTTCCTGGCCGTTGCGATAAGCTCGCGGGCGTGTTTCGATCGACAGACCATGGGCTTTTCCGAGAGCACGTGCAGGTCTTGTTCGAGACACCGTTTGATTTGCTCGTAATGCAGGGTGTGAGGAGTGAGAATGAGGGCAGCGTCCAGGTCGACTTTCGCAAGCATCTCGTCGAGAGACTCGAACATCTCGACCGACCCGGCAACCTTTCGTCCCTCCTCGATAAGCGCTCGAATTGATTCGTCTCTTGCGGCGGCCTCCTCGATCGCCGGATGGTTCAGCGTGCTGAAACGCTCGCGAGTCTGACCGTCAGGGTCGCACGCTGCCACCACACGCGCCTCCGGCACCGCTATAAGGTCGCGCAGGTGCTGGAGCGCGATACCGCCGCAACCCACAAACCCTATCCTTAACCTCGACATCTCTGCCTCCTCCTGCAACGTATACTGGCGCCAGTTCGGAATCGTTTTCTACCGCAAGGTAGCATCATTCCAAGGGCCGCGTCAAGCCCTGCCGGAACCATGTTGGCGATTTGCAGGGATACAGCTAGTCTGATATAATTCGAAGCACTTTCATCGGGAAAACAATCGTGACAGCGGGGGTAGACGGTCGAGGGATTTGCCCCAGCCGTGCTCGTTTCGCAACGAGGACAGACTTCTTCGATTGCGCCGGGCGGGGCCGAAAGAAACCGTCTCGCACTCTGAGAGTATGGAAAAAGAAGATCTCCGGGACGCTCAACGGGAAGGTATCAAGTCGGGAACAAGAGCAATCCGCAGCCGCGTGGGCGGGATTGCCGAGGTGTTTCTGAAGTGTGTCCTTATTCCAGCCATCATCGTTCTGGTCATATATTCGCCTCGCTACAAAGAAGGACCTATCCTCTCTTTCGATGAGGGGAATTATTTGGGTTCAGTGGAAGCCGTGCTGGATGGCAAAACGCTGTACAGCGAGGCGTACACGTTCTACGGCCCCATTCTCATCCGCGGTGTGGCGTTATGCATGAAGCTGTTCGGCGTCACTATCGCCACGTATCGCGCGACGTTCCTCGCGGGAAACATAGCGGTGCTGCTGCTTAGCTACGTCTTGCTGCTGTTTGCCGTGAGGAGGAGCGCGTTCGCGTTTCTGGGCGGATGGATGATAGCCTTCGTCAGCGAAGCTACGCCATGGTATGCCCGTTACGGTGGGGTCCGCTTCTGCGGTCCTCTGCTGGGCGTGCTGTGTTTCTGTGCGTACTTTCGCGACAGAAAACGGGCCTGGTTGGTTTGTCTGGCGGGCTTTCTGAGTGCGCTATTTATCGCAGTGGCTCCCGATATGTTGTACCTGGCGATAGTAACCGGCGCAGTTGGTCTTACGATAGCAGCGGTCCGGAACGGTCGTTTGCAGCTGTCGCACCTGCTGAGGACAACCTTGTTGTATGGAGCGGGCTTTGCGGTGCCGCTAGTGGTACTGGTGGTCTGGCTCGTGATGAAAGGAGCGCTTATACCGTACCTGCAGACAAGCTTCTACGACGTACCGTTCCTGGTGGCCAAGCACTACCCGATGGGAGGAGTGTTCCAGCTGCCGCCGGCTTCCTTGTCTTTGTTGGCGTGGCGCACTTTTGCCCTCACACGAGCCTGTCTGGTGTACGTCATGCTTGCCGGTTACGGATGCGCGATCTGCTATTTCGTGGCAAGATGGAGACGGCATCACGAACTAGACGTCCGCGATTCGTGCCTTGCGATGGCGATGGCGGTAGGCATACCTCTGTTCCACACCGCGTTCACGCGATTGGAAGGCATTCAGCTCTTCTGGGCGGTACCGCCGGCTGTTATTGTGCTCACCGGTCTCTGGGAACGTCTGTACGAGTGGATGAGGTCTTGTGCCCGGCGACTGATCACCCAGCCCGAAACTCGTTCCCGTCGCGCGGCGGCCTTGCTGGCAGTAGCGCTGCTTGCATTGACGGGCTCGCTTCTGTGGGTGACCCAATACACCGTTCGCAAGAGGAAGGCTGTCACCCTTTTACAGAACTACCGGGTGGCGCCGCTTCCGCCACGACTGCGTTGTGTGCCGCTCGATCTCGATCGCGCGGGAATTCTTGTACCGGAAAACCAGTCGAAGCAGATAAAGAGCGTGGTCGAGTACATAACGGCACACACGAAGCCAGGGGAACCTGTCTTTTTACTTCCTCACGAGGGCGTGCTGCATTTTCTTTCCGACCGGCCTCCACCGACACGGTTCAGCACAGCGATGTTCACGGAGTTTAGACCGGCGTACGTCTCGGAGGCGCTCGAGGATCTCGAGAAGAACCCGCCGCGGCTAGCGGTCTATGTCGATGACAAGTCTGTCGAGAAGTACATCGACGTGCCACTCGAAGAACGAATCGGTCCGCTTCTCGACTATGTAAGGACGCATTACACTGAGGTCGACGCGATCGGCGATACTCACTTCTATCTCAGAAACGACGGGGCTGACGGCTGAGATCGCTCCGGGACGAAAAGGAACTGCCATCTGGGATCTTGCGGCAGTGCGGAAGAACGAGGAGAGCTAGGTGCCGCGTGACGCTGCTGAGAACGCCTCGATAAGCGCGACTCTTGTCTTCCCGCCCGGTTTCGAACCCGTAGCTGCGTCAAGAACCTTGATGTCCAGGAACCCCAGGCGCCGTTCATAGTAGTATACCCAGAACGGATAGTGAAGCACGTCCACACTGATGACCGCCCCTGGAACAGGCTTCTGGCCGCGGCTGCGCTGCCGCATGATGGTGGCGAGCAGCTCTTTCTGGCCAATCCGACCGGCTTCCTCCTCGGTCAGCCTGGGCGGAAACGTCTCGCCATCGACCTCGCCGTCGACGATATCGGCGTGCATTTGAAAGATGGCGAACGCTCCCGAGTAGGCTTCAACGGAAACGGTTATCTGGCTTTCCCCGCGAGACGAGCTGACCTTGATGGGGATAATGTAGTACGGCAGCCAGGCCAGCTCTGCAAAGGGGAGCCGGCGGTCGCGGCTGCCTGCATTGCTTCGTGTGGAATAATGTCGTCCCAGGAGTCCCCACAGGTTCGCGAGACGGCGTCGTTCAAAGGTCCTTAACGCTGCGTTGTGGTCTATACGCGGCTCGATGTACTTCATTGCCGGGTTGCCCGGGCAACTACGATACCTTCTTGGCGGTTATCCGTCCCCACACGATCATCCCGACACCGATGCCGAGCAGCACCGCGCCCGCCACAGCATTTACCCCCATTGCCCGAACACTGTCTGCCCAAAACGTGCCGATCAGCACCAGAACCGAAAGGAAACTGATAAAGAGTCCGAGGGCCGTTAGCGTTTCGGCGTCACGTTTGGTGTGATGAATGTGTGGCTCTTGGTTTTGCTGTTCGTTTTCGCCGGTCACTACTGATCTCCCGTTCGAGGCAGGCCCGCCTGCGTTCGCTAGAAATAGATGTACACAATCACATGAGGCAGCATCGAGACAACGGTCCAGAACCGCAGGTCATGCCAGATCTTCTTGCTCGGCGCCTCTACGTTGACATACGCGCGCTTCAACCCCACAAAAACCCACACCATGGTGCCTATGAAAAAGCCCACGGCGACAATCCGCGCCCACGGCATGTAGACGCCCGTCAAGACGTTGTTGATCGGGTCAAAAACGAGATGAAGCAGCTTTTCCATCACGATACCCTTTCATGCAACACCCGCTGGATCTCGCCGTCTTTCATGACTTGGCCCCAAACCAATCCGCGAATCTTCTCATCGGGCTCCGGCGGCGTGAGCAGGCTGACCACGACTGTGACGACGCACGAGAACACGAATGACCACCACGCGACAAACAGGAACGGGTCGTCGGATGGAAACAGTCCTTCGACATTGTTGAGTACGGTGGTGAAGATGACTCCGAGTACCAACCCGGCGAGACCGCCCCAGCGCGTTGCCCTGCGCCACACGATGCCGAGCAGCAGTATGGCCAGGGTCGGGCCCTGGAACATGGACAGCGCTGTCTGAATGAAGACGTAAAGGCCCTCGGCCCGCCCCACGACGGGCGCCAGCAGTCCGGCCAGGACAATAAACGCAACGGTGAATATGCGTCCCACTCTCAGTGCGTGCCGCTCGCTAAGCCGCCGGCCTGTTATGAGTTGGAAGAACCGGCCGTAGATGTCCGTCGTCCAGATGGTGGAAGAAGAGTTCAAGTTCGAGTCCACACTCGACATCAAGGCCGCAAACAGCGCCACAAACATCAGGCCTTTCAACCCCGGCGGCAGAAGCAACCGGATCATCGCCGGCACGGCACGGTCCCCGTCTGCGAGATTGGGTATCAACGCGACCGCGCACAGGCCCGGTACGGCGACCATGAGCGGGATAAACGATTTGAGGAAGCCGCCGAAGAGCATGCCGCCTTTGGCATCCCATTCCGACCGTGCGCCGAGAGTCCGCTGCACAATAGCCTGGTTGCCGCTCATATAGGCAATCGCCAGTACGATACCCAACCCAAACACGATACCGGTCCAGGGATAGGGCTTATCGGTATCGTGGGGCAACAGAATCTCGAAGTGGCTCTCATACGTGCGAAGATTCATATCTACTTGTTCGCTGTCCCCGCTGAGCTCCGCAAACGCTTCCGTCAGTAGTCCCTTTGCCTTTGTTCTGACTTTCGCCACGTCTTCGGCCTGCGTTTCCGGTATCTCGACGGACTCGAGCTGGACGAAGAACCGATTGGGATTGTCAGTCTTCTTGTCAACGACACGCGTAACACCGAGAACGTTGAACCCGGCTTCTGTTATCGAATCATGTAACGCGTCATCGCTGATCCGCTCTTCGGTTTCAAACGCGACGACCATTCTCGGCTGAGTGTTTGCCACCGTTTCCTGCAACTGACCAAGGCCGCCGACTTGCCACATGCTCAGAACGAGCAATGCTATGCCGCCCACAAACATAATGATCAGCTGGACAACATCCACCATGACGACCGCTGACAGACCGCCCGAGAACGTGTACACGCCCGTAATAAACACCATCAGCCAGATTACTACGTTAGGGTCCCAGCCCAAAATCGTGTTCATCAACTGGTCGCCCGTCACCCAGAGCATCAGGGACAGCATCGTAAGCAGAAAAATGCCCCAGATCATTGCGTGGATGACTTGCACAGCAGCGTTGTAACGCCTGCCGAGAAACTCGGGAATGGTGTACACCCCGGAACGCCAATAATACGGTATGAAAATAAAGGCGGCGAAGACCATCGCCGGCATCGAACCTATCCAATCGAAATTGGCCACGGCGATGCCGTCCGTATACGCACTGCCCGCGACAGCAACGAAATCCATTGCCCCGATGTCGCTTACGACGATCGACATGCCGATCGCCCAGAACGGCAGCGCGCGACTCGCCTGGAAAAAGTCACCCGCTGACTTGACGTACTTGCCGAAGAACGTGCCGAGAACGAACACGCCGGCCATGTACATCAGGACGATAGTGATGTCTATCCCGGCGAGTCCTTGTACTGCGTCTTGCGTAACTCCCTCCATGACTGCTCCTCGCGGCGTGCCTCTTAACCCTATTCGTTGGACGCCAAATATCCAATCGAGCGAAACTGTAGCACGGGACCGGTCGAAAGTCAAGACGGCGAACGCGGAATGTCAAGACTCTTTAGAAATGTCCTCATGTGTGTTGTTTTTTTATCTCAAAGTAAGTAGTCGTCGTAGTAGAGGTTGTGGGATGCTCGATGAAAAGGAGGAACGACCAACACATCAACTGCGGGGCTCAAACCCGTGACCGCATATCATTCTGCGATTCGGTTGGCGAGCAGGGTTTCGAAGGCGTCGCGGTCTTTCCAGTTGAGGGCGACGTGCATCGTCTTCCCGTTGGGATCGGGCACGGTTTCTCCTTTGTCGTTGATGGTGATGGCGATGTCTTTCATCTCGCAGAACGACGTGTCGAAGACGAGGTAGACGGCGACGGTGTCGAACAGCGTCGAGCTTGCGACTATGGGTTTGTTCTTCTTCCTGGCGTCGCGTCGGCTCCAGACGCGGTAGTTCTCGATCAGGGCGACGGCGGCGGGTTTCTTGGAATCGCGCACGGCGGCGTAGCGGTCGCCCTTGAGCACGATAATCCCGCACGTGTCGAGCGGCGTGATGGTGATATCCCACGGTGCCGAGAAGACGGTCTTCGATGCGGCGGTGTCCCTTACCACATTGTATTCGGGCGCGCGGCCGGGAACGCCGCCGTACTTGAAGTTTACGCTTCCGGCCATGGAAACGAACCGTGCCTTCTCGGCTATAGCGGGTTCGCGCCGCAACGCTTCTGCGACGTTGGTGAGCGGCCCGATGGCGAGCAGTACCGTTTCGCCGGCGGACGAGCGTATCAGATCGATCATCGCCGCGATGCCGTCCTTGTGGACCGTGCCGGGATACGAGTCGAGATCGTAGTCTTTCGCCCATTCGTGCTGGCGTGGCTTCTTGTCGCCTGTCTTGACGCCGATGCCCACCGGCACGTCGGTGCGGCCGGCGCGTTCGAGATACTTCGCAGTCAGTTGAGCTTTCGCTTCGGTGTTGCCCGTGCCGGTGACAACGAGTTTCAAATCGAGTTCCGGGCTGCCGAGTATCATCGCCAACGCCCAGGTGTCGTCAATATCGTCGCCGATGTCCGTGTCCAGGATAACCGGGATCGGCGCAGAAGATTCGTTTTCAACAACCGTATCTGCCATTGCAACCACGCTCCATAACGTTACACCAAGACCTAGTACCGCCAGGGAAAGCACTGCTTTTGTGACTGACATTCGCAACCTCCCGGTAGTGCCGGCACTCATTGGAGTGCGGCGATGACTTCGCGCATGAACGCGGGCAGATCGCTCGGAACCCGCGACGTTATCAGGTTGTCGTGGCGTACTACTTCTGCGTCGGTATAGGTAGCGCCGGCGTTCAGGACGTCGTCCTTTATCGACGCGTAACATGTTGCCCGTTTGCCCTTGAGCACGCCGGCCGAGATGAGCACCTGCGGGCCGTGACAGATCGCCGCGACGACGTTGCCTTTGTCGAAGTTGGTTTTCACGATGGCGTTCATCTCGGGCACCATACGCATCTTGTCGGGCGCGCCGCCGCCGGGCACTATGACCGCGTCGAACTCCATCCTGTAGGCGTCGCCCGCGGCAAGATCGCTCGTGACCTCGTACCCGTGTTTGCTCGTGTAGACCTTGTTCGCCTCGACGCCGACAACGTTCACGTCCGCACCTTCCTCGCGCAGCCGCAGCAATGGGTACCACAGTTCCATGTCCTCGTAGTTGTTCTCGGCGAGTACTGCAACCTTCTTGCCTTCAAGACTCATAACCTTCTCCCTCGAGAGCGGTGATCGCTCGTCGCTGTTGGAACACTGAAATCCGTTCTGATTCTATCCCAACACCAACTCGTTTGCAAGAGGTTGCCGGGGCAGGTATGCCTCACGCTCGAAGCACGGAGCTTGTGTTACCCGTCCCTACGGGACGATGGGGTAGGGGAGCAGGTCGGAGAGCATTGCGGCTTCGGTTTCGACCTCGAGCCGGAATTTGGCACGGGTGTGCAGGTTCTCGACGAACTCGTTGCGTTCGTCAAGGTTGCGTTTGTTGGCGCCGGTGATCGCTCCGTAGATGTTGCCGATGTAAAACCCGCTTTCGATGAACGCGACTATCCCGCCGACGATGGGTATTCCGGCGCCGAAACTCTCGACAGCGGCCGCTATAAGAACCGCGTTTACCAGCAGCGTCAATCCTGCATCGAGTATCCGGCCGACGTAGACTTGTCCTGCGCCGGGGATCACGCCGGAGATGATCCCCGCGAGTGTGGGCGACTTCTTCGGC
>Ga0114922_10001454_pt1 | contig 22574 bp, 26 predicted proteins | sample AartaG_FD_100975 | JGI IMG/M metagenome (GOLD analysis project Ga0114922, IMG submission 100975) | Deep subsurface microbial communities from Aarhus Bay to uncover new lineages of life (NeLLi) - Aarhus_00045 metaG | ecosystem: Environmental > Aquatic > Marine > Oceanic > Sediment | place... | reverse complement strand
GGCTTCCTTTTAAAGAAGTAATAGCTGTTTGGTTTCCTCATTCTGGTAACTCCTTATGTTAGGTTAATGTCATTACTAACCATACCATTAGTGTTACCTATGTATCTCAGCCTCCGCACCTTCACAGAAAGACCCTAGTTCCGCTGTAGTTTCACCTGTGGAGGGAGTTTTTTCTCCCGCAGTGAGTATTAACCTTCTGCAATGCCTTCTATTTGTGGTGGGTTGGTGGTATAGTTGGATTAAGAGGCAAATTCGAACCAAGCTAACTAGTAGGGTGGACTTCGAGTTAAAAGAGCTTAACTTAGACTAGGTAAGCAACGGTAGCCATGATAAAGCAGGAAGGTAAAAGTCATGCAAGACTTCGAGGCTGAATTGACACAGATACAATCCATCCTATTTCAAGCTATCAAAGATCGCTTTCCGTGCAATCCTGAGTTAGTGGACAATTTTGCTGGTATGTTTCAGCTTCTTCAAAGGATTCATTTGCATGATGATAGACCTTCACGGGAACTTGGCCTTAGCTTCCTCACGGAGGCTCAAAGAGACCTGAAGAGTTGCGAGATATTACACAAAAAGAGATGGTACCCACACGCTGTCTACCACCTTCAACAGGCTGTTGAAAAGGCCACGAAGGGATATCTACTAGGATTAGGCTTCTACAAAGCAGGTGAACTGAGGGAATTGTTTGGCCATCTAACACCTCAGCTATTCATCAAGGCTTTATTCGATAAGACAGGGTTGACCAGTTGGGCGGAAACACTTACAAGTGAGGCTCTAAAAGGGAAGATAGGCAGAGCAAAAGAGACAATCAGTGAGGAGGAGAAGCAAATAGCGATTGTCCACGTCAGTCGAGCGGAAATAGACAGACTCTTGGCTCGTACTGAGCGACGCTGCGAGATGAGTAGCGAGTTGATTGAACATTTGACTTCGGAAATACGAAAATTAGTTGCGACAGAATTTCCCATACCATTACTGTGGCAAGCTATGCATTCGATGATGTACATATTTGCTTTTGCTGTAATCACTTTCCCACACGAAGCCTACACTAGGTATCCAGACGGGAAAATGATTCCATCTGACTACAACCGAGACCTCGGGGTAGTCAGCGCAACTAAGAAAATAGCCAAGGGCCTGAGGGCAGAAGTCAACGGGCTAAAGACCATAATTCGGCCATAGATTCAACGTGTCCCGTTTTTGCTAATGACTTACAACCACAATAAGGCCTCAAGCATCCTCAAATTTCACTGACCTTGCCTATCTACTTGACTTTCCTTGTCCCACTTTTATCTCTGATTTCCTCCCAAATTCAGGGCCTTGTCCCTAAATTTTGTTTAATTTTGGCCGAAAAAATCCTTTAGATTCCTAAGAGGCTATCCTAGAATTTAAGCATGGTAAATAAGATAAGGGTAAGAGAAGAGGAGGAAGCCATGCTAGCGGCTAAGTCTAGCCAACAGGTCGACAACAAAACAAATCTGAAAGGAGAAACAGATCGAATGGCAAAAGCAACTAAAGGCAAAGCAAGAACAGGCTTTAGCTCGACTTGAAACCGAGACTCCACCTGAAGAGCCTCCAGCCGTCTCTCCACCTTTCACCGAGGAAGAGACTACAGACGAGGGAGAGGGCGATAAACCCTCTCCCAATTCTCCCAGTCGTATTGAAGACTTCGACGCTATTTATGGCGGTAAGGATTCCCGTGAAAACATGGAGAAGTTAGTGGCTCAGTCGCACTCGGAGGCAAAATGAGGCAAGGTTTATTAGATAAGATGCGTTCGAACAAACCGGAGGTCGTTGGTTCAAATCCAACCCCCGCTACCAAGAAATTTAAGAGGCAGACCAGGCTTGGCCTGCCTCTTTCGTTTACCTTGAGGAACCCCCATTATAACTCACAGCCAAACTAAGCCAACAAGATAGAAGGAAGTAAAACCAATGAAGAAGACACCTGAGTATCATAGAAAAGGAATTTCCATGACTATGAGGAAAAGACATTAAAAATATGCAGTACGAGATTGGTGCCAGGCTAATTAGCGTTAATTACAGAAGTAACCAAAAATCACCAAATCACCAGGGGAGATAAAAGTCGCCCCAAGTAACCTCACCCTCTGCTCACTTTTCTGACTTTCAGTCTTCGCCTACCTTGGGTTAGGCTCTTGCTTCCTAACTCCTTTCAGCTCCCACTTACTTGCCACTTCCCTCCCTCTCCATCCTCTCAGGTTCGATCACTTGGGACATTATTAATGTAGCACATCCACAAAAACTTGTCAAATTCCACCTGTACGGCGGACGCATGCAATTTTTATGCCTTGAAATTGCTACGGATTATCCCCCGAGCTACCACTTCAGTTCGTATGAGCCAAGTATAAAGTTTATGTTTTCCTGGAGGGCTGTGATTTCCCCCTGAGACAGAAGTGTTTCGTCCAGGTCAATCATTACCTTAGTTTCACCCGTTGGCGAGCCAATAATATGCGCACTGCCACACCGTTTTTGCTTCTCCTGTGTGTTAAACACCAAATTAACACGAGACTGCGTTGAACCACTGGGAAGGGAATATGTTTGTACCTTCGCCTCGTTAACTAAAATTCCCTCTTTTTGTGCCAAGTCCCGTATCTCGTCATGAAGCATCTCAGGGTTTACACCTCTGTAAGTTTTCTTTATCCGAACTGTCACTTTATCCTCCTTTGAGACATTATAACACCTTCCTCCTTCTATATTATTACAGTATTTATCTGATACAATCATCCTTGGCTAAGATGAAAAAGGAATTAATGCGAATCCTGGTATGCCCAGTATGTAAAGGACCTCTAGAACTCAATATAGATAAAGAGGATTGCGGCGAAGTTATCAGTGGCTTTCTATATTGTCCCAGTTGCCGACATTCATATCCCATTGAGAATTCAATCCCCAACCTGCTGCCTCCAACCGTGGATAAAACTCAAGGAGAATAAGCCACACCGCTCGTGGGGGATTCCCACACCTCGGTGCATGCTAGTGTTACAGGTAATTCGGAAAAACAGGGTTGAAGCTGATTATATATGGTGGCGGCAAGATTCTCACATGAAGGCTCTATCTTGTCAAATGGTGATACATCGTTGAGGCAGATATGATCAAACGAAGCCAGGACCTCCCTTAAGAGGCTCTTCATTCGAGCAAAATCGTATGCCAGGCCAGTTTCATCCAGTTCCATGGCATTTAAACGCAATATTACTTTAAAGCGATGGCCATGTAAATTTTCGCACTTACCCTGATAATTTCTCAGGTAGTGTGCAGCATCAAAATGCCCTTCCACAAATAATTGATACATCGAAACCTCCTAATTATATTTTTGCACTCCCCCACACCCTTCTACCCTACTGACTAACTCAACAACACTACTACCAAGTTCAGGGTGAACCAGTTCCGGGGCAATTTCGGATAGTGGTATCAGCACAAAAGCACGCTCCACCAACCGTGGGTGAGGGATAACCAAATCACTGCTTTTGATGATTTGCCTGTCATAAAAAAGTATATCTATATCGATAGGGCGTGGTGTATTCATTTGACTGCTGGGTACTCTGCCCATCTTATTTTCAATAACTTTAGCCAGATAGAGAAGTTCTCGCGGATTCAAGATGGTTGTAACTTTGCATACTAAATTAAGGAAACGTAGCTGCTCTTTACACCCTACCGGCTCGGTTTCATAAACAGATGAGGTTTTCTCCAAACTTAGCTCCCGGGATAGTAACGCTAAAGCCCAAACGAGATTTTTTTTCCGGTCTCCTAAATTCGAACCAAGACAAAGATAAGCGACAGACAATTTACTCTCCTGCTAAATCCTTTGACAATACAAAGATTATTCCTTTCCTCTACACAACACTGCTATTCCTGGCTCACTCCAGAGGGTAAACCAGGTGCCAGAGCCCTCCCCGACAAACAATCGTTTCTGTTTTGCCACTTTCATTCACTGTAAAACCTTCTCCCACCAGTTACCAATGTTCTTCACGGAATATGCCTCATCTGATGATTGCATCACTCACCTTACAAACACGAATCATCTCTTTGACATCATGGATACGGACAATATCGGCGCCATTGGCGACGCCAATAGCTACAGTAGCCATTGTTCCCTCCAAACTCTGCGCAGGAGGCAAATTAAGCACGCGGCCTATCATTGATTTGCGCGAGCAGGCTAGAAGAATAGGCCTACCTAATCCCTTGAGTTCCTCTAAGCGCCGTACAATTTCCAGATTCTGCTCTTGCGTTTTGCCAAAGCCAATCCCGGGGTCAATGATGATATTCTCCACAGGTACGCCAACAGCTAAAGCCTGCTGTATAGCTCTCTGCAAATCAGCCCTAACCACAGAAATAATATCAGGGAAGATAACGTCATGGTGTGGGGAAACGTCGCGCTGATTACTCATCAAAATAAGTGGTACATTTCTCTGAGCTGCTAACTCTGCCAGCCCCGGTTCCTGTTTTAGTCCCCAGATATCGTTTATCATGCTGGCACCGACATCTAAAGCCCCTCGGGCTATCTTCAGTTTGTAGGTATCGACGCTCAGCGGTAATGTTACCTCCTTCCTTAACTTTTCCAAAACAGGAATTAAGCGACCAAGTTCCTCATCAACTGGAATCGGCCTCGAGCCGGGACGAGTAGATTCGGCACCTATATCAAGTATATCCGCTCCTTCTCTGGCCATGCGCTTTGCCTGGTATACAACAGCTTCAACGTCGTCCAGTCCATCACCAGCGAATGAATCTGGAGAAAGATTTATAATCCCCATAATATAGGTTCGCTTGCCCCAGTGAAAAGTTGTCCTGCCACACTGAGTTTGACCAACTTCCTTTACTCTGTCATCATTGTGCTTAAGCATATCATTGATTATAACAAAGAAGGCTATTAAAATATCACCTCAGGCCAAGTGGGAAAAAGAGAAATGGGAATCGAGAAAGAGGTAGCTCAATTAAAAAAATTCAGAGAGGAAGCCAGTGCTGGGGGAGGGCTTAAATACATTGAGGCACAACATGCCAAGGGAAAATTAACCGCCAGGGAGCGACTAGATATTCTTTTCGATACAGGAACTTTTGAAGAAATCGACCCTTTTGTAACTCACCGCTGTACTGACTTTGGCATGGCGGAGCGGAAATTTCCTGGTGATTCAGTGGTCACTGGTTACGGCTGGATAAATAATCGACCCGTCTTTGCTTCTTCACAGGATTTTACTGTTTTCGGTGGCTCATTGTCAGAAGTAGCCTCTCAAAAGATTTGCAAGGTGATGGATCTAGCTGCCCAAAACGGCGCCCCTTTTATAGCCATATTGGATTCTGGAGGAGCTCGTATTCAGGAAGGTGCTGATAGCCTTGCTGGCTACGGTGAGATTTTCACGCGAAATACTCTCTATTCAGGAAACATTCCCCAAATTTCAGTGATAGTTGGCCCAACTGCCGGAGGCGCCGTCTATTCACCAGCTATTACTGACTTTGTCTTCATGGTTAAAGGCCTGGGACAAAGTTATATCACTGGCCCTGAAGTTGTCAAAGCAGTAACAGGGGAAGAAGTCAGCCTGGAGGAGCTAGGCGGAGCTATAGTGAACGCTACCAAAAGTGGCAACTGTCACTTCATGTACGAAACTGAGAAACAATGTTTTGAGCAGGTACGCAAGTTATTAAGCTTCCTCCCTCAAAACCATAAAGAAAAGCCACCCGCGGTAGATACCAACGATGATTCTAATCGCGTAAACGAAGAATTTCTCAGCATAGTTCCTGTTAACTCCACTCAGCCATATGATATGAAGAAAGTCATTACAAAGGCGGTGGACGATAGTGACTTCATGGAAGTTCAAGAGAAGTTTGCTCGCAATTTTATTGTTGGCTTTGCTCGCCTAGGTGGTCAAAGCGTAGGCATTCTAGCCCAGCAACCAATGTACATGGCCGGAGTTTTGGATATCGATGCTAGTGATAAAGCAGCCAGGTTCGTACGTGTTTGTGATTGTTTTAATATCCCACTAGTTACTTTTGTTGATGTTCCAGGATATATGCCAGGGATGGACCAGGAATTCAGAGGCATTATCAGACATGGAGCGAAGCTCCTTTTTGCCTACGCAGAGGCTACTGTGCCCAAGATAAGCATAATTATTCGCAAAGCTTATGGAGGAGCTTATATCGCTATGAGCAGCAAGAGCTTGCGAGGAGATATTAATTATGCCTGGCCTACAGCAGAAATTGCTGTGATGGGCCCTGAGGGGGCCATCAATGTTATCTACCGTAACGAAATCAAGAAATCGAAACAACCTGAGGAAACAAAACAGATGCTAATCCAGGAATACCGGAGTAAGTTTGCCAACCCTTATGTGGCAGCAGCTAGAGGTTATATCGATGATGTCATCGATCCTCGAGAAACACGCGCTAAGCTAATCAAAGCATTACAGATATTAAGAGACAAGGACAGCTGCAATCCACCTAAAAAACATGGTAATATTCCTCTCTGATAATCTCACCTAGTAAAAACTAAACTTGCGGGTAATGCAAGACAATTTGTTTACAGGAGGCAATATGAATTTAGCTGGCAACAAAAATGCGGTGAAAGTTACCGACCTCACCTTTCGTGATGGCCATCAGTCTTTGCTGGCTACTAGAGTGCGTACTAAGGATTTAGAAGCCATCGCTACAGAAATGGATAAAGCCGGCTTTTGGTCTATGGAAGTATGGGGAGGAGCTACCTTTGATGTTATGACTCGATTTCTGAACGAAGACCCATGGGAAAGAGTTCGTATTTTGAAAGAACTAATGCCTCATACAAAACTTCAAATGTTGCTCCGTGGGCAAAATCTTGTCGGCTACCGCAATTACGCCGATGATGTGGTCACTGCTTTCATTCACCATGCCGCTGATTGCGGCATAGATGTTTTCCGTGTTTTCGATGCTGTTAACGACGAGCGTAATTTTGAGACTGCATTTAAAGCTATCAAAGACTGCGGCAAGCATATACAGGGAGCATTGAGTTACTCTCTCACGCAACAGAAATTAGGCGGACCCGTCTACAATATTGATTATTATGTCAAAAAGGCTCTGGTAATTCAGGACATGGGAGCAGATAGCTTATGCATTAAGGATATGGCAGGGCTCCTCGCCCCAGATGATGCTTACAATTTAACAGAATTTCTAAAGCAATCTCTAAAAATACCTGTCTGCCTGCACAGCCATTTTACCAGCGGTATGGCATTTATGAGCCATTTAAAGGCTATTGAGGCTGGAGTGGATATAATTGATACTTGCATTGCCCCTTTCGCCCTACGCACTTCACACCCAGCAATAGAACCAATAGTACTAGCTCTTCACGGGACATCGCGGGATACAGGACTTAATTTAGAACAGCTTCTTAAACTAGGCGAGTGTTTTGAATCGATAGCCCCTAAATATCGCGACTTCTTAGATACAACAAAAATGTCGGTAATTGATACCGGGGTATTGTGGCATCATATTCCTGGTGGGATGTTTACTAACATGGTGAGTCAGCTAAAGGAAGCTGAAGCGCTGGACAGGTTGGCCGAAGTTTATACAGAACTTCCACGAACTCGTGAGGAACTGGGCTATCCCCCTCTGGTTACACCTACGAGCCAGATTGTTGGCACACAAGCGATCAGCAATGTTCTCTTTGGCAGATATAAAGTTATTTCTCAACAGGTTAAGGATTACGTTTATGGACTTTATGGTAAACCGCCAGCCTCTATCAACCCTAAAATTCAGAAAATCGTTCTTGAGGATTATGCAAGAGGGGAGACCCCGATCACTTGCCGGCCTGCTGATATACTGGAGCCAGAGCTAGCCAAAGCCAAAGAAGCAACTAAAGATATTGCTAGAGACATTGGGGATGTTCTTACCTATGCACTCTACCCCACTAGCGGAATGACATTCCTGAGATGGAAATATGGCCTGGAGGAAGCACCAGCGGAAACGAAAGCGAGAACCATGGAAGATGTAAGGCGTGAAGACCAGTTAATAGCTAAGGCTAAGGCCGGAGAGTTGGTTGATAAAGCAGAAGTGAAGACATCACCTCAAGGAGCAAGTAGCATAACCCTTAATGTCCTCATCGATGGCAAATACCATAAGGTAGATATCGGGCTTTCCAGTGGTTCTTCTTCCACTATGCCAGCATCAATAGCTGAACCCCAAGTCGAAGCGGAAGAAGAGAAAGATGGAGAGGCAAGCGGGTCTCCCCTGGCAGCACCAATGCCAGGCATAATTATACGTTATCTGGTTAAAGAAGGAGATAAGGTTATAGCAGGTGATGGTGTGGTTATTCTAGAAGCAATGAAGATGGAAAATGTCCTGCCTGCCCATGATGATGGCAAGGTCATGTCCATAAATTTTAAGCCTGGAGATAAAGTAAATACAAATGATGTGCTGGCAATAATAGTGTGACCATATGGCTAAAACTCTAGCGGAAAAAATCTTAACCAAAAAATCAAAGATCGATGCCAGTGCTGGAGATATTGTTGTTGCCAATGTAGATTTAGCTTTTATCCAGGACACTACTGGCCCCCTAACGATACGACAATTCGAGAAAATTAGCTTTCAGGGAATAGCTAAGCCACAGAACGCTGTGGTCTTCCTTGACCACGCTGCCCCTAGCCCTGCAAGACAATTTTCTAACGACCATGCGCTTCTGCGTCGCTTCGCCAGAGAAACAGGCTGCCGTGCCTACGAGGTAGGTGATGGAGTATGCCACCAGTTAGTAGCTGAATATTTCGCCAAACCTGGTGATATCATTGTCGGCTCTGATTCTCATACTGTTACCGCTGGTGCTTTAGGTGCTTTCGCTACTGGCATGGGCTCCAGCGATGTGGCAGCAGCTTTAGCCCTGGGGAAGACATGGTTTCGTGTTCCTGAAACTTTTCTCATCAACCTTAAAGGTACACTTCCAAAAGGAGTTTATGCCAAAGATCTGATTCTGTATCTCATAAATCAAATTGGAGCCGACGGTGCCACATACAAAGCGTTAGAGTTTTCCGGCGAAGCCTTAGCTCACATTACGGTGCCAGAACGCCTCACGATAGCTAATATGGCTGTAGAAGCCGGCGCTAAAGTTGGTTTGTTCCCCAGTGACGACGCAACTCAAAAATTCCTGACCACTCAAGGACGCAGCGACAGCTATAGCCCGCTTTATCCCGATGCTGACGCACACTATGAGCGATTTATATCTTTAAATTTGCTCGAGCTTGAGCCGATGGTATCCTTTCCCCACACCGTAGATAATGTTTACCCTGTCAGCAAGGCAAAGGGAATCAAAATCCAGCAGGTATTCATCGGTACTTGTACCAATGGACGCCTCGAAGATTTAGCTGTGTCTGCCCGCATTCTACAGGGCAAGAAAAGATCTCCTGGCACCAGATTACTTGTGGCACCGGCTTCGCGACAAGTGCTTACTCAAGCCATAGATAATGGTTATATTAAAACACTGATAGAAGCTGGGGCTATTATTCTGCCCCCGGGTTGTGCTGCCTGCCTTGGCCTCCACCAGGGAGTATTAGGAGACGGTGAAATTTGTCTTTCCACTGCCAACCGCAATTTCAAGGGGAGAATGGGCAATCCCAAAGCCATGATATATTTGGCCAGCCCGGCTACATCTGCTGCTTCAGCTATAAGAGGTGAGATTACTGACCCCAGGGAGATAATGTGACAGGGTGTTATCCACAAAATTTTCTCTCCTGACAGAAGAGAATTAAGATGAGGACAAAATGTCTGATATAATATTTAAAGGCAAAGCCATCAAACTGGGTGATAATATCTCTACGGACCACATCATTCCTGGCAGGTTTGCCCACTTAAGAAGCAACTTACCGGAGCTGGCTAAACATGCTCTGGAAGATGCTGACCCCACATTTATCTCCAGAGTAAAACCAGGCGATTTCCTGGTGGCTGGGAAAAATTTCGGGTTAGGCTCCAGCAGGGAGCATGCTCCTGTAGTAATTAAAATGGCAGGTATAAGCGCTATTTTAGTTGAATCAACAGCTCGTATTTTCTTTAGAAATGCTATAAATCAAGGAGTGCCTGTGTTGCTGTGTGACACTACTAAGATTAGTGATGGTGACAAACTAGAGATAGATTTAGCTCATAGCACAGTAGCTAACTTGGCTTCTGGGACCAGGCTGACTTGCAGCAAAGTTTCACCACTAATGTCTGCTATCCTCAGCGAAGGAGGGCTTATTCCCTATATACAGAAGCACAAGAATTTTGTTATAAAGAAAAACTCTGGAGAGGAGCCACGCGGAGGTGATTAGCGAAGCAAGGCAAGCTCAATTTCAGGATAAACATTATGAGACATGAAGTAACTTTCATTCCCGGCGACGGCATAGGCCCTGAAGTTGCCAGGGCAGCCCAGAGAACGTTGGAGGCTACGGGAGTCCAGTTTCAGTGGGATACTGCTATCATAGGTAGCCAGGCTCAGGATATGTTTGGCACACCCCTCCCTGAAAGTGCGCTGGAATCAATAAAGAGAAATAAAATCGCCATTAAAGGACCAGTGACCACGCCCATAGGCAGTGGCTTTAGAAGTGTCAATGTAGCTTTGCGCAAAAAATTAGACCTTTATGCTTGCCTACGCCCCTGCAAAACATATCCTGGCGTTCACACTCCCTACAAGAACGTGGATATAGTCGTGGTCAGGGAAAATACAGAAGACCTTTATTCCGGCATTGAATTCGCCAGGGGAGATCAGGAAACTGCGAAATTATTGGAATTAGTTGTTCATGCTACTGGAGAAAGGATAAAGAAAGACTCCGCAGTAAGTTTAAAGGTGATATCACAGACAGCAAGTGAGCAAATTACTAAATTTGCCTTCGAATATGCCAGGCAGAATGGCAGAAAGAAAGTAACGGCGATTCATAAGGCCAACATACTCAAATTCTCCGACGGGCTTTTCCTGGACACGGCTCGCGAAGTAGCTAAGAGTTACCCGGATATAGAATTTACTGACATGGTTCTGGATGCTACATGCATGCAATTAGTGAGAAGACCTCAGCAATTTGATGTTCTTGTCTTACCTAATTTCTATGGCGACATCATTTCTGATTTGTGCGCTGGGCTTATAGGTGGCTTAGGGCTGGCTCCAGGAGCTAATATAGGGGACGACATAGCTGTCTTCGAACCTACTCATGGAAGCGCTCCTAAGTACGCCGGGAAGAATCGAGCTAATCCTCTAGCAACAATGCTCTCCGGTGTAATGATGCTCCGCCATCTGGGCGAAAATAATAGCGCTAACAAGTTAGAGAAAGCCATAACGGATGTCATTGCAGAGGGTAAGAGCGTCACTTACGATTTGAAGCTTGATCGCAATGATAGCACTGCTGCAGAGACCAGCCAGGTTGCTGATGCCGTGATAGAGAAGCTGAGACAGGCTGAGAAATAACCTTATGCCATTCAGGCGTGAAAGAGTTACGTAAATAACATCTAAGTAGCCAATACTAACTGAACAGAAGCGACAGATAGATTCTCATAATTTTGCCAGATGTTTTTCAAAATCTTTTACTTTTGGCAGTTTTTTGCCTTTGCCTGGTTCAATTATATGCCCTTCTTTTTCCAAACATGCTGTTTGGGCTTCTACTCCTCCCGGGTATTTTCCATTGAGTTGCCCTCCGGATTTCAATGTCCGCCAGTAAGGAGTGATGTCTCTCTTTCCTTCTTCTGCTGCTTCATTCGCTGCATTAGCCGCGATCCAGGCAAAAATTCCAGTAGTCATAGGGCATCCAATCGTGGCTCCATGTTCTTGGGCAAGTTTGGCACGGATTTCATTTATTGTAGTAAGTTTACCCACGGGGATTTTTCTCATAATTTCGTCTACTTCTTTTGGTGCTGGGATAATAACTGTGCCTGTCCCCCATCTTTTACTCATTTTATCAGTGATTTTTTCTACCCTAGGCAAACCTTTGCTGTCTGCCAATTTCTCCTGCCACGACTTACGTGTTCTAAATTTACCGCTCATTTTTACCTCCTCTTATGTTAAATTTTTGCGTTCCTTGCACCAAAGAGGAAGACAAGCAGTGCTGCGATGCTTTTGGCATCGCAGATTTCTCCTGAAGCGATAAGCTGAGGTATTTGACTCACAGGAACACGGACAAGTTCTATACCCTGAGTATCCTCAGCTACGAGGCGGTTGGGCTCAAGGGCGGTAGCCAGGTAACAGTGTAAATATTCTGTGCCGTAGCCAGGGATAGAATAAAAACCGCCCAGCCTATCTATCTTCCTGGGCAAATAGCCAATTTCCTCCTGTAGCTCACGACGTACACAATCTTGAGGTTCTTCACCAGCATCTATGCCCCCGGCAGGTACTTCCAATAAGAATTTACCTACTGGATAACGAAACTGGCGGACTAAAAGCACATTATGCTGGTTATCAAGGACTACTACCGCTATACAAGCGCTATGTTCTACCACTTCTCGAGTAGCCCTTTTGCCGTTGGGTTTCTCTACAGTATCTACACATAAATTCACCACCCGACCGTGATAAATCTGCTGGCCAGTTAATTTTTTCTCCGGTAACATGACTCCTCTTTCAGAAATTACTTTGTCTTGCTTACCACCCTTGCCCTGCTCTTTTGTTATATAGGAGAGGGAAATTTAAGCCACAACGGTTTTCAGATGTGGTAAATAAGGGCTGATGCATCGCAGTTAGGAAACTTGAGGCAGTGATAGCAATCTCCCCATATCTTACGTGGCAATTCCATTTTATCAACCAAATGGAATCCCTGTTTCTCAAAAAAAGTTGGCCTGCGAGTAAGGCAATAAACAGTAGTTATACCTAACTCTTTAGCCTCATTAAGGCATGCCTGAATCAACAAAGAACCTATCCCTTGATGTTGGCCTTCTTCGATAGCAACCAGTGACCTTATTTCAGCCAAATCAACCCAGTTTATATGTAATGCAGCACAGGCAATAACTCGATCCCCTTCCCTGACTACAAAAAAATCTCTAATATTCTCATAAATCTCACTTAAGGCGCGGGGTAATATATCATCCTGGCTAACAAAGTGATTGATTAATCGCTGAATTGAGGTAGCATCGCTTGTTTTTGCTTTTTCAATTTTCATAATTGCTCCTTCCCTCTTAACTTACGCCTCAGCGAGCTATAGAAATATTTTGGCTGATGTGTTTTCAAGAAGCGTGCTACATAAGTGCTAAGCTTTACTCTGATGTTTTGTTCACTATAGATAGATATATCGACCTGGCCGTCAAGGCTAAGTATGCCCTTATCTCCAGCCACAACCTTTAAATCAACCACACTTTGTGAGGGCAAGACCAGAGTGTGGTTCAATCCGAGATGGCAGGATATTGGCTGAAGGATTATTTCCTTAGATTGGGGATGAAGAATCGGCCCGCCGGCTGCCAGCGAATATCCAGTACTGCCAGTAGCCGTAGCTATAATAACTCCGTCAGACCTATAAATGGCTAACATTCCGCCGTTAATTTCTGTTTTTACATTAATCAACCGAGCAGAAGTGCTTCGCACTACCACATCATTCAAGGCATAGAAATTTTCATCTCCAAGTCGAGCTTCAAGCATGGCTCTCTCCTCAATCCAACCAGCACCTTTAAGCAGGTCAGGTAATTTTGATACAGCTTCGTCAGCGCTTAGCTCAGTAATGAAACCTAACTTCCCTAAATTTATACCCAGTATGGGCACATTTGCGGGAGCTGAAATGTGAGCAGCATGAAGCATGGTGCCATCACCACCAACACTCAAGAGCAAATCTGAACCAGTTACCTGCTTTTTAGCTTTGTTTTCCTCCCATGCAGGGCATTGCCACGAAGAAACCCCCAGAGTAGATAGCGATTCCCCCAGCCTAGCAGCTACATCTCGGGCTTTTGCCAGTTCAGAGTTATACAGAATACCAACTTGCTGCATAAAGCTCATTTTAACATATCTCCAGCAGTAGCTCTCCAGAGAGCATATCAACAATACGGGAGGATTCTAGCCTCATCTTCACAATTACCCTTCCAGAATAAGTATTGCTTATCTTGCCAATAATAGATGCTTCTTTCCTATAGGTATTTTGCTTCTTTTGAGCCAACTGTAGATTTTCCATTCCAGCCATAATTAGCCTACGCTCTTATTTATTATCTGTCTATTTAAACCAACCCACGTCATCTAACGAAACAAGCTCGGGGGTAGATGATAAACTGCCCTGCGCACCTGTCTTCCGCAAAATAGTGATGCTCAAGTCGCTTCCATTTCTAAAACTAACCCTGCTCTTGCACGTTCGTGGCAATCGCAGTGGCTCGTTTCAAATCCAGCATGGAATTTACATTAAAAAAACTTAAATGCTGAGGGTCAAATTTCTGGTATTCCTCCTGCTCGACATACCTGACTCGCAAAATATCAAGTACCTGGCTTATCTTTAAATGATCTCGCTCCAATTCTGCTCTTACTGTATTTATACAGCTCCTAGAATAAATAGCGTGCAGGGGCTCAATCATCCCCTCTCCTGACCGAGGAATAACAACATCAAAGCCCTCGGACAACTCAATCATGTAACGCAGCAGCTCAACATTAAGAAAAGGCATATCGCAGGCACCCACAATACTATAAGGAAATTTGGAAGCAAGCAACCCTGTATATATGCCTGCAAGAGGGCCTTTGCCAGGGTAAATATCTACTACAACTTCTGCTTCACAAGCTACTGAAAGTCCGAGCTGTTCCTGAGATGTTACCACCAGAATCTGGTTGCTTATTGTTTTAAGCTTTTCGATAACACGTTCGAGCAGGCTCTTGCCGCAGATAGCCTCCACTGCTTTACATCTGCCTAGCCGCAGGCTTCTCCCACCAGCAAGGATAATTGATGTTATCATCCTCTGTACCTGCGGAAGCTATCGCTTAGGCTCGTATCCCGTGTAGTCACTCCCAATGATTCTTTCTTCATGAGAATAAATATTGAACCTGTGTTCTCTGGCAAATCCAATAAGAGTTATGCCATAGCGCTGTGCGCTCTCTATAGCCAGGCTGGTAACGGCTGAGGTGCTAGCCACTATAGGGATTCGGCTGTAGATTATCTTACTGATGGTTGATGCTGTCTGCCTGCATGATACTACCAATATACTTCTAGCAATATTTATATTCCTCTGGAGCGCAAGGCCAATGGCTTTATCCATAGCGCAATGCCTGCTTGTATCCTCAGCAAAGACTGAGTCACGCTTGTTAAGTATCCCTGCAACGTGGGTGCCCCCAGTTTTCACAAATAGAATACTGCGCTCATTGAGCCTCTCTACTGCCGCCCAGATATCAGCTACACTTATCTTTATTTCTGATTTAATTTCATCCAACTCTACATTGCTGCTATCAACAACAGCCTCAGTTCCAAGCCTCTCCCCCTGCGACCTAGTTTCTATATCCCTTATGTCAGATAAGCCGCATATCCCCTCAGAGACCAGATACCCCCGGACCATCTCCTCCAGGTAAGTTGGTAAACAATAAAATGTCCTGTAGTGCTTACCATTGAGTCTAAAGAGGACTTCAGCCTCCGAGGCAACTGTATCGATGTCAATTTCCCTATGTTGATTCGCTACTCTTTGTGTTTTAATCTTCGCTAATTCCGCCATTGCACATCTCCTGATGCTTGGGCTCCAGTTCCTTGTGAAACATTACTCCCAAGTAGCTCCACAGAGTCACCTCAAGAGCTATGGGGAGTACCCAGCCGCATCAATCAAATTCGCCATATATTCTACATCTTTCTATGAGATGTTGGCTAACTATGCCGAGGGGGCAAGATAGAGCAATGACTATAAGAGAAGCATCATAAAATCTCGAAACCCTATCAAAAACAACAATCCCATGAACTAAGGAAGCAATACGCTCCTGCTGCGGATCACCCCTGGAGAAGATTCAGTATCAAAGCTAAGCCCGATGCCCAGGCATTAACTGTATGAGATTAGCAGAGGACATTTCTATCGAGCCTTGGCAGCCTAAATCAGCATAGTTGACGAAATAGACAGAGTTTGCTAGTATAGAATTTGCCACTGACCTGTATAGCAGTGAGCTTAAAGCAAAGTTAAGCAGGAATTTCCGCTTGGATTGGCAACGACCGAGACGGCAAGGAGAGTTTAGTCTGGTAACCCTCTCGGCAATGCCGAAAGGGTTTTTTATTTATGATTATGCAAATAGCTCTAATTAGTACCCCTGAAATTGTTGGACCTGTAGCTAGCATCCCCACAGTCAAGGAGGCGAAGCAATGTTAACAATTGGATTTATTGGCGCCGGAACAGTAGGCACAGCACTAGCATTAAGCCTTCCTACAGAGAAATACAAAATGCTTGCTGTACATAGTCGTACGCCGAGCTCAGCACAAAGGTTAGCTCAATTAGTGCACGGCTGCCAATTCTGCCAAACGGCCCAAAAAGTAGCTGATGCTGCTGAGCTAGTCTTCATCACTACTCCCGACGATGTTATTTCTAAAGTAGCCAGCGAAGTTGACTGGCATAAAGGGCAGGGCGTCCTGCACTGCAGTGGCGCCCATTCCATTGATATTTTAGAGCCAGCGAGGCAATGCGGTGCTAATGTAGGCTCTATCCACCCATTACAAACCTTCGCCAGCATTAACGAGGCTGTAAAGAATCTGCCTGGTTCTACCTTCGCTTTAGAAGCTGACGAACCGCTGCTATCAAGATTAAAAGAATTAGCTTCCTCTTTAAGTGGCAGGTGTGTAGAACTTAAGCCAGGAGATAAAGTACTGTATCATACAGCGGCTGTCTTTGTATCTAACTACCTGGTGACCTTGGTCAAATTAGCCTTGGATCTATGGCAGGATTTTGGAGTGCCAGCAAAGGAGGCAACAGAGTCTTTGCTCCCATTGCTTAAGGGAACAGTCAACAATATTGAAAATATCGGCCTACCTAATTGCCTCACTGGACCCATAGCGCGTGGAGACCTGGGTACTATAGATAAACACTTGAATGCCCTTAAAGCTATGGGCTCTCCCCTACTCACTACATATCAGGAATTAGGACTTCAAACCATCTCCGTTGCTTTAGCCAAAGGAAAGATCGATGCGGATAGAGCTGAGGAATTAAAAGCCCTGCTTAAGGGGCAAGATAGAAAATAAGATAAAAACAGGAGGCACCAGAAATGCGAGTAACCATCAATGAATTAAAAGAGATGAAACAAAATAAGGAAAAAATACCCATGTTGACTGCCTACGATTACATAACAGCCAAGCTAGTAGATGAAGTCGGCGTGCCCTTAATACTGGTTGGCGATAGCCTTGGCATGGTAATGCTTGGATATGACTCAACCATACCAGTAACCATTAATGAAATGCTTCACCACACGAAAGCTGTAGTCAGAGGTACCAAGAAAGCCCTGGTAATAGGCGACATGCCATTTATGACTTATCATAAGAGTATTTCTGACGCCTTGCATAATGCAGCACGCTTCATTCAGGAAGGTGGAGCGCAGGCAGTGAAATTAGAGGGAGGTGAAATCGTCGCAGAGACGGTGAAACGCCTCACATCCTGTGGCATCCCTGTCATGGGACACATTGGACTTACCCCACAATCCATATACCAGCTAGGCGGCTTTAAAGTACAAGGAAAGGCTACACAGGCAGCCCAGCATTTAATTAAAGACGCCCAGATTCTAGAAGAGGCTGGCGCCTTCTCTATTGTTCTGGAATGCGTTCCTGCTCCCCTTTCTAAACTAATCACCCAGAAGGTAAGCATCCCTACGATTGGTATCGGTGCTGGACCCGATTGTGATGGGCAAGTTCAGGTAATCAGTGATATTTTGGGGCTTTACACCGATTTTGTACCCAAACATACCAAACGCTACGCTAGATTAGCCGACGAAATAAAAGTCGCTATCACTGATTACGTAGCTGAAGTTAAATCTGTTAGCTTCCCTACAATGAAACATAGTACCTCAATGGACGAGAACACCCTATCTTCCCTCGACAAATAAGGAGCAGCGTTGGGAAAATCCTCAGTTGTTATTTTCCGCCCCCCCCCAATTCACTGGAGAGGGTTGAGAGCATGGACATAATAAGAACAATCGCTGGGATAAAGGAATCAAGGCACAAAATTAGTGGTCCGATTGGTTTTGTCCCCACCATGGGTTTTCTCCACCAGGGCCATCTAGCCTTAGTAAAGAAAGCCAGAGCAGAAAATTTTACCGTTGTGGTCAGTATTTTCGTCAACCCTACCCAGTTCGGCTCTGGGGAAGCTCTTAAAGCTTACCCGCATGACCTCAATCGCGACTTGAAGCTTTTAGAGATAGAAGAAGTGGATATTGTTTTCGTGCCCTCTGACAGGGAAATTTATCCACACGCATTTAGTAGCTGGGTAGATGTAGAGAGAGCCACAGAGCATCTTGAAGGCACATCACGCCCAGGCTATTTTAGGGGGGTAACCACAATTTGCGCTAAGCTATTCAACATTGTCCAACCTACAAGAGCTTATTTTGGACAGAAGGATGCTCAACAGGCGCTTGTTATAAAGAAAATGGTAGCTGACCTTAACATGAACCTTAAGATTATAACTGTGCCTACTGTTAGGGAAAACAACGGCTTAGCTATGAGCAGCCGCAATACCCATCTCAACCCTGAGGAACGCCAGGCAGCGACCATTTTATTCAAGGCTCTCACCTTAGCCAAACAACTACGGCAAAGTGGAGAAAAAGACGCCAATAAAATCCGCGAGGCAATGATCTCACTTATTCAAAAAGAACCCCTGGCGCAGATTGATTATGTCAGCATCGCTGGCGCCAATGATCTAGAAGAATTAAAGATTGTTGCCCACCCATCTCTAGCTTCTCTAGCAGTTAGAATAGGCAAAATAAGATTGATAGATAATATGATTTTATAAATAGCTATTCCTCTCATACAACTTTGAATAACAAGAAGGGACACAATGAATTTACCCCTATAAGATACCTCCACCTTATACAAATAAGTTCAGGTAAGATACAAGAAATCAGTGGCCAGCCACCAATTAGAACACTACCTGAATAATCACCATTAGCCCAACTATAATAAGGTAAATCCCTATCAAATAGTTTAGAATCTTAGGGAAAATCATGATCACAATACCAAATATGAGAGTTATCACCCCCATAGCTAGTCCTGTTGCACCGAATAGCTGCATAATAGTATCACCTCCTTACAATGGCTAGTATACCAATTACAATGAGCCCAATGCCTACTATCAGGCGAATAAACTCAGGGAAGGCGAGCACCATCACTCCCATGACGATGGCTGCTATCCCTAGCCACAAACCTTTTATCTTCATAGCTCATCACCTCCTTAGTTCATATCACTCTCATCCTCATAATATACCCAAAATATGGGAAAAGCAATAGCCTTTAGCTGGCATATCTTTATTGGTACCGCTGTCAAGAAAAGGTTATTATGCGTGTTTCTCACTATGACAGAAGCAACCTGTTCAGTTATAATCTAATGCGGAAACTCAAACAGTGCTCCCGAAAGAAGGTTGAAGATGCAAATAATACCAGCTATTGATGTTAGAAACGGCAAGTGTGTTCGGCTGTATCAGGGTAATTACAACCAGGAAACCGTCTTTGATAAAAACCCGGAGGCAGTAGCTTTGAGATGGAAATCTCAAGGTGCAAAGCGGCTTCACATAGTTGACCTAGATGGGGCAGCCACTGGTGAACCAAGAAATATAGCAGTGATCGAGAAAATAATAAGGACGACTGGCTTACTGGTAGAATTAGGCGGTGGCATTAGAGATGAAAATATGGCAGAGGAACTACTCCAGAGAGGCATTAATCGCGTAATTCTGGGTACAATGGCTATAGAGAAACCAGCATTAGTGAGGCGATTATGCCAGCGATTCGGGGAAGCCATAGTAGTTGCACTTGATGCCCGCGATAGTAAGATAGCCATCCACGGCTGGCAGAAGGATACAGTTGTGGATGTTTTACAGCTAAGCAAAGAGATGGTAGAGCTGGGAGTGAGGCGCTTTATCTATACTGATATAGAAAGGGATGGCACTCTCACTGAATCTAACTTTGATGCTGTAAAAAAACTAATTGCTGGGGTGGATGTACCCATTATAGCTTCGGGTGGTATTTCCAAACTAAGGCACTTACAAAGGCTTAAAGAACTAGGAGTAGAAGGAGCTATTATAGGAAGAGCTCTTTACACAGGAGACATTGATTTACAAGAAGCAATAACTAATATTGGAGGCTAGAAAACAGATGTTAAAGCTTGATGATAAAGGCTTAATTCCAGCTATTATTCAGGATGCCAGCAACAACGAAGTTCTTATGTTAGGCTATATGAATAAAGAGTCGCTGAAGAGGACGCTGGCTAGCGGAGATGTTTGGTTTTACAGCCGCAGTCGGCAGGAATTATGGCATAAGGGAGCTACCTCGGGTAATTTTCTCAGAATGAAGTCCATCATCAAGGATTGCGATAGTGATGCGCTTCTCATTCAAGCTGAACCTACAGGCCCAGTATGCCACACTGGTAACAGAACTTGCTTCTTCCAGCAATTGGAAGCCCAGGATACCGCTTGAAGCCTGTCAAACCATTTAAAGCTAGTCTACGCTATAAGTTGATTGAGAATAAATTACTTAAGGAAAGGGATAATTTCATAGCCAATAGAATTGATGAAACGCTGGGTGATAGAGAAACTGGCATTCTCTTCATCGGAGCATACCACGACGTAATCCCCAAGCTCCCCCAAGATATTGAGATAAAGGAGGTAAAGAAGACAGAAAAAGTAAAGGAATACCAGAAGTTGCTTTCTAATCTGAGGCGAGACAAGGAACATTTTAAGCGATTAACTGAATATCTTATCTCCCCCGTTACTTTAGATTAAGTTCATTCAAACTAAAGTATCTAATTAGAGCAGGGGAAAGAGACCTATTCAGGGAACCATAGTCATGAATATGCCAGCCACCACTGAAGTAGCAATAGCACCTGCCATATTAGGACCCATAGCATGCATTAGCAGAAAGTTTCTGGGGTTGGCCTTTTGCCCTTGTATTTGAGCCACTCTGGCTGCCATAGGAACAGCAGAGACGCCAGCAGCACCGATAAGCGGGTTAATTTTCTCCTTAAGGAATAAGTTAGCTACTTTTGCACCCCAGATGCCTCCAGCGGTACCGAAAGCGAAGGCTACTATAGCTAGACCGATGATAGCTAAGGTTTTAACGTTAAGGAATACCTGGGCTGGCATCAAGGCTCCAACGGTTATACCTAATAGAAATGTTAATACATCTACAAATGCGCCACCAGCTGATGCTGCTAGCCTATCAGTAACCCCGGTAACATAAAGTAGATTGCCAAACATTAGCATGCCGATAAGGGGTGCTGCTTTGGGGACCAATAGGAAGGAAACTATTATCACTGCTATGGGGAAGATAACCTTCTCTAATTGAGAAACCTCCCGAATTTGAGGTTTCATATATATTTGCCGCTCCTTCTTTGAAGTAAACAACCTTATTACAGGTGGTTGGAGTATGGGCACCAGAGCCATATAGGAATAGGCCACCAATGTAATGGGTCCCAGTAGTTGAGGGGCTTTAGCTACTGTAAGATAAACCGTGGGCGGTCCATCAGAGCCTCCGATAATGCCAACACAAGCAGCTTCACTTATACTAAACAAGCCTGTCAGACAAGCAATAAGAAATACAATAAACACACCCAACTGCGCTGTAGCACCAAACATGAAAGATAAAGGGCGAGCCATAGCCGGTGAGAAGTCTGACATAGCACCGATACCAAGAAAGATAAGCAAGGGAATTACTTCATTTGCTATTCCAAATTGATATAGTATATTTAGTAACCCTATTTCCCCTTCAGCCATCCCCCTTTCTATCGCTTCCAGCCCCCCCCTCACCATCGCTGGCAGTGGGACAGCACCGGGCTGCGCCGATGGCGCAAAAATCATTAACCCACTTGTAGGTATGTTGACCATTATTACACCCAGGCCTATAGGTACTAATAAAACAGGCTCCATTTTCTTAGCAACGCCAAGGTAAATGAACCCGCCGCCAATGAAAAGCATTAAAATATTGCCCCAAGTGAGGCTACCAAGAGCCATTTCATATAAGCCAAACATCTTAATTTGCTCCTAATTCAAATGATTTAGCCATAATATCATTTCTTGTCTTTTCTAACCCTTCTTTGCATCACGAACCCTATTAGCCAAATTACTACACATAAAATCGCCAGAACGAGGAGAGTTGATCCAAAACCACCACCAGAAATTTTTGCTGCCAAGTTCCATTCTATCATCTTAACGCTGTTCCTTTTCTTGCCACAGAGACGTTACTGTACGTTTAATAACCTCGTAATTGAAGCCACGATAACTGAGATAGTTCGATAAGCGCCGGTAGAATTCAGGATAATCCAAATGAATCAAGATATGCATCCTTCTACCCCCTAATTTGTAGGCATTGTCCATATCATCTATGTCTTTAGTTACCTGCTCTGTAATCTCTCTGTTTACCTTCCCGTCATTCAACTCTTTTATAATTAATTTTTTACTCTTAGGTTTAAAGGATAGTCGATTCTCCTTCCAAAATTGAGCAAAGGCGAAATCATCAATCAAACCCTGTTCCTCAAGTCTGGTAACTGTTTCCTTTACT
>Ga0114922_10001453_pt1 | contig 22576 bp, 7 predicted proteins | sample AartaG_FD_100975 | JGI IMG/M metagenome (GOLD analysis project Ga0114922, IMG submission 100975) | Deep subsurface microbial communities from Aarhus Bay to uncover new lineages of life (NeLLi) - Aarhus_00045 metaG | ecosystem: Environmental > Aquatic > Marine > Oceanic > Sediment | place: Aarhus... | reverse complement strand
TGTGCTGATCGTGATGTACTCTTGACGAGCCCATATAGCGTTTGCCGTCTTCTCAGGAGCCACCCCCGGCCCCACACGCAACCCGGGAAGCGCATAGGCTTTCGAAAGGCTTCCTATGGCCAATACTTTCTCATAGTCCCCCCAGAAGGATGGCGTTACTTCGTCAACATGGTGCTCAGCCCCAGCATATACCTCATCTGCGAGTATCCATGCGCCCACCCTATCTGCCGCCGCGATAACAGCCTCTCGCTCTTCAGCCGCCATGATATGTCCGGTCGGGTTATTGGGATTGCAGATGGCGATTAAAACGGTCTTATTACCGACCGCGCTATTCAACTCATCAATGTCAACGCCCCAGTCTAATTCACCCTTCAATGAGAACGTTTTCACCGTTAACTGATAATTCCTGGCCAACCCGTAGATCTGCATATAGTTGGGCAACATAACGACGATCTCATCGCCTGGATCCAGGAGGGTGAGGATTGATGTGAAGTTCGCCTGGGCGGCGCCCGTCGTGACCACGACATTGTCACGGGTGGCGCCGCGGTAAAGTGCGGCAATCCGGTCACGCAGTTCGAGAGACCCGTTCGTCTGGGGGTAGCCAAGGGATGTGGCAAGAAGGCTTTCGATGAAATGGGGATCACCCTCCGCCAGTTCTTCAATGGTCATGGGCTGAACCCCGCTCTCCGATAAATTGTATTTGACCTGGTATTCCCAAATGGACATCTCTCTCTCAAGCATGAAGGGGTAAAAATCTTTTTTCATCACCAGAATCCTTTCTTCCTCTTACGAGGCCTCAGAAGCCTCGATGGTCAATCCGAGATTACGCTCTATCGCCCTCTCATAGGCGAAACGGGCAATTTGTGTGTCCTGGACACCCACACCGGTAAGGTCGCAAACGGTTATTTGGTCGTTGCTGGTCCTGCCAGGTTTCATCCCGGAGGTGAGCTCACCGAGCTCAACGATCTCATCCTCAGGCGGCAGCGATCCCGCTGCTTGCGCATGATGAAGCTCCCCCAGGCGAAAGGCCTGGGTTTTACGATCGCATACCACCAGGTCGACGTGAGTAAATACGTCAGCGAACAGCTCTTGCTTGTGCTCAGCATCCGACCCCATGGCGGTGATGTGAAGACCGGGATGGAGCCAGGCAGATTCCAGGTATGGCTCCTGTGAGGGTGTGGTTGTGATCACGACTTCTCCCTCGCGGACTACAATCTCAGGGCTGTTTGCCTTGATGACTTCAATCCCAAGCTCGTCCGTCATTTCGGACACATAGGTATCAACGCCATCAGGCTCGATGCCATAAACAAATAGTCGCTTGAATTCGCGCACAAGCCGCAGCCCACGGACTTGATAGCGAGCTTGCATGCCTGACCCAATGACGCCGACATTTTCGATCTTATCTCGAGCCAGATGTCGGGCAGCGATCGCCCCAGCGATCCCCGTGCGCAAGTCGGTCAAGTAGCCATTATCCAGCAATACGGAGATCGGTCTACCGGTTTGTGCGCTAATTAAGATCATCATGCCGCTTCCGGTTGGCAAATCTAGCAACCGATTGTCCCAGAATCCCGATGCAATTTTGATCGCAAAGCTGTCCAGCCCCTGGATGTAGGCCGTCTTTACATCGACATCTCCGTGATTTTCGGGTACTTCCACGCGCAAGATGGGTGGCAGCGTCACCTTACCCTGGGCAAGTTTTGAGAACCCCTCTGCCACCTCCGCAAACGAAATCTCATCCATGAATACACAACTGCGCAGGTCTGCCTCGGTGAAGATTGTGATTTTCATTTTCAAGCTCTCCTGTGAAGCGCTGCCGCCGGACAGGTCGTTACAGAAAAATGGGCATCCATTCCGAAACCTCAATCATGGACGTGTGCGTTGGGTGAGATCCATCAGTGTTGGCAGGCTGGCATTCCCCCCGCTGGCTACGATGACGACATGTTTACCAAGATGCATAACCTTCTTTGCTAAGAGCGCGGCAATCCCAACTGCGCCGCCGCCCTCAAGGACTTGGTGATGCTGCTCCAGCGCAAAAACCATCCCCGCCGCGATTTCTTCTTCTGACACAAGCACCGCTTCGTCCATATACTTCTTAACCATATTAAGCGTAAAGTGATTTTCCCTCCCTAAACCTCCAACCAATGCATCTGCGAGGGATGGTTGCTCATCGACTTCCACAATTCGGCCGGCTTTAATGCTCTCGATCATCGCCGGACCACGGTCCATGCTGACGCCAACGACGTGGATCGATGGCTTGATCGTTTTCAGAGCTAGGGCGACTCCACTCATCAATCCCCCGCCCGAAAGCGGCACCAGAATTGTATCGATTTCGGGGAGATCTTCGATGATCTCAAGCCCTACGGTTCCCTGACCGGCGATGATGTCGGGGTCATCAAAAGGGTGGATCATCGTAAGATTGAGGTCGTTCATTTTTTGGTTTGCGACGTCGGCGGCCTCATCGTAGGTGCCCCCTTCCATCAGGACTGTAGACCCCATATTTCTAATCGCGGTAACTTTATTCTCGACCGTTGCAGTCGAAACACATACGTACGCAGGGATGCCAAGTTCTCGGGCGGCACAAGAAACTGCGAGGCCGTGGTTTCCTGATGAAACGGTGATCACGCCTTTTTCCAGGGCTTCTGGCTTCAGGCTCATGATCTTATTGGTGGCACCGCGAAGCTTAAAGGCCCCTGTTTTCTGAAGATTTTCGAGCTTCAAGTAGGTTTCCGAGCCGGTTAGTTCCGAAAGGGTTGGGGACTCAATCAAAGGCGTTCGAAAAACCTTGCGCTGGATCCGTCTTCTGGCGAGATAGATATCTGCGAGTGAAGGTTCTCGACTGTGCACTGCGCTATCCTTTCCAAAAGTACAGGTTCTGTCTGCACTGTCTACCCCGTTGGCAACGCCGAGAAGCTTAGCGCTGCACGATGGCTGACAGCTCGTCCCCGAAGCCGCGCACGACCATGTCCACGTCGTCTACGGTGAGCACCATGGGCGGTTTAATCTTAATCACGTTGTGAAGCGGACCATCGGTGCTGAGCAGCATACCGCGCGCCTTCAAACGTTCGATCAACTGGTTCGCTTCTTCAGCTGTCGGTTCCAGTGTGGTCCTGTTGCGGACCAACTCCACGCCGATGAACAGCCCCGCACCGCGCACCTCACCGATGAGCGAATGTTCAGCCATAAGACCGCCCAGCCCTTCACGCAAGCGAGTACCCATTTCGAGCGCATGCTGCTGCAGCCCCTCGTCCCTCATCACATCCAGCACCGCCAACCCTATCGCGCACGACACCGGGTTGCCTCCGAAGGTGGAGAAAAACTCCATCCCGTTGGCCAACGATTCGGCAATCTCGCCGGTCGTTACAACCGCGGCCATCGGATGACCATTTCCAATGGGTTTGCCCATGACGACGATGTCGGGAATCACATCCTGCATCTCAAAAGCCCAAAAATGCGTGCCTACTCGTCCAAAACCGACCTGCACCTCATCGACAATACACAAACCACCAGCCACTCGTACATGCTGGAATGCGGTCTCTAAATACCCCTCAGGTGGAATGATCTGCCCGCCGCATGATAGAAGAGGCTCGATAATGAATCCAGCGATGGCGGTCTTGGGCTCAGCGATCACGCGCCCCACCTCATCACCATAGGCAACCCCTGCAGCCCGGTCGTGCCCCTTATGCACCCCACGATAACCATCCGGCATGGGAGCGACGTGCACCCACGGCTCTGGCTTACCAGCCCCGCCCTCCCCCATGAACTTGTAGGAGCTGATGTCGATCAGCCTGGTAGTGTTCCCATGGTAGGATCCCTCCACCACCACGAAGTCGCGCCGACCTGTATGCGTCATCGCCAAACGCAGCGCAAGCTCATTGGCTTCGCTCCCCGAGTTGAGAAAAAAGCAGGTGTCGAGGGGTTCGGGCAGCGTCGCGCACAATCGCTCTGCGTATTCCGTTAGACCGTCGTAGACATAACGCGTATTGGTATTGAGCCGCGCCATCTGACGCTGACCCGCCTCGACGACCCGGGGGTGGCAGTGACCTACATGGCAAACGTTGTTGACGAGGTCGAGAAAAGGGCGACCACGTTCGTCGTAGAGGTACTGACCTGCGCCGCGCACTATCTTGATTGGCTCGCGGTAGGCGATGGAGAGCGAGCGACCGATATGGCGCTGTCGTTTCTTGATCAGTTGATTGATGGGATCACCCCCATCGCTGTAGGGGTCCATGCCGGTACCCGAAGCGAGTTGGGTTCCGGCTAGCGCCGGATCGATTGCATAGAGCCGCTCGAGCAAGCGCCAGGCACGTGCCTCGGTGACAAACCAGTTCGGATGGTCGGGGTCGATTTGACGGCGCTCCGCGGCGACTGTGACTGTGGCGCAAAGACGCCCGCAGATCAGCGGATAGAGCATGGCGAGTTCATCCTCTGAAAGCGGACGGACTGTGTGATAGCTGCCCACAATCTCCGCGCCCACGTGCAGGGGGTCAGACTGATCGAGCATGGCGTAGGTTAGTGAGATTGCGAGCTCACAAATGGTCGGGTTGTATAGGCAATCTGCAAAATCGAGCAGACCTGAAACCCGTCCGTTTTGCAGGAGCACGTTCTCGTCATTCGCGTCACCGTGAATTATCGAATGGGGCATGTCCACGAGACGTGGCGCCACACAGGCTGCGTACACGTGGAACATCCACTCCGCGATGCGGCGCTGCTCTGAATCCTCCACCAACGCAATCTTGCCCCGATGATGTGCTGCCGCCGCCGATAGATCCCAACGATGCGTCCGGTGGGCGGCCGGGTGATCAAGATCGGAGAGCGCCAGATCGAGTGCGCCAAGGATCCGCCCAAGATCACGCAGCTGCTGCGGACCGGGCACGCCAGCCTCACACCATGGCGTTCCCGGTACATATTCCAGCAAACGGGCGCGCAAGTGAGTGCCGTCTGCCGTGGTGTATCTGGTGACGATGCCCTTGGCACGATTGGTGACGAAGCGCGGCACGTCCAGACCTATGCCTGCTGCGTAGACATGCTCGACGACCAGATGCTCCAGCTCGAGCATCTCGCTCGAGAGGTCATCGCCCGCAAGTTTGAGCACGTAGGCTTGGTCATCCTCGGTTACGATCTGGTAGTTGTAGTTCTCTCCAGGCAAGCGTGAGATTCGCCCGGTTAGGTCATATTCACGAGCGCAGAGCTCAGCAATATGCTCAACATTGGGAGCCGGAGAATCGTCTTTCATGGTTCGCACCCCGATCGCTTATTCTGCGTACGCCATCTCAAGAAAGGGCAGCCCGAAGCATGCCCATTAACATTATACGGAAGCACGCCAACAAATACATAGCAGATCGGCATTTTCTCGGTTTCGTGGAGAACCGGTCCCTACCCACCAGGGGCGGGTTGACGGGGGCTTAATGTTACAGGTTTTACGCTAGTGTGAGAGGCTAGAAGAAGATTGAACGCATCGAAGGGATGTTGATAGCCATATACCCGCCAAAGACGACATAAACCAGGTATAAAATGGGTAGCATCCATAATATAGCCATCACAACCAGGAGCCAGTGCCTTATGGTTGGGTTACAGAAAGCGAGAAGGTGAGCGTCCAGAACATCCTGCGCTGTAAGTTGGGAATTTTCAATCGATAATGATTTCTTCCTCTTCCATGATGCCTCCACCTACCAACTCAGTCTAACGGGATACGCTCAATCCAAACACCTAAGGATTACGAGGGTTATCGGTCACTGTCATCTCCAACTTTAAGTTCTCCGTCGGTCGCATAGCAAGAAGCCATACGTGGCAATGCGTATGGCTTCTTTTGGATGATCCTGCTGTACTTGATGACCCGTTATTTCGCTTAATGGATTTTTAGATCCAACCCCGAGTGCCGCAGCTGGATCCGCATCGTCCAATTCGCCCATCTGGTTATCGCAGATGACGGTTCGCTTTCGCTAGCTCAGATCTTTGCGCAGCCCTTGTCAATCCCGCCACCCCTAAGATGGCCACCGTTTGAATGCTTGCGGCACAACCGCTGATTACGCCTTAACCTGAGCCAGTAATCTCCGCACGCAATAAACCCTCTGTCCACAAGCCATGTGTGACGAACTGCGCCAGTTTTTTGCCCCCCCAGGTAGATTGTCCTTACTGTGGTTCCTCGAGAAGTGGCTCAAATATGCGCTCGCTGAAGTCAACGGACATGAAATATCTACTACCCAGAGGGTAATATGTATTCCCTATGGAATAGTAGGGTTCATCCAGCGCGATATTCACTTTGGTGATCTCAGCGATGTCAAGATCATCAAACGCGAACCAGAACCCGGCAAGAACGCTCGTCTCGGGCAGGATATCTGGATTGAAAGGATTGATGTCATCGCCGAAATACGCGCCGTCAAGGATAAACTCCTCCAATCGTATCTGCTGGCCGCTGGATGCGATAATCAGGTCTGACAGGAATAAGGTGATGATTCGTTCGGTCTGTTTATTGGTTATCCTGAGGATGATCTCGCCAACCACCTGTTTGTTGTCGAAACTCGGCGCACTTAGATCGGGCGGCACGATCTCCTCGTACGCCAACTGCGGATGATCGCTGAGCACGACGTCTTTTTCGCCAATTAAGAAACGCACTACTTCCAACTCAACCTTTCCTCGTTCCTGGACGACGGGATTATTGCGCGCCAGGATAGTATCCACGCTTAAAGGCATGGGCGTAAAGGTAGGCGTAGGAGGCGGTGTGAATGTCGGCTCAGGCGTTTCAGAAGGTGTGACGGATGGAATCGGGGTCTCAGTTGGCGGCAAAGTTGCCGTTGGCGTAGGCTCGGGCGCACCCAGCTGGGAACATGCTGCAAGTGCACCGATCAACAGGATGAAGAGAGCCAGCAACGCTCTACGCATGATAAAACCTCCCAAGTGAATGTACGATTTCGAGCTCAATGAATAGATAAGGTTCCAATCTCCACAAAATCCTTCACGTTGTTTCGATACGTCGACAATCAAGGTGATCAGCCATAACGATCATTCTCGCAAAGCGCAGGATCACCTTGTTCGGCATGCCTCCCAATCAAGGTTCGCAGATCGGGTTCTTCCCGATCGCCTTGACGAATTCATAACCAGCGATTTTCAACTGGTAGGTGTCTTTCGACTTCTGCCAGGGCACTGGCCAGAGCGAATCTCCCACGGGGGCGGTATCTTCGAGCGTGAAATCCCCTTTATACAGCTGCAATGTGAATGCTTGTGGGATATCGCTCATATTGCGCACGCGCATCTGGCCAGTGTCCTTATCCAACCGGCACATCGAGGTCAGATTGAAGGCATTCCGTGGCCAGGAGGAGACCTCGCCTTCGATCAGATCGATAATTTCTTCCGCACGCGTGATCAAATCGATCGCTGCCGATTCATCGATCTTCTTGCCGCTCTGGGCCTCGACGTAGTTGATGAAGGCACCCAGCTGGTTGACGGCCGTGTGATCCTTGCCCTTCTCGAGCGATTTCAAGGCGGCATCCAGCTTGCTAAACATACTATTCTTGGCTTTTGGATCGATGTCCCCGGGAATGTAGGTTTCGATGGCGGCCTTGATCGCCTGGATGCGACCTTTGGGTGTGGCGTACACAACAGCATTCAGTGATGCCATCCCACAATCATTGGCATCATCACAAACAGTGACTATGATCGAGTACGTATCCGGGTCGGCGTAAGTATGCGAACCACCTACGCTATCCGAGGCTTGATCCAGCTGCCCTGCCTCACTCGTTCCATCACCCCAATTGATCACAGCACTGTGCGTATCCAACTCGCCCGGGTCGTTGAACGTGGCCAGAACACCAGTGCAAGGTTGTCCCTCATCAACCTCGATGTCCTCACCTGCCACCACGACCGGAGGTACGTTATTGACGGTGATGTCGAAGGAGCCGCAGCCTGCGGCGCCATCATCATCGGTCACACAAATCGTGACGGTAGGTTGATATTCATCCGGATAGCTGTGGGAGCCTGTAACCATCCCTGCAACCTGGTCGACAACACCAGGCTCTTGATCTCCATCTCCCCAATTAATCGTAGCGGTGTGCGTATCCGCGCTGCCAGGATCGCTGATCGTGATCGCTGGAAGCACAAAGGTATCACCCTCATCGATGGGCACGATCGAGGCGGTCTCGACCGCAACAGTCGGCACCACATTCAGGACCGTCGCCGTGAAGCTATCTTGCGCATCCACACTGCCATCGTTCACTGTGAGGACGACTATGTACTCGCCGTTGTCAGCATAGCGATGATCACCCGTAAGATCCTGACTTCCGGCCGGGATAACCACACCTTCCGTAAGGCCATCTCCCCAGTCGACTTCAGCCGTGTAGACCTCAGCAAAGCCAGGATCGTTGAAGCTCGCGCCGCTCAAGTCGACAAGCTCACCCTCATCCACCTGCCAATCAGAGCCTGCCTCCACCGTTGGCGCCACATTTGCCACGGCTGCCCGCACCGTCTCGCAGCCCACACCGCTATCATCATCCGTCACGCAGACCTCAGCGTTGTAAATCCCATCTTCTCCATAAAGATGCGAGGCGGACACTTGCCCCGGCGCTGAGAGATCAGGCGAACTCGAACTGTCATCTCCCCAATCTACACTTACGGTATGCGTATCCAACACCCCGGGATCGGAGAAGGTAGCGGTGACCTCGATAGGCGTCCCTTCCTGACCGGAAGCGTCTGGTCCGGGGATCACAGTGGGGGCCACATTCTGAACCGTGACCTGGATCGAGGCGCAGCCTGTGCCGAGGTCATCATCCGCGACGCATCCTTCGAGCGTGTACGCGCCGTCATCAGCGTAGACATGCTCGACCGTGAAGATCCTGTTAAGAGGGGCAACGGGTTCCAGCGGGCTGCCATCACCCCAATCGACCTCGACCGACCAGGTGTCTGTACCGGGATCGAGGATCTCGATACTCTGGTTCAGGGCGGCACCTTCATCGATCGAGATGTCGGTTCCAAGAGCAGGTTCGGGTGGGACATTCAGGACGGTGACGTCGAAAGAGCCCTCGTCGACGAGGTCTTGATCGTCCGTAACGCTGACCGTTACCTCGTATAGGCCATTATCTGTGTAAGTATGGGACAGGTCAATGGGTGCCAGCTCATTGAGTTCGATTGTGACCGGGTCCGTCCCATCCCCGTAATCCACATCGACCATCCAGCTTGACGAATCCGGATCGGTGAACGTCGCCGATGTGATCAATTCTTCGCCCTCGTCGAGGGTCAGCGGCTCGGGCAGCGTCAATTCCGGCGCCACGCTTGACAGCACGGTGATCGGGTAACTGATTTCACCGGCCCCACCATCGTCATCTGTGGCAGTAAGTGTTACCTCGTACTCACCTGGGGTGTTGAAGGTGTATTCAACAAGAAGTTCAGCGTCCAGCAAAGGCGGACTGCTATCCCCGAAATCCCAGGACACGGAGTGTGTATCCAATGCTCCACGGTCAAACACAAATCCCTCAAAGGTAACAGTAGAGCCGACAGCAGGGTTGAATGGGCTTAGGAAGAAATCGACCTCGGGCGATGCATTCCCGACTGATACAGTCAACGTGTCTTGCCCTAACAAACCGAATGAATCCTCCGCAATGAAGGAGACATCATAGGTTCCATCTTCGATGTACGTATGTTGAACCGTGTATTCCCCTTCCCGCTGCGTACCATCACCGAAATCCCATTGCAGCGTGTGGTCCAGCGGGCTGTCAGGATCATGAACATCTGCCCGCATGAATGCTGTATCCCCTTCCACGAGGGTCAAATCTTCACCTGCATCAACGACTGGTGGCACGGGTTGAGGCGCAGCAATTTGCACAGGTGCTGTGCCAGCGACCTCTTTCGCCCCGCCGATATGCGTACGCCATGGATAATGCGCACCGTCCATTAGAAGGTACAGCGTGATGCTGGTTACCTCTGGATCGAGATGGAAACGAACAATGTCTAAGGAGCCAGATTCCTGTGCCGAAATCTGCAGACGGTTGTCATTGGTGTTCACCTCATCGTCGGATTCAAGGCTATCCGTGCCATCGATAAATATCAAACCATCCGCCTCGAGATAACCGCCGAAGTCATGCCCGTCTCCATCGCCAGTCCAGGCGAGCGTCCACTGATAGGAACTCGGATCCTGCCAGAGATAGAAACCTGCGTCAACACCAAATTCAACTTCGGGAGCACCACGTGGATCGATATCACTCTGAATTGGATCGCTAAGCGGACCATAATAGACAAGCCCCGTCTCATAGGTCGCCAGCCACAGTCCTCCATCGCCGTCGCTCGCCAGGTCGAGCACGTCATCCGTCGGCATTGGGCTGTTTTGACTGCTGAAATGCCCCCAGGAGGAGCGATCGGCTGAGAGCCTCCCCACGCCGCCACCCAATGTGCCGAACCAGAGGTTGCCGGCGGAATCCATTTCGATCGTCTGTACAAAATCGCCCGGAAGCCCTGAATTGGCGTGGTTGTAAATCGTCCATGTCAGGTTGTTCGGCCCCAGCCGTGCGACCCCCGATCCATCGCTTGCCATCCATTTTTCGCCGGATGGATCCGCGAGAATATCGGTGATCGCCTGGTTCTCCGCCGTCGTCCCTCCCGGTCGCGGATCTTCGATAGTGAGCGGCGGCTGAAAAGTCTGCCATATGCCACCAATGCGCGCTGCGACGCCATAGCCAAGTGTACCCACCCACGGAGTCCCATCGGGTGCAACTGCGACTGCATAGATATCATCACTCTGTAAACCATCATCTGATGTGTATGTCAACCATAGGCTCCCACTACGAACGGAGGCGCCACCGCCCAAGCTTGCCACCCACACCTGGTCACCTTCTGCAACAACCTCCCAGGCATTCTGCCCCGCGATCCCCGGCGGCGAGACTACATTGAAGCTTCCGGAAGAATCACCACGTACCACGCTGCCATCTGCAAGTGCCAACCAAACGGCTTCACCCTCTGTATCTAATCCGACAACATCCGTCCCTGGAAAGCCGTTTTCGGGTCCGTACTCTGCTTGTAAGCCATCCACAAGGGTCCAGGCCTGTAAGCCGCCGCCGTGACTTCCTGCCCAGATCCGTCCTGCACCGGAAGCAACACGTTGAATCGTGTACTCGGTTTCCCACACGATCCAGGCGGATTCCACCCCCTGCTGCGCTGCGATATTTGCCCCCGCCGTTTGATCCATCAAATGGTTTTCCGCGTTGACAGGCAGGATCACAGCGAGCGTGACCATCAGCGTGAACATTAAATAGATGGAACGGCGCATCAAAATGCCTCCCCCATCAGAGGATCGTTTCATTGATTCCTTCTCGATCTTAAAACAGATTGGATCCAACTTATTGATCATCATCTAGTTCGGCCTTGAGCATTCTAACTATCACCAATCCTGCGGTTCCCAACGTTCCCATGTATCAATCAAAGGATGGGCAGGCCAAGTTACTTTGATTACACCACTCGGTCCAAAATATTCCAGCACTTCCACTGGATCTGGGCCTTCGGCTTCAATAGTAAACTTTGGGGAGAGTTGGAGCATTACTCCACCATCAGACAAGATTTCTTTCTTCCACCCAGGAGCATTCATCAAATAATCCAGCCCATAACGTTCAACATATGGTCCCCCAAAGAAATTAACCCAATAGATTGTGTTCATTTTCCGGGCTAAGATCGACTCACCAATTAATCGTTCTCCGGCCACACTGACAGTCAAGTCAACCCACCCATAGGCAGGTACCAAATTCTCATATAAGATCTTTGAGAGCCTTTGCATAAGCTGGGCCATTGATTCATAGTATTCGGAGAGTTTCTCCTTTACACTGCAAATTGCTTCGACTTTGTTATAACGTTTGTCATAAAGTTCAAAATCGAAATTTATATAAATAATATTTGGGTTTGGGACAGTCTGGTCGATTCCTTGATCCGAGGTTAGCGCATTGAAGTTGGTCGCAACCGACACATCAGCCTCGTCAGTAACATTACTATCTTTATATGTTGTAGTTGTTTCCTGGAGAAGTTCATCGATTGGCCCCTGATACGGCATAAGGACCTTTCGGTTATCAGGTAGGCGAGTCCGATTTGATCCCGTAAGATGAAGACCCTCGGACCGGAGAATATCCATTATTGGCAAGATGTCATCTGTGGTGCAGTATTTCCTGCATTCTGCCAAGAAGAAAATTAAACTGTGGAAATATTCCATACTTAATCCATTCGATAAGTAATTACGTGTTCGGACTCTCTAAAAATACTCAAGAGAGATCGTGTTGTAGCATTTACATTGTGCCTCAACTCACGTCGAACATTGGGAAAAACATTATAATTTGTTGAATACTCTTCTCTAAGTCAATCAGATTTTGATACATATGATTAATTAACCTATTCGCTCAATTATTTGAATAATGACATCAGCATTAAAATCATCAGGGTCAATCGACCATTCGATACCTCGTCGGTCCAGGAGTTCGAATAGCTTCTGAATGCCTGCGTTATCATATCCATCTATTTCATATTTTGCTGTTTGTCCAAATTCAAGAATGACCTTCCGGCCAGATTCGACACGAGTCTGAACTTGATTGGCTACAGAGGCTGCATTGGAGTGAAGCGTTGTCCAGCGCCAGTACTTATTTTCGACAGCCTCACCTCCTTCAAGCAACAGATCCAGTGAAAACTCAGTTTCGCCAATACGCTCAAATCGTTCGACAGCCACCAATCGACCACGACCGCTCTCGAACCAGATTTTTGCTCTTTCCAATTGAAATTCATATCCATATCTAGCTGGGTACGGAGTATTTGGACTTTGCCAACGCCGCATCTGTTGGGCAATCCCACCACTGATGTCATCAAATGCTTCTGGGTGAGCTTCAAAAACATCGGGAATAAAGAAATCACGCAGTTCGACATCATCAGCCAATTTAGTGATCATGCCACTTACTTGATCATCATAAATATTCTTATTGATATTCGTCGAAATCTTATCCATGAAAACCGATAAATCCATTTCATAACCAAATTCATCGACAAACTTAATACCTTTATCTATTGTTCCTTTACTCCATCCCTGAAATGAAACAAGATCCAATGCTAAGAAAGTTGGTTCCAGCGCAGCGGGAGACAAACGATTGATGACAAGCAAATCTCCAATTTCTTCACCATTGAGATTCTTCACGACAGCAATATATGCCTGTTCCCCCTCATCACTAAACTCGAAGATATCATCCAAAATTTCTAAGTACTGCTCTGGATTACAAGGGTTATCCCGAAGTGGTGCAGCTAGTTTGTAAACTCCTGCTTGAGCGACAAACCCACATACACCCCCGAGCTTTCCAGTGAATTGGCGCAAATCATCGCTTTCAAAGTTACGGGCCATCAACGCCATCGCATCAGCTTGTTCATCGCTTAATCGGACTTGAACACCAAATAGACCGTCCCCTACCTGATCCAGTAGCCGAAGGGAGGTTCCATCGATTGCTGCTTCCAACACTTCGTCTTGACGCAGCATCTGTCCAATCAGCATGCCACCCTCGTCGAATCCCAGTTCGATCAGGAGGGCAGCATCCTTGCCGTTGACAACCTTCACGTACGGAACGAAGTTATCCCAAACCCGCACCCCCTGGGTCATCACGTCCGTGATCACTTCCACAGCGTCATCACCAAGCGTGAGCCCCTCATCGAGCATGTACTTGGTCGTCACGCGCATTAACCCGGTACCCAATTCGAATGCTTCGTCGTACTTCATGCCTCTCATTACCACCTGGAAGGCTTCGTCGCTCGCGCCATATAACCCTCGAACCGAAGCCAAGGAAGCATCGGCTAGTGTTGAGGCTGCTCCAACTGGCGCTGAAAAACCAAGTAGATATGAAAGCTCACCCAGGCTCGCAATCAGGCTGAACGTAGCGATTACGCGGATGAATGGGTCTTCTTCGCGCACAATGGTGATGAGATCGTTAAATGGGTCGATTACAGGAATAAAGCTGGACAGGATCAGCACCAAGAATTCAGCAGGATTATCTGGATCTGCAAGCCCGATCATCACCTCTAGCAACCCAATGATTTTATTCGCCGACTCCTCAGGGTGGGTAATAAAATGCCTGACTGCCCCAAGAACTTGCCGGGCAATCTCAACAGAGGCAGCATCGAGCGTATACCCAACATAGAAGTTCAATTCGTACTTATTGTTGTTAAGATTCTGTTCTAACGTTGGATTATTAGAGAGTTTGTTGCTCGACCATTCCTGGAGGAGATGTCGGTTTTTTGCTGCAGTGGTCTCAACTTGCGTAGCTGATAGCGGCCATTCAACGTGCTCCCTGACCCAGGGATGTGCGCTCGCGCGAATGAGTGCCAAACCGGGCAGACGAAGCTCCTCACGCTGGTTTGCCAGGAAAGCGGGATCGCCGCTTCGCACCGCCAAGACCTCCCCGAGCCAGTCAAGCTCGGCTTTGGCTACCACCGCATCACCCAATCGGGCTGTTTTTGCCAGACTTTCTGCAAGTAATAGCAGATATAAGTCGGCTGCCAATCCGCGGTTGTGTGTGTCAAGGATGATGGTTTCGAGTCGCTCCGAAGCTCTACCCGCATACCGCTCGATAAACCACCACTCTCCTAATCCATCAGCCAAACGAGGATCGTCATTCCAAAGCGCTTGAAGATGGGCGATATGGATTAGTAACCGCAGTTCATCCTCTGCTAGCATTGCCAGATCTTCATCGGTCACATCTTCTGCGGGTATGCCCTTGATTTGCCTTACCTGGATCTGCAAACCGATGAGTTGAACATCCATGGCCAACGCACCGCTACGCACAATCGCCAATTCCTGCTTCCCGGCCCGGAATTGATCGCGTCGATCTCCAAGCCCGGGTTCCAGCATCCCATAAACACCTAAATCGGTGGCGAACCCCTGAACTTCACCCTCGCTGTATCCGAGATCTCGTAAAATATCCTCAAGCTCTGCTGGCAATCCTTCTTGAGCAATCGCGGTTCGACGTGGTAATAATTGTTGTACGCCGGATTCAACCGAATTGAGTTCTCCCTCCGGTATCCCCGCTATATCTAATAGGTCTTGAACCAGCTCATCTGGTAGCGGCTCCGACGATGTTGAAAGGACATCCGCAGCCGCAGGGGCACCCATCCCTGTGCTCTCCAAAGCCTCCGCAAGATCATCGATTGCGCCGATGAGGGTTGCGACATCATTTGCAAACCTTCGTACTTGGTGGCGTGCTTCGATGATTTGCGCTTCTGTCAGATCAGGAGCAGCAACAGATTTCAATCCTTGTATCGCCTGTAGAAGGTCACCTACGTCGAGCATCGTGCCTGCCAATTGCTCCTGGTATTTGTCTATAGAGGCAACCCAACTGTAACCACCCCCATCCACCCGAGAGGGTTGTGCGCTAGCGACGACTGGCTGAAACGCCAGGAGCACTACTAACAGGCTAAGCACGGAACGTGTCATACTCTTTCGGATCCGCTGTATCATGGCGTCTCCCCTTGTGGATAGAGCTCACATGGCGGAGCGGGATCTGCTTCGTCGAGAACCTGGATTTCCGCTAAGGCATGGAAGGACCCCACCACGTCAGGTGTAAAGCTTGAATCCTTAACAATTAACGATATTTGGCTATCTAGACTTCCACTGGTCAGGAGCTGACAACGGCTTTCGTACAGGAGTGGATCAACTGGCTCCATAGTAATATCGTCCGCTTTGTGATAACTAACTACCAATAGCATTGGCTGCGTGATCGTTGTGGTACCAACATTCTTCACCTCAATAAAGGCTTCTACTTCCCGGCCGATTCGGCTTAATACTTCTTGCCAAACACGGATAATCGCTACATCAACAACCTCCTCAACGGTGAAATAGCTGGTATCTGAAACCTGCTCACCGTTGAGCAGCGTTGCAGTAACATGCATCTTGATAAAACCTGCATATTGCGGAGCCCAGCGGCCGCTGAAGTAACGATCGCCAGGATATGGGTCACCCCGTCCAGGATCCCCGTTATCCATCATTACCACGGGTTCACTGGGCTCACCTTCAACGTCTAGGTAGGTGAGCTCTGCTTCTACGGTGTAGAAGTTCTTATACTCATCCTGGTTATCCCCAACATACGCTTTTACTGTAATCATGCCTTCCTCGTCAGGCGCGACGTCTGTACCGGGACCAGGTGCGATGTTGATCACATAAACATCATCAATTCTTGGCACACAGTTATTAATGACCTGCGATTGCACGATCGATTCAGCTTCCTGACGCGAACTAGCACATTGGTAGACTGTCAATGTATCGAACGCGAGATCAAGCGTGAAATCCGTGGCGATCGAATAATGACCCGGATTGGGATGCACTGTGTCGATAGAAATCGTGTTGGTAGTCGTGCCTCCCATCCCCTTTTTAAACCAACCTGGATCGATCGCCCAGCTGAAGTTACCAAGGGGAATCTCATTGACGAAAGATGCAAATGGCTCACTATTGAATGACATGGAAACATCATGCGGTTGAGGGATGTCAGTTCGAGGTGAAAAGGTTGCACCTAGGCGAGCCCCGGATAGGTTTGGTTCTTTGGCGTAATAGGGAAGTTCGAAATCGACCGTAATGTGATCCTTGTTCGTGCAGTACCAATCTCCATTTCGGAAACTCTGACACACATTGTTCAACGTGATATCGAAGATTTGTTTATCCAAAGGACAAGATAGCTGAGCGAGTATCTTCCTTACAGCCCCACCTGCGAAAAGCTTGATCTCCGCATCAATGGCTTGCTCCTCTCCAGGGTCATCTTGCACGTCCTCTGCCCCGAAGAGCGGGTAGACCGTGACCTCGACGGAATCATCTGTTGCTAAGTGACCATGCGAGATATTGGGCTCAATGTATACATGCGCTGGATCACCGGTTTCAGGATCCACAGCTGCAATAGAGAGGTCGGTCAGCGTCGTGCCATGATTCTCAATACGATACGTGACAGCAGCGGTGTCTGGATCGCGCGAGACCTCCTCGATGGTGAAATCCGCATTAAAGAGCACACGAATATCTAGCGTCGCCGTATCGCGGATGGGATCGCCGGGTTCATCGGATTGCACCACCGCGGTAAGCTGGTAGTTCCGCAGGTTAGCGTCCTGGGCGTGGACAGCCATCTGCACAACGTGCGCTTCGCCGGGCAGCAGGGTGACGGTCTCATCCACACTGCCGAGCCCGATGAAGTTGAGGATCAGATCCTCATAGGGATTCTGCACGTTGAGCTTGACCGCATGTGCTACAACGTCCGTGTTAACAATGGAGACGCTGAAGCGCTGGTCATAGTCGCGATCGATCGTCACGTCAACTTCTCGCTGGCTGAATATCACACCATTCGTCACAGTAAATTGACGCTCGGGGCTCAATCCAACGCCGTCGCAGGCGGAGGTCGCCTCCACCTGCCACACGTAGGTCGTGTCGCGCGTGAGCCCCTCCACGACCAGACTATGATCCGTACCTTCTAGGGTATTGAAAACCTGGCTGGACGCCGGTTGACCGAGCGGGTACAGTGTCACGCTTCCGGCCGACGGTACGTCAGTTTTCCACTGCAGAGCGACATCGGGCGAGCCAAGCTCGGTGCCGTTCTGCGGCTGGAATGCGCTGAACACGGGCTCGAGCTGTAGCGTGAGCATGCCACTCGCCGGCTCGACACCACCCGTAGCGGCCGAGACAGCGCGGATGCTGAAAGGGTATTCCCCTGTTGACCCACAATCCGCTACCGAGATTTGCAATTCAACCTCGGCGGTGCCTCCAGGTGAGAGCCCTACTTCTTCAGACTCGAACGAGTACCAGGTTGATTCGAGCCCGGTAAGATCAAGCGTGAAGCTGTCGCCGAGCAGACCGGTATTCTCGACGATGACCTTGAAGGAGCCTTCCGCACCCAGTGCGATTGTCTTGGCTTGCGGTACCAGTGCAACGCTGTGCTCATTGCCATCGACAACCTGCAGTCTGTGCGTAGCGCTGTTATTCGATTGATCCGGTTCGGTAGAGCTCGTCGTCACATTGACGGACGTTTCCAACACCGCCTCATACGGCGTGTCGCCGGGAATCTCTACGCCCACGTTGAAGAGCACGCGCTCGTCGACCGCAAGATCGTCTAACAACCAGGTGAGTTGATTCCCGTCCCGGTTCGGTTCAACCGGTGCGTTCTGGAATTCGAAAATCACTTCTGTCGGTAGGGTCTGGATCAGGGTCACTTCTTCGGCGATGAGTTCACCGCTATTACGCAGATCGATCTGATAGGTGTAGATTGCGCCTGGCGCAGTCACTTCCGGTCCGGTCAGTCGCAAGTCAAGATCCGCTCCGGTGAATTCCACCTCAAATACATCATCGATGGCAACGCCATCAATCTCTGCCGATACCATGACTGTCTCTATAACGTCGTGAGTCAGCGAGCCGGAGGTGATCCCATTGGCAGCGGTCAGGTCGACCGGTTGGGTCACTGCTGCACTACCTGTTGAGAAGAGTTCAACTGGTAATCCAGAGATTTCGTTCTCAAACTCATCGAGCGCTTTGACCCAGACTGAGACCAGTGTGAGCCCATCGGCCGGCGCAATCGCTGGCGTTCCCCAGATGATCGACTTCGTCGGATCAACCGGTCCGGGCACAAATTCTATGCTTGCCGATTGGGTGAGCAGCACCTGACCGCCGCGCGCCCGCAGTGTGCGTGAGCCGGCTGCTTCGGTGTAGAGCGACCCAGTAGCCTCGCCATTAGCGTCTGTGATACCGATCGAGACAAAACCACCAATCTGCACGCTCTGCCCGTCGATAAAAATCGGCCGGCCGACGTCCAGGCCGACCTCCACGGGTTGGCCTGGAAGAGGATTGCCGCCGCCGTCACGTAGGGTGACGAGCGCTGTTGCGGTGCTGAAACCGTCGGTGGGAACTTCCGCAGGTGTGATCTCAATCGTAGATTGCAGTGGATCAACCCCACCGAAGTAGATCGTTCCCGGGCCTCCCTGGCTAGGGAAGGTTGTATCAACATCGAAGGTAAGCGCCGGGTCGACCTCTGTGGCATAAACGGCGATACGCCCGCCACCGCCACCACCATCCCCACCCCACGCACCTCGTCCACCACGCGCGGCGATTGTTCCGCTACCGAGTACGGCGTCCGCCTGGATCCAGATGCTCCCACCTGCCCCGTTTTCAGCACCGCTTTCAAAATCACCTGCATCCGCGCTGATGCGACCGCTCTCCGTTACGGTGACCGTTCCCCCAGCAATAATCCTGATCGCCCCACCGCCGTTTCCGTGATATTCACTGAAGCCGGCTGAACCAAGTGTCTCGGGTTCAGTCATTGAGCCATACGTGATTCCGCCACCCGGATCTCCGCCAGCACCACCGTGCCCGGCACCTCCACTGAAATCGGTCGGGGCTCCTGGCCCTTTTTCTGGATACGTGTATCCCAGCTCATCAGCGGTGAGATGGCCGCCGACGGTCAGTTCGCCCGTGTTGAGGACCGCTCCAAGTCCAGAGCCAGTATCCCCTGCCAGTTCCATCCGCGCGCCGGATTCGATAATCAGGTTGTCGAAGCTGAAGTTGCGCACCTCCATGCCGGCAGTGGATGCCTGAGGACCAAAACGCACATCCGCGATCGAACTAACGTCGGGTATGAGCGTCAAGTTCTCAACACCTGCGATCGTGCCAAGCACGGTTAACGGCACACCCTTGACGATGAAGTCGTGCGGCAGCGTGAGCGTCGTTTCTTCAGGCACATGGAACCCAAAGCCATGGATCTCAGGAAGGGTGATGCCGTAGTCGTCATAGAGGTAAAACTGCGCGCTGCCATCGCCGGCCATGTTCTCCAATGAGAGCGTCACTGTATCGCTCGGATTGAGCGTTTCCAGATCGCCTCCCCCGATCAACTCGATGCGATCAAATTCCCAAACCGTAGTCCCAGGATCGGCCAATACCGCTTGTTCACCCTCATAGCCGGCATTATCGACGAGAAGGCTTTGCTCCCCGTTCGCCTTAGAATGGAAATAAATCGTCCCAGCACCGCCAGGGTAATCGTGATATTGATTCGGGTAAGAATGCGCGTCTAGCGTGCCTTTGAAATCGTTCTGGTTAAAGTGGATCGCAATGCGGCCACCTGCTCCGCCGCCATCCTCCTTATTATGGAAGCCCGAGCCCCCATTGGCACGGATTGTGCCGAATCCCGTCAGAAAGTCGACATCCAACCAGACGCTGCCGCCGGCGCCGCCGCTCCTGAGACCATTGGCAGAGATCGTGCCATCAACAACAAGGTCTCCACCCACAACGTGCAGGGCACCACCCCCGGGCGCGAGCCCTCCGCTGCCGAGTTCGATCGGGGATAACACGGATCCATAGGCCGTCCCGCCATTTGGTCCTCCACCATAGCCACCATGCCCAGCGGCGGACCCCTTTCCAGGTCCCTCATAATGCGGATAACCCGTGCCATCTGCATCTACTACGGCTTCATAAGCGACGGTCATCTGGTCAGCGTTGATCGTGACACCTCGACCGCTCAACGGATCGCCTTGAATGCCTAACACCTGTCCCTGCTCGAGTGTTAGCGTTTCAAAGACAAATGTGCCAGGAACAATCTGACCCGTATGGAAGCCGGTAGCCGCGAGGTCCAGCCGGCCCGAATGTCCGGAGCCTGCCGTAACCGTCATGCGCTCTCCACCGGTGAGCTCACCTTCGACGGAGAGCTCGGTGCCGCGCAGCGTCAGGTCTGAAGCGAGCGTCAAATGCCCATCCGGGGCGACAACGAAACCGAAGCTATCCAGCTCTAGCGGTGCATAGGTAACGCTGCCGTGCAGCGTTATCTGCGCCGTCGCGTCTCCGATGATATCGGCTGTTGTCAACGGCAACGTGTCATCGGGATCCATGAGCTCGAGGTTGCCTTCTCGGATTAATTCAATGCGGTCGAAGAGCCAATCCGTCGGTTCGGGGTCGGTGAGTCCAGCCTTCGAGCCATCTTGATCCTGATTATCGATGACCAGGCTGCGCTGACCGGCAGCAAGGTCCGACAGCACAACAGTTCCGGGTCCGCCGACTCGCACACCCGCGCCCCCCACTGCCTCGATCGTTCCGCTAAAGGTCGAAGTCTCAGTCGTCAGGGAGATTCGGCCTCCACCACCGGACGTGTTTGCACCAAAGGGATAGCGCTCGCCTCCATTGGCTTGCAGGACGCCGCCGCCGCTGAGCGAACCGACCTCCAGCCAGAGGCTCCCACCTGCTCCAGCCCCTCCGCTTCGAGGAGCTGGGTCGCCATTCGCGCTGAGCATTCCTTCTAAGATAAGCTCATCAGAGATCAGGTGCAGCGCACCACCACCCGCGCCGGCACTTGCGCTGCCAAGCGTGACCGGCGCTATGGCGTTTCCGTAAGGCGTTCCGCCATACTCACTCCCGCCGTAACCACCATGGCCTGCACTCGCATTTACAGCGGAGGTTCCTGGACCCAGGAGTCCACCCGGTTGATACCCCAACCCGTCAGCAGAAAGATGACCATTGCTCTGTATCTCTACCTGCACGGTATTGATGGTTACGCCCAGACCCGATAGCGGATCGCCTTCCAATGCCAGGGTTTGGTCTGGTTCGATCAATATTGTGTTGAGGGTGTATAGCCCCTGCGGATCTCCCACCGTCCCGCCGCGTGCACCGAGAGTCAACGTCGCATCCGCATCCCCATCCGGGGCAAGGAGAATGTCGCTGATACCCTCAAGGGCGCCATGGATGCTTAATTCTGTGCCTTGTACGGTAAAACCGCCAGAGAGTCTGAGCGATGTCCCCTCCGCCATATAGAAACCAAAATGCCGCAATGAAGCATAAGGGTAGACAAGATCGCTGTGAAGGTGCAGTTGTCCAGTACCATCCCCGGCCATGTTCCCCGGGGAGAATAAAAGAAAGTCATCCGGGTTTGGAATCTCAAGGTCGCCATTTCGAATGAGCTCGATCGTGTCGAAGAACCATGGGGTGGATTCTGGGGCAGTCAACAGCGCTGGTTTGGTCGAACGATTGAAATTATCGACGCGTAGCTGCGTCTCACCCGTGCCTGCATTACGTAGATATATCGTTCCCGGCCCAGCGCTATCCCCCCGGCCCACTGCAACGATAGTACCTGTGAACTCGTTGGTACCTGACTGTATGGAGATCCGTCCACCCGCCCCAGAACCGCGGTAGACAAATGGATCATCGAACGTTCTGATCAGATAGGAATCCCCACCTCGAGCTTCGAGCCGCCCATTTCCCTGGAGAGAATTGGCTTCAATCCAGATACTCCCACCCGATCCTCCACCACCGATCGCATCAGGAATATACCCCCATCGCATACTCCCGGCGGAAAAGATTGAACCATCATTTATAAGTGTTGCAGCGATATCCAGCCGCACGATCCCCCCACCGCTTCCCCCGGAAGCCCGATCGGTATTCTCTGTTGCGCTGGCATCGCCACCGGCGCTTCCCAGATACATCGGTGCCGTCGCCACTCCATATCCGAGGCCACCCTGCGCACCTCCCGGATCGTCGCCACCGTAGCCGCCATAGCCGCCCCCCGCCACGTATCCGCCACTTCCCGGGCCTTCACCAGGTCGAAATCCCAGACCGGTAACATCGATTACACCGCCTGTTTCCACAGTC
>Ga0114922_10001452_pt1 | contig 22576 bp, 23 predicted proteins | sample AartaG_FD_100975 | JGI IMG/M metagenome (GOLD analysis project Ga0114922, IMG submission 100975) | Deep subsurface microbial communities from Aarhus Bay to uncover new lineages of life (NeLLi) - Aarhus_00045 metaG | ecosystem: Environmental > Aquatic > Marine > Oceanic > Sediment | place... | reverse complement strand
GCTAGTCGTTTAAGTTCAATAACTCTAAATTTCTCTAGAGCTGACAACCAGCTGTAAGATGGGTCAGATTCTGCAATGATTTGAAATCTCCTGAGAGCTTCTTCCTTATCCCTAAGATCAGTTTTAATTTGTTCCAATCTTGAGGAATCTGTTAATAATTCATTGTATTTATTCTCAATTGTAGCTTTCTCATCTTTTGCTTCTTCTAGTTTAGCTTCAATTTCGGATTTAGCACTTTCCATCTCTGAAATACTTTCTCTCAGTTTGTCAATTGTATGTTGTTTATCTTGATAATCTTCAGTTTTTTCGTTCAATTCTCTTTGAGCATTAGCTAAATCTGTTTCGTTCTTCATTGAATCATTTTTTAGCTCTTGAAGCTCATTTGATAGATTCTCTTTCTCTTCTTTGAGTTGAGAATTTTCTTCCTTTAGAGAATTTACTTCATTTTCCAGATTTGTTTTTACAGTTTCAATATCTGCTAATCCTTCTAATTTAGCTTTGAGATCATCTAGCTCTTGTTGTAAAGTATTATTCTTCTCTGAGAGTTCACCATTATTGTTTTCTAACTCTTCAATTTTGGTTTGTAAGTTCTGTATCTTGTTTTCTAACTCTGTGATTTTAATCGCATCACTGACTGAAATACTTCCATTTTCATCTGTCAAATTACTCACCAATAGGTAATAGAAACTATGTTCTTTCTATCAAACAGATTTGATTCCATGCTATTAAAAGATTCTGAATGTGTTAAGTCGTTTCACTGACGTCAACTATCCCGTCAGCTGTAATCCTGAATACAGTTTCAATCTCTGGAATATGAGGACTATCTATAACTCTAGCTATTCTTTTTTCTGCTTTTCCTTTTCTTAGGAATACTCTAGTAGTGCATGAATGAGCTACAATGTTTCCTCCTACTGGGAAGGTAGTTTCTCCATAAAGAACATCTGGTTTTGTTAAAACTTGATTGGTTGCAACGACTGCTATATCATAAACCTCAGCTAGTCTGAGAAGCTGATGTAAATACTTGTTCAACTTTTGTTGTCTTTCAAGAAGAGACCCTCTTCCAGCATACTCTGCTCTGAAGTGACTTGTTAAAGAATCAATAATCATCAGCTGAACGTTTCCATCTTTAATGATTTTAGGGCTTTCAAGAACCAAAACCATTTGATGATCAGAGTTGTATGCCCTTCCAACATTAATTCGACTTAGAACTTGTTCAGGATCTGCACCAAACCTCTGACAAATTTGTACTATCCTTTCTGGTCTGAAGGTTCCTTCTGTGTCAATATAGATGACACCAGACTCAAGACCACCTAACTTTTTATCCATAGCTGTCATAACACATAATTGAAAACAGATTTGTGTTTTCCCAGTTCGGAATTCACCGGAAATCTCAGTCAAAGAACTCGCTTCAATTCCACCAGCAAGTAAGGTGTCTAAAGACTTACTTCCGGTAGATATTTTAACTAATTTTTTTCGAGTTTTAAGTAACTCTCTAGCATTCTGAAACCCTATTCCAACTTGACCTCTTGCTGCAGTAATCAGCCTTTTTGCAGTCTGTTCTCCTATCTCACAATGTTCAACTAATTCAATAGGTGATGCATGGGCAACAGCTGCTAAAGTGATATAACCTGATGACATTAATTTATCAGCTACAGCTGGACCAATACCTGGTATGTTATTCACTGCAACATCACTAAGATCTTTAGTTTCTTTCTGAGCTGTTTTAGGTCTTTGTTTTGGAAGAATTTCATGAATCCAATCTTCAGGTTCTTTCTTTTCTTCTTTTGCTACAGCTTTTCTTGCTGTTGGTTTTTTTGCAGGAGGTTTTTTAGCTGGAGTCTCCTTTTCTTTTGTAGTTTTAGGAGGTTTTTCTTTCTTTGACATGGTTTCACTTTCTCTTCTACTGATAGAACTATTAGTTTTTTATATATAAGAAATGCTTTTTTTCAGTTGATAAACTTAATGGACATTTTAGTTTTATATTTTTACTCTTTGATGTTTTCATTTTGATATTTGCCTGAATATCCCTTAGCTGTTTCAGTTTTAGTTTCAATAAAGACTATCTGAGCAACCCTTGCATTTTGATATAGAGTGATATTCGCATATACAATGAACAAACCTATTCCTCTCCCTTTATATCCCGGATCCCAGACAGCAGAACATACAGTTGCTCCTGATCTCATCAAACTTGATCTAGGTAATACAATTCCAATAGCATTAAGTGGAACTTTCACTACTTCATTATACTTAACAAGATATCCTCCAGGTTTGATTTCCCATTTTCCATCAATTGGAGGAATAACCCTATGTTCAGGAATTACCCTTTTTGTGTTATCGAAATCAACTATCCCACCATCTTCTAACCCAATAAGCTCTTTTATGGATAAATCAAATCCTGCAATCTGAGTTTGTGTATTGGAGTCAATATATTCTTTGATGATTGTGTCTGAAAAAGGAGGTAAGAATACCATGATTCTTGATTCATAGAAGTGTTTTTAACTTTTTACTATGCTTGAAACATTCTAGAAACAAGTTTCTTTCTACAGTTGGGACACTGTGGTTTTACTTTAATCCATTCAACGATATGTGCAAAATGTGAAGGAATCTCACAGAATGGACATCTAACAAAACTTTCTCCAGCTTTGATCGGAGACATACAGACACTACATCTCTCATCTAAATCAGAAGTTGCAACTTTCAAGGGTTGTGTAATCAGATTTTTTGATACAGGTATAGGTTTAGCTTCTACTTCAGTTTCTTCTTCTTTAGCTTCTGCTGCTATTTCCTCTAACTCTTCCAAGCTTACTTTCTCTTCAACTTCTTGAATAATAATAGATTGATCAATTGTTCCTACTTCTACAACATCACTTGGAGTTATATCTGCTACTGATTTTCCTATGGTTGCTAAAACTGCATCAGCTTCCTCTTCTAAACCTTTCTCAAAAAGAATGTATGCTGAAATCTCTGTTTCACCACTATCATAAAAGTAACGTGAAAGGTTCCTCACCATTTCTTCTTCTCTTTCTGGAGCATATCTAGAAATTATTTCAATTGAATCAGGCACAAACTCTCTTCCCTTGGCTGCAATTGACTTAGCGGCACCAAAGACTCTGCCTGTTTTGAGATACTCTTCTTTTGCTCTATCAAACATTCCAGCTCTGAAATATTCATCTGCACTTGCATATGCTGCTCGAGAATCAGAGTTTGGACTTGTTGAATATTCAGATCTATCAGCATACGATGCGACTTCATGAGTTGGAACACCTGATTTCGGAGGATGCGTTTGAGCTGCAGGTTGATATGGCTTATATCTCTTCTTCGGAACATTCTTTTTCTTTTTGCTCTTGACTGCAGCTCTGGCTGCCACTATCAATGATATAGCAATGAAAATCAAGAAAATTAATAGTCCATATTCGATAGGCATTTTATCAACCGTGTATGTAATTCATCCTTACTTTATCTGTTATTTTATTAACTTTTGTATACCCAAAGCGTTCTAGTTGAATAATCTCACCAATGTTAAGATTTTTCAATTCTTTTTCTCCATAACCTTGAATATTCTTCAAGCTATCTTTGTTTATTCGATTATTTAAATATAACATTTCTGGCTTCACAATCTCAACAGTAACAGGATCTGAAACCCATTGAACTCGAGGGATATCGACTAGCAAATCTCCACTCAATATATCTGCTTTGAATTCTGTATCTGATACTTTTTCTATAATCTTTATGTTGTAAAGATCCTTCATCCTGATAACTGCATCAACATCTAGGATATTCAAATCCAGTTTACTCAAGTATAGAGTATCTTCAACTTTAATCTGTCTTGTTCCTAGTTCTTTATTATTTGGGTGTAAATCAATTTCAACTTTTAATGACTTAGGATTATTAATTTTAATCATAATTGGGTCATCAACAAAGAAGAAATGTTTGGAATCAGGTTCTATAAACTTTCGATTTATTGCTGAAATTAAAGACCAATCTATGTTGGTTGCTGACTTTGTAGCACCTACCCTTCTTATTATTTCAGTGAATGTTTCAGGTTGAATACCTCTTCTGTTGAGTGCTTGATATGTAACTAATCTATAGTCATCCCATCCAGTAACTATGTTCTGTTCTACTAATTCCCTGATTACTCTTCCTTGAGTTGGTGCACCAATAACATTGAATCTTGCATATTCTAGAAACTGTGGTGTCTTCAGTCCGAGTTTTTCCGAAATTAAACTCTGGAGTTCTTCTCTCATCTTACCAAATTCAATACTTCGTAAGATATGAGTTACACCAGTATAATCTTCCATAATGGGAGATTCAAAATCATACATAGGCCAAAGAATATACTTGTCTCCTTGGATACAGTGAGTATGATTAGAGATTCTTAATAATACAGGATCCCTGAGAACAGCATTTTTAGAGGTCATATCTCCTCTCAATCTGACAACAGCTTCTCCAGGATTAAAATGACCTTCTAGTATTTTTTCGAAAAACTCATGATTCTTTTCAATTGAATTTTCCAAATTACACGAACAAGGTTTTTCCTCATTTCTTAGTTTTGCCATAGTATCTCTGTCACATGTACAGATGAATGCTTCTTCTTTTTCAATGAGTTCCTTAGCTTTTTCATAGTATAAATCTAGATGATCTGAAGCTAGTACTTCTCCATCAATTTTCAGATTCATCCAATGAATAACCTCTCTGAAGCTATCATAAAATTCTGCTTGAACTTTCTCAGGATTAGTATCATCAAAACGCAAAATTCTTTTGCCATCAAATCTCTCAGCTATTAGATGATTAATGCAGAATGAAAGCATTTGTCCAATATGAGGGTGTTTTGACGGTTCAGGGGGATACCTGACTGTTACTTCACCTTTGACTGCATTAACAATTTCTGGAAGATAATCTCTTTCCTTCTTCTCTTCAATGATACTTTCAGGATATTTTTCTTCCACAATCTCTTGTAGTTTATTCACAGGCATTTCATTAACTTCTGAAAGAATATTATCCAAAAGTGATTGAATTTCTTTCATTTTGCTTCTTAAATCTGGATAATTGGCCATTAGTTTTTTTAAAACAATTTTCTTTTCTGCTGAGCCGTATTTATAGGCATTTATCATAACTTCTTTGTAGATAATATCTTCAGCATTACTCATGTTATGATTCACTTAAATTCTCACTTTAAATACTTGATTGTTTCGAATAAAAAACTGAACATCTTGGAAAGAGAATTTAAGCAATAGAATATTATGATAAAACCTGTGGCGAGAAGTTCACCATAGTTTCTCTTTCTAATACTTTCTCTTCTTGTATGAGTTCTAATAGCCTTGGAGCGGTTTTTCTGATCAAGACTTGATGTTTGTCTTTTTGAAGTTTAGAACAGAGTAATCCTTTATTACATGAACCTTTACCAAAGTATACTGTTTTTTTAGTATCGTAAAACAGTGAACCCCCTTTTGACGGACAATTGCAGATTTCTAAGAATAATGGAGAATCAGTATATCCGTTGCTAGTTTTTATCCTTGCAATAGCTTTTTCGAGCTTATAATTGAGAAATGTATCTTTGGTTCTCATACTAACTCAGAGAAAAATGTTATTCATATATTAAGTAGTGTTGTAATATCCGGAAATTATACCAGCCATGTCGTGGATGAACTCCAGATATCATCCAGTTATTTCATTGAGAGGAAAAAATTAAAAACACTGTCATAAATACACACTTGAGGAACTGAAAGTGTGGATTGCAAAAATCTCAGGTGTTACTAACTTTGATTCAGCCCTATCTGTAGATGTATCAGAGTATTTTGCTATAGGTGCAATAATTGACAATATAAATGAAATTAGATCAGTAAGTATGGTGGATGCTCGTAGAATTTTCGCAAATATCAAGAAATGTACAACTATTGCAGAAATAGTTCCTTCTTCTCTTGATGATATCTTCGAAACACAAGATGTTTGTAAGCCAAATATGATTCAAATTAATGGGGATTTTTTCAATGATATTAATAATCTAATAGCACTTCAATCAATTGCGACAATTCCTATTGTTGGTTCAATATTCTTAGATAAAGAAACTTTGGAATCGAATATTCTTGATCCAGATCCGATAAAAGCTATACAAACACTTGATCAATTTGTGCAAATAATCAACATTAACCTTCCACTAGGGGAGAGCTGGGAATCTGAAGAATCAAAGAAAAAACTAGTTGATATTGTTGTTAATATTCAGGAAGTCATTACAAAACCACTTGTAGTTGGTGGAGGATTAACTTCTCATAATGTAGGAGACATTGTTGCAACTCTTGCACCAAATGCTGTTGATGTTTCCTCAGGTGTCGAAAAACTAAGTGGTATAAAGAATCCTGAGTTAATGCAGGAATTTCTACAAGCTGTGTATGATCAAAAAGAGCTTTTAGAAGGAGTGTAACAGCTTAGAAAAGTGATTTGAAGTATAACCATATCACCTTTCTAGAAATTTTTGATTCTCCTGAATGTCTTGTTCCAAAAACATAGTTAACATGTCCAACTTTCAATTTTGAGGGATAAGTTTTCAAGAAATCAAAAAGAACCTTGTATCCTTCAAGTATAAATTTGTGTTTATTTTCCTCAATGTATTCTTTCCAAATATGTGCTTTTGATCCAAATAATCCAGTCATTACATCCTTTACTCTATTCTTTCGACGGAATATTAGAGCTAGTTTTCCGAGTAACCTTGCGACAAATGACATGAGTTTTCTATAGAATGACCAATTTCCAACAATTTCAACTCTGTTTCCAGCAACTAGATCATAATCTTCTTCCAATAGTTTAAGAAATCCAGGAATAGCATCTGGTGGATGTTGTAGGTCTGCATCCATTACAAGAAAATAAGGGGTCGTGCAATTTAGAATAGCATCTAAAACACTGATTGTTAATCCATGGACTTCCTCATCTTTTCTATCTAGAAAGAGCGTCTCTATTTCACCTTCAAATGTTTCAGTTATTTTTTTTGTTTTATCTTTTGATCCATCATCAGATACAATTACTTTACAATTTTGACAAATCTTTTCTATTAAAGATAAAAGATTACCTAGAGATTTTTCTTCGTTCAAAGTTGGAATGATTATAGTAAGTTTGCTGAAATCTAAATTCACTTCAGTCATCTATTTCTTCTTATTTAGAACCTATAAAAAAGTTAACGTATCAATCTATGCTAAGACCACATCTTCACGGATTTTACTTACTTTCTCTTACATCTTTAACAAACCTCATATAGTAATTCTATCCTATTTTATTAGAATGACTATATCCCCTAATATTACTTACATCATTAAGATAATCAATGCTGGTGATTATTCAGTTGGGAAAACAAGTTTAGCAGTACGTTATACTCAAAACCGATTTTCAACTTCATATCTCCCAACACTTGGTGTAGATTTCTATAGCAAGATGATACAGCATGATGAGGATACAACTCTTCGTCTAGTTCTCTTTGATACAGTTGGTCAGGAAAAATTAGCTACACTTAGAAAAAGATATTATACTGGTGCTCATGGAGCAGTTGTAGTTTTTGATATAACTAGAAAAGAATCTTTCGAACATATACAAAAATGGATCGAAGAAGTTGAAGAAAAATGCCCTAATATTCCAATAATTATAGTAGGAAATAAAACTGATTTAGAGGAAAAAAGAGCTGTAAGCTACAAAGATATGGAAAAGAAATGGGGTTCACAAGGTTATACAGTTTTAGAATCTTCAGCTAAATTGGGTGAAGGAGTCGATGATATATATATAATAATAGCGAAGAAAGTAATGGAGAAAATGGGATATTAGTTTTGTCTCCATAATTCTACTGCAATTATTTTACCATTTTCTAGAAACAATCTTGGTATATAATCATCTGCAACGAATGAACCATCAGGAAGTTTAACTTTTGAATCTGATTCAGGCTCTTCCAGATTTTCTGGAGCAATAAAGAGGGAATCTCCAACAAGTACATAATCTCTAATACTGTTTTTCATAGGAGGAAGAACCTGTAGTTGCTTGAAAATGTGTTCTACATCAATTATTTTTGTAGTAACAGTTGTAGGGTCATATCTTTTAGGTTCGGCTTGTTTTTTCTCCTTAGGTTGAGTTGTTTCCTTTGGTTTTGGTTTTGGTTTTGGTTTTGGTTTTAGTTTTGGAGTTGTTTTCTTCACAGGTTCAGCTTTTGGTGCTGGTTTTGCAGCAGGTTTAGGTTTAGGTTTAGGTTTTACTGAAGATCCTCCAGAGGGAGCATTTATTGCTTCATCAATTGCTTCCAAGAATTCATTATTTGTTGCGGATTCTTCAAGATTAACAATTTTATAACCCAGTTCCATTCTCAATCGAGCTGTTTCTCTAGCACAAGCAAATTTGGAGTGAGGTGAAGATTGACTTCCAATCCATGTGTAAATCCTTTTCTGATTATGAGATATGACTATTAAAACGTTGGCAGAATCTAAGGCAACTTCCTTATTAGTGCACTCTGTCATTTCTCCAGTAGACTGTATAATATATAGAGTCATTTGATTCGAGTAAAAACATAGTTTTATCATTTTTATATTTAGTGTTAGAGGGAAACGTTTTTTTCTAGTTTTTCTGATTCTTTTTCTAATTCTTATGATTTTGGCTGTTTCAAATTGTGAAACTGGAAAACAAAGACTATTTTTCTCCTTTGCATATAGAAAAAGTTTCAAAAGAAATATATACGGATTCAATATACGAATAAATGTTAAATAGTCCTTATACTATATAGTGTTGTAGAATATTATATTACTATAAGTCTCGAGGCTAAAAAAAATGAGTTCAAAAATAATAGAATCTATAGCTTATTCTTATATTGGAAGGTTTATAGAACCATATCTTGCAGAATTTGATGGGTTAAAAACATCCCTACGAAAAGCTGGAATAGATAAGAGTGTGAGGATGTATCTCAGTGTTAGAATCTTTTGGGCTATAATTTTATCCATTGTTTCTCTTGTTGTTCTTGTTGCTGTAAAAATTGTGGTGAAAGAATTATCAATAATTCTTGTAATTGTTCTACCAATTTTAGTCCTGATCAGTATGTTTGTGTTTACATGGGTATATCCTAGCTATCAGGTTGGAGATAGAAAACGAAAATTGGAAGCTGCATTACCAACTGCAGCAGGATATATGACCGCCATGGCATCTGCAGGAGTTACTCCAGATAGGATATTTCTATCCCTAACCAAAGAAAAAATTGGGGAAGCAATTGTTAAGGATGCTAAGAAAATATCTAGAGACATCCAAGTGTTTGGTTATGATATAGTACATGCTCTAAGTGAAGCTTCTCTCAGATCTCCTTCAGCAAAATACTCAAGCTTTTTAGAAGGAATTGTAGGGACTTTTACATCAGGAGGAGAATTACAGAGATATTTGGAAGTATCTTCAGAAACTTTGATGAACGATAAAGTTCAACTAGAGAAGAATTTTATTGACACTCTGGGGATTATGGCTGAATTATTTATGGTTTTAGGAGTAGTTGCTCCGATATTCTTCATTGTTATACTAGCAATGATGGCGATGCTAGGAGGTTCCGCTGGTAACGCGAATCTGCTAATGGCTGTTCTAGTGTATATAATTATACCTGTTTCAGAACTAGTAATTATTGTGATGATTGATGCAGCACAACCGGAGATGTAGGTGAAAAAAAATGACAATAAGTGACGAAGTTGAAGTTGAGGTTAAAAGGTTTCAAATCACTCAAGATATGATTTATTGGATAATCGCTGGAGTTGCAGGATTAATTCTAGTTACTTTAGGTATTATCGATGTTATTAGTCAACAGACTGGAGGAGATTTCATTTCTATTCTTGATATTAATGATTTCGTTATTCTAGCTATTATAATAGTTGTAGGAATACCCACATTTCTGATTGTTTACAGAGAGGAAAGAAGACAGTCTAGAATAGATGAAAATCTCCCATATCTTCTAAGAGAAATTAGCAATGCACAGAGAACTGGTATGGCATTACCAAGAGCTATTCAAGAATCTGCTAAGAGACATTATGGTCCCTTAACTCCAGAATTAAGAAAGATGTCAAGTAAAATCTCTTGGGGAATACCATTTAATCAAGCTATGACTGATTTCCAAGAATCTATCGACACACCATTAGCTCAAAGAGCTACTCTGTTAATACTAGAAGCTGAAAGATCAGGAGGGAATCTTGAAGAGATTTTCGAAGCAACAGAGAAGTATGTTCAGACTCTCGTAAATCTTAAGAAAGAAAGAGAGGGAGCAATGAAGCCTTATGTTTGGATTGTGTATGCATCATTCTTTATATTTATTCTAGTAGTAGTAATACTCTTTCAAACATTCTTTATTCCATTCTTCTCAGCAAATATCTCATCTGAACAAACAGCTGGAATGTTCTTGATCAATATAGATTTAGATGTACTTGAAATTCTCTTCTTACATATGCTAGCTATTCAAGGATTCTTTTCAGGACTAGTAGCAGGAAAAATGTCAAAGATGTCAATAAAGGCAGGATTAATGCATTCAGTTATACTGATGTTCATAGGCTGGTTTGCATTTAAGATATTGATTCAACCTGATAATCCAATATTTAATATAGGAATATAGCGATCGGTAAGGTGAAACTATGGGAAAACTTGAAGATGATGTTAAAAACATAAAGGAACAAGTTGAAGAACTCCAGAAATTGGTTAATAACATGAGTTTCAATGTAATCAGAATCATGGGAACTCTAGAAAAAGGAGTTGTACCTTCAGCTGATGGAGATTCTGAAGGAATAGTTGGTTCTGTATCAGTTGATCTCGGTCCTTTAGAAGATAAAATTGAGAGACTTGAACAATCTATGAGTACTAAAGAAGATTTAGTTCAGATAAAAGAACAGATCGATAATTTAGTTTCAGAAAAAATCCAAAAAGCAGAAGAAATGCAAGAACGAGCATCTAATCTTCTTGATAAGGGAATGGAGCTAGTTGAACTAGAAGCTACTCTTGCAGAAATTAAATCTCTTCTTGAGGAGCGAATTTTGGGCGATGATGCAGAAGCTAAAGGAGAATAATAAATTGAAAGGATCTAAGAAAAACAAAGGATTGAAATCAATTCTTAAGAGAAAAAAAGCTCAGATAAGAGGTGTTGATTTCGCTTTAGCTCTTCTAATCTTTGTTATTGCTTTCAGCCAAGTTATCATAGTTCTTTCAAATCTATTGATTCCTTCTTTAGTACAAATGCAAACTTATTCTCAAGAACAAGAATTAAATAAACTCTATAGTAATATTTTCTTTTCAGAAGGAACTCCAAGTAATTGGGGAACCATAGCTACCAGTTCGTTTTCAGATTTCAAACTAGGTACTATGGGAGCCTCTGGAGGACTTGATTTTACAAAAATTAATAGATTGACAAATGATATGTCTTCTTATTGGGCGATAAGCTATCTGAACGTCAAATTAGGATATAATATGATAAAGGATTTCGCGGTTAGTGTATACTCCCCCATCTCTGTGACAATAGATGAATATACAGCTGTTTTCGGTGTAATCAATCTTTATGGACAAGTAAAAGAATATCAAACACCTATTGCAGATGCTAAAATTTGGGCTATTGCAGTAGATAACCATGATAACGTTGTCACAAACTTTACAACTACAAAGGACATCTCAGGTTCAATAAGTTATTCAGCCACAATAACTGGTCCTAATTCAGATTATTTTACTATAGTTGTTTTTGCTCAAGTTGGGGAGATTTATCAAGATTACAAAGTTATGAGAATTGAAAGACAAAGCAGTGGTTTAGAATATGATATTGTTGATTTTGATTTTCGACCATTTGTTTGGGAAAATGCTAACCCCCTTAGTTCTGCCATAGATTTATCTGTTGAACGAGATTTTCTTAGTGATGAGGCTAGTGCAGTAGTAGTATTTCCTTTCTCTGATTATGGAGTAGATCACTACACAGTGAACTTAACTCAAACAACAACTGCTGAAGGAGAAATTTATTCAGGAACTGAAATCCCTGTAACTTCAGATGGATTGGCAGTAGTTATCGTAAATGAACGCACTGAATCTACTTTTTCTGCAGGTTATATGGGAGTACCAATGTTTCTAGATTCTAATCATGGTGGAGTGTTCTCTCATTCTTCATTTGCGGAACAACAAACATACATTTCGAAAACTCAATTACTTCTGATTAGAAATGTACTTCTAAAATGTCAAATATGGTACTGGTGATAAAATGAAAAAACTAACAAGAAGTAGAAAAGCACAGCTCTTCATTATAGAATCTTTTATCGCAGTATCTGTTATGATCATCATGGTTACAGCTTTATATGAAGTTCAAATAGCAACACAACCTCCAATAGTTCCAAATTATCATGAGGAAGTGTATACCTCTCTTCAATCACTAGATGGTATAAATGTGCTTGATAATTACATCTATTCAGTCATTAACAGTCTTACTGAAAATATAACTTACTATCAAACAATTATCGAAGAAGGGATTTATGGATCCTTACCTGACAATGGTGAGTTTAGTCTCTATTATGAGAATATGACTTCAGGTTTGGAATTCGCGGGAAGTTGGATAAATAACCATCTCTCACCTCCAACTGAAGCTATAGGTATTGACTATCTAATTTCAGAAGTAAATGGAGAGTTAATTCCATGTGTAATCCATCTACAATTGTGGTTAAAAGGTGTTTAAAATGAAAAAGATGTTACTTAAAAACAAACGAGGTCAAGTTTTCTTACTACTTTCGATAACTATACTTATCTTCCTCATTATACTATCTGCAACCGTATATCAAATAACACAAAGTCCCTACATTGATCCAGCACCAAATCAGAAACAATTGATGAATTATCTGGACAATGGAATTGATGCTATAGATGATATATCTAATGCTGCATTATCACAGTTTTCTTTGGGAGCAACTCGGAATGATATCCTAACTATTATGGATGAAGGATTAAGTCAAGTAGAATCTTATTTTGACGATCATAATCTACCAGCCATCATAACGTATGATGATGTAAATTTGGTTATAGCGAACACAACTACAGCTGTCAATCCAGTTTACATTCATTTTCAAGTAGAGGTTTCAGTACATATCAATAGCTTAGATCTATTTTACGAAGGTGTTATTCTTTTTGATACTACATATTACATGCAAACCTCAACTATTGTTGGAAACTTGAACTATGTTTATCTATACAAAGAAGTAAATGGAATTACAACAGAGATAAATAATGGAATTGTAACAATCTCACCTGTTACAAGTGTTACAAATATGGGTGATGGTAGATATAGTGCAGATTTAGTTGGAGGACAGACTATAACCGCAGAATTACCTCATAACATTTGGCTAACACTGGAACTATAACCGAATAAAGTAATTTTATTTCTAGTCTACGTTTATTTGTTGACCTTCGTCTTCCTTCGCGTGTTTTTTCCTTTTGATAGTAACTTCTAAAACTCCATTTTTGTATTTAGCTTTAGCCGTTGAGATATCAACTGGGACAGGGAGACTGACAGCTTTCTCATATTTTCTTGAATCTGAATGAGCTTTAATTTTTAGAGTTTCTGCAGTGCCAGTTAAGTCTATGTCTCCTTTATTTATTCCAGGAACTTCTGCAATAACTCTTACTATCTCTTTCTCTTTGAAAACATCAATTAATGGTTCTCTTGTTTCAGAGGTTTCAATGTCACCATATGCTTTTGGTTTAAGATTTCCAAATTGATTGAAGTTGGGATTTCCATCCTCATCCACTCCTAATTTGAAACCATAAACATACGGATTGTTTAGTATATCTTCTAACATGCTTGGATCTAAACCATCCTCAAAATTATCCATAAGCTTCTTCATCATTTCATCAATCATTTTCCCAAATGATGAACCTTTAAGGAAAGGTAGAAACTTCTCCATTATTTTATTCATGTCAATATCTTCACTTCCGAAGAAATCAAAAGGATTAGAATAATCATCAGGAGTTTTCTTTTTCTTTTTCTTATCATCATCTTCGGGATTCATAATAACTCACAGTTAGCTGTTAATAAAAATTGTATACCTTTCTATATAAATCCAATTATTTGAGAAAAATAAAATAAAAAAAAGACCACTAATTTATTTATGCTTTTAGGCCTTTTCTTGCTTTTTCAAGAGTTCTATCAGGATCAGAATTATATTCTTGAATTACCGATGCTACATCTTCGAAGTAACGAATTCTTTTCTTAACCATCCACCTGAGGATTGTTTTTCTCTGTTCAAGTTCATCGAAAATTTCTTGTTCAGCTAATCCAGTATTATCCATGATTTTTTCTAGAACATAGCTTCTTCCAAAGTAAATGAAAGTATCATCCTTTGGATTCCATTGATAGAGTTTGTTTGTTAGAATTTCTTCAGTAACTGGATCTAACCCTATCAATTCGGTAACTGATTGAGTACGACGTGCGAATTTGGATTGTAATCTTACTTTTCTAATAACATGAATCAAATCTAATGATTTCATCATTGATCTTGGGATATTCATTGGTTTGCTTTCTAATCTATGAATTATACCTTCCACAGAATCACCATGAATAGTACCTAAACCCCTATGACCTGTACTCATAGCTTGAAACATCGCGTAGGCTTCGTCTCCTCTGATTTCACCCACAATAATATAATCTGGTCTTTGTCTCATTGCTGCACGAACTAATTCAAACATCGAGATTTGTCCTCTTCTATACCCTGATTCGGTTGTTTCACCAAAACCTGATCTAACAACACTTGGAATCCAGTTTTCATGTGCTAGATTCAACTCAGCAGTATCCTCAATAGTGACTACTTTCAAATCAGGTTTAATCATCATAGATATTGTATTCAACAATGTGGTTTTTCCTGCAGCTGTTCCTCCAGCAATCAACGTACTGATATTGTGTTCCATAGTAAACCAATAATACGCTGCAATGTCCAAATCGATTGTGTTGTAGAGTATTAAATCTGTGATTGTGAATGGATCTGCTTTGAATTTTCTTGCAGTAAAAGTGGAACCACGTTGAGTAACTTCTTTTCCATAAGTTAATTGTATTCTACTCCCATCAGGAAGAGAAGCATCCAAGAGTGGATTTGCTATGCTTATATGTCTGTTTGCTCTCTGAGCTAGTTTTATAATAAAACTATCCAAACCCTCGTCTGTATCAAATGAGATATTTGTTGCTATAGATTCATATTTTCTATGCCAAACATAAATAGGGATACCAGTTCCATCACAAGAGATATCTTCAATATTAGGATCAAGCATAAATGGCTGAATCTTACCATATCCGATTAAATCTCGTGTTAAGTAATACATAATTTTCTCAAATTGAGACTCATTTAGCGCAATACGATAACGTTTAATGATATCAACTATTTTCTTCTTTAGAAATTCTTCTGCCTTTTCTGTTGATTTCAATACAGTGAAATCTACATCTAATTCATCTACCATTATAGAGAATATCTTATTGTAAATAGCTGTTTCTTTAGAATCTAGCGGAATTTCCACTACCATGTACTGAGTCCTTTTGGTAGTAGGGTCAGTTTGAATTAAGACATAAGAGAAAGGAGGGCTTACTGGATATGTCTCTTCAAGAATTGGAACTGCCGCTGTATCAACAAAGGCTTCACCAGTATCTTCTTGCATGAATTAATAATATCTACTACACTTTTTAAAGATTGTTTTCTTATTAGCTCAATAATATAAAGAATTTTGTAAAAATTAATCGATCAAAGTTATTGTGACATCCACTCCATCATACTCATAAACAATGGTAGGTGCTGGTTCTAGACTAGAAATTGTTCCAGAAATAGATATTGTTCCTGGGTCGATAAACAGTGATACTGTTACAAAAACATCCTCATTTTCTGCAGCAGTTGCTTTTAGAGAGTATGAACTCACTGTTGATGTAACTTCAATTTCATAAGGTTCTCCATGAATTTCCTCTGGTAACGAAATCGGTCGCTGCATCGTAATCGTTAGAGCCCCTAAATATATCTGATTTTGACCTTCATTTATTAGGTTATGAATCGTTTCCGCTATATTTTGGAGTATATTTTCCATATTCGTCTCTATAGCTGTTTCTTCCATAGTGTTGTTGATGGCCATCATTGTGACTGATATTCCTGCTATAGCAAGGGATCCAACTAGAAGAATGGATAGGTACATAATATATTCGCTTGGCATGAAACTCTCCTAACTTAATGATACATTTATTATTATATTAATCTGGTTAGCAATAATTTTGTGGACTGTATAATCCAGATTTGCTGGAAAATAGATCGGATATTCATATAAACGATATCTATATTGGTTTATTAGTGTGATTTCACCTTGCATATCGTTGGAATAAGTAATTTCCCCTAAATATTTTTTTTCTGTTCCTGCATAAGTTAAACGCATATCGATATATTTCTGTGTGTCAAAGAAGAATACTGGTAACTCCTCTTGAACAAATTTCACGTTGATTATATCCATGTAGTAGATTTCTTCAATTCCTGCAGCATAATACTCTGTCATTATCGAATATCTATAGTATAATGCCAGTTCCATATATGCTGGTTCATATCTAGTTCTTGAAGCGTTTAAGACTGCAATATCATTATAGATTGTACTGCTGCCATTTAGAAATAGATAATCTTGATCTTGGGGACCAATAACATATCTATGCTCTCCTTCATCGAAATCTTCTACGGCTGTACTACGATGAGTAATCCTTGTAACATTATCTTGTACAACTAAATTCGTTTGTATTCCCAAAATATCTTGTAGAATAAAGGCAAAAGTCCAGTCTTCAACTACTTTCAGATTACCTTGTTCTTGAACAAATAGGAAATCTGAGCTTTTTGGAGGAAGACTTTGGATCATATCCTGAATTGTTGCATCCAGCGCAATGAAATACAGATTGATGCTATTATTGTAGCTCTTATCTTTAAATTGAGTTATGCTAGGCATCATATAAACGAGTGAAATCCCGATTGCAGCAGTTATTAACACAAACATTAGTACTACTGAAATAATAGGAGATAGAGCTCTTCGATTCATTCTGAATTTCATTGTATGGAATTAATATAACATGCATAAATTAAAGTTTATCGGAATTCTCCATCACAATTTATTACTTGATTCGTGTAAGGCGGGATTTTTTGTCTATTCGTTTATAATAAATTTAAAACCATTCAATTTTCCGTAATTTTCTCGTATTATTTTTGTCGGATATCTCGGGCTTTTAAAGAGGAAACTAGTTATATAAAATGAATGTAGTAAAGGCTTAAATATGATTTTGAATCTTCTATTGTAATTACTTGAATCACCTGATTTCTAAAATCAGTTAAACAAGTAGAAAACTCGTCGGGGTTTATAAATTAAAGTAAAAATATTATATTGAAAAGGGGTTATTGTGACTACTATAGAACTATCGAAAAATGCGCTAACTGTACTTGAAAAAAGATATCTACTGAGAGATGAGAACAACAAGGTTATAGAAACACCAGAAGATATGTTTGACAGAGTAGCAAGTTTTATTGCTACAACAGATGAAGAAAAAGAAGAATTTTTAGAATTAATGACTTCCCTTAGGTTTTTACCAAATTCACCAACTTTGATGAATGCAGGTACTGCATTAGGTAACTTAAGTGCATGTTTTGTCCTGCCGATAGAAGATGATATGACATCAATTTTTGAAGCTGTAAAGTATGCGGCTCTAATTCAACAGTCAGGTGGAGGGACTGGCTTCAGTTTTACTAAGCTAAGACCAAAGAATGATGTTGTAAAAACAACTGGAGGTGTTGCATCAGGTCCAATTTCTTTTATAGAAGTTTTTAACTCAACTACAAATACGATTCGCCAAGGAGGGCGTCGTCGGGGGGCTAACATGGGGATTTTACGAGTAGATCACCCAGATATTATGGAATTTATAACTTGTAAAGAAGATCAAACACGATTTACCAATTTCAATTTCTCTGTTGCATTAACAGAATCTTTCATGAAATCCGTTGAGAAAAATGAAGACTTCGATTTAATAAATCCACGAAATAATAAAGCCGTTAGAAAGATAAATGCTAAAGAAGTATTCAATAAAATAGTAGAAATGGCGTGGAAGAATGGAGAACCTGGGATTGTATTTATTGATAGAATTAACCAAGATAATCCAACTCCAGAATTAGGAGAAATAGAAAGCACTAATCCCTGTGGAGAATTACCTATGCTAGCTTGGGAATCTTGTAATCTAGGTTCAATCAACTTATTACAGCATATATCCAAAAGGAAAATTGATTGGGATTTGCTAGAAAAATCAGTTAGAGCAGCAGTTCGATTTCTTGATAATGTTATTGAGAAAAACAACTACATATTACCTAAAATCGAAGAAATGACGAAAGCTAATAGGAAAATTGGTTTGGGTATAATGGGTTTTGCTGACATGCTTATAAAACTTCGAATTCGATATGATTCTGAAGAAGGGTTACTGGCTGCTAGTAAGGTAATGGACTTTGTTCAGAAAACAGCAAGAGATGAATCTAGTAATCTAGGTAAAGAACGAGGAAATTTTCCAAATTTCAACAAAAGCATCTACAGAGAGAAAATTGAGCATCTAAGAAATGCAACTGTAACATCCATCGCACCAACTGGAACGATTTCATTAATTGCAGGTTGTTCTAGTGGAATCGAACCATATTATGCTCTAGCTTATACACGAAACGTTCTAGATGGGAAGAAACTCTTAGAAGTAAATCCAATTTTTGAACAAGAGTTAAAGAATCTTAAACTACATACAGAAGATCTGTTAGAGAAAGTGTCTTCTTCAAATACCATTCAAGGTTTGGATGATATTCCTGAAGAATTAAGAGAGATTTATGTTACTTCTCACGATATAAACCCTGAGTGGCATATAAAAATGCAAGCAGCATTTCAGAAATATAACGATAATGCTACTTCAAAAACAATTAATTTCGCTTCAACTGCAACAAAAGAGGATATTGCTATTGCATACATGTTTGCATATACGCAAGGATGTAAAGGAATTACAGTCTACCGTGATGGATCTAGGAAGTATCAAGTTTTAACTACAAAAAAAGCAGAACCAGCAGATCCTAAAACCTTGACAATAATCTCAGAAAAAGTAGAACCTCGTCCAAGACCTGAAGTAACTGAAGGTAAAACTCACAAGATTCGATCTGGTTGTGGTAATCTCTATGTTACTGTTAATAGAGACGAAACTGGTGTCTGTGAAGTCTTTGTTCAAGTTGGGAAGAGTGGGGGTTGTATAGCAAGTCAGAGTGAGGCTGTGGGAAGACTAATTTCTCTAGCATTGAGATCTGGAATAAAACTTGAATCAATAGCTGATCATTTAGCTGGAATACGATGTCCAAGTCCAAACTTCTATCAAGGACAAACAGTTCTATCTTGTCCAGATGGAATTGCACATGTTCTAGAGAAATATCTAGATGGAGAAACAATTTTCCGAGCAAATGGAACAATAGCATGTCCTGATTGTGGAAGTATGCTAGAGTTTGCTGAAGGCTGCTTTACTTGTAAGAGTTGTGGATATAGTAAATGTGACTAATTTCACTTTTTCTTTTACTTTTGAAGCATAAGGTTTTTTTGTAATGAAGTTTGTATTGATTTGATGATTATCTGGTATGATGCCGTAACTTCCAAAGAACCATTGTTATTCAATGCAATTGCAAAGGAATTAGAAGCAGCAGGTCACGAAGCAATTTTTACATGTAGAAATTATGATTATGTAGCAAGTTTGTTCTTTCTTCTAGATTTAGATGTAGAGATCTTTGGAAAACATGGTGGAGGGTCTCTATTTGGCAAACTAATGGCTGGGAACGAGAGAATAACCCATCTTGCGAATTATATAAACGGCTTAGACAAAAAACCAGATTACCATATATCTTTCGCTAGCCCTGAATCAACAAGAGTTGCGTTTGGTTTAGGCATTCCTTCTATAACAATCAATGATTCACCTCATGCAAAAGCGGTAGGAAAATTAACTATTCCTCTATCAAAATATCTTGTTTATAGTTCATGTATACCTGATGATAAATGGTTCTCATTAGGAGCAACAAGAGATCAGCTCGAACCATATGAAGGTATTGATGAAGTTGCTTGGTTACAGGATTTCGAACCCCAGAAAGAAGTTCTGAATATATTGGGTTTACATATTGACGATAGTTTCATTGTAGGACGACCTGAAGAAAGTAGTGCAGCTTATATGCTTGATAGAAACATGGCTGGACAAACTCACTTGGATCAAATTTTGGAGAAAATCTTTGAAACATATGATGGGAGAGCTGTTATTTTTCCAAGATATGAGAGTCAAGAAAAAGTACTCAAAAAGAAATTCAAGAACAGAATAATAGTCCCACCAAGAGCTGTTGATACCTTATCATTATACTATTATTCTGAATTATGTATAACTGGTGGAGCAACTATGGCTAGAGAAGCAGCTGCTCTAGGAACTCCTTCAATCTCATATTATCCAAAACCTCTAGATGTTCTTGAGTATATATCAGATATTGGAATTCCTCTTCATAATGAATATACAATCGAGTCAGCAATTCAAAAATCGTTAGAATTGATCGATGAAGTTGAACAAAAACATGCAATGAGAGATAAAACAAAACAAATTTTATCAGAACTTGAATCTCCTACTACAAAGATTTCAACACTGATTTAAGAAAGTGTTTCAGTGCTCTACAAAAAGACTTAATTTTACTCTATTTTTACTCGTCTTGGTTATTAATGATTTTTCAATCAGATAAAATGGCGAAAATAAAACCAAGTGGTATTCGTGAGCTTTTTGCAAGAGCACAAGGCATTCCAGATACTATTTCTTTAGGAATAGGGGCACCAGATATTACTACTCCTGAAATTCTAAAAAGAGAAATGAGATATGCTGTAGATTTCGATTATAATAATTATGATCAATCTCCTGGAAATCCTAAACTCAGAGCAATGATAGCTCGAAAATACAAAGATGAGTATGGAGTAGATTATAGTTCAGATGGAGTTTTAGTTACCTGCGGAGGTGTTCAATTAGTGTACGTAGCTCTGCAAACCTATCTTAAAAAAGGAGAAGAAGTACTCATCCAAGATCCATCATTCCTTACATATCCTCATCAAGTACAATTAGCAGGAGGAAAAACTGTTTGGATGCCATCGACTGATGATTTTAAAATCGATGTAGAGAAAATGAAGGAATTAGTTAATGAGAAGACCAAGATGATGATTCTGAATTTTCCAAGCAATCCAACAGGATCTATCATGGAGAAACATGAACTTAAAGCCATTGTGGATATAGCAGTTGATCACAATCTTATGATAATTAGTGATGAAGTTTATGAGTACTATACATTCGATGAAAAAGAACATGTTCATATTGGCGCAATTGATGGGGCTTATGAAAGAACATTGACAGCTAATTCTTTTTCAAAAACCTATGCAATTCCAGGATGGAGAATAGGTTTTGGGGTAGCTCCAACAGAAATCATGAAACCTATGATTGGATATCACACTTATGTAATTGCAAATGCAATGACACCAGCACAAGTTGCTATTGCAAATTATATGGATACAGACGCCGCTAAAGAATTTCAAAAATTCATCAAAAACGAGTTTCAACAGAGAAGAGATGCAATAGTTGAAGGTTTAAACTCAATAGAAGGTATAAAGTGTCATAAGTCTTCAGGATCATTTTACTGTTATCCTGATATATCCGAAACTCAATATCCTACTGGAAAAGAATTTTCTGAAAAAGCATTTGAAGAAGCTAGAGTTGTAATAGTTCCAGGAACAGAATTTGGTCCTAGTCAAACAACTAACATAAGAGCAAGTTTTGGATCAGTAAGTATTGCAAAGATAGAAGACGTTATACACAGATTAACAAAATTAGTTGAGAATTAGGAAAGAAAATGAAATAACTTAAAAATGATTAATACAAATCAATGGTGAGAACAGATGGCAGAGGAAAAACCCAAACTCAATATTCATTGCAAATTCTGTGCGAAAGAAACTAATCAAGATTTCATAGGGGAAGATAGAACTAAAGGGTTCATTTTAACATTTTATTGTCCTGATTGTGGAAGCTATCAGATTTTTGATTTCTTTGGAAGCCAGTTTGAACAACCAACTGATTTAGAGTAAAAGATCATCAATTTTTCATATTTTTCATTAATAAATTATTTTACAAAACATCTTATTTTCACGATATTCTAATACCTTGTTCAGAAGTTCGAAAAAACTCTAACATTAGGTTTTTAAATAGAATTTGTCTATATAATAATAGAACCAAGAGGGGTTCAAATATGAAAAAACAAATATTTTTAGGAATAGGCCTATTAGTTATATTATTGCCTTTCGTTACTCCTTCTTCACCGATTGCGGTAACTGATGGTCTAGTAAACCCTCCTGACCTCCCTGAAATAAATGCTGTAACAAGTGGTCAAAAACTCTTTTACAACATTTCAGAATTTCAATATGGGGATGGTATTTGGGAACTACTAGATGATCTTCTTGCTCAAGTTGGTGGTCCAGCCTTTGATAAAGGAATAATTGGATCATTAGAAGGTAGCGAAAT
>Ga0114922_10001451_pt1 | contig 22577 bp, 17 predicted proteins | sample AartaG_FD_100975 | JGI IMG/M metagenome (GOLD analysis project Ga0114922, IMG submission 100975) | Deep subsurface microbial communities from Aarhus Bay to uncover new lineages of life (NeLLi) - Aarhus_00045 metaG | ecosystem: Environmental > Aquatic > Marine > Oceanic > Sediment | place... | reverse complement strand
TTCTCAGGTTTCAATTCTTCAATTTCTTTCTTCTCAGGTTCCTCTTTAATAGGTTTTGCTTTTAATTTTTTCTTAATACTTGGCTTTTTAGCGGACATTTCTTTCTTCTTAGGTGTAATTCTTTGAGGTTCTCCTCTTGATTTGAAATAACTATAGGCAGCAACAATACCCAAAAGGAGCCCAAAACTTATTCCACCAAAAAATAAGATCCATGGTAAATAATAACTTATAATATCTGGGATTATTCTTATTCCTTGAGGCGCTTTATCATAGTCATCAGTAAGACTTATAACTGTACCATCTGAATCTATGACATAAATATATACATACCAAATCCCATCAATTAAATCGAAAGTTCTAATAGTAATTTCAGTGTTTTCTCCGATATAGGTTCGTGTAATATTAAACCATTCATTATTTTCATTTAATAAGGCAACCTTAACATATGCTACTCCTTCAGTGTCAGATACATTAAAAGAAAAAACTAAGTTTCTGCCATAAAATATAGAAATAGTTTGATCCATGTTTAATCCATTAATGCTATAAGAATGAATTTCAGGTGCGTTATTTTTAACAGTAAGAAAAATTACTTTTGATGAAAATGCGCCATGTGTGTCAGTAAGTGTCACGTTAACTCTATATTTACCAATAGGGCTATCTGCAGGAATATTAAAAGTTTCTGAGAAAAAATTATTACTATCAAATGCTATTCTATTATGACGTACTAGTTCACCTTCGGCATCATAAATATACATCCATGGTATCAGATCTTCTGATTTACTCTCAATATCGGTGGCATTAAATGAGATTGTAAAATCATCTGTTCTAAATACTTCTTCAGGAGACAAATTGATAGGTGAAGCAATTATTGGTTGATTATTTCTTACATAAAAAGGAAAATAGGCAGTTTTTTTTCTCCCCAAATTTTTATCAGTCATATTTAATTGGATATAATAGAATTGGTTTTTTCTGAAAGTCTCATTTTTTAACGGAACAGTGAACTGAACAATATTTCTCTCAAAACTTATTGTTTTATTTTGAACTGATTCATCTAAACTATCAACAATAGTTGTATTCCAAGTAAAGTCATAATTACTTAAATTACACACTTTTATATGTGCATTTAATATGTCTTCAATGTAATATTCAAAACTAATTTCATATAATTCGTCATAAAGGTTTACCATATAATTTGTATCAATTGTGAAATTCGTGTAAGTAGTATGTGAATTTATTAATTGAGTGTCATTATAAACTAGAAAACTTACGTTCTGAAATCCTAACGGTGCATTGTACTCTGGTCTATATTCACACCTGAATTTATTATTACCTATAAATATCATGTCGAAAAATTTAGTTGAACTATTGCTAAATGATATTTGCATTTTTGCGTAATCTGAATCACCTAAATTAAATGTATTTATCGTGAAATTAACTGATTCAAACAAACGATATATTCTTGTAGCATTTTGCGATATCGCCCCATATGATAAGGCGGGTTGAGCAATTTCAGGCATTTTTTGTTCCATATTTTGAGTATAATTAATTACTTGTGAATTATTTAATGAAATACTTGCAAAACCTAAAAAAAAGCTCATGACAATGAATAAAATTAAAGCTTTATTTTGAACTCGTCTTGTTACCAAAATATCCTCATCTTCTTAATTTCTTATGTTTAATATATTTATTTTTAAAATACAAAATAATTCCGATAGGTGCTACAATAGGCAAGATATAGAATAAAATTAGATTTAAACTTGATAATTCAAGAGTTAGTTCAAAATAAAGTAAAGCAATTTCGGCATCTTTACTATCCTTTAAAACAACTCTATATTTCTTTATCCCAAATTCATAAGGATTAATAGTGGGTACTAAACTTGCTATAATTATGTTTTCCCCTGTATTCAACTCAACAATATTAGTTCTTTGTTTTACGTTATTTATATATAATGAAAATACTTCTGGGTTTGCTTGATTGTTTTGGATAATAACAATTAAATAAGCCGTTTCGCCTTGAGGTATTGTATCAGGGAAAGTAGTACTTAAAATCTCAAATTTTGGTATTATTTCAACTTTAAAGATTCTCGAATAATATTTCGTAGCGTTAATTAAAATTTCCATTTTTATCTTAATTGTATTATTTGATATAGATTCTAAAGTTCTTAAGTAATATGACACAGTTCTTATTTCATTTTCACTTAATGTTTCCTCTTGTATAAAATCTTCAATGGAGTCTTCTGTAATTCCTGTAAAACTCACATTTAAAGATTGGGTTGCATTTGGGAGAAAATTTTTCAATGTCATAGATAAAAATATAATATCTCCTTTAACTACTGTATTTTGATAAAGAAAGTTGCTATAATCAAATGAGTATCCAATTTCTATTATCTTTATTATTTCTAAATAAACTACATTACCCTTTTTAATTTTGAAAGATATTTCACTACTTCCGGGTTCAGCATCAAATTTAGCTGTGAGGTTAAAATCTATTCGAGTTTCTTGAAAAGCTGTAAAATTAATCTCTTGAGATGGGTAATTTACAATATCTTGCCCTTCTAAAGATGCTGTCAATACTGATTCTTCACTACGGTTATAGTTGATATTTATAGATACATTCACAATTGGTCCATGATATAGAATTCGTGGTAATCCCTGAATTGACTCACTAAATAATCCAGAAATAACATTAAAGTGTTTTATGGTATCAGTCAATTTGAAATAAGATGTGTTGGCCCACAAATAAATAAAATATCCATCACTTATAGGGAGAGTGTCCTCAATGTCATATAAAAGAGTATAGGAAGTTTCAGGATCTCCAATAAAATCTCCAAACTCATAAAAGAAAGTCCCATTAGGGTATTTAAAAATATAATTAATACTAAAGTTAGTAAGATCATATCGTACGGTATAAAGCCCATAAGAGCCATTTTCTGGGTTAAAATATTGACCAATTTTTTTAAATGAATAAACCGAAGTTAAATTCATATTATCTTGATTAAAAATAAAATCGGGTACTTCTCCTGATACATTATAAACGGTGTTTAAAACTGTGCTACTATAGATCATAAAAGCATCTAAATATGTATCACCCAATTTAAGATTTGAGTGAAATGATTTAGTAGTGTTTGTAAAAGAAAAATTATAAGCAGTATTAATATTGTCATATAGATTATCTTCAATAGAATTGTATATTTTTAATGCCCTATTATAGTATGTTATATTTCCTGTAACTTCAAATAACTTCAAACAAGCACTCATCATCAAAGCGTTATCTGCAAGGTCTTTATTATGGTCAGATATACTAGTCCATTGAGGAGTAGCAATTTTCTTATAAAGACCGTTATCATATAAATAATCAAGCTTTCTATAAAGATCAATAGCATTTTCATAATATATTGAATCATTTGCCATACCAGATTCAACCCAAAATTCTAATAATGTAATTATACCTAAAGCATTTGTACTTAAGTGATAAGATTTTTGTCCCGCAAGAGACGTATCCCAATTACTATTAGCATCATGGTAAAAGGCTTTATATGATGCGTCCCACATATACTCGTTGTCAACCATGTCAACTATAGTTAGATTTGCTAGTTCATAAGCACGATCTCGAATAACTTGTTCTAAACCGAGATTTTGGTAACTTCGATGAATTAAGAGGTTTGCTAGAATGGCATAAAAATTACTTTCAGCATACTTAGTATTTGAAGAATTGTAATTGTAAAATCCATTATAATTATATCTATCATCCCAAAATTGAGAAGAATTTACTAGATGGAACATTTCATTAATGGAATGCCTTGGAATTGTTCCCCTAACAGCGAAACTATTAATATCATCACCAATATTTTCAATTAACAGGAAAATTGGCATTAAATTATCATTTAAAAACCTTTTGTCGTTCTTTATTTCCCCAGTATCATCAATCGATCTAACAAAGCCATATTTGTATTCATCAGTATTACCCTCATACCACAGAGTAGTATCTTTTAAATCTAAATAAATCTCATATGTTTCAATATCATTTATTTCCGTTTGCATTAATGACTTATAATAGAGTAAATTATCTTCTGAAAAAATTCTATCGTCAGTAATATCGCCATCAGTATCTCCGTATCTATAATACATAGAAATATCAAAATCTAAACTTGATTGATAGTTATTCTCGAAAAATTGGCGTACTTGATCAAAATTTTTTGTAAATGGGTCCTGAAGGATTGAAATTGGGGAGCTTGTTTGTAGGTTATTAATAGTTGAATTGTTATTGAAATTATTTGGGAAGAAGTTCTCCTCGGAAGATATAATTTTATGATTATTATTGGTAATAAATAAAAAATTCAGTAAAATTATAAATGTAAAAAATAAGCAAATTAATAATTTTATACCTTGCTTTTTCTGGTTTTTTCTCTTTCCAATATCGAATAAATTAAAAAATTTCATTTTATTGTAAATAAAGAAATCAAATAAGTATTTACTGAAATTTACTTTTTAAATTATATTTGTAAAAAATTCCTTCTCTTTAAAATTTTTTCTGACAGTTTCAAATAGATCACAATATTTATCAATTGTTTAAGATTTGATTCTCTTCTTTATAATATAGATTTATATATTGAAGTTAATTAACAAAGATTTAGAATTTTTAAAAGGAAGAATTCTCGTTACCTTAACTTACTTAAAGGTTCTAAGTTTGTTTCTCAAGATCTCTACCAATTCATTAATTTTAACTCGTTCTTGTTTCATTGAATCTCTAAATCTAATAGTTACTGAATTATCTTCTAAAGATTCATAGTCAATTGTAATACAATATGTTGTACCAATTTCGTCTTGTCTTCGATATCTTTTTCCTATAGAACCTGCAACATCAAAAAATGAGTTGATACGATTTTCTAATAAATCTCTATGAACTTTTAACGCCAAGGTTCTAATATTTTCTTTATTTTTAACGAGTGGAAAGACAGCCACGGTATTCGGAGCTAACGGTGGTTTTAGTTTCAAATTAATTCTTCCTTCTTCTACTTTAAAAGATGTTTCAAGTAAAGTGTAGATAATTCTATCAATTCCAAATGCGATTTCAAGAACGTGGGGGATTTCTTTAACATTTGAATCAGGACTTATATTCACTTCAAAGTTTTGCTTCGAAAATTCTGCATGTCTTCTTAAATCATAATCTGTCCTGTCGTGAACCCCACAAATTTCGACCCATCCAAATTGTTTTGTTTTTATTTCCAAATCCCAAGCATCATCAGCATAGTGAGCGCGTTCGTTTATTGAATGCTGTCTAAATCTAATAACCTCTTCTGGAATCCCCAGTATTTTAGTTAAATAGTAAGTGACATAAAGACAATATGCGTATGCTGGCTTTTTAAGAAGATTAGTTTTAATTGCTTTTTCTAGTGAAATTATTTGCGGTTTATCAATTTTCTTCTCTTGAAGTTGCCAATCTAATAGTGGTAAAGTTTCCTTTTTAAATTCCTCATAATCTTCAAATGCCATTTCTTGTTGTTTACCTATAAACATCTGCAGTTCAAATTGATCAAATGCTCTCATTCGAAGAACACCTTGTCGTGGAGAGATTTCATTCCGATAAACTTTTCCAAATTGGTAAACTTTAATTGGATATTGTCGTCTTGCATTTTGATCTAAACGGTTGAATAATAAATACGTTGTTGTGGCTGTTTCTGGCCTTAAATACGCAGTAACGTTATTTCCCACTTGTGTTTTTAACATTAGATTATATTCTTCTATTTTAGTAAAAGCAGTATCGCATTTTGGGCATAATAAATTGTTTTTCTGAATTAAATCCTCCATCTCTTGAATTGATATGCCATCTATCATAAGATCTGGAAGCCTTTCTTGAAGGAATTTATCCGCCCTATATAGGGTACTACATTTATCGCATTTAATAACAGGATCAATAAAACGTTCTAAATGTCCAGATGCTATCCATACAATTTCAGGCAAAATCGTTGGACATTCAACTTCTCCGAATCCAAAATAACGTAATTCTCGCCTAAATAGATTTAATATATTATTCTTAAGAGACATTCCAGCTGGGCCATAAGAATAAAAGCCTGCGAGACCACCATAAATTTCTGGGGAAGGCCCCCAAATAAATCCTCGTCGTTTAACTAATGAATTGAATGTTTCTATGTTATCCTCAATTTTCATACAATATTAAAAAGTGTATTATAATATTTGTATTTTAAGATATTACAAGTAAATAAAAATAAATTTTTATAATAGGAATATAATAATATTATTATATTTTTTTTAAAGTTAAAAATAAAATTGACTGATTATGATATTTCAAGATTTCCAATATAGTTTCTGGGAAGTACTAGAAATGGGGCTTTATTTTGTGATAGTAGGATATTTCTTTTTACTATTTTTTTACTTCCTATTTATAAGATTTCGAACTTCAAGGAAATCATATTGGTTATTTTTTAGCTTATTCTTTCTATGTTTTGGAATTGCACGAGTATTCTTCATAGTATACTATTTTTTCGCTCCAGAACTCTATACTGGTACTAACGGTGATGATGTTGTCGCATTTTTAATGTTAAATTACAGATTTGCTACATTCTTTACTTGGATAGGAACTGCTTGTGCTGTTGGAGTATTAGGAATTCTCTTATTTCCTCCCGATACTCAATTAGAGCAAACTGGAGAGAAAAGATTCTCATTGAAAGATTGGTTAAAAAATAAAAATAATATAAGAATATTACTTAGAATCAGTCTAATAGTAATTCCAATAATAATTGGAATACTCGCATTGATATTATCGGATGGACTTTTTATGGATCCAGATTTCGTAGGTGATTATCCTGATGCGTCGCTTCCAAGCTTAATAACAGTAAATATTTTTGGTTGGGAATATCCTTTAGGGAGATTTTTGTTTAATTTCATTTTCATGCCTTCGTTTCTTGCGTTAATTCCGTTTATCTTTCTATATCTTGCTTGGAAAACTTTTGGTGTGTTAAGAAAATCTTATGCTTTAAATGCTATTGGATTTATTCTTTATTTTATCGGAGGACGACTTTTACAAGGAGCGCTTGATGTAGCTGCTTTACCTCATGTAAGAGCAATATTACCACCATTAATCATATTGTTAGCACTCCTTATATTGGTAATAGCTAATAATTACGAACAACTTAAATGAAATTTATTTCTTTTTTATTCATTTAATTATTTTTAATCAATTATATTTCTGATATTTAATTAAAAATAAACTTTCAGAGCAGTAATTATTTCATATGCACTAGTTTTTGTAAACCTAAACAAAAAAAGATTAAAAATTTAAAACTGAAGATCTTTACATTTAATATATTTGAATTATATAATAAAGAAAATAATTAAAAATTCAAGATTAAATCCATGACAGTTCACGGAAATCAATATTTATTACCATTATTTATTAGAAAGGGAGCACTTCCCCTTTCAATTCAAGGTAATGATGAATTAGCTCTCGCATTTTATTTATTATCAAAAGATTTAGAGAAAAATAAAAAGATTATTTCCTTTTCAAGACTTCTCTGGCCAATTTTGAGTATCCAAGGAGTAATTAGTACACATATCATGCTAGATGGCTTGAATTTATTTAAGAATTTAGGGAGATTTTCTAACCCTCCTCGTCAACCTTTAATTGGTCATATTCTTAGAAACATAGATAATAGAACTAAAATTGAGCAATTGAATATACTAAGTGATATCTTAACATATAAAGATAAAGAAGCTGAAGAAATTGGTGAAGGAGAAGAATCTGAATTTCACACTCTTAAAATAGATGGTTTAATTAACCCAGAATTTCTTCAAACGTTATTAACTATTATTCCTCTAATTGAATATAAACCAATTGCAGATTACACTGTATTAGATGCAAATATTTCCACGGAAAATGCATTAAATATCTCAGAAGAATACCGTCAAGTAATAAATACAATGAAGGGAAACTCATTAAGATGGAAAACTCAAATTGAATTAATAAATAAAGAAGTGAGCAAATGGCTTATTGATCTGAATGTTCAATTGAAGGATATAGATACAAGGTATTCTAGTCAAATTTCCAAAACATCCACATCAATTGATACATTTCAAGTGGATGAACAAACAAAATTAGAGCAGGATAAAATTGATCAATGGAATGTTAACGAAAAGAAGAGAATAATCGAAAATATATCTACTCTATTTAAAACATTTGAAAGACAACTTGAAGAAATAATTAAAAAAAATAAGTTTTTTACTAGTAGTGATTCTTTAAGAAGTAGAATTTTCGAAGATCTCGTACCTCATTTTGAAAATCAATTTACTTATCTAACAGAAGAGGGAAATAAGTTTTTGGAAGCCCTTACAACGCTAAAACAAAAATTTTATGAGTTAAAAACCCGGGCTTCTCAAATTGATATTGAAACAAAACAAAAATTAGAGCAGTTTAGGGAGTCTTTACATTTAAAACTAAAAGATAGAGATAAACAATTAACTGAATTTGAGAGTGAAAAACAAGTAAAAATATCGGAGTTACAGAATTTGAAAACTCAAATAGAAAACCCATTTGAGAAAATTAAGGAAATTATACAATTAAAGCAAAACATATGTCTACAAGAAGCTCAAGCATTAATTGGATGGTCCCTCAATGATAATCAATCAGATCTATTTTCAAGACCTATACAATGGATCTATATCCCCGTTTATGCGATGTTTATTGAAGATGAAGATAACATGGAAGAATATATGAATATTGTATTCCCAGGATTTATCACTATTGACCCTAGTAATATCTATGAAGATGTTTCTGATGCATTCATTAATTTAAAGAATATATTAAATGAAAGAATTGAAAATGATATGGCTACTCGCTCAAATTTTGAATTTTCCTGCGAAAGGAAAAACCTAATAAAAGATCCAAACATAAAAAAGAGAATACAGCTAGGTATTTCACAATTAAGAGAAAAAATGTTATTAAATGAAACAACAGAGAGAATAATTCGAGAAAATCTAAATTTTTTAGTATAAAACCACATATTTCTCCTTTTAATCATGTCACAACCAAAATTAGAGCGTAAGAAAAGATTTGATCTGAAAAAAAGAAAGATAAGAGCCTTCTTTTTATCCATTGAAACAAAGAAAAAACAAAAAGCAGAAGTTGATAAGGAAGTAGAGGATCTTTATCAAGATGGTATGGTTTATCTCCAAATGAGACTTTCTGTCGAGAAAATTACAAAAGAATTTGAAAATAAATTAAAGGATAAAATAGAACATAGTATTGTTAAAGCTAAGATTAGAGAAGCTAACAAAGAAGACCTTGATAGTTTAAAAAATATCTATAATCGCGCTTGGTTGACTTCAAACACTCCATTCCGCCCTATAACTAAAACGGACTTAAAAAAAATTCTTGAATATCCTGAAACAGTTTTTCTCATCGGAAAAGTATATGGAGTAGATGCTGCTTTTCTTCTTCTTGATTTTGAAGGTGAAAATAATGAATATGCTATTATAGCTGCTTTAGCAGTTATCCCTAGATTTCAAAGAAGAGGTGTTGGTTCAGTTCTAGGGATGGCAAGTTGGCAATATCTGAAAGAGCAATATCCAAATGTGAAAGAAATTAGGTGTGAAGTATATAGAGATAATAAAGTATCATATTTATTTATAAAAGGGATAGGTTTTGAAGAATATGATACAAAGATATACAAGAAGGAAGATTTTGAGATTTACAATACTGAGTAATAAATTCTAAATATTCAATGATTTTATTTTTTCAGTTAATAAATTCATATTATATTCATCTTGGATGTTTTGATAATAGGTACGAGCTCTCTCGAAATATGAAATAGCGGTTTCAGTCATTCTTTTATGAAGGTGAATATCACCTAATTTGTGGAGGATTATAGCACTTTCTTTAAAATATTCTAAATCTTCATAAATTTCTAATGCTTCTTCGAAAAAATCTATGGCTTTTGTTGTATCCTCTTCATATTCCAAATATATTTTTCCGATTTTAAATTTGAGCTCTGCATTTTTATTACTATCACCAAATTTATAAAAAATCTCACGAGATAAATCATAATATTCAATTGCTTTTTTTATATCCCCCTTTGATAGATATAATTCTGCTAAGTTTTCTAATATCGCACCCTCTTTAATACTATCACTAATTTCAAAAACGCGTACAGCCTCTAGACTTTGTAGATATAAATTTTCAGCTTTAGAATTATTATCTTGTAAATGATAAATTTTTCCAAGATATAGATAACATTCCCATTCAAGTTTACCTTTAATATAAATTGATATATTTTCCCTTATTGTATTAATTAATTCTAATGCTTTTGTTAAATGATGGTATGATTCATCATAATTTTCATCCATTAAATAATATAATTTTCCATATTTTATCTCTGTTTGAATAATTCCATATATATCCTCTTTTTCTTTAAAGAAGTCTATATTCCTTTCCAATATTTTTTTAATTCGATCATAGTCCTTTAATAAATAAAGAACTTCTACCAAATTACTTGAGGATTTTATTTCTTCAAAGATTAATTTTTCTTGTTTAGAAAGCTTAAATGCTTTTTGATAATATTTATATGAATGTTCTAAATCTTTAAATAAGAAATAAATATTTCCTAAATTGTTGAAAATTTTGATAATTTTAGGTTTATCATCTAATTCCTCTAGAATTTCAAGAGATCTATTAAAGTGATAAATTGCCTGGTCAAAAAGTCCATTATCCTCTTGAATTATACCTAACTCATTATGACAGATAGCTTCATTAAGTAGATCATTTTCCTCTTTAAAGTTTTTTAACGCTAATTCAAGGTTTTTTAATGCATTTGGCAAATCTCTCTTTTTATAGTATAAACCTGATTTTTCTAATAATAATGAGCCAGGTATTGATTCTCCAAGAATTTCTTTACGCTCTAAAGTTTCATCAATTTTCTTTATTTTTTGATCTATATCTTCGTCCTTTATAATAGTTGTCTCATATTCACTATTTTCCTCTTCCAGATCTAGATGATAAATCTCAGGTTCATCATAAGAAAATCTCACGTTTCTATATAAAGCATCCTCCAGATTTACGACTAAGGGATTGTTACAATTCCTACAATAAGACCAATCTTCCTGAATAGGATTTTTACAATATGGGCATGTTTTCATAAGTGTAAAAACACTTGTCAATATTAAAGACTTTTAAATTAAAAATGAAAATAACGTTATTTATAATTAATGACTGAAAATAAAACTACTATTTTTATCTATTTAAAAAATGAACAATTCTTTTCTATATTTCAAGAAACCCCGACACTTAGTTTTTTAAAGAATAAGCAATAAAAAGGATCAATATCATTTCTCAATTAGAATAAGATATTAAGAAAAGTGATGTATATTGGACTTTAAATTATTTAAAAAAACATTTCCTTACATTTGTAACGATTGTAATGAATTTTCACACACATTACACGACTTCTGCGACAAATGTGGTGAAAAATCTTTAAGGAACGCTAATAATAAGGATTATAAAAGTCATAAATAAAAGTAACAGGGTTATTTTTGTTAAAACTATTTTTTTTTCTTTATTAAAGTAAATTCATTTTTGGGTTTTTTCAAACTCTTTAAGCTCTTCATTTATATGCTGATCTTGCAAACCTAGTGATAGTAAAAGAATTCGGAGTTGAACAATTGCATTTTTAGCATTAACACTCTTAGCAATATGTAGAGCTTTTATAAATTGATTTTTAGCTTCTTTAATTTCTCCCAAATAAAATAGTGTTTCAGCGACGTAGCTAAGTCCACGGATTATTAGTTCTGCGTAGTTCCTATCAATTGCCACATTAGTTCCCTTTTTAAAGTATCTGAGAGCTTCTTCAAGAGAGTTATTTTTCTTTTGGAGGATTCCCAAATTAAAATATGAAGTGATTTTTCCTTTATCATCTTTAATTTCTTTAAACGCTTTTAATGTTTTTTTGTAAAGTTCAAAAACAACATCCCATCTTTCATCAGTTTCATGAATGTAAATTAAATTTCCTAAACAATCTAGTAAATTATAAATATCATTATTATCTGAACAAATTGCGCTACAATCCAAAAAAATATCGCAAGCCTCATCAAATCTATTCAATTTAACATAATTATTTCCTATTCCTATTAAACAAGTAATTTGTTCTTGAACTTGTTTTAATTCCTCATAAATACTACATGCTTTTTCATAAGATTCAGTAGATTTTTCATAATCACCTTCTTTAAAATATAAAGTACCTAGCACACCATAAACAGCGGCTTGACCTAACCTGTCTTTTTGTTTTTTAAAATGGTTTAAACAGATTAGATAATTTTTTTCTGAGTCTCTAAATTTTTCCAATTGTAGTTGGATTAGGGCAATATCACCTAATTCTTTAATATAGTTTAAATTTTTACCAATTTCTTCTATATTTTTTAAATTTTCCAGTTTATTATTTAATAAACTTAGTAATTCCTCTTTTTTAAGCTGTGTTTCCTTCTCTGTCATAAAAACTAAGTGCAAATTATATCTGCTTTATTTAATCCATTTATAATATTTGTTCTAAAATCTTTGCTGAATCCTTTACATATTGAAAGCATTTCTTTTCAAAAAAATCATTTCGATCATAGAAGTCTTTTCCTTCAGGTGTATTAATATCACAACCCAACAATTCCCTACAGATTAATGATCTATGAATTTCTTGAAAACGATTTGAAAATTCTCTTATAACTTGATACGTCTTTTCTCTCGCTTCTTTATCGCCATTTATTCCCATACCATATTTTAAACTAATCGCCATAAAAGCTCCAGACACAGCACCACATGTATTTTGTAATCGACCCATTCCCCCTCCAAATCCTGTTGCTAATCTTAGAGCTGTATCTCGATCTAGCCCATATTGAGTGGCATAAGAACTCAATATTGATTGAGCACAATTAAAATCTCCTCTAAAGGAAGAAATTGCTTTATCTATTCCAGACATTTCGAATAACTCCTTTTTTATATGAATATTACAATTTCAATGTATAAGAAATATAAAATCTCATATCTATTATATATCTAGTGATACAATAAGCAAATTATTAATTTACCAAGGTAATATGTATGAAACTTAAAGCAAGATTATTTGATAAACTTGATGATAATAAGGTTAATTGCCATGTGTGCGCTAATGAGTGTATCATCCTACCAGATAAGGTGGGAATATGTAGAACAAGAAAGAATTTTAATGGAGAACTATACACCTTAATTTATGGTTCAATGATCTCTTCAGGTAGTTTAGATCCTATTGAGAAAAAACCTCTTTATAATTTCTGGCCAGGTGCTACCGCATACTCAATTGCATCAATAGGATGTTCCTTTAAGTGCCAAAATTGCCAGAATTGGAATATATCACAGGCAAATCCAACAGATAATGGAAAAAATGGATTTTATGACCTTAAAGGTTATGAAGGTCGTGGAATGTCGTTAGTTGAAATGACTCCAGAGCAATTAGAAAAGAGAGTAGTGAAGAGTGGAGCAAAAACTCTTGCTTATACCTATAATGAGCCATTAATATGGCACGAATGGATTATGGACACAGTACCTCTTCTAAAAAAACATAATATCAAAACGATCTTAGTAACGAATGGATATTCTACTCCAGAAGCGACAAAAGAACTGATTGAAGTAGGAATCGATGCTGCAAATATCGATATTAAAGCAATGACTGATGATTTTTATAAAAAAATATGTGGAGTTAAATCTGTTCAGCCTGTTTTAGACACGGCTAAACGATTTAAATCTAATGGTATTCATGTAGAAATCACTAACTTAATCATACCGGATTTAAATGACAGTAAGGAAGATATTCAAAAATTATGTGATTGGATTGTTGAAGATTTAGGGAAAAATACTCCAACTCACTTTTCTGCATATCATCCTGATTTCAAAATGCCATCAAGGAAACGTACTCCTTATGAAACATTAGATATGGCATCTGACATTGCTAAAAAAACAGGTTTATATTTTCCATATGTAGGAAACATAGCTCATGAGAAGGGAGGTAATACTTATTGTCCAAATTGTAATCATTTATTACTGGAAAGAAGGGGTTATAGTTTCAAAAAGATCGATGTAACTGATGAAAAAAAATGTCCTAATTGCTCTTATGAATTAAATAATGATATTGTTGGTGAAATTAATAAACACCCTTCACACAGATTTGTCTTCTTCTAAATTGATTAACCCTTTAGAATTCAATTTTGTTTGTATTAAAAATAATAAAAAAAAGAAAGATTTAGAACAGATAACCTATTGAAACTCCGAACACTAAGACTAAGAATCCTTGAATTAAGCAGAATCCAGCAACTATGAAGGCTATAGGAGGCCATGATATAAATTTTGAAATTTTCATTAACCCTCCAATATAAAATTTTGCTGTGAGAGCAATAATCGCAAAGATGATTATAAATAATATAACAAAAAATACTGTGGGGTTCATAAATAATCCAATGACTACATAAGCTTCTGCGGGCATTACCATTACAAGAACTGCTACTACAGCACTTCCTGCTAAGAGCCCAACCACACTTGCAATCGGAAGGTCATTTAAGGGTTTTAAAAGTGTAAGAATTCCAAAAATAATCAGTAACGCAGATGTAAAAATACTAACTTCTCCACTCAGAAAGGCTATACTTGGTGGTACGTTATACATTAATCCACTAACACCGCTTATTATGCAAAAGATACCAAGAACAATACCCAAATAAGTTAGAACTTTAAGAAATTTTGTTACTTTCATATCCCAATCCTCCGTCTTCCTCTTTTTTACAGACCCCCTTCTCTTTGCTTCGTACACACCGAAAATTAACCACATAATTCCCAAGATCAAAACAAAGAACCCAGCCATTTGTCCTAAGAGTTCCAAAAATGTTTGAAAAATCACGAAATTTCACTCCTTTAATTTGATAAGTTTATGTTGAATTTATTTTGTTATTATATATTTATTTTGTTATTAAATTCTAATGGAGTCCAATAATTAAAAAATAAAGTTTGAAAGGATTAGGTAATAAATGAGACTGTTTTTTTAATGTAATCCATATATAACTCAATTTCTTGATTTTTTTTATTTTCGTTCCAAGAGTATTCATCTGCCATGATTTCGGCAACCTTTCTAGCTGCCTTTAAAGTTATTTTGTGATCTATCCATAGAGACATTTCAGTTCGTCTACAAAAAACATCAATTAAATGAGGAGTCGGTTCGTATCTTAAACAGTAGAGAATTTCGGCTCTTATGAAATCATTGTCTTTAATGATTTTTTCTTTCAATGAGTCATCATCTTTTATCATTTCAAGGATTTTAATAGCACCTTTACCATATTGTTGATATATAAGCTCAGCAATATCACTTTCTAATCCTATCTTTGATTTATCAAATATATCTAACCATTCTTCTTTTTCTAAACTTATAATAAATTTCTGTTTTGAAAATTCTTTCTTTCTCCCAATATCTGGAAACAATTCTCTTTCTTCAACTTTTTTAAATAAATCATCGGCCATACTCCTCCAGGCTGTTAATTTTCCACCAGTGATTGTTAACAAACCATCACCTGAGAAAAAGATTATGTGTTTTCGAGAAATTTCACTTTCAGATTTGCCTTTTTGCATAATTAAAGGTCTTAATCCCGCATAAGCAGAAATAATTTTATCATAATCTAATTCTACTTTAGGGAAATAGTGTTTAACTGATTCAATTAAATAATCCGCATCTTCTTTATCGCAAAACGGATTAGCTAAATCTTCCTTATAATCCGTATCTGTAGTCCCTATAATTGTAAATTTTTCATTTCGTGGTAATACGAAAAAAGCGCGATCATCTGTAATGGAGCGAATAATTGTAGCCATTTTATTTTTTACGTCTTTACGTTTGAACTGTAGGTGTACTCCCTTGGTTGGACGGATAAGAGGTTTTGGAATATCATCGGGATAGTTTTCTAATAATTGATCAGTCCATACACCAGTTGCATTTATGATTAATGTCGCTCTAATTTCAAAGTTACTATCCTTTTCTAAATCATTACACTTTATACCAATAATTTTTCCATTATCCTTAATAAAACCTATAACTTTACAATAATTTAATGCATCTGCTCCCCTAATTACTGCTTCTTTAAGAACTTCAATAGTTAATCTTGCGTCATCTACATTATTATCGTAATATACTGCTCCACCTTTATTTCCTTCTCTAATAAATTCAGGTTCCATTTCAAAGATTTCTTCTGGAGAATACCACTTATATTTTTTATAATTTTTAAATTCGGATTTGTCGTCACTTAAAAAGTCATAAATTTTACAAGCACCTACTATATCTCGTTTTTTATATTTTCCACTTTCTAAAGCAACAAATAGAAATGGAATTGGTCTTATTAAATGGGGAATATGTGCTCGCATCCAATTTCTTTCCGTTGAAGATTCTCTAACTAAATCCATATCACCGTGAGCTAAGTATCGTATACCTCCGTGAGCTAGTTTTGAACTCCTTGAGGATGTCCCTGCCCCAAAATCCTGCATATCAACGCATGCAACCTTCAAACCTCTCATAGAAGCTTCTCTTGCAACTCCAGCTCCTGTAATACCCGCTCCAATAACTAAAATATCATAATTAGTTTCTTTGAATTTGTGAATAATTTTATCTCTGTTCTTAAAATTCCATGATTGATCAAATAATTTTTTATCCAAAACTTCCATATTTATCATTTTAAAGAATTTTTAAGATTAAATTAATTTTGCCTAATATTTCTAAAATACTGAAATACATAATAAGAGAATTTTAAAAATTCAGTTTTTCGTGTGGATAATACAGATCTTTTCGAAATGTAAAGATTTAAAATAAAAAATTAAGTTCATATATAAGTACTATTAATTTTTGAATCAAAAATGGAAGTTTAAAGATGCCAAAATCTGGGAAGAAAAAAGTATTAATTGTCGATGATGCCGAATTTATCAGAAATAGGATTAAAAAAGTAGTTGAAAAGATTGAAAATGCCGACGTCATAGGTGAAGCTTTAAATGGAGATGAAGCTATAACACTATACAAGGAATTAAAACCAGATTTAGTGACTATGGATCTTATAATGCCAAAGTCAGATGGAATAAAAGCCATTGAAGAAATCATAAAGATTGATAATAAAGCTAAAATTGTTGTAGTAAGTGCAATGGGACAAGAGCTCACAATAACTGATGCTTTAGGGAAAGGAGCAAAAGAATACATAAAGAAACCATTCAAAGATGAGGATCTCTATAGAACGATTGAACGGTTTTTAAATACCTAATTTGAAAAAAAAAATACTTCTTTTCTTTTTAAATTAAAAGTGTTTTTAGAATTAATGGCATTGAATAAATATCATAAAAATTATGCTCAATGATTTCCTTTATTAATCCAATATATCTTTCAGCATTTTCATTATATTTTCGATAACAAAGACCAACGAGATTACTTGGCAGTGTATTTTCTCTTGTCCAATTCAACAATTTTTCTTCCATATTTGTTAAGGAATATGTATTGAATATTCCTTTAAATAAGCGGCGACAATGATGATATAAATCAATATGATGAAACTTTGTATTACATTTTTCATATGGTGGATCATCCTCTGAAAGCATCGGATTTTTATCAAAAAAATATAAAAATCGATTTGCCAAATATGGTATATCAAAAGTTTTCCCATTATAAGTAATGAAACATTTAAAATTCGGGAATATTTCAGTTCTAAGATGCTCATAAATTGCTATTTCTTCTTCAAGTTTTCTTGTGAAAAATATGTGGATTTTAAATTTTTCATTCTTAAAAAAGCCAATTCCCACTATAATGACAGGGCTATCAATTATACCTAAGGTTTCGATGTCTAAAAATAAGAAATCTTCGATATTAAAGCAAAAACTCACATCTAAATCGTTAATATATCTATTTTTTGTTAGAGTTTTATAATCCTTATTTTTTATTAAGTTTAAAATTTGATTAGCTGAACCACTAAAATTTAAATTAAATTTTAAATCTGTTAGAGTTTTTACTCCTCTCTTTTTTAATTTTTCCTCAATGAATTCTCCAATATAATTTACCGTTTTAAGGTTATACAACAATTTTTTCTGTGTTTTAAATAAATTTATATCATTTGGAATATCTCCTTGTTCCCAGAAAAATTCAATGAATTCACCCATGTCATTTTTAATAATACGATGATTTTGATACAAATCTTCTAGTCTTTTTCCTTGATGTTCTTCTACTAACGGTGTAATATCGAAGCTTTCGAATTTGTAGTAATCCATTATCTATAACTAATTAAGATATTTTATTTAATAATGCATTCTCTTAAGATTTATAGTAAAATTAGAATATATTCAATTTATTAGATATCTTTAATTATTCTCTGGATTTTGCTTCTTAATTATTTAGTTTTAAAGAACCTTCTTGATTCAGCATCTCCTAGCACATAATGACTTCCACCACCATGAACCATACAGAATGCGTCAAGAAGTCCCATTTCATTGCAATATTGCTCTGTGAAAGCACGTCCTCCCATTGTTCTAAATAAATCAATGGAACTCTGAAATGCCAATTCACACGTTTGAATTTTTAGTCCCATTATCTGAGAAGCCATTATTTTAGAACTAGCTATTTGTGTTCGACTATCAATCTCCCGTGCGTAATTTATTAATGCTGAAATGAATAAATTTGTTTGACGCATATTTTCAGCAATTGGAAATCTAATAATCTGGTATTGATGCAATTTGTGCTTAAATTGCTCACGTTGAAGGGCGAAACTATGGGAAAAGAATAGTTTTTTAATGCAATCACCTATAGCTTCTGCACTGATGACTAATCTCTCTTCAGTCAGTTGATGAAACATAATGTCTAAACCATCACCTTCTAGAAGATTTTCTTTAGGAAGTTCAGTATCTTTAAATACTAAACGACTGACAAAAGCATCATTCATTCCATAAGTTCTGACTCTCGAAGATTCAAAATTTTTCAATTGTTGATGGTCTGTATCTACTATAATACCACCCAATCTTCCACTATTTAATCGCCCATAAAGAATAATATAGTCTGCTAACATGCCATTTGTTATAAAAAGTTTTTTTCCATTTGCGATTACTTTATCTCCTTTATCATCAAGTTTTAACTCGATTCTAGCAATATCACTACCAGCAATGAATTCAGTCATAGCAGAGGCAGCCATTAAACCATATTTTACGACAGGGATAAGATATTTCTCTCGTTGAAAATTATTAGCTTTATAATTCACTGGATTGCAATAAAGTGTTCCTCCTGATAATCTACCCATTTCAATACTCCAATTCCCATTTATATATCTATCACTGTTTGGAGACCAAAAACCTCCACATAAGGCTAATGCTATAAGAGCATTTCTTGTAACATTTCCAACATCATGGTCTTCGAAATCTATTACAGTACTATAGTATCCCTTTTCTGCTAGTTTTTTCATAAAATTAGCTACTATTTCACGTTTCTTTTCTTGAATTGGTTCCTCAGCCGAATAATTTAATTCTTCTAAGTTTTTCAAATGTTTTTCAAGATTTTCTTCCATATATTCAAAAAACTCAGCTAAAAATTCCTTTTCTTTTACATTTAGTATTGGGTTATTTAATAAATCCAATTCAGGAATAATTCGACTGATTTCTAATTTTGGAAATTCCGGGAGTCTTGTATCCATAATAAATAAGACAATTTTCTTATGATTTTAAATTTTCTTCTCTCTCAAATAGGATTTTTTTCCCATCCATATTAATTCATTCAATTAGAAAATTTTTAATCAAAATAAAACATAACAATAAAATATCAAATCTATATTAAAACCAAGATCTATTAATAAATTATATTAAAAATTCAAATTAAAAAAAAAGAAACCTAAAATGATGGTAAAAAATGTCAGATAGACAAGTATGCGTTATCGGTGTTGGTTTTACCAACTTTAATTCGATAACTCCGGATATACATTGGAAAGAAATAATGTATGAAGCTTGTAAAAAAGCTTATGTAGATGCTGGTATTGATGTTAGAAAAGATGTAAACAGCTTCATAACATGTGCAGAAGACTATTGGGAAGGTTTCAGTATTTTCGATGAATTTGTACCAGACCAAGTTGGAGCACTTTTACGTCCTTGTTGTACTGTATGTGGGGATGGACTCTTCGGATTGGCAAACGCTTATATGCAAATTAAAACGGGCCGTTTAGATGTTGTAGCAGTAGAAGCTCATAGTAAGATTTCTGATTTGCTAACTTTTGGTGATATTATGCTTCACGCATTTGATCCTCGATTTGAAAGACCGGTTTCTGGACCTGTTGAAAGACCTAATTATGGAGGTAGCCCAGGATATACTCCAGAAGCTCCTAAACCATTAATAGGGCGTTCTGATGAAAAGGAAAGAATTCATCCGTATTTTATGGCTGGTTTAGAAATGCAACATTATTTAAAAACAACAGGAACTACAGAGGAACAATGCGCTGCTGTTGTTGTGAAAAATAAGAAAAATGCATTCTTCAATCCTTATTCAGATTATGAAGCCCAAATTTCAATTGAAGATGTAATGAAATCTGAATATCTTTTTAAACCTGTTAAACGATTGGATATCAGCCCTAATGTTGATGGTGCTGTGTGTTTTGTACTTGCTGATGATAAAACTGCTGAAAATTTAGGTATTGAACCAATATATTTAGCTGGTTTTGGATACTGTTCAGAAACACCTTGGCTGGGTACAAGAGGTATGGATGCTGGCTATGCTACTAAAGCAGCAAAGATGGCATATAAAATGGCTAAAATAACAGAACCTCGAGAAGAAATTGATGTAGTTGAAGTTGATGATAGATTTTCATTTAAAGAACTTCAACATCTTGAGGCTTTAGGTCTTGCTAGACCTGGTGAAGCAAAACAATTAATTGAAGAAGGAGCCTTAGAAATTAATGGTTCACTTCCTACAAACACATCTGGAGGATGTCTAGGTGTAGGAAATTGTTTTGAAGCTACTGGATTGCAAAAAGCTCTAGAAATTGTTACTCAACTTCGTGGCCATGCTGCTAAAAGACAAGTTGCTGATGCAGAAGTCGGACTTGCTCAAGCTTGGCGTGGAATTCCTTCAGGAAGTGGAGCAGTAGCAATTTTTAGGAGGGGATAAGGAGGTGTCAAAAAAATGAAAGAAGTAGCAGTTTTAGGAGCCGGTATGACCCTATTTCGTAGACATTTATTAGAAACTGGAAAAGAACTTTCCTTTTTAGCTACGAAAATGGCAATGGAAGATGCTGGCTTAGAAAAGGATGATATTGACATGGTAGTAATGGGTAGTGCTCCAGATGCATTTGATGGAATTCATATGAAAGGTGAAAATCTTATAGATGGGGCAGCGGCAGTAGGCAAACCATATGTAAGAGTCTTTAATGGAGGCGGTACAGGAGTCTTTGCTCCTATTGCTGGATGGTGGCATGTTGCCTCTGGAGTCGCCGATATATGTTTAGTTGTATGTGAAGAAAAGATGGGTAATTGTTACCCTCATCCACAAACAGCTTTTAGACATATATGGGATCCAATCTTGGATAGACCCCTTACACCTAATCTAGTATGGTTATTTGCAATGGAAATGAACCGCTACATGACCACTTATAACATTAAGAAGGAAGATATTGCTTTAGTTTCAGTAAAAAATAAAAGAAATGCTGTTGGTCATCCCTCTGCCCAATTAGCAGATCCTAACATCACTGTTGAAGATGTTTTAAACTCTGAGATAATGGCTTGGCCAGTGAACAGATTAGATATCAGTCCACCTAGTGATGGAGCAGCAGCATTGATATTCTGTAATAAAGATATTGTACATAAATTTACAGATGATCCAATTTATGTAGCAGGTACAGGATGGAACATAGATAGTACAATGTGGACTAATAGAGACCTAGCTTTTCCTCGTTATGTAGCACAAGCAGCTAAGATGGCTTATAAAATGGCTAAAATTGAAAACCCACGAAAAGAAATAGACTTTGCTGAACCTTATGACCCATTCTCATATAAGGAATTGCATCATCTTGAAGGACTATTACTATGCAAAAAAGGTGAAGCCCCTATTCTTACACGAGAAGGAGTTACACAACGAGATGGTGATTTTCCAGTCTGTCCTTCTGGAGGGTTATTAGGTGTTGGGAATCCGATTGCTGCAACGATGGGTCAGAAAGTTTGTGAATTATATTGGCAATTAAAAGGTGTCGCAGGTAAGAGACAAATCCCAGGAGACCCTAGAATTGGTGTTGCGCAAGCTTGGGGCGATATAATGCAAATGGGAACAGTTATACTCCTTCGGAGGGGTTAAATTAAAAAGGTGATAAAAAAAATGGTAGAAAAGAAAGATTATAAAGAATGGCCACCATATGCTCCAGGTACTCATGTTCGTGAAAGTGATATAAGAGATAAAAAGATTACTTATACTTGGTGGGAACCAGAGGTTCAATACAGTTGGTCTTTAGGTCCTGCGATGAGCAAATTCTTAGAAGGCTTAAAAGAAGGCAAAATTTATGGGATACATTGTAAACGATGTAAGCGAGTC
>Ga0114922_10001450_pt1 | contig 22582 bp, 23 predicted proteins | sample AartaG_FD_100975 | JGI IMG/M metagenome (GOLD analysis project Ga0114922, IMG submission 100975) | Deep subsurface microbial communities from Aarhus Bay to uncover new lineages of life (NeLLi) - Aarhus_00045 metaG | ecosystem: Environmental > Aquatic > Marine > Oceanic > Sediment | place... | reverse complement strand
TATTTTTTCATTTCTAATTAGATATTTCTTTCTTAAAACATTCCACAAATCAGGTTTAACTATAATATCCAAATCATCAATTTCTCTTAGACCTCTAATAGCGAGGGGCCCGCTACCAAAAATAGCAAATTTGTCTATCGGAAAATCTAATCTTTTAAGTTCGTCTAAATATTTCATAAAATATTTCTCCATTCTACCAAAAAACCACCTCAAAATGAAGTGGCTTTTGTTGGCTCCGGTAGTCGGTCTGGAACCTGGCTTTCAGGAACAAATTCGGGAGCTTTTGGGGCTGCCTCACAATGCCTCTCGGTCGGGGCTGTTTCAAAGTAATTAAGATTTTAGTCCAAAATTTCTGTGAACTCTTCTTTTATCTCTTCTAATAAGTTAGGGCTCTGTCTTAATGACCAGCCTTGATCGGAAGGAGGGTCAAATACTATAAATCCTTTTAATTTCCCTTGGCCTTGTTCAAATATGATTTTATGCGCAGTGATTTTTGTGTTTTCATCAAACCTTGAGGCCCCACCCCAAACACCAAACTCTGTAGCTATTACTTCTGACACATCATCCCTTTCTGCCCAGACAAGTATTTTTTGTATTATGCTAACAGCTCTTTGCTCATATCCTTCAATACTCTCTTCAGGTGAGATAGAAAACCCAATAGCATCATATCCTTTGAAATTAATATCATCATCTAAATCATGAGCTAATGAACCTTTAAATACGACTTTGCCATTGTAATTTTTTCTAACTATTGGCAGTATTTTCTGCCCCCATTCGGAAGAAGTTTTAGCACCTAGTTTATAATCAGGTTCGTTCATTGGCGAAAACATTTCAACTCGATACTTTTCTGCCAACAGGGCCATATCTTCAACAACTAAATTATACTTATCCAAAAACCCTTCTTTTGTTGCAACTGTTATAGGAATTGGTTTAGGTTCACCGCCCCTTCTTGTAAACTCTTCCTCATAAAATAATTCTATAACTAAGTGTATTCTAATACCTACTTTATAATATTTTTTAACTAATCTAGCTAATTGTTGTTCAATATTATCAGGAGAAAAAGGTTCAGCATATCTTACTTCACCATTAATATTTATCTTAACTGTTGGTCCTAAACCCACAATATTTGCTCCAATATCCTTTAGAGCATTTACATCTGACATTGTGTGTTCAGTATCTGATATAAAAGCAACCGGCATCCAAAATCCTTTATATACAGAAATTGTATCCGAAGGCGGCTGAGGAATAGTTTCCTTAAATATATTTTGCCAAACAAAAAATCCTCCTACACCCAAACCAATTAAAACTATTAAAATGATTAAGATTTTAATATTCATTACTTTATCCTACCAAAAAACCACCTCAAAATGAAGTGGCTTTACGAGCTCCCCTTACAGGACGCGTTCAGAAGCGTGGATTGGAAGGGAATAAAAGAAGAATTAGAGGATTTTTTGATAAAAGTGCCTGTTTTTGGACGAGGTTAGGGCTTGTTTAATAAAGTAAAATTACAATAGACTCACCTCAATTATTTTTTGGTCTATTATAAATTTATTACCTCTAAGATTTTCTTTAAAATACTTAATAACCATATCTTTCATTCTTTCATATTCATCGGGATAAGAATCAAAAGAAAGTCTTAATGTCTCAAATAATTTTTCGCATGAATCAAATTTTATTACTGAGGGTAATGTATATTCTCTAAATTTTCTTCTGCTAAGTAATTTAATGAGATCATCATAAGTGAATCTGTATTTAACTCCGACCATCTCTCCAAATGCTGACTTTAATGGTCCATAATCTGAGCTTTTTCCATTAACAACGAAAAAAATTCTTCCTTTTTTATTTAAAGATCGGAGCATCTTTTTTATTGCTTTTTTCTTATCTTCAAAATAATAAATTACATGCGATGCGATTATAACGTCAAAGCTTTCTTTTAGGCCTATTTTCCCCCAATCTGCGTTAATAACCTCAACCCCTTTTGGTATGTTTCCTTTGAATTTTCTTTTCTCAATTATTAAATAACGGTTAAATGTTTTTGCTAATCCTTCTGCAAAATAGGGAGAAATACCTAACCCTATTTCAAGACAAGAATTAACAGGCTTACCCTCTAATAAATCGGAGATTTTTTTCACTAATAAATTCTTTTCATTTGTATTCTCTATAAAGTTTTTATACCAGTCTATATTAAATTCTACAGATTTTAACATATAAAGATTTACTTATTACTTTAAAATTATTCTACCAAAAAATCGCCTATTTGGCGATTTTTCTTTGCTCCCCGAGCGAGTTCAGAACCATCTTTTGAGAGGGAAATCCGAGGCTCCTTCTGACGGGGACGGGTCGCTTTAAGGATAAGACTCGTGTCTCGTTTTTTCTGGTTTTTAAGCTAAAATGAGACAAATGAGACACTATAAAAGGGAAGAAAAAAAACCGAGAATTATCAAAACTAAACCAAAACCTGATAAAACTTTTCCGATGTTCAAATAAAAAAAACAACTAACTAACTTAAAATAATGGTAGAAGAAAACGCACAATTAAAAAATATAGCTGAGGTTATGGATGAAGCAATGGAGGAGCTGAAAGAAGATGTCAAGAAAGACGGCTTTATTTTAGACCCTGGATATCCTAAAGCTAAACAAGACCTTAAGGTTAGAATTTTGGAAAGAGCTGGGGTGTCGGAAGAAGATTTTGATAACTTTGCTAAGACGCAGGGGTCGAAGTTTCAGGAACTTCAAGAATTACAGGATGCCGTGGAAAGAAAAAAATGGAAAGATGAGCAACGCGAAAAATCAGATAAAAGGAGATTGGCGAGTTTCAACGCTTTATTAGAAAAAGCAAAAGGTAAATCTGATTTAATCTCTGACCTTCCAGAAGAAGAATTAAAAAACAGGGTTGAAACCATCATTGACGAAACAGAACGGGTTTATGGAGAAACTTCTTCTCGGGAGAAAACGAAATATACCAAAGAGCTTTTAGCTGATTTTGTAGACGAGTTAGAAGAATCAAAAAAAGATAAGATAGTGGAGGCGAAAGAAAAATTAGAAAATGAAAACTTGAAAAAAGAGGTGGGCAAAGAATGGGAGAAAATAAAAGAAAGTGGGTGGTGGTCGAGATATGTCAAGAAGTAAATATAACAAACGCTATCTGGGAATTGTCAAACTAAAAAACACCGAAAAGGTTAGTGTCTTTGAAAAAGGAATTTTGGTTGGCACGATTGGAGATTCCAAAAAAAGAATTAAAGCCGATATCTGTAAAATAGATTATCTAAATAAGCGGTTATGGAAATAAAAATATCTAAAAGAAGATTGCCATTAAATAGAACTGCAAAACATAATCAGATTATTAAAAATGTTGATGAGTTTTTTGGTAACGGTTGTTCCCCCGGGGACAAAAGAATGAAGAAAGATATTTACCTCTGGCTAATGAATAGAAAGAAAGGAGTAGAGCTTAACGAGGAACAGAAAGAAGCTGTTTGGTTTATAAAGAGTAATCTGGCTGCTAAGGAATCCTAGAAACCCCTCTTAGACCCCCTATTAAACGCCTTGAATGGGTTTTAAGCCCTTATACCAAAAATATAACACCCCTTTCGGGTAGTTGGCGTCTCGGATATATTAGATATTTTGTTCCTTATAGAAGATAGAAGGAAAAAAGTCCGTCAGCTTAGACGGACTTATGTTGAAAACTATTCTTGTACGATATCAAACTCTCCTGCATATATCCAGAAACCTTTTTCTGTTGTCCTAACTGTGTTTGGATATTTACCATTGATATCAACAGCTATGGCGTTAACAACCTCCCCAGTCATTTCGAATGTAAGCTTAACTGGGGGACGGAGTAAAAAACAACCCCGACGAGCCTGAAAGTTAACAGAAGATTCTGCAGCGTCTGCTATCTCTTGAGCAGTTGCCATCTCTCTCACCTCCTTTTCTTTGCTTTAAGGGCAAGTTTGAAGGCTGCTTTAGCGACTTTCCTCATAATTCTGTAAACAAATGCGCTTGTCAGTTGGTCTAGAAAAATTCTCTCTTTATCTGTTAGATCAACTTCTTCGAATACGCCTTCCTCATTGGAACGTATACTTATAGCTCCAGGAGGATCCGTTCTGTTGGGAAGACTAACAAGTAGTCGCGAAGGTTTCCTTTTTGCCATTTCTTTCCTCCTTTCTTTTCTCTTTATTCACTTTGAAAACAACTATCACTAATCTACAACTTTCATTTTTGTTTGTCAACTAAAAAACCTGAGAAAAGAATCTCGGGAATCGTGGCTCGGGATCGTGAAGGATGTTAGAACCAAAATTATAGAGTTAAATAAGAAATTTGTTGTTGCTGAAGTTTAAAAGAAAAAAAGCGGCTCATCAAATTAACAAGCCGCTTGGATGCTTGGTGGAGCCGGAGGGACTCGAACCCACGACTTTCTCGTTGCGAACGAGACGCTCTGCCGACTGAGCTACGACTCCACCGAAGTTTTTACCATCAAAAGAGCACATAACTAATTTAATATATTCAAAAAGCTTTGTCAACTAAAAACCACCTCAAAATGAAGTGGCTTTTGTTGGCTCCCCAGATGGGACGATTTTCGAACTTTTAGGTGGATGGAATTAGTTAAAAATCCTGAAGTGGTGTCGTTACAAGTTAAAGAACTGCAAAATATAGCAATTTAAACTTTCTTATAATGTATTCTGAACTTCTCCTTTATCGAGGTTTTTTTATGTTTTTTTATGTAATCTATTGCTTTTCTCCCGAAAATAAATCCATAAGTGGCAAGAATCTTTTTCAACGAACCGTATTTGGAAATAATAAAAACATCTTTGTGTTTAAAATAGAGGTCTGATAATACTTTATCTACTACTCCCTCTGTATCTTCCTTCGTTACTCTTTTTTCTCCTAAAATAATAGGAGCTAATTCTCCCCCATACCATTTCGGAGCAACATCGACGGTTGCGATAAAACCTCCCTTTTTAACAACACGAATAGCTTCTTTTATAAATTGTTTAATTTTAGCCTTTTTATAAGGACAAGATGTAACGGCTACTGCGGCATCGATTGAATTATCTTCTAAAGGAATTTTTTCGGCCATTCCTTTTAAAAACCTTACATTCTTAATTTTTCTCCTTTTTGCGTTAGTGAGAGCAATTCTACGCATAGCTTTTTCTGGTTCTATACCAATTACAAACTTGGCATATTTAGCTAAGTCAAAAGTTGACAATCCTGTCCCTGAGCCAACGTCTAGAATTACTTTATCTTTCAAATTAAACATTTTATGGATAGATTTAATAGTAGAACCTAATTTCTCCACATTAGCAAACTCATCATAGGCTTCAGGATAGTCTTTATATAATATATCCCACCGATTCTCTATGGTTTCTACTTTTTTCTTTTTCATATTGTTTTATTATACCAAAAAACCACCTCAAAATGAAGTGGCTTGATCAGCTCCGGAGACAGGATTCGAACCTGTAACCCACGGCTTAACAGGCCGTTGCGCTACCGTTGCGCCACTCCGGAATGTGTCTTCATTTTACAAAATTTAAAATAAAAATCAATACCCTTTCAATTTCTTAAGTTTTTCGTGTTCTCTGATTCTTTCTAAAGATTTTGCTTCAATTTGACGAATTCTTTCCCGTGTTACGCCAAACTCTTGGCCCACTTCCTCCAAAGTATGGGTAATGCCATCATCCAATCCAAATCTCATTGATAATATTCTCTGCTCCCGGGGCGTTAAATCAACCAAAATCTCTTTCAATCTCCCGCGGAGCAATGCCCTGCCCGCCTGAAGAGAGGGAGCAAGCACTTTCTCATCTTCTACAAATTCAGCTAAAATGCTGTCATCTTCGTCATCTCCGACCGGCGTCTCCAAGGAGACCGTTTCTTGGGAAATCTTCCTTATATGATGAACTTTAGCAACATCAATTCCCATTTCAGCAGCAATTTCTTCCGGCAAAGCCTCTCTACCTAAATCTTGGAGGAGACGGCGCCTAACCTTGCTATATTTTGAAATAGTTTCCACCATATGAACAGGGATTCTTATTGTTCTTGCTTGATCAGCGAGAGCTCTGGTAATCGCCTGACGAATCCACCAAGTAGCATAAGTTGAAAATTTATAGCCTCTTCTCCAGTCAAATTTTACTACTGCTCGGAAAAGGCCCAAGTTTCCTTCCTGAATTAAATCAAGTAAAGTAAGATTAGGAGACCTCCTGATATATCTTTTGGCGATAGAAACAACCAATCGCAGGTTGGCTCGGGCTAACCTTTTCTTTGCTTCCTCGTCGCCTTTTTCAATCTTCCGGGCTAGTTCTTTTTCTTGCTCAGCAGTTAAAAAGGAGACCTTACCAATTTCCTTTAAATAAAGCTGGATAGGATCAACTTTTATTTCCCCAATCTTAAGACTTTTTAATTTTTTGGAATCTTTTTGGACTTCTAAGAACTCTTTGGTTTCTTTTACTTCAATTCCCTCTTTTTCTAATTCATTATAGAGCTTTTCTAAACCTAGAATATCTTTTTCTATACGGGGGAAGAAATATAAAATTTCAGAAATAGTAACAAACCCACGCTCTTTTCCTTTTCTAAACAAAGTCTGGAGTTTTTCTTCTTGGAAAATTCGTTTTTTCCCAGAAGGTTTTCTTGGAAGTTTCTTTCTTCTTGTTTTCTTTTTCTTTACTATTTTTCTCTTACTCTGTACTTTGGCGCGGGGTTTCTTTTTAATAATTTTTTTCTTAGGGGATGTTTTCTTCTTTTTTGAAATTTTTTTTGCTTTTTTCTTCAGCGTTGTTTTCTTTTTTTCAGGTTTTTTTGTCTTTTTCATTTAAGCAGTCTCCAACTCGCTTCGCGACTTGGAGTATAGATTAAACTCTTCCATTAATTTTTGAATCTTATTAAAATCTTTTTCCTCTTCAGCTCTTTTTATTTCTTGAGATATTTCATCTAGCTTGTTTTTAATTTCAATGGCTTTAATTTCCTTCAAACAATATTTAAACTCTTTCTCACTATTAAAACCAGGTTCAATTTCCATAACTTCGGCTTTAAGAAAAAGAGGGTTAATTATATCTGTTAATTCTTTTGGAAAATCATTTTTTAGAACAAACCCTTCATTTTTGAAATTATTTATTATCAAAGAAAACTGAGGAGAAAAAAGTTTAAGGTCTTGTTCTGCAATTAAATTAAGAATCTGAGGAAATTTTATCGTTAAGGCAATAAGATGTTCTTCTAAAAGCTCCTTTCTTGATTTCTGACGTAATGGGGTCGTTATCTCCTTGTCTGCTTGATCTGCTTCTTGTCCTGACTGCCCTAAATTTTGGAAAGTCAGCTTTTGAAGTTCCTCCAAAACATTTTCTTCTTTTACATTTAAAATTCCGGCTAGGTCCTGAATCCAATAAGTTTGTTCGATTTTATTTGGAATTTTTTTAATAATAGGTAACAAGGTTTTTGAAATTCCCTTTTTGTCCTCAAGGGTATTTTTATCAAACTTTGAAAGGGTGGTCTCAAAATAAAAATCGTGGATTGTTTTGGCCTTTTCTACTAAATTTTCCCAGATTTTAGGATCTTTAAAAATAACAGCTGCTGGATCAGAATCTTTTGGCATGGTTATTACTCTGATATTAAAGCCCGAAACCTGAGCTAAATCTATCCCTCTTTTTGTTGCTGAATCACCAGCAATATCCATATCGAAAGCAGTAAGAAGATTCTCTGAATACCGTTTTAAAATTTTTAATTGATAAGAGGTTAAAGCAGTCCCTGAAGTAGCTACTACATTTTCAAATCCTGCCTGATTTACCATAATTTCGTCAATATAACCTTCAACTAAAATGCAGCTATCTTTTTTTCTTATTGCCATCCCGGCTTTGTTCAAACCATATAAAATATTACTTTTATCGTAAAGAAGGGTGCTGGGAGTATTAACATATTTTGCTTCTTCTTGTCCATCAGGTCTTTCGCGTTCCTTAAAGATTCTTCCCCCAAATCCAATTGGTTGTGAACTCAAATTAAAAACAGGAAAAATAATTCTCCTTCTAAAACGGTCATAATAATCGCCACCCTTTTCCGATTTTAAAGCTAAGCCGGCTTTAGCTATCTCCTCTCTTTTATAACCTTTACCAACTAAAAAATCAGATAGCCCGCGCCAGGTATCAGGAGCATAACCTAAACGCCATTTTTTGATACTCTCTTCTTTCATCCCTCGACTTAAAAGGTATTTTTTGGCCTCTTTTCCTCCTGAGTTATTCTCAAGTTGTTTTTCAAAAAAACGAGAGGCCAGTTCACAAATTTCATAGAACCGGCGCCTGGCTGTTTTTAATTCAGGACTCTGTTTCCTCAATTCCACTCCAGCTTTTTGGGCTAAAATTCGGAGAGCATCACCAAACTCTACTCCTTCAATCTTCATTACAAATTTAAAAATATCACCTCCCTCCGAACAACTGCCAAAACAATGCCAGATTTGGCGAGCCGGCGAAACAAAAAAAGAGGGTTTTTTTTCAGAATGAAAAGGACAAAGAGCCCTGTAACTTGCTCCAGCCTTTTGTAATTTAATATAGCTTTGAATAACCTCTACAACGTCCAAGCGGTTTTTAATTTCATCAATAGGAGAACTTAACATGATTTCTTGTAAATTCAAGATTATCATACCACAGATTATTCCCAAAATCAATCTTCACAGTTTCTTAACATTCTGATCTTGACATTCGGGTTCAATGGAGGTAGGATAAAGGGCGATTATTACAAAGAATCCCGTAATCCCGCAAGGCGGGATTTTAAAGATTAGCTTGTAAATTATGCCTAGAAAGCCAAAAATAAATAGAATTTTGTTTCTTCAAGCTTTCCCTTTATGGGGATGCGGTTCGGGTGCTTATACAAGAGAATTAGCTTCAGAAATCAATAAATACAAAGATATAAAAACAGCGATAGTTTACCCGGAAAGCGAAGAAAAAGTTCCGGGATTAAAAACTTATCCCTTGGAATTACCTTTTCCTGTTGCCTTTACCGGTCATCCTAATTGGCCGGTTTGTAAATTTTACAAAAATCTCACGCCCAGAGAAATATCCCGAGTATTTAATTTCTTTTTAAGAAGTGTGATAAGGGCAGTAGATGATTTTCAACCAGATCTCATTCATGTCCAACACATTTCTCTTCTTTTATGGGTAGCAAATTTTATAAAAGCATTGTTTGATATAAATTTCATTGTTACTGCTCACGGAACGGGAATCTTAACTGCTTCTGAACGTAAAACCTATATTCCTCTTTCTCAAGATGCTTTAGGAAGAACGAAAAAAATAGTTAGTGTAAGTGGGGATACAAAAAGAAGAATGTTGAATGTCTTCGGCAATGAGTTTACTAGTAAGACAAGGATTATTCCAGGAGGTATCCACCTAGAAAATTTTCCACCAGAGAAAGAAATAAAGATTATCAATAAAAGATACAAATTAAAAGGGAAAAAGGTTATTCTATTTTCAGGAAAACTAAGTGAAATAAAAGGAGTTGATTATCTTATAAAAGCAGCTGAGGACATAAAAGGAGATATTTACATCATTGGTGATGGCCCTGAGAAGAAAAATCTAGAAGACCTAACTTATAAAATGAAGTTAGATAATGTTCATTTCCTTGGTTATATGGGAGAGGAGAAAAAGGAAGAACTAAAAGAGTTTTATTATAGGGCCGACGTTTTAATACTCCCCTCAATAGTAGATGAAGCATTAGGGCTTGTAATCTTAGAAGCAATGAGCGCTAAAACTCCCGTCATTGCGACCAGAAAAGGCGGTATTCCTTTGATAGTAAAACATGGAATGAATGGATTCTTAATTAGGTCAAAAAATAGCCGGGAGATCGCCGAGACCTGTAATAAACTATTAGAGAATGATGATCTGAGGAAAAAAATGGGAGAGATGGCAAGACAAACTGTTGAGGAGAAGTTCACCTGGAAGAAAATTGCTCGAAAATGCATAAGAACTTACGAAAAGGCCTATACAAACGGCAAAAATGGTAAAAATGGTAAGAACAATAGGAAAAAATCTAGCAGTAAGTAGAAAAAGGCACAAAAAAATATCCGAAATTTTTAAAAATATTTAAAATAAAAAAATCTCTCCGTTAGAACCTTTTCTTCAAATAATTTATGGAAATCCTCTTTCTTGCCCCCTTAACCAGAAAAATCACTCCTAAAATTACAGCTGCCAGACCGCGGCTTATTTTTGATTTAATTCACGGCCTCAAAAAAAGAGGTCATAAAATCTCTGTTTTAGGAACAAAGGACAGTTATATTCCAGGAGTTAAAATTATTCCGGTCATCAAAAAAAATTTTTATGACCTATCTTCTTCTTTTGAAAATCCCTTCTACGCCCACACTTCCTTCTTAGCAAAGCAAGCTAAAATTGCTGAAAAATTATCTTCTAACTTTGATATTATCCATAATCATTGCTATCCAGAATTCATTAATCTCTTAGCAGAAGCTAATTTTAAAACGCCGATGATAACTACCCTTCATATGGCAATGTCTCCTGAATTAGATGAAGTTTTCTCCCTTTTCCCTAAAGCCCATATAATCTGTGCTTCAAAAGCAGCTAAAAAAATAGCTAAAAAAACAAAAATATATAAAGTAATCTATCATGGCGTAGATACAGATTTATATAGGTTTTGTCCTAAAAAAGATAATTATCTTTTATGGATTGGAAGATTAAGTAAAGCAAAAGATAAATATGGTAATTTTATGGATCCAAAAGGAATAAGATGGGCGATAAAATTAGCCAGAGAAACAAATTCAGAATTACGCTTGGTGGCAAATGTAGAAGATCCTGATTTCTTTAAAAAAGATGTTAAACCTTATCTGTCAAAAAAAATTAAATGGATAGGACCCGTGTCTTTTGAACAGCCACTGACTAAAAAACAGGTTGCTAAATTAATGCAAAAAGCAAAAGTATTTTTGATGACGACGCAGTTGAATGAAGCATTCGGACTTGTAATGGCAGAAGCCCAATCTTGCGGCACTCCTGTTATTGGCTTTGATAGAGGGCCTGTTCCGGAAATTGTCATTAACAGAAAAACTGGTTTTGTAGTAAAATCAAATAATCTTACGGAACTAAAAAAAGCTTTAAAGAATATAGAAAAAATAAAATCAAAAGATTGTAGAAAAAATGTAGAAAAAAATTTTAGTTTAGAAAAAATGGTCCAAAATTACGAAAAAACTTACAAAAAAATAATTTCATGCGTATAGCCTTATTTTGTACCAATTTTTATCCAACACCACCCAGAAGAAGTGAAAAAATGATTTATGCGCCGCTTTGGCTTACCCACTATTTAGCAGAAGGACTGGTAAAAAAAGGACACAAAGTTTTTTTATTTGGTTCTTCTGATACTAAGACATCAGCTACTTTGATTTCAGAAAACATACCTTCTATAAGAAGAAATAAGAAATGGTTGTCGGCTTACAGCAAATCAGATAAAACATGGAAAGAAATTATGAAAACAAACTATGAGTTTTCTTTGTTAGTTAAAATGTATGAAATGGCCAAAGAAGATAAATTTGATATTATCCAACTCCATTCAAGAATAAATGCATTGCACATAGCTCCATTTGTTCAAAAACCCATCTGCTTCACTTATCACAACCCATTCAATTATCCCGTAGAAACGAGCAGCTCAAAACTAATTTTTAAATTTTTGCAAAATAATATCTCAACAAACGTTCATTTTATAAGTCTTTCTAACGCTCAGAGGAAACCCCTTCCTGATTTAAACTACGCTGCCACAGTTTACAATGGAACAGATATAAAAAGATTTTCTTTTAACGATAAAAGAGGAAATTACTTAGCTTTCGCTGGCAGAATATTGCCCCAGAAGGGAATTCATATTGCAATTCGAGTTGCTGAAAAAACAGGGAAGAAATTAAAAATTGCCGGAGAGATCCCCCGTGATCATCTCGATTATTGGAATACAAAAGTAAAACCTCACCTTTCTAAAAAAATAACTTATGAGGGAATGCTTGACCAAGATCAAATGGTAAAGTTTTATCAAAAGGCAGAAGCTCTCATTCATCCAACTTTATTAGAAGAATCTTTCGGGCTCGTTTTGACAGAAGCAATGGCTTGTGGAACGCCAGCGATCGCTTTTAATAGAGGAGCTATTCCAGAAGTTATTAAAAATAATAAAACAGGTTATGTTGTGAAAAATCAGGCAGAAATGATAAAAGCAGTAAAAAAAATAGATGAAATAAAAAAAGAAGACTGCAGAAAATGGGTAGAAAAAAACTTTACAATAGAGAAAATGATAGATAATTATGAGAAAGTGTACCATAAGATTCTAAAGAAAAAGAAACAATAAATATCATACAAAAAAAACAGCCCCGCGCTAGCGCGGGGCTGTTTTTATAGCGGGGATTATTGGTCGTAGATTGACGGCTTTTTGACAATAATTTTATAAAGATTCTCTAGAAAATCACCGCCAGCGTAACCAATAATAAAGGCTAAAGCTGGACTAATGTAATCCAAGCCCAAAAAGGTAACCCCCGTCTCTTTGATAACTATAGCGGTCAGAAGTCCAATAATTCCAGATAAAAGCATCATGCCCAGAAAATAAAGAAGCCGGAACTTAACATTTTTATAGGAAAATTGGTGCTTGATAAAACCAACTAAGCCTCTTATTACTCCACCACCAAACCCGGCAATTAAGATTGACAAATAAATTGATTCAAACATATTGTTTTATAATCTCAGCTCTGCTGAGAGCTTCAAGGTTATCGCGGAGCGAGGTTCTTGATTTATGCGCCTTATATTCATTATATCATGAAAAATAAACAATCGGCGCTTTTAATTTCTATAACGGAGGGGACAGGACTCGAACCTGCAAGGGGATTTATCCCCGCTGGTACTCCAAACCAGTGCCTTGCCATTCGGCGCACCCCTCCCTTGTCCTCCGAAGCTTTAGCGAAGGAGAATTTCATTTCGGCAGTTTCAAAATTAATTGAGAGATCAAAGGATATTGAGCAACGAATTTATAATTCAAAAGTTTTAAAAGAGTTAAAAAGTCCAAAATTTCTTCTCTTAAAGTTTCCGGACCTGTAAAAATTTCAGCTGTTTCTTTAAAAAGATTTTTAGAATAATTATGTAAAATCTCATAATCTGCTTTTTCTTTTAACCAACTGATTATTTTTTTAGATTCCCCCCGATCTAACCAAATTCCATAACAAAGATTGCAAACATCAACGATTACCGGAGATTTCCCATAATATATCTCATAAAGAGGGACGCGACAAGAAGGACAGATCCTAATCCCATAGGCAACCTTAAAATTTTTGGTGTCTTTCCAAATATCAATATCCAACCATCTTAAATCTTTATCTTTCTCATCTTTTGCCCATCTTAATTCTTCTTCTTCAAACCAAAGACCTAAACATTTTGGGCAGTAATCAACTTCTGTATTGCAAAGAATCGTGCTTAAAAGGGCCCCCTTACATATAGGACATTTCTTATTTACAATAATATCAAGCATCAATGGTTTTATTAAGCGTTTTTCTGAAGGTTCTATCAGAGATTTCTCTAATAGTGGCTTCCCCATGGTTTTTATTTTTACCCGGTTAAATACCCCGCCCTTTCGCAAAGGGCTGGGTCCGCCTTTGGCGGATTTAACCGGGTGAATTTTTTTCTTCCTTTTTTGCGTTGTCTTTTTAACTTTTTTTTGTTTTTTCTTCGGCATATTTTATTAGTGAGCAGTTTGTAGTTAGTAGTGGATAGTTAATTTATACTTTCATTCCCCGCAACGCTCTTACTCTTTCTTTCATTGAAGGATGAGTCATAAAAAGTTTTTGAAACCAAGAAGTTTGCTCTCTACCTCGGAAAGGATTAACAACATAAAGATGGGAAGTGGCATTATTAGCTACAGACAAAGGTTCTGGGTTTCGGGAAATTTTTTCTAGGGCCCTGGCTAATCCTTCAGGATATCTTGTTAAAAGAGCTCCTGAAGCATCAGCTAAAAATTCTCTTTTCCGAGAAATCGCTAATTTAATCAGATTGGCAAACAGGGGAGCTAAAATAATTAATACTAAACCAACTAACATCATAATCAATCTTATTTGTCCACCTTTCTGGCTATTGCGCGAAGATCTTCTATAAAAACTAATCCGGAAGAAAAAATCAGTCATTATAACGATTACACCCACTAAGACAACGACAATAGTCTGTAACAAAGCATCTCTATTGCCAATATGAGCTAGTTCATGAGCAATCACTCCTTCCAATTCAGTTCTCTCAAGACGATCTAAAAGGCCTTGGGTAACTGCCACCACCGCATGTCTGGAATCACGGCCTGTTGCAAAAGCATTAGGTTGCAGTTCTCGAAGAATATAAATTTTGGGCAAAGGAATGCCAGCTGTAATACAAAGATTTTCAACAAGTCGGTAGAGTTCAGGGTTATCTTCTTTTTTAACAGGTCGGGCTTTGCTCATCGCCAAAACAATCTTGTCAGAATACCAATAACTCAAAAAACTTACCAAAATACTATAAATTACGGCTATCCACAAAATAATATAACTTCCTAGAAGATAAGAAATTAACCAACCGAGAGCGATAGTTAAAATTAGAAAACAAATTATGTAAAACCATGTTTTTCTGATATTAAACTCGGCGTGGGTATACAACGTTGCCATTACTAATTAGAACTTTACTTTCACTGGTTCTCTGGCAGCTGCTTCTTCTATCTCAAAGAAATCCATTTTTTGGAAACCAAATACAGAAGCAACTATTTTAGCTGGGAAAATCTCAACTTTAATGTTCAAATCCCTAACATTTCCATTATAAAAGCGCCTCGCAGCTTGAACTTTATCTTCGGTGTCCCGGATTTCTTTCTGAAGTTCTAAAAAGTTTTCTGATGCTCTTAATTGAGGGTAATTTTCAGCTACAGCAAAGAGGGTCTTTAAGGTAGAAGAGAGCATATTCTCAGCCTCAGAATGTTCTTTCATTGTTTGGGCGCCCATTGCCCGCGTTCTTGCTTCGGTAACTTTTTCAAAAAGTTCTCTCTCATGGGTCGCGTAACCCCTCACTGTCTCAACCAAATTAGGAATTAAATTATATCTTCTTTTTAATTGAACATCAATATCTGACCAGGCTTCTTTGGTCCGATTTCGAAGTGTAATTAAACGGTTATAGGTAAAAATTACCCATAAAACTAATCCAATAAAAACTCCTAAAATAACATATAATAAAAGGTTCATGTTTTTTGAAAGCTTCCCTATCCACTTTACTTCCTGGATTAAGAACCCGCCTTCGGCAGAACCTTGATTCGTCAAGGTATAAATATATATTCTTGAATTAAGAACCCGCCTTCGGCAGAACCTTGATTCGTCAAGGTATAAATATATATTCTTGAATTAAGAAGGAAAGAAATAGGTGAAGGTTTAATTAATAAATAACATATTATTCTGAAATATCAATATCTCTTTGAGAAATGGTGGTCTGAATTTTTATCCGAGGTTGGGGAGAAGCTCCCGTTCCTTCCATTTCTAAAAAAATTGTCACTTTCGGCTGGGTATTATCTCCTAGATTATCTCCGGAAACCACAAATTTAAGAGTTTTTACATTAAATTTATTTGAAGTTAAGGGTAGCTCTACTCCATCAAGCTCTTGATAAAGCTGCTTGTTCCCATCGGCACTTGTTTCTACTAGAAAAAACTCCTGACATTGTGGTTCTGGAGGAAGTTTGTAGTTTTTAAATTTCAAACGTGTTCCATCGGTCCAATAATTTGACCGTGGAACACCTGTACAGGTCCCAGCATCATCATCTTTCTTTGCCATTCTTAAAAATCTGCTCATATACTCCATTGTATAACTGGCTTGGTCTATAAGTTGCTGGGAAGCTAAGCTATATCTTTGAGCTCTAATCGCAGATATAAAAATTCCCGTAATAGCTCCAACAACTATGGAAAAAATAGCGCAAACAACCAACATTTCTATTAAACTAAAACCTTTTTGCCTCATATGTTGTTATCGTAAATAGCTTGTTATTTATACTTTTATTTCCGAGCGAAAGGAGGAAACAAGGTTCTGGCGGAGCCAGGTTCTTATCTGAACCAATCATATAAATTTTCTTGGACAGCAACTTCGTAAGATTTCCCTTTTTCATCCCAGAGAACATCTACTTTAACCTCTAAAATCTCCTTTCCAGCGGAATCAGTTCCAGGTTCAATTGTAATTTTCCTTTTAAATTTTGTCTGAGTGCCTGAAGAAGAATATTTATAAAAATTACCGTCAATATAAAGAAAACGAAGATTATTATAATCACAAGGAGAAGAACAATGCCTTAAACTATCATCTTCATAATCAGCCTCCCAATTTCCTGCATCTAATTCCTCATTCCAAGAAGTTTCTTCTAGCCAATTTGTATCCCTTATATTTCTAACAATCTCGATCCCTTCCTGAGCAAGATAAGAAGCAGTAAGTCTAGAAATAGAAACAGCAGTGTAAAAAATTATCCGAGAGTAGACACCATAAACCCCTATTAGTCCAACCGTTATTACAAAAATCGCGAGTATTAATTCAACAAGAGTAAAGCCCTTATCTTTATTCCTAAAATGGTGAGTTGTTAAATTATTAAATTGAAACATTTTACTCAATTTCAATTAAACCTGCTTCATTTACTTTAATAGTTTTGGTTTTTGACGGATCAGCCTTTAACCTAATAATTATTGTTATATTCTCGTGGGGAAACCCAGCGTCATCTTTTAGATCTACTATTGGATCAGGAGGTATAAAATTAACACTTGCTTTAAGAGGAGTAACGGATTGTATCTCCACTTCCTTTTCTAAATCAATAGTCTCCATTGTTTCTTCCTCGCCGACCTGCCCGTTATATCGATATTGTTCGGGTAGAGAACCAGAATCAGCATAAATTATATAAGATTCGGGTGTGATTTGCTCAAAATAGATCCCATATCCTCCGTTGGGAACTCCTCCCTCCTCTGGACATGATTCCGGGGGAGGCGTACATTCTTCTGCTGCCATCGCCATTTCCTGAACTCTTCTTATATCCTGGGCTAATTTGTAGGCTGACCTTTCTAAAGCGAGTCTCTGTCGCCCTGTCCTGTAATTAACCACAGCCACTAATAACAGAATAATAATGATAGAAATAGAAACTAAAAGTTCAACTATAGTAAACCCTTTTTTATTACTAAATTGTCTCGCCCTGTTATAAATTTCCATAAACTTTACCTCATTAGAAATTTATTCCAATGAAATTTCTAACGGGGTCTCATTGTTAAATTGTCAGATTAAATAAACTCAGATACCAATTTATTAAACTTCCTCCCCAGAACAAAGCGATAAAAGTACCGGTAATCAAAAAAGGTCCAAAAGGTAATTCACTTTTAAGGGTCTTTTTCTTTGTTAAAATAAGTCCTATTCCTATTATAGCACCAAAAAAGAAAGAGAGAAATAAAGCCCCCAAAATATTAGGAAATCCGAGCAGAAGACCCATCAAAAATGCTAATTTTACATCACCAAAGCCCATCCACTTTCCCCGGGAAACTAAAATGATTGCTAAAAAAAAGGCGCTAGCTCCAAAAGCAGCGATAAAAGGGATGAAACTTGAAACTTGAAACTTGAAACTTGAAACGATGTCAAATAAACGGTAAATGAAAGCTAATCCGATGGCGGGATAAATTACTTTATCTGGGATTATAAAATGTTTTAAATCATAGACAAAAGTTACAATCAGTAAACTAGCAGTAAGTATTAAGTAACAAGTATTAAGTATATTTTGGAAATTTATAGGAAATAAAAAGTAACAAGCAATTAAAACAAATAAAATCCCTGCTATTAATTCAACCAGGGGATACTGCCAGGAAATTTTTTTACCACAGTAACGACATCTTCCCTTTAAGATCAAGAAACTCAAAAGCGGAATTAAATCTTGCCAGCTCAGACTATGTTTACAATAGGGACAGAAAGATCTGTCCTTTAAAAAACTTTTCCTTGTTTTAAGTCGATAGATTACACAGTTTAAAAAACTGCCGATAATTAAACCAAAAAGAAAAATGAATAGATAGAAGAGCCGATTCATCATTTTTTAATAATATCAAAAATTCTTTTTTTTATCAAGACTAACAGAGAGCGGGCCTCTATCGTATCTAATATAATTGCCCCGGCAAATGCCGGGGCAAAAAGCAATTACTGCTAATAATTCAACTAAAATAAACCCTTCACCTTCTTGCTTGACGAAAGATGAAGGGTAAATCTTTTAATCTATTTTCCTTTCAGTAAAAATAAACCAGAACATTGGAAGTAATAAAGTAAATCACTCTCTTCTCTATCTGAAAAGATTTTAGTTTACCTTAGTTTACCAAAGAAACTAATTTCTTCTGGAGAATTATCAAACTCAAACCTTCCAAACTTTAGGGACAAACGGTAACGCCTGATCCAGGACAAGCAGCTCCTAATGCCTTTGAAGTTCCCGTACTGTCAACACACCAACATATATCAGTAGTATTGTAGATAGGAGAAAAAGCTGCCCAGGCAGCAGCAGCATCCGTACAAATCGCTGTTTTCCCGTTAGCTGCAATTCCAGCTATAGCCCTTGCAGCATCAGTACCGGCACAGAAACCAGTATATACATTGCTATTATCAATAGCCCACATCTCAGCTGCTGTTCTCATGACTGATAAGTCTGCTTTTATCGCTGAGTCATTTGCCCTATTTCTTGCACTACTCAAAGATACCAAAACAATACCAGCCAAAATACCAATAATGGCAATAACCACTAAAAGCTCAATTAAAGTGAAACCACCTGATTTTTTGATTTTCATCTTCTTTGCCCGGTTAAATAAATCTTCGATTTAATCTGCTTCGCAAATTATTTAACTGGGTGAAAATTTAATTTTACAATTTTATTTTTCAACTTTCGACCTTTTAATTTTCAATTATTCGGGAGAAGAATTCCCTCTTCTATTTTAAAATATGCCACATTTTTTAGCAAGTCAACATGTGGAAAACTTTTAAGCTAAATCAAGAGAATAAATAGGCACTAAAACTGCTGCCATCAATCCCCCTACAATCAGTCCTAAGATTACAATTAAAATAGGTTCAACGAGTTTCATAAAACTGTCTAAGGTCCTGTCTACATCCTCTTGGCAAAATTCCACCACATTATTCAAAGACGAATCCAAAGTACCAGTTTTTTCTCCAACTGCTACCATTTGATAAAAAAGGGGGGAGATATATTTTGAGTGTTTCTGTAAAGTAGAACTTATGGTTTCCCCTTTTCTGACTTCTTCTTTCGTTTGAAGAACAATATTTTTATAAACCTCGTTCCCGACTACCTTACTTGTAATTTCCAGGGCTTGAACAATTGGCAAACCGCCAGAAATTAAAGTAGAAAGATTTAAGGCAAAACGAGAAAGGTAAATCTTTTTTAAAAAGGGGCCCAATAACGGTACTCTAAGCAAGTTTAGGTCAAAAAACTTTTTCCCGTTCGGAGTTTTTGAATAATAATAAATAAGAATTATCAGTAAAATAAAAAGTAAAAGTATAAACCATCCCCAGTTTCTCAATAAATCCGCGGAACCCATCACAAATTGGGTAATCCAAGGAAGTTCTTGGTTAGTTTCCTCTAAGACTATACTCAACTGAGGAATGACGAAAGTAAGTATTATCGAAGTAACCAATATAAAAACAAAAAGAATAAAGGCAGGGTAGGCAAGCGCCACTTGTACTTTTGAACGAAAATTATGTTCTTTCCCTAAATAATCGGCTAAATAAAGAAAAGTATCAGTAAGTTTGCCCGAAGCCTCACCGGATTTTACCATATTGATATAGAAGGGAGAAAAAAGTTTAGGGTAAAGAGCTAAGGCATTAGAAAGAGATGCTCCTCCTTCTATCTTGTTACTAATCTTTAAAATTTTTTCTCTAAAGTTGGTATTTTTTGTTTGTTTAGCAAGAGTCTGAAAAGCCTCAACTAAGGACACTCGGGATTTAAACATAATTGCCAACTGTCGAGAGAAAACAACAATATCTTTTTTAGTGATTCTTTCAAAAATTTTCAGCTTTTTGGCATAAAAAGGAGTAACAATTTCTTCTAAAGAAGTAACATAAAGCTCGTAAGCTTTCAAGATATCAGAAGCAGCTTCTTTACTGGAAGCCTCCACGATCCCTGATCGAATTTCTCCTGTTTTAGTTCTCACTTGATAAATAAATCTCATAGACTCGACACTAATACACTAATGAAGCACCAATGATACTAATATCTATTTTTAGATTTTTATGTTTTTAGGTTTTTATTTGTATAATTGGTGTCAATTCGTATATTGGTGTCGTGTTTATTATCTTCTAACTAACCTCCTCATTTCAACTGGATCCAAAGAATAGTTTTGAGCAGTTTCTAAATCAACTTCTTTTGCCCTTACCAAATTAGCTAAATATCTATTTAAAGAAATCATCCCTCTTTCAGCTGAGGTTTCGATTACTAAAGGTATTTCGTGAACTTTATTTTCCCTAATTAAATTGGCAATAGCCGGATTATTTATCATTATTTCGCAGGCCGGAATCAGCCCTCCTTTAACCCTGGGTACCAACCTCTGTGAAATAACCCCGATTAAAGAACCCGAAACCTGGGCTCGGATTTGGCCTTGTTGGGCACCAGGGAAAGAATCAACAATTCTATGAACGGTCTGCCCAGCTGAATTGGTATGAAGAGTAGCAAGAACCAAGTGCCCTGTTTCAGCAGCTGTGATAGCGGTGGATATTGTCTCCGGGTCTCTCATTTCTCCTACCATTATTACATCAGGATCCTCACGGAAAGTAGATTTTAAAGCTTTGGCGAAACTCAGGGTATCCTTATGAAGTTCTCTTTGATCGACAATTGATCTATCATCCTTAAAAATGTACTCTATCGGGTCTTCAATAGTAATTATGTGTTCAGCTCTGGTATGATTTATTTCGTCTATCATAGCAGCCAAAGTTGTAGATTTACCTTGACTGGAGGGACCAGTTATCAAAATAAACCCTTGAGGACGTCGAAGAAACTCATGTAAAACGGGAGGGAGATTTAATTCTTCAATGGTCAAAATTTTTGTTGGAATTAACCGAAGAGCACAAGAAATATTTCCCCCTTGAAAGAAAATATTAACTCTAAACCTTACCTTATTCTCAAAATTATAAGAAAAATCAATTTCTTTTTCCCGAAGGAGAAGCTGCTGTTGGTTTTCTGTCGTTAATTCAAAAGCTAATCCTCGAGAATCCTCAGCTGTAAGCACTTCCCGTTTTATTAAAGGAACTAACCTACCTGATATTCGCAGTACAAGAGGATGGCCTACTGAAAGATGTAAATCTGAAGCTTTTTCCCTCACGGCTATCTCTATAATTTCTTTTAATTTTGAAGGATAATCCATAAATTCAGAGAACAGAGAGCAAAGAACAGAGAACAAAATTATCGTTTACTGTTCATTGTTCATTGTTCATTGTTTTATTGTTTTATTTTAGTATTTTCTTTATCTCATCTATCACCTCGCTCGGAGTGTAGTGGGCTTTTATTAAATATTTTAAGGCCCCAAGCTTTAATCCTTTTTCCACTTCTCCTTTTTGTCCAAGATTAGAGAGAATAACCACTTTTAAATTGTTTAATTTATCATCCTTTTTAATTTTCCTTAGTATTTCCCAACCATCAATACTGGGCAAAACAATATCTAAAAGCAAAAGATCAGACTTTCCCTCTTTAACTTTTCTTAAACAATCCTCACCATCAGTAGCAACAACCACTGAAAAACCCTCTTCTTTTAATTTGGTGATGTAAATATCGGTTAAAAAAGGGTCATCTTCAACTAATAAAATATTTTTCATAATACTCGACACTAATATACTAATGAAACACCAATGATACTAATATCTATTTTCAGATTTTTATGTTTTTAGGTTTTTATTTGTATAATTGGTGTCAATTCGTATATTGGTGTCGTGTTAGTTATTTTTCCTCTGCCACTCTTATTACTTCTTCAAGCGAAGTAAGCCCCGCTAAAACCTTTAAAATTCCGTCCTGTTTTATTGTAACCATACCTTGACGTCGGGCCTCTTCTTGAATTCTTAGTTCTGAAGGCTCTTTTAAAATTATCTCTGAAAGCTGGTCAGTCATTTCTAAAATTTCAAAGATACCAATCCGTCCGCTATAACCTGTGTTGTGACACTTTTTACAACCAATTGGCTCATAAACAGAGGATGAAACAGAAAATTCAATCTTTTTTTTAATAACCAGCGGGAAGTTTTCTATTTCTTTTAAAATAATCTTTTTTACTCCAGGTTTTGTTTTTACTTTTTTTCTGCAATGAAGACACAGCTTTCTTACCAATCTTTGGGCAATGGCAATACTTAGAGTCGGTGAGATTAGAAATGGCTTTATCCCCATATCAATTAATCTCGGGATTACTCCAGCAGTGTTTGACGTATGGAGAGTAGATAAAAGAATATGTCCGGTTAAAGTAGAATGAATAACTAAGGAAGCAGTTTCCTCATCTCGGATTTCTCCCACCATCAAAATATCAGGATCCTGCCTCACCATATGGCGAAGACCAGTGGCAAAAGTATACTCAACGTCCGGATTTACCTGGGATTGATTTACCCCTTCTATAAAATATT
>Ga0114922_10001449_pt1 | contig 22592 bp, 19 predicted proteins | sample AartaG_FD_100975 | JGI IMG/M metagenome (GOLD analysis project Ga0114922, IMG submission 100975) | Deep subsurface microbial communities from Aarhus Bay to uncover new lineages of life (NeLLi) - Aarhus_00045 metaG | ecosystem: Environmental > Aquatic > Marine > Oceanic > Sediment | place... | reverse complement strand
TCGTAGAGCCGCACTTCCGCATCCAGCGCGTGAGGGGCGGAAACCCAGTGCAGCGTTGACTTGACCTTGCGCCCGTCCGGCGCGTCGCCGCCCCTGGTGGCGGGGTCGTAGGTGCAGTGCACCTCGACGACCTCGTCCGTCTTCGGGTCTTTGACCACGCCCGTACACGTAACGAAGTAGGCGTACCGCAGGCGCACCTCGCGCCCGGGGGCCAGGCGGTAGAACTTGCGGGGCGGCTCTTCCCGGAAGTCTTCCCGCTCGATGTAGAGCTCGCCCGAGAACGGCACCGTGCGGGTGCCCGCGGACGGGTCCTCGGGGTTGTTGATCGCCTCCATCTCCTCGGTCTGCCCCTCGGGGTAGTTGTCTATGACGAGCTTGAGCGGGCGGAGCACGCCCATGACGCGCGGGGAGCGTTTGTTGAGGTCTTCCCTAAGGCAATGCTCCAGGAGCGCCATGTCAGCCCTGCTGGGCGTCTTGGAGACGCCGGTGCGCTTCAGGAAATCGTGGAGCGCCTGCGGCGTATAGCCGCGCCGACGCAGCCCCCGAAGCGTAAGCAGGCGGGGATCGTCCCAGCCGTTCACAAAGCCCTGCCGGATCAACGGCAGCAACCTGCGCTTGCTGGTAATGGCGCCGGAGACGTTGAAGCGCGCGAACTCGATCTGCTGCGGATGGTGGACGCCCAGCCGGTCCAGGAACCAGTCGTAGAGCGGTCGGTGGTTCTCGAACTCCATCGAACAGATCGAGTATGTGATGCCCTCGATGGAGTCCTCTAAGCCGTGCGCCCAGTCATAGCTCGGGTAGATGCACCATGCGTCGCCCCGGCGGTAGTGAGTCGCGTGAAGGATGCGGTACATGACGGGGTCGCGCATGTTCAGGTTCGGGTGCGCCATGTCGATTCGGGCACGCAACGTGCGGCTGCCGTCGGGGAACTCCCCGGCCCGCATGCGCTGGAACAGGTCCAGATTCTCCTCCGCCGATCGCTCACGATAAGGGCTGTTGCGCCCCGGTTCGGTCGGAGTTCCGCGGTAGTCCCTCACCTCGTCGGGGCTCAGGTCGCAGACATAAGCGTCGCCCTGACGGATGAGCTGGCGGGCATACTCGTACATCTGCTCGAAGTAGTCGGAGGCGAAAAAGAGCCGGTCTCCCCAATCGGCGCCGAGCCAGCGGAGGTCCTCCACGATGGCTTCGACGTACTGCTCCTCTTCGGTGAGAGGGTTCGTGTCGTCGAACCGCAGATTGAATGTGCCCCCGTGCTCCCTGGCCAGGCCGTAGTTCAACCAGCAGGCCTTGGCGTGGCCGACGTGGGCGTAGCCGTTGGGCTCCGGGGGGAACCGGGTGTGCACGCGGCCGTCGAATCGGCCGTTGCGCACGCCCTCGGCGACGATCTGGCGGACGAAGTCCAGGCCCGCCTCCGGACGGCCGCTGCCTACGCCACTGCCTGTGCTGGAGATGCCCATTGTTCTCCCATAATACTGCGGGCTCGCGCGAAATAACTGATGGTATGGGCAGCGCGGCGTTCTGTCAACTTGGCTGTCGCTGGCGCGGGTTCCGTTGCAGGCCGCGGGGCGACCCGTTACTCTGTCGCGGCGTTGTCTTCGATGGCGGCATGCCCTGATGCCCGCCTTGCTCAAACGAGGAGCACTCATGCTTGCCCAGACTCCCCCGATGGGATGGAATAGCTGGAACACGTTCGGCGCGAACATCAACGAGGGTCTTGTGCGGGAGACGGCGGACGCCTTCGTCGCCCAGGGCCTGAAGGATGCCGGCTACGATTACGTGGTGATCGACGACCTGTGGGAGGCGGACGAGCGCGACGCCCACGGGCGCCTCGTCCCGGACCCCGACAAGTTCCCGAGCGGCATGAAGGCACTGGCGGACCATGTGCACGAACGCGGTCTGAAGTTCGGCGTTTACTCGTGCGCCGGCACCCACACGTGCGGCGTCAAGCCGGCCAGCTTCGGCTACGAGGAGGAGGACGCCTGCACGTTTGCCGAATGGGGGGTCGACTTCCTCAAGTACGACTTCTGCTACAAGCCACCGGGCGTGGAAGGCATTGCGCTCTACGAGAAGATGGGGCAGGCCCTGCGCGCCACGGGCCGGCCCATAGTCTTCAGCGTTTGCGAGTGGGGCACGATGGAGCCGTGGCACTGGGCCGCCCCGCGGGCCGGCGCTCACATGTGGCGCACCACCGGCGACATCAACGATAGCTGGGAGTCCGTCGAGCACATCGGCTTCGAGCAGCAGACGGGGCTGGAGAAGTTCGCCGGGCCCGGACACTGGAACGACCCCGACATGCTGGTCGTCGGCATGCACGGGGAGGGCAACGTGGCGCGCGGCGGCTGCACGGACGAGGAGTACCGCGCGCACTTCGGCCTGTGGTGTATGCTGGCCGCGCCCCTGATGATCGGCTGCGACGTGCGCAACATGGGCGAAGCTGCCAGGGAGATACTGACCGCCCCGGAGGTCATCGCCGTGGACCAGGATGCGCTGAGTCGCCAGGGCTACTGCCTCGGCCACGACGGTCACAAGGGGGAGGTCTGGAAGAAGGTGCTGGCGGACGGCTCGGTGGCAGTCGGCTTCTTCAACCGGAATCCGAAGCATCGGCGCCTGCTCGGCGCCTCGTGGCAGGCGCTCGGCCTCCACGACCGCCGCCCCGCCCTCGTCCGGGACCTATGGAGTGGCGAAGATCGGGGCGAGTTCGCGCGCAGCTTCTCGGACATGGTGGAGCCGCACGGCTCAAAGCTGTTCAAGGTCACGCCCCAGTACTGAGAGCCGCCCCGCCGCGCTTGACAGTCCGTTGGGGCGGGACTACCGTATCGCGTGAACGGGGGCCGGGGCACCCCCGGGCCTGAGGCATCGGAAACCGCAAGGGAGGGAAGGCGTCATGTACGACATCGGCGTGGCCGTGGTCGGCGCGGGGTTCATCGGGCCCGTTCACGTGGAGGCGCTCAGACGCCTCGGGATCCGCGTCACCGGCATCCTGGGCGTCGACGAAGAGGAGTCCTGGGCGGCGGCCGAGTCCCTGGCCCTGCCGAAGGCCTACGATAGCTTTGAGGAGGTGCTGGAGGACGCGGACGTTGAGTCCGTGCATCTGGCCGTGCCGAACCGGCTGCACTTCGAGATGGCGCGCGCGGCGCTCGGCGCCGGCAAGCACGTCATCTGCGAGAAGCCGCTGGCCATGAACTTGGATGAGTCGGCGGAGCTGGTGAAGCTGGCCGACCGGGCGGAGCTGGCGGCCGGCGTCAACTACAACATCCGCTTCTACCCCCTCAACCTCGAGGCGGCCGACATGGTGCGCCGGGGCGACGTGGGGGACGTCTACTCCGTCTGCGGCAGCTACGTGCAGGACTGGCTGTTCTACGAAACCGATTACAACTGGCGCGTGCTGGCCTCCGAGGGGGGCGAGCTGCGGGCCGTCGCGGACATCGGCACGCACTGGCTGGACCTCGTGCACGCCATCACCGGCCTGGAGGTCGAGGCCGTGCTGGCGGACCTGAAGACGGTCTTTCCCGTGCGCCGCCGCCCGAAGGGCGAGGTCGAGACCTTCACGGCCAAGATGGAGAAAGCGATCGAAACCGAGCCGGTGGCGATCGACACGGAGGACTACGGCTGCGTGGTGCTGCGCTTCAGGAACGGCGCGCGCGGCTGCCTCTGGTGTTCCCAGGTGACGGCGGGCCGGAAGAACTGCCTCCGCTACGAGGTCGCCGGCGCGAAGTGTGCCCTTGCCTGGGACAGCCAACAGCCGAACGAGCTCTGGATCGGCCACCGCGATAGGCCGAACGAGAGCCTGGTGAGGGATCCCGCGCTCGTGTCCGAAAACGTGGCGCCCTTCACCAACTTCCCGGGCGGCCACAACGAGGGATTTCCGGATTCGTTCAAGCAGTGCTTCCGCGCGTTCTACGATTACGTGGCGACCGGTGACTTCTCGGCGCCGGCGACCTTCCCCACCTTCGCCGACGGCCACCGGGAGATCGTCCTCTGCGAGGCCATTCTGAAGAGCCACCGCGAGGGGCGCTGGGTCGAGCTTTAGGGAGGCGTTCCATGAAACTCGGATTCTGCAGTGCCATCGTGCCGGACCTGTCGCTGAGGGACGTCGTGAAGTTCGCGTCGGCCGAAGGCTTCGCCTGCGTGGAGATCATGTGCTGGCCTGTGGGCAAGGCGGAGCGACGCTACGCCGGGGTGACGCACATCGACGTCGTGGGCTTGCGCAAGGGGCGCGCGGCGGAGATACGGGACCTGCTCGCTGAGGCGGGTGTCGAGATCAGCGGTCTCGGCTACTACCCGAATCCGCTCGCCCCCGACGGGCGCGAGGCAAGGGTCTACGTCAACCACATCAAGAAGGTCATCCGCGCGGCCGAACTGCTCGGCGTCGGCGTGGTCAACAGCTTCATCGGGCGCGACTGGACGCGGTCCGTGGAGGACAACTGGCCGGTCTTCAGGAAGCGCTGGCCCCCCATCGTGAAGTGCGCCGAGGACCACGGCGTGCGCATCGGCATCGAGAACTGCCCGATGCTCTTCACCGCCGACGAGTGGCCGGGCGGGAAGAACCTGGCCCACTCTCCGGCCATCTGGCGGCGCATGTTCGACGAGATACCCAGCAAGAGCTTCGGCCTCAACTACGATCCCTCGCACCTGGTCTGGCAGCGGATCGACTACCTGAAGCCCTTGCGCGAGTTCGCCGGACGCATCTTTCACGTGCATGCGAAGGACGCACGGGTGGATCGGGAGCGCCTCGACGACGTCGGGATCCTGGCGACTCCCCTGGAGTTCCACACGCCCAAGCTCCCCGGGCTCGGCGACGTGGACTGGGGCAAGTTCTTCTCCGTCCTGACGGACATCGGCTACGACGGCCCGGTATGCATCGAGGTCGAGGACCGGGCGTACGAAAGATCCCGCAGGACCCGCCTCCAGGCGGTTAGGCAGAGCGCGGCGTTCCTCCGGCAGTTCATCGCCTGAGCTGGGGCGATTCGGCGGGCACGTAAGTGTGACCCCGGGCGGCTTTGGGTTTCACCGAAGGAGAGCAGCATGGACTACACCTACCAGGACATCGCCAAGATGATCGACCACTCCCTCCTCAACCCGGTCATGACCGACGAGGACCTCGAGGAGGGGTGCCGGATCGCCGTCGAGTACGACGTCGCCACGGTCTGTGTCAAGCCCTACTATCTGGAGCGCTGCGTCGAGCTGCTGGCCGGCAGCACGGTCAAGCCCACGATCACCGTCGGCTTCCCTCACGGCGGGCACACGACGGCAATGAAGGTGGCCGAGGCGCGGGAAGGCGTCCGGGGCGGCGCGCAGGAGCTCGACATGGTGGTCAACATCGGCAAGGTGCTCAGCAAGGACTGGGACTTCGTCCGGGACGACGTCGCGGCGGTGGTCGAGGCCGGCCACGACGGCGGGGCGGTGGTGAAGGTCATCTTCGAGAACTGCTACCTGGAAGACGAGCACAAGATCGCGCTCTGCCGAATATGCGGCGACGTCGGCGCCGACTTCGTCAAGACCTCTACGGGCTACGGCACGGGCGGCGCGACGGACGAGGACCTGAAGCTCATGCGCGAGCATTCACCCGGGCGCGTCCAGGTGAAGGCAGCCGGCGGCGTGCGCACGCTGGACCGGTTGCTGGAGGTCCGCGCCCTGGGCGTCACCCGCGTCGGCGCCAGCCGGACCGTCACCATCCTGGACGAGTGCAAGGGGCGGCTCGGGCTGTAAGGTGAGGTTGGCTTAGGACTTCGGACTACGGGGAATAGCCCGGGTTTGGCTCGGGGATCTTCGCCTCGATCCTTTCGCGCCAGCGGACGAGCATTCCGTGCAATTCCTCCGCGCGTTCCGGCTCGTCCTCGGCCAGGTTGTGCTCCTCGCCGATGTCCTCGCGCAGGTTGTAGAGCTCCAGCCGCTCGTCCTCGAAGAACTCGATGAGCTTGTAGTCATCGAGCCGCACCGAAGAGCCCGGCGTGCCCCCCTGGTTGCCGTAATGGGGGTAGTGCCAGTAGATGGCCCTGGGTTCGGGCGCGTCTCTTCCCTGCAGCAGGGGCGCCAGGCTCACTCCGTCGCAGTGCTGCTCGGGCATCGGGTCCAGGCCGGCCATGTCCAGCACGGTCGGGTAGAAGTCCGGGCTGGTCACAGGCGCAACGCAGACGCTTCCGGCTTCGACGTGCCCGGGCCATCTGACGATGAGCGGTTCGCGCGTGCCTCCCTCGTACATCCATCCCTTGCCCTCCGCCAGGGGGGCATTGCAGGTGGGCGAGCCCTCGGCGGTCGCGAGCCCGCCGTTGTCCGAGGTGAAGGTGACGACCGTGTTGTCCGCCTGCCCGATGTCCTCGATGGCCTGGAGGACGCATCCGATGCCCTCGTCCATGCTCTTGACCATTGCCGCATAGCTCGGATCGGACTGGAGCAGGCGGCGCGTGATGCGCAGGTGCTTCTTGTGCTCGCAGGGGAAGGGCCCGTCTTCTTCGAACGTCTGAGCCTTGTCGAGGCCGGCGATTCGGGCCTTCTCCTGGAAGCGTTCGATGTAGTCAGGCTTGGCCTGGATCGGGACGTGCACGGCGTAGTAGGCGAGGTAGAGGAAGAACGGCTCATCCCCATTGCCATGTATCAAGCGCACCGCCTCGTTGCTCAGGCGGTCGGGCAGGTACTCGCCCTCGGGGCCGTCTTCGAGCGTCGGGATGCCCCAGGGGCTGAAGTAGCCGTTGCGCGGCATACCCCAGCCGCAGCCGGCCACGTTGACGTCGAACCCGTGTCTCTCGGGCCAGTAGGGCTCACCGCCCAGGTGCCACTTGCCCACGTGGTAGGTGCGGTAGCCGGCGTCCTTCAGGGCCGAGGCGAGCGTGCGCTCTTCGAGGGGCAGGTGGTCGACGTACGGGGCATCGAGGAGCTTCCCCCGGGCGTCGCCACCGATGTAGTTGGTTACGCCGACGCGCGCGGGATACCTGCCCGTAAGGATGCTGGCGCGCGTGGGCGAGCAGACGGGGCAGGCCGCATAGGCGTCCGTGAAGCGCATGCCCTCGGCAGCGAGCCGGTCCAGGTTCGGCGTCTCATAGAACGTGCTGCCGTAACAGGCCAGGTCCCTCCAGCCGAGGTCGTCGATGAGTATGAACACGAAGTTCGGTGGGGCCATCGCGTCGTCCCCTTCTATCTTGTCAGGCGGTCGCGTTGCGCGGCATTATAGGGGATCGGGATCGGGTTGCGAGTTCACTCCCCCGTCCATGAGAGCCCTGCACTCTCCTTGCCGTGCCGTTGGCGCTGGGCTATCATCGGCTCCTTAATGGAGTCCTTCTGTTGATGCCGCCTTCTGCAAGAGGTGGACGGGATGTCGGGCGTGTTGAGAGTCTGGCCTCGTCTGGCGCTGCTGGCTGCTGCCCTCATCGCGGTTCCGGCGGCTGCAGCTCTGGCCGCGGGGGGGGATGTGGACGCTCTGGACAATGTGGTCGAGCGGGACGGAGCCTACGTCCTGGCCGCAGGTCCGAACGTGGAAGGCGTCGTCCTGCTTCACCAGGGCAAGTGGCCGCCGCAGGTGATCCGTGCATTCCACGAGGTGCCCTGGCTGGACGCTGCCTCCGTTCGCATCCGCTGGGCCGAGCTGGAGCCGGCGGACGAGCAGTTCGACTGGTCCGGCTTTGACGCGGTGCTCGGCGAGGTCCGGAAGTACAACGCGGCGCGTGCGGATGCCCATCGGACGCTGCACATACGCGTGCTGGGCGGGGAGCACTGCCCTCGCTGGTTCGAGGGGGCGGGCGTGCGCTTCTATGCCACCGAGCACCGGCTCGGCCCCGGCAAGGGCTCGCTGCCCCTCCGCGTGCCAGTGCCTTACGACAACCCCGATTTTCTGAAGCAGCTCCGCCAGGTCTACCAAGCGATGTACGAGCGCTACAAGGACGAGCCGCTTGTGACGGTCTACCATGGCACATGGTCGGCCGGGCCGTGGGACGAAATCTTCCACCCGCAGGGCGGCGCGCCGCTCCCGCCCGGTTACACGCCGGAGAAGTCTGTGCAGGGGATGGTCGAGCAGCTCGACGTGCTGATCGAGGAGTTCTGCCTGAAAGGCAAGGTCGCTGAGTTGCCTTACTCGGGCAAGTACCCGCAGAAGGGCCAGCTAGACATCACCGGTCCCCTGACTGCGAGGGCCGTGGAGCGCCTTGGCCGGCGCAGCCCGTTCCTCTACATTCAGTCCAACGGGTGGGGGCTCACCAACACCGGCGTCCAGACCGTGTCGTGGGGGCACGAGCTCGACGTCAACGCGGCCTACGGCCTGGTGAACCTGGCGTTCCAGGCGCTGGGCACGAACGCAGGCAGGGGCTGGCGGCCGCAGGGCGATTGGGTCGAGCTGATCCGGCTCGCCCGGCTGTACGACGCCGCCTATGTGGAGATATACCCGCCGGACCTCATGCCGCTCGACGTCGACCACCGCATCGTGGAGGCCTTCACGGGTGAGGAGGCCGAGGGCGGTTCCGTCGGGTTCCGTCCGTGGCTGAAGCGGCGGGGCCGCACGCTCTACGTCCGCGAGGGGACTGTGCGACGCACCTTCACCTGCGGCCGGCGTCCCAGGCGCATCGTGCGCCTGATGACGCTGGCGGATGCGCCGTTCGGGACCTTCGTTGGCTTCAGGGCGCGGACGCGCTCAGCCGGCGACGACTGGAGCGAATGGCGCGAGGAGACCGAAGTCGCCCAGTTGCCGCCGGGCACCGAGGCTCAGGTGGAAGCACGCCTGCACACCGACGATGGCTGCTTCACGCCGGCCGTCAAGCTGATGTATCCATCCAGCGAGGCCCCGTGGGAGGAGCCGACCTGGCGCCCGGTCGCCGCGGATCCGCCGTAGCATCACGCCGGGCAACCGGCCCTCAGAAGCAGTGCACGGCCGAGCTCTTGAACGTGCAGTAGAGCTCTGCGCCTGCCTGCACGCGGAGCGTCTTGAAGGACTCGTGGGTGATGAGGGCCGTCAGGCCGAGCCCTTCGCTGGCGACGTGCACGGCAAGCAGAGGACCGACGTGCTCCCACTCCCGCACCTCACACCGGAACTGATTCCGGGCGCTCGAGTCGAAGGCCTGCCGGGAGAGCAAGACCTCCTCGGGGCGGATCCAGATGAAGGACGTCGCCTCGTCGGCGGCGACGGCATGGACCTCGACGCCCCGCGCGGAGCAGACGCCGGGGCGGACGAACGTCACGGGCAGGATGTTCCGCATGCCCAGGAACGCAGCGACGTCCGGGTCCGATGGCCTGTGGAAAAGCTCCTCCGGGCGGCCGACCTGCCGGACGGTGCCGCCCAGCATCACGCCGACCCGGTCCGCCAGGTACAGCGCCTCGTCCGTGTCATGCGTTACGTGCAGGAAGGTAGTGCCGCTCTCGTTGTGGATGCGCTTGAGCTCCTTGCGCAGGCGCGCGCGCAGGTTGGCGTCGACGGAGCAGAGGGGTTCGTCCAGCAGCAGCGCGCGCGGCCGGGTCGCCAGCGCCCGCGCCAGGGCCACTCGCTGCTGCTCCCCGCCGGACAGGCTCGGCGGACGGCGGCCCAGCAGGTCGGCGATGCCGACCTGCTCGGCGATCTCCCGTGTGCTGCTCGCGGCTTCGCGCCGGCCCAGCCCCTGCGCCCGCGGTCCGTAGGCGATGTTGCGCGCGACGCTCATGTGGGGGAACAGGGCGTAGTCCTGGTAGACGACGGCGAAACCCCGGGCCTCGGGCGGTGCGTCGGTGATGTCCACGTCCTGCCAGAGGATGCGACCGGAGTCCGGGCGCATGAGGCCCGCCACGATTTCCAGCAGCACCGTCTTGCCCACCCCCGAGGGGCCGAGCAGCACGAAGTACTGGCCAGCCGGGAGGCGCAGATTGACGTCGGTCAGGGAGAACTCACCCAACCGCCTGGAGATGTTGCGCAGCTCAAGCACCTCGTGCGGCCTCCCCGCGACGCGTCCTGGCCACGAAGCGCAGGACCGCGAAGATCGTCACGCAGATGAGGATCAGAACCACCGCCGCAGACCTGGCGTAGGCGAGCCCGTAGTCGTTGAACCGCTCGAAGACCAGCACGGGCGTGGTCATGGGGTGATAGGCGATGATGACGACGGCGCCGAATTCGCTGATGCCGCGCGCCCACATCAGGATGACGCCGGACAGGATGTCCCGCCATGCCATCGGCACGGAGATCGTGAAGAAGACCCGGGCGGGAGAAGCTCCGAGAGTTCGGGCCGCCTTCTCGAGCCTTTCGGGCACCGCCTCGAAGCCGGCCCGTGCGGCGTTGACCAGGAACGGCATGGAGACGAAGGCCATCGCGACTGCGATCCCCTGGAAGGTGCCGACGAAGCTGCCGAAGGCCGAGCCCAGAATCGAGCGTCGGCCGATCAGCGTCAGCAACGCGATGCCGGCGGCCGAGTGCGGGATAATGATGGGCAGGTCGATGACGGCCAGCAGCACCGCCCGCCCGGGGAAGCGCCTGCGGGCGAGCACGTAGGCCAGCGGGACGCCCGTCAGCGTGCCCGCCGCCGCTGCGGCCAGCGCGGCCGCCAGGGTCAGCCGGATGGACGCCGTGACCTCTCCGTCCCTCAATGCGCCGAGGATCTCGGGTGAGGACGACGAGAGCACCAGCCCGAGCAATGGGGCCACGATTAACAGCAGGACGCACGAACCCAGCAGGGCCATGATGAGCCCGAACCACGGGCTGCCGCGCCCGTGCGGCCTGGCCTGGTCTGCGGACATGGCGGGTCCTCCTACCGCTCAAAGAAGGGCTTGAGACTCGCCGGCAGCCGGTCATATTCGCCGGTCACGGGCGGCACGATGGGCGCCTGTCCGTTGCCGTCCATGATACGCTGTCCCTCCGGCGACAGCAGGAGGGCAACGTACTCCTCCGCCAGATCGGGACTGGGCGCGTTCTTCGGGATGGTCACTGAGTAGACGATCGGCGCGCCGACGCGCGTGAGGAACTCGCCGGGCTCCTTGCCCGTCACCTTCATCTGCGCGGCGGCGTAGACCTCCGCGAGTTCCGCCGATCCCAGGTTCACATCGTCGGGCAGTTCGAGGAACCTGAGCCCGTGCTGGCGGGCCACCGAACGGTAGATGAACATGTAGTCGATCTCCCCCGCCTCGAGCAGTGCGAGCAGGTCCGTCTCCTTGGGTCGGATGAACCTGCCGTCGTGTTTCTCCTCCAGGCGCTCGGCCAGTGCGGGCCTGCCGTAGTGCCGCTCGGCGAGCTGGAAGACCATGACGGTCCGGTACCCGCAGGGATCGCTATCCGGATCCGACCGGCCGAAGGCGACGTCCGGCTCCAGCAGCACGTCGGGCCAGCTCTCGGGCCCGATCTTGTCCGCCATGCGCGAGGCGTTGGTGTAGGCAATGCCCATGCAGTTGGTCGCGAAGCGGATGTTGAAGTCCGCGAACTCCGGCATGAGAAGGTTCTCGACGACCTTGTAGTCGGCCGATCCGAGCACGTCGCAGCGGCGCCCGAGGTCGCTGACCTTGCGGGCGGTGTCGCGGCTGCCGGCCGCTTCCGCTTTGACCGACACGTTTGGGTGTCCATGCGTGAACAGCTCGGAAAGATCGCGGAAGGGCACCGACAGGCTGCCTGCGTGGAAGACGATCAACTCGCGGGGGCCTGCCCCCTGGCCTGCCTCCTGCGCCGGCCTGCCGGACGCGAACATCAACGCGACGACGAGAACGAGCCCGCTTATGACAATCAATGCCAACGCCCACCTTGCGCTCACGTTTTGCCCTCCATTGCTCCGGTTCCCGGCGGATACGGATTGCCCGCGGGAAGTATTCACCGCTATCGAGTGCCGGGCTCCAGCACGATCCGGTGCGCATGGGTGTAAACGGTCACCCGGTCGCCCCGGACAAAGCCGCAGAGCGTCATGCCCGAGCGCTCCGCCCCTTCGACTGCCAGGGACGTGGGGGCGGACACCGCAGCCGCAATCTCGATCCCTGCCCGGGCGCCCTTCGCCACGAGCTCGAAACTGGCCCGGCCCGAAAGCGCCACCCCGCAGCCCGCCGTGCTGAGGTCGGCCAGGAGGCACGTGCCGATCGCCTTGTCGAGGGCATTGTGGCGTCCCACGTCCTCCGCGAACGCCATGATGGCGCCTTCAGCATCGAAGACGGCGGCTGCGTGCGTGCCGCCCGTCCGCGCGAAAAGCTGCTGCCGCCCCTGCATCTGCTCGAGAATTCCCCGGAGGATCTCGGGCGACAGCCGCAGCGAATCGCCCACCTGGGGGGCTGCGTCCAGGAAAGCCTCCACGGCCTGGCGGCTGCCGCAGATGCCGCAGGACGTCAGGACCATCAGGTTCCTTTCCGGCGCCCGGACATTGCGGCTGTCCGCCAGTTGCACGCGCACCAGGCCGGGGTCCTCCTCGCAGTCGGACAGCAGGACGATGTCGTCCAGGCCCTGAATGATGCCCTCAGTGAAGGCGAAGCCGACGGCCAGCGCGCGCGTGTCCGCCGGGGTGCAGACTAGGCTGTAGGTGCCGACATCCTGCACGTCGATCACGACCGGCGCCTCGACGGCCACCTCGTTACGCTCCCTCGCCGGCGGCGCACCTCTCGACAGCCGCCACGCCTCGACGTCCAACGTCGTGCGCTGTCGGCCGGCCGGTCCTTGCTTCTCTTCCTCTTCGCCCACGCGCCCGCTCCTCGGGACGTAAGTCAGTGCACGTCCAGCCCATGCACCGTCAGAATCAGGTGCTCCATCGTGGCAAGTATCTCGCCCACGTACTCCTCGACTGCGCGGACGCTGCCCGGCAGGGCATAGATGACTGTCGTGCCCGCAACGCCGGCAACGCTTCGGCTGAGCAACGCCCGCGGATTGTCCGCGCCGAACTTGACGCGTATCGCCTCCATGATGCCGGGGATCATCCTGTCGCAGATGTCCGTCACCGTCTCTGACGTCACGTCCCGCGGGCCGACACCCGTGCCGCCGGTGGTGAACACGACGTCGACGCCCGAATCGCGCGCTTCCGCCAGCGCCTTCAGAAGCTGCTCTGCGTCGTCGGGCAACACGGCTGTCTCGATCTGGGCGTGCCAGCGCGAGCCCTCCAGGAACTCTTCCAGAAGCTCCCTGATCCTGGGGCCGCTGCGGTCGGCGTAGTCCCCTCCGAACGCCCGGTCGCTCAGCGTGATTACGCGGAACCGCAAGGGTCGAGGCAGGTGCTCGATCGCGTCGCCGCGTTTCACGGTCCCGCCCCGCGCCACTCGACAGAAGATGCCCTCGCGGGGCATGACGCACTGGCCGACCTCTCGGAAGATGGCGCATTCCTCGCCGTGGCATTCCTTGCCGATCTGTGTCACCTCCAGCTCGGCTGGACCGATCCGGAAACGGTCCATCGGCGCGGCGGCGCCCAGGTCGAGCCCCCGCACCGTAACGTTCTCGGCGAACTCGCCCGGCGCCACCGCTCGTCCCGTCCGCTCGACGAACCGGTCCATGCTCTCCTGGCTCAGCAGACTGACCTGTCGGTGCCAGGGCCCTGCGTGGGCGTCGCCGACGACGCCGCGCTCATCCAGCACTGCCTCCTCGACCGGCAGCTTCGGCGTGCCCTTCCGCGTCGAGACGTTGACTGAGACGACTTCACCCTTGGACGACATCGCCTTTGCTCTTCTCCAGAAGCTGAATCTCGCCGATCCGCATGCTGTCGTCGACGGCCTTGCACATGTCGTAGACGGTCAGCAGCGCCACGCTGACGGCGGTCAGGGCCTCCATCTCGGCTCCGGTGCGCGCCGTGCAGCGGACCTCGCTCGTCGCCTCTGCGCCGTCGTCGAGCAGCCGCAGGCGCACGTCCACGCTGTCGAGCGTCAGCGGATGGCAGAGGGGGATGAGGGCGGCCGTCTGCTTGGCGGCCTGGATGCCGGCCACCTGGGCGACGGTCAGCACGTCCCCCTTCCTGATCTGGTTCTCGGCGATGAGCTCGACCGTCTCGACCGCCATCTTGATGACGCCTGAGGCCCTGGCGGTCCGGCGCTGGACCGGCTTGTCGCCGACGTCCACCATCCTGGCCCGTCCCGCGTCATCGACGTGCGAGAGCCCTTCCATGCTCGCTACCCTCCCACTGCGCGTATCGAGTTCCGCGTGCACGGCCCGCCGGCGGCCGGCTTCTCCAGAACCGCCCGACGAAGGGCGGCCTCGGCGCCCATGTCTCGAACGCTGAAAGCCAGGTCCGAAAGCAGGCACGGTTTGACCAGCCCCGTGCTTGTGAGCCGCAGGCGGTTGCAGCGCGGGCAGTCGCCGCCCCTTCCGCCCTCGACCACGGAGAACGTGCCGGTCTTCGGGTCCATCACGTGGATGAAGCGCGCTTCGAGTCCGTTCTCGCGCGCGTACTGCGCCACTTCGAGAGCGTCCGGTTCGGACGAGGATTCCTTCACTACGCAGTTCAGCTTGATGGGCGTGAGGCCGGCCCTGCGCGCCGCCTCTATGCCGGCGAAGACCCGGCGCACGTCGCCGCCGCCCGTTATCTCGGCGTAGCGCTCCGGCTGCACGGCATCGAGGCTGACGTTCACGCGGTGCAAGCCTGCTCCTGCGAGGTCTTCCGGATGGTCCGCTAGCAGGATTCCGTTGGTGGTCATCGCCAGGTCGCGGATGCCGTCGATCTCGGCCAGCATGCTCACCAGCTCCACGATGCCGCGCCGCACGAGGGGTTCGCCTCCCGTCAGCCGCACTTTCGTCACGCCCAGCTCGACGGCCGTGCGCACCACCTCGACGATCTCCTCGAATGTCAGAACCTCCGAGCGCGGCAGCAGCGTCACTCCGCCGGCCGGCATGCAGTACCAGCACCGCAGGTTGCACCGGTCGGTCACCGACACCCTCAGGTAGTTGATGGTGCGTCCGTAGCGGTCCTTCATCGCCATCCTCTCAGGCGCGGCACGAACGTGACCGGGTCGCCGGCTTCCATGGAGCCGACGCCTATTGGCATGATGAGGAACCCGTCGGCTCGGGTCAGAGCCGCCAGGTGCGCTGAGCCGTGATACTCGAGCGGCTCGGCCGTGCCGTCGATCAGGCGGGCGGGCACGTACTCGGCTCGGTCCGTTTTGCGCCGGCTGAAATCCCGGGCCAGGCGCGCGTCGACCTCGCGCATCGGTGGCTCAAGCCCCGTCATCCGCGCCGCCGCCCGCAGCACGTACAGGTGGAACGTGAGGTAGACCGAGACGGGGTTGCCCGGCAGGGCGAACACCAGCTTGCCCGCGCCCGAGGCAAACGTCATCGGCTTGCCCGGCTTGACAGCCACCCGCGTGAAGTGAACGTCCAGCCCGGCGTCGATAAGGGCGGCCGTCACGAAGTCGAACTCCCCGACCGAGACGCCACCGGAAACGACCACCACGTCGGCCGCATCGAGGGCGCTCCGCAAGACCTTGCGGGTTGCTTCCCGGTCGTCCGGCACGGACTGCTCCGCCGTGACGTCGAGCCCGAACTGCGCCGCCAGGGCGGCCAGCAGGGGGCCGTTCGCGTTCATGATCCGGCCAGGCCGTATCCGGTCCGGCGAGTCCACGATCTCGTCGCCGGTCGAGATGATGGCCATTCGGACGCGCCGAGCTACCTCGACCTCCGTGACGCCGCAAGAGACCAGGTTGGCGACGTCGACGGCGTCCAGCACCGTGCCCGCGCGGAGGACGACGTCGCCGCGCCGGACGTCCTCGCCCTTCCGGCAGATGTTGGCGGCGGAGCTGTGCCGGTGCACCAGGAGCCTGTCCCCGCGTTCCTCGGTGTGCTCCACGATGATGACGCGCCCGGCCCGTTCGGGCACGGGGGCGCCCGTCATGACCTTGACGGCGGTTCCTGGCACGAGTTGCTCAGTGCCGACCTCTCCCGCAGGCACAGTTCCCAGCAGGCGGTATTCGTCCCGCTCGTCACCCTCCAGCACGGCGTAGCCGTCCATGGCGGACTTGTCGAAGGGCGGCAGGTCAAGCTGCGAGGCTGCGTCCGCCAGGAGCGCACGGCCGAGGGCCTCCCGCACCGGGACCATTTCGGCCTGTGGCCGAACATCGGAAAGCGCCTCGTCCACGATGCGAAGCGCCTGTTCAAGCGGAATCATCGTGCTCGTGTCTTCCATGCTCCTCTCCGTCGACGTAGCGCGCGAACCTGGCGTCCGCGAAGTCGGCCACCTCCGCGTTGACGCGGTCGAACAGCTCCATGAGACGCCCGCCCTCGGGAGAGAGCTCAGAGCGCCCGCCTCCCACACCGCCCGCCTGCCGCAGGATGAGGTGCCTTCCGAGCCGCTTCTCCGCCGCCCTTATCTCCTCCCAGGCGTGCCGGTAGGAGATCTGCTCGACTCGCGTGGCCTGGCGCAGCGTGCCATGGCGATCGACGCCCCGGAGCAGCCGGGCCAGCCCGGGGCCGAAGACGTGCGCGCCGTCGCGGACGAACCACACCTTGCTGCGGACGGCGAGGCCCCCGGCCAGGTAGCGCCGCTGCTTCTCGAATGCGGCGCAGACCTCCTCGCGCAGGCGCCGGTCCCGCACCTTCCCTTTGAGCGCCGCCCGCCACTCTCGCTTCGTTGCGGATGGGCCGATCTTCACGTGGGCGTTGCCCCGCAGCTTCCGCACGTCCGCACGCACGTCCGTCTGCCCCGGCATCCCATTCAGGAAGACGATCACGTCGCCTTTGTTACGTCTGGCCAGGGCGTTCGACTCCACGACAACGTGGTCATAGCTCTCCGCGCACCCGTCGAGGAAAGTGGCCAGCGCCTTCGCGTTCGTGAAGTAGTTGGCCGGCTTGTGCGGGTCGCGCTTACCGTGCCCGTGCTTGGCGTAGACCGAGCGGGGGAGGAGGGCGCACAGATTCTGCGCCAGATGGGTCTTGCCCACTCCCTTGCCGGCGCCGCAGATGACCCACGTCATCGTCATTTGAAGCACCCCAGGCTGCAGGCCTTTATCTTCACGTCCAATAAGTTGAGCAGCATTCCGAGTTGCTGAGGGCGGATGCGGACCCTGCCGGCCATGCCGAGGGCCGTGGGGCAGGCGATCCAGCCGCCTGATTGCAGCGTTGCCGGGCCGCTCTCGCGGCGTTCCGACGAGCGGCCAACCACGACGGTTGCATTGCGTCCCGACGTGACCTCAAGCGGGATCCCGTGCTCCCGAAGGAAGGACTCGACCTGCATCAGCATCTCTTGGGGAACGCCTAGGGTCTCGGACATGGCTTGTGCTCCACTTGGGCCCGCCAGCGCGCGAGCTCTTCCGGAGAGTTGACGTTGAAGAAGGGGGCCGAGTCGCCGAACTGGACCTCTGCTGCGCCTAGGTCCTGCCAGACTTCGCGGACGGTGCGGCGGCCCTCGTCGAGCGCGCGGGACACAGCGGGCAGGGCATCGTTATGCACAACTGCGCATAACGGTTGCCAAAAAGAATCCCCCGTGACGGCCACCGCCACAAGCCCCGATGCGTCTGCGAACGCGCTGGCGAGGGCGGCGATCTCCTTCGCCGTTATCGCCGGCAGATCGCAGGGCAGGAACAGGACAGAGTCGCATCGGCCTTGGGACCACGCGAGTGCCGCTTCGATCCCGCCCAGCGGTCCCATTCCCGGCCTGAGGTCCCGGATCACGGCCCCTCCACAACGCTCGTACAGCACGGCTTCGTTTGCCACGACGACGATGTCTTCAACGCCGGCCGCCCGCAGTTCCGCGACTTCCCGCTCGATGATTGTCCGTCCGTCGCCGAGGCGCAGAAGGCCCTTCGGCCGCCCGCCGTAGCGGGTCGCTTTGCCTCCGGCGAGCACGGCGCCCGCCATTAGCCCGGGCCCTGCGCGGTGCCGCGCCACCATCACTGCTCCTCCCCGTCGGCGGCAGCCATCCCAATTCTCTCGATCCTGGCGGCGCAGACCTTAAACTCGGGTATCTTGGCGATCGGGTCCAGGGCGGGGTTGGTCAGCACGTTGGCCGGCGCCTCCCGGAAGTGGAACGCCATGAATATGGTTCCCTCGGGCGATCGCTCCGTAATGACGGCTCTTGCGTGGACGACTCCCCTGCGGCTGCTGACGGATACCGTCTCGCCGTCGGCTATGCCCTCCCGGGCGGCGTCCTGCGGGCTGATCTCGACGGGCGCCGGCGGGGAGAGCTGCTCCAGGCCCGGCGACTGCCGCGAGAGCGTGCCCGTGTGGAAGTGGTACAGGAAGCGCCCCGTTGTCAGCAGGTAAGGGTACTCGTCGTCGGGCAGCTCGGCCGCCTCGCGGAAGGGGGTGGGATGGAACATGCCCAGGCCCCTGCTGAACCGGCCCTCGTGCAGGAAGCCGGTGCCCGGATGCCGCCTGTCCGCGCACGGCCACTGGAGCCCGTCCGGCTCCAACCGGTCGTAGCTGATTCCCCCGTAGATGGGCGTCAGGCGCGCGATCTCGTCCATGATCTCGGCAGGGCCGGCGTAATCCATGGCGTACCCGACGCGGGCTGACAGATCACAGATGATCTGCCAGTCGGGCCGCGCCTTGCCTGGGGGCGGGACGGCCTTGCGAACGCGCTGAACGCGGCGCTCGGTGTTGGTGAACGTGCCCTCTTTCTCGGCAAAGGAGGCGGCGGGCAGCACCACGTCGGCCAGTTGCGCCGTCTCCGAGAGGAAGATGTCTTGCACGCAGAGGAAGTCTAGGTTCTGAAGCGCCTGGCGCACGTGGTTCAAGTCGGGGTCGCTCATCATGGGGTTCTCGCCCATCACGTAGAGGCCCCGGACGCCGCCCTCGGCCGCCGCGTTGATGATCTCGACCACGGTCAGCCCCGGCTCAGCGGGCAGGTCCACGCCCCAGGCGGCTTGGAACTTGGCCCCGGCCTCCTCGTCGTCCACCTTTTGGTAGCCCGGGTACACGTTCGGTAGAGCGCCCAGATCGCAGGCCCCCTGGACGTTGTTCTGCCCCCGAAGGGGGTTGACGCCGGTGGAGGGGAAACCGACGTTCCCGGTGAGCATGGCCAGGTTCGCCAGGGCGAGCACGTTGTCCGTTCCGGTGGTGTGCTGCGTGATGCCCATGGAGTAGACGATGCTGCCGCGCTCGGCGCCGGCGTAGAGGCGGGCCGCCCGGCGAATGTCGTCCGCCGGCACGCCCGTGACGGCCGCTGCGAGCTCCGGCGTGTATTGCTTGACGCACGCCCGGAGCTCGTCAAATCCCTCCGTGCGCTCGCGGATGAATGCCTCGTCGGCCAGGCCCTCGGCCAGGATGACGTTCATCATGGCGTTGAACAGCGCCACGTCCGTGCCGGAACGCTGCCTCAGGTGCAGGTCGGCGAAGCGGACCAGGTCTATCCGGCGGGGGTCGGCGACGATCAGACGAGCTCCGTGGCGGGTGACTGCCGTCTTGATGAAAAGCGCGATGATCGGGTGGGCCTCGGTCGTGTTCGAGCCCGTCACGAAGATGCAGTCCACGTGCTCCAGCTCGGCGATGGAGTTGGTCATCGCGCCGCTGCCGAACGCGCGCGCCAGGCCCGCCACCGTGGAGGCGTGGCAGAGCCGCGCGCAGTGGTCCACATTGTCCGTGCCCAGCGCGGCGCGCATGAACTTCTGGAACAGGTAATTCTCCTCGTTGGTGCACTTGGCCGAGGACAGGCCCGCCAGGGCGTCCGGACCGTGTTGCGCCTTGATTTCGGAGAACCGGGTGGCCACCAAGTCCAGGGCTTCGTCCCAGGTCGCTTCCTCGAGGTTCCCGTCGCGGCGTATGAGGGGCGTGGTGAGCCTGTCGGGAGAACCGACGAAGTCCAGGCCGAACCGCCCCTTCACGCACAGGCTGCCCGAGTTGACGGGGTGCTCCGTGTCGCCGCGCACCTGCACGATGCGGCCGCCGCGCACGCCGAGGACCAGCCCGCAGCCGCACCCGCAATAGGGGCAGGTCGTCTTCACCTCGCTTGTGGGCGGCAGCACCTCCGACTTGGGCGCGATGGCCCCGGTGGGGCAGCGCTCGACGCACTCGCCGCAGGACTCGCAGACGGTTGCGTCCATCGGAGCGTCGGCGAACGTCGTGACGCGGCTGTCGTAGCCGCGGCCCGCTATGCCGATGGCGCCCACGCCGCGCAGCTCGCGGCACGCCCGCACGCACCTTCCGCACAGGATGCACTTGGACAGGTCGCGCACGAAGAACGGATTGCTCTCGTCCTTCTCTCGCTTGCGAAGGGTCGGTTCCAGCCGCTGCTCCGCGATGCCCAGGTAGGAAGCGACCTTCTGCAGCTCGCAACGCTGGTTGGAGGAGCACGCCAGGCAGTCCGCGGGATGGTCCGCAATGAGCATCTGGCATATGGTCCGCCGCACGTCGTTGACTGAGTCGCTGTCCGTGTGGACCACCATGCCCTGTCTGGCCTGCGTTGTGCATGCCGTCGGCAGGCCTCGCATGCCCTCGATCTCCACCACGCACATGCGACAGGCCCCATAGGGCTCCAGATCCTCGTCGTAGCAGAGAGTGGGGATGTAGATGCCGGCGCTTCGAGCGGCCTCGAGGACCGTCGTGCCCTCCGGCACCGCCACGTCCTGCCCGTCGATGGTCAGTGTGATCACCGGTCCGGCTCCTCGAACAAGGGCCGCCAACACGGTCTCACGGGTGACGTCACCCACGCAGGGCAATGGTCGGCGACGGGCGCCCGTCTGTCGTCCCGCTTCTTTCGCCGTGTTCGTCCTGTGGTCATGCACCCCTGCATTGCTGCCGGCTATCCGTGTTGAAAGCCTTCACTTCCTGGTGACCGAATCGAATTTGCACGCGACGAGGCAGGCGCCGCAGACGATGCACGTCTCCTGATCGATCGTGTGGGGCTCCTTCTTCTCGCCGGATATGGCCCCCACCGGGCAGCTGCGCGCACAGGCACCACAGCCAACGCATGTCTCGGCCTCGATCTCGTAGTGGAACATGCCGAGGCAGCATCCGGCCGGGCAGCGGCCTTTGAGCACGTGCTCGTCATACTCGTCGCGAAAGTGGCGGATGGTCGTGAGCACCGGATTGGGCGCCGTCTGGCCCAGGCCGCACAGGGAGCCGAGCTTGACGGCCCGTGCGATCTCGTTCAGCAGGTCCAGGTGCTCCGGTCTGCCACGGCCGGAGGTGATGTCGTTCAGGATGCCGAGCATCTGCCTGGTGCCCAGACGGCAGGGCACGCACTTGCCGCAGGACTCGCTCTGCGTGAACTCGACGAAGTAGCGCGCGATGTCCACCATGCAGGTGTCTTCGTCCATCACGATCATGCCGCCGGAGCCCATGATTGAGCCGGCCTCCGTCAGGCGGTCGTAGTCGACGGGCAGGCTCAGCATGGCGGCCGGGATGCAGCCCCCGGAAGGCCCGCCGGTCTGCACGGCCTTGAACCGCTTGCCGTCCGGCACGCCGCCGCCGATGTCGAACACGATCTGCTGGAGCGTGGTGCCCAGCGGCACCTCGATCAGGCCGGTGCGGTTGATTTTGCCGGCCAGGGCGAACGTCTTGGTGCCGCGGCTTCGCTCGGTGCCGTACTGCGCCAGCCACTCGCTGCCGCGCTCCAGGATCACGGGCACCGTGGCGAGGGTCTCGACGTTGTTGATGTTGGTGGGGCAGTCGTGCAGGCCGCGCTGGGCCGGGAAGGGCGGCCGCGGGCGCGGCATGCCGCGCTTGCCTTCAATGGAGGCCAGAAGCGCCGTTTCCTCCCCGCAGACGAAGGCGCCCGCGCCTACCTTGAGCTTCACGTCGAACCGGAACTCGCTGCCCATCACGCCGTCGCCCAGTAAGCCCAGTTCGGGGGCCTGCGCGAGGGCCTTTTCCAATCGCTCGATGGCCAGGGGGTATTCGGCCCGCACGTAGACGTAGCCTTCGGCGGCGCCGATGGCGTAGGCCGCGATGGCCAGGCCTTCGATCACCGAATGCGGATCGCTCTCTATGACGGAGCGATCCATGAACGCGCCGGGATCGCCTTCGTCGGCGTTGCAGATCATGTACTTGCGGTCACCCGGAGCCCGGCGGCAGAAACTCCATTTCACCCCCGTGGGGAAACCGGCCCCTCCGCGCCCGCGCAGGCCGGAATCTCCCACCTCCTGGATGACGTCGTCGGGGGACATGCTTAGGGCCTTGGCCAGGCCGGCATACCCCCCCCGCGCGATGTAGTGTTCGACGTTCTCGGGGTCGATCCGGCCCGCGTTGCGCAGGACGATGCGCAACTGCCCCTTGATCATCGGTAGATCGGCGAAGGCGGGAATCCCGTCCGCGGCCGGCCCGTCCATCACCGCCAGGGCCCGGTCGTGACGCACGTTGCCATGCCCGAAGTAGCCGTCCAGCAGCGCGGGCGCATCCTCGGGAGATAGGCCGCCGTAGAGCACCCTCGGAAGGCCGGGCCCGCGCAGTTCGACAAGGGGCTCGGCGTAGCAGAGGCCAAGGCAGCCGACCTCGCAGATCCGGGCGTCAGGTGCCAGGCTCGGCAGGCGTTCGGCGATGGACTGGATGAGCTCCACGGCCCCGGCCGCGCGCCCGCAGGTTCCCGTGCCCACCAGGACGAGCCGACGCTCATCGGCCTCGAACTCCGCCCAGGCGCGGACGGCCTTTTCGCGCACGTCTTCGAACGTCACTCCAGCTTCTCCAGCAGCTCGAGGGCCTTCTGCGGGCTCATGCCGCCATAGACCTTGCCGTCCACCACCATGACGGGCGCCAGGGCGCACGAGCCGAAGCAAGCCACGCGCTCGAGGCTGAACTGGTAGTCGTCGGTGGTCTCCCCCGGCTTGATGCCCAGCTTCTT